>Ga0114946_10001138_pt1 | contig 18177 bp, 18 predicted proteins | sample WalLakDeSediment_FD_88676 | JGI IMG/M metagenome (GOLD analysis project Ga0114946, IMG submission 88676) | Lake sediment microbial communities from Walker lake, Nevada to study Microbial Dark Matter (Phase II) - Walker Lake 11/02/13 Deep Sediment | ecosystem: Environmental > Aquatic >...
AGACGGCCGCCCTCAGCGCTGGTGATGACGGTCGGCTCACCCCCTTCCATCACCGCGGCCACCGAGTTCGTCGTGCCCAAATCAATGCCGATAATTCTGCCCATAACCAGTCTAATCTCCTAAAGTGTGGATCGCAGATGTCGTCGATTTCCAAAGAACGGAAACGGAAATCTGCGGGCCCTTACTGCGCCACGTTTACCAGAGACGGCCGTATTACCCGGTCGCCCATTTTGTAACCCACCTGTAACTCCTGGGTCACGATGCCACTGTCATACTCGTCAGTGGGCTGCATGGCCAGCGCCTCGTGAAAATTGGGATCAAAGGGTTCGCCAACAGCGGCAATCGGGGTCACGTTCATCCCTTCTAACATCTGCTGCAATTTACGCCGCACCAGTTGAATACCGTCAAACCAGCCATCGGTGGCGATAGCCGGCGGCACTGCCTGCAAAGCGCGATCATAGTCATCCAAAACCGGCAGCAGTCTGCGGGCAATATCGGCCGCCGCATTGAAATATGCCTCCGACCGTTCCCGCTCCAGGCGTTTACGCGCATTCGCAAACTCGGCCCGGGCCCGCTGCCAGCCATCCAGATACTCAGCCGCCTGCGCTTCAGCCACAGCCAGCCTTTCTTCCATACTCAGTTCCGCTTGCCCAGCATCCCCTTCTTCGCGTTGTTCAATGTTTGCTGTTTCTTCCATATCTAATCCTTCAGTAGCAGAGTACAAAAGTCGGCGAGACTTCTGTACTCTCCTGGATTTACCCCTCCGGCTCCGCCAACTGGGGTAAATCCATGTAATAATCGTAGACAAAGCCGCTCATCAGGCTGGCCACATAGCGCACGGCCGAAATGTTACGGCCGTACGGCATCCGCGTCGGACCAACCACAGCCACCACACCGGCTAACTGCTGCTCCAGCCCGTAGCGGGAGACAATGATGGCACAATCTTTGAGCTCTTCCCAACGGCCTTCGCCGCCTATCACCACCTGCACACCCGACACTTCGGGCGTCAAGGTTTCCGTCAGCACCGATGAGAGCAGCGAACGCTCCTCGAGGACACGAACAGCCTGGCGCGCCCCCTCATCGTCGACAATGTTGGCCAGACCGTCCCGGTGGAAGTCGCTGATGGTGCGGCCGTCGGCCCGGCGGATAATGTCCACGGTCAGGCGCGCCACTTCTTCTTCCAACCGGTCATCAAGCTGGCTCAAGCGGGCGGCAATGTCAGCTTGACTGAGACCCTCAAAGAGGCTGTTTAGCCGGTCAGTAACCGCGCTCAGGCGGCTCTGTGGCAAGGGCTCGGCCAGGGTCAGCATCTGCTGCTTGACTTCACCACCAAACAGAACCAGCACCAACAGCGCCAGCCGGCCCTGGGTGGAGATAAGCTGTAAGTGGCGGAAACGATTTTGCAGCGGCCGGGGCGCCGTGACAATGCTGGCTCCCTGTGAGGCCCGGGCCAGGACGGCCGCTGACAGACGCATCCATTGATCCAGATCAAGCCGCGCCTGGTGGAACTGGTGGCGGATCATCTGCCGCTGGTCCACAGGCAGCTCAAACTCACCAACCAGCCGCTGCACAAAATAGCGATAACCGGCTTCAGTGGGAATGCGACCAGCCGAAGTGTGCAGCTGCACCATGTAGCCGGCCTCGTCCAGCGCCGCCAGTTCATGCCGAACCGTGGCCGGGCTCAGGTCCAGATCAAACCGTTCGACCAACGTTTTCGAGGCCACCGGTAGGCCGGTCTCGATGTGGGTGCGCACCGCTAGCCGCAAGATCGTTTGCTGTCGTTCGGTTAATGTTTTCATTATCTATCTAACACGGAACTAGAGGCGAAACGGGCTGGAGCAGCACGCAGCGCCTCTAGTGAAATTCGGCGTTCCGGCAATTAGCAGTCGTTACAACAGAGCGCTAAAAAACGCTGATGCAATGGTATCATGCCCCAGGAGTAGCGTCAAATAAGAAGCGCGTTAGATCAGGAACGTTTAACGCGGGCTAGAATCTGCCAGACGGTACGCAACATGATCTTGATATCCAACAACAGCGACCAGTTTTCGGTGTACCAGATGTCAAACTTGGTACGCTCCATGATCGAGGTGTCGCCGCGCATCCCGTTAACCTGGGCCCAGCCGGTCATGCCCGCCTTTTCGCGGTGCCGTTCCATGTAGCGGGGCACGCTTTCCCGGAAACGCTCCACATAATAAGGCTGCTCTGGTCGCGGGCCGACCAGGCTCATTTCACCCAACAGGACATTGATGAACTGCGGCAGTTCGTCCAGTTCAACCTTGCGCAGGAGGGTGCCCAGACGCGTGCGTCGGGGATCGTTGTCTGTCGTCCAGCCGGGGCCGGCTTTTTCAGCGTCTCTGCGCATGGAGCGGAATTTAATCATGCGGAAGGGACGGCCGTCCAGCCCCATGCGCTCCTGAACGAAAAAGACCGGGCCTGGCGACTCCAGCTTAATAGCAATTGCTACCAGCATCATCAGCGGCGATAGAAAGACAAGGCCAACCAGCGCCCCGCCAATATCCATCATGCGTTTAAAGATGAGCCAGTAACCGCGCATTGCGAAATCGCGTACAGTTAACAGCGGCAGCCCACCCAGGTCGTCAATGGTGGTCTCTGAAGCAATGAACTGGAAGATGTCAGGGAATACCTTAATAGAGACGCGCCCCCGTTCACAGTAAGAGATGATGCGCACCGTCTCCCGGTGGCCCACTTCGGGCATGGCGATAATCACCTCATCAATCTTCTGCTGTTCGATAATCTGGGGCAATTCTTCAGGAACGCCGAGCACGGGCACGCCGAGCACATTGTCGCCGCGAGCGCCGCCGTTCACGACCCCGACCACCTCATAGCCCAACCGCGGTGACCAAAGAATGCGCTGCAAGATGATTTGGGCCACTTCACCGGAGCCAACCATTAGCAGCCGATCCTTGCCCACACCCCGCTCCTGCAGAATCTGGCGCACCGTCTGGTGTACGCCGCGCCCCAGCATGATCAAGACGATGGCCAGCACCCAGGTATAGACAATCATCGCCCGCGGATAATCTAGATCCTTGAACAACAAGGCAAAGATAGCCACGGCAATCAACATACCCAGGCTGACACCGGCCGTCACCGCATACAGCTGGTCTACCCGAGATACCGCGCGGGGAATATAGTATTGGCGCCAGAGAAAGAGAACGGCGATGACGGCCGTCACCAGCGTTACCATCAAGCCCAAATAGTTGATTAAAGCGGCCTCACCCACGATTGGTTCCGGCCAGGCAATGCGGACGCGAAGCTGGTAAGCCAGAACAAATGCAACGGCTATCATCAGCGCATCCAGCATTACCAGGGAAATTGTGTAAAGTGTGCGAACTTTTTCAGTCTTCATGGTTTGTTGTATCTTGCACCAGGACAATCTGCTCATTTGTCGGCGGGGCAGCATATCTATGGTGTCGCAGAATCGTCACGCCCGCCCTGACGTCAGGCCAGACGGCCGGGCCACCCTTGAGAGCAATTCCCAGGATAACCAGCAGGTGCAGCAGCCAGCCGGTCTGCCGGTAATAATGTTTGTAGTAGAAAATGAGCATCGCCCGGTAAAACTCAACCTGCGCGCGGGGGTTTTGCCGGCTGGAAGCCCGTTTCACATGTAGAACCGTAACCTCAGGATAATAGACCACGCGCCAGCCGGCGTCTTTGATCCGTTTGGCCCAGTCCAAATCTTCGCCGTACATCCAAAACTGATCATCCATCAGCCCGGCCTGCTGCACGGCCGTTACCCGCGTCATCATAAAGGCGCCCACCACCGAATCCACCTCAGCAATTTCATCCTCATCCAGAAAAGTCATGTTGTAGCGACCAAAGCGAGGCGAACGGGGGAACAGGCGACTCAGGCCAACCATCCGGTAGAAGGAGACAATGGGAGTCGGGAAAGCGCGGCGACAGGCCAGGTCTAGCTGGCCGTTGGGCAGAACCAGTTTGGGACCGATTACGCCGATGTCGGGTTGGGCATCCATATAGGCTACAATTGTGGCCAGCCCCTCCGGCGGCAGTTCCGTATCCGGATTCAACAGGAGGGCGTAACGAGGGGAGGCCTTCGCTTCGTCCGTCCTTATTCCTCTTTCATCCCTACCGCTGACGCCCAGGGCGCGCAGCCCTTGATTGTTAGCGGCCGGGTAACCAACATTTTCGGTATTGGCAATCAGCTGCACCTGGGGAAACTCCGTCTGCACCATGGCCACACTGTCATCAGGCGAGTTATTATCCACAACACAGACCTGAAAGGTGACGCCATGGCTGGCAAATAGGGTTTGCAAACAGCGTCGTAACAAGTCCCGGACGTTATAATTGACGATGACAATGGCTATGTCGTTTGCAGCGGTCATGAAATGCCCAATTACCCGACCATGTTGGCCTGTTTTTTCTGGGTAGCCGTATAATCGATAAGTATATTTGCTTCTAAAGCGCCAATCATTTTAACATAGGACGGTAAGCTATCCAATGAGGGAATATTATGGTTAAAAAAGTTGTCGTCAATCTATTCTCGGGCGTACTGGCCGGACTGCTGTTTCTCGGTGGATACAGCCTGGGCCAATCACCCTATGCGCCGGTGCACCTCTTTGGGCCCCGGCTGGACACGCCGGTCGGGGCGCGGGCCAGCTTTGCCCCAATGTGGGAGGTCTGGGCCCTGCTGCCGACGGGGTTGTTTGAGACCAACTTTACCAATGACGACCTGGCTGAGGGCGCCATCAACGGCATGCTGGCCGTTCTCAACGATCCCAATACCCGCTACCTGTCGCCTGAAGACGAGGCAGCCGCCCGCGAGGGCTTTTCGGGGGAATTACAGGGTATTGGCGCCGAAGTGACCATGGTCGATGACTTCGTAACTATTGTCTCCCCTCTGGAGGGCTCACCGGCCGAAGCGGCCGGACTGCAGCCGGGTGACATTCTGTTGGCGGCTGATGGCATATCGCTGGTCGGCGTTGATATCAGCGCGGCCGTCTCCTACATTCGCGGGCCGGCGGGGACAACCGTCACCTTCCTGGTACAGCGGGATGGCGAACAGTTCTCTGTAGACATTGTGCGCGACCTCATTCGCATCCCCAGCGTCCGCGGTGAGATGCTGCCTGAAGGTCTGGCCTATGTGCGCCTGAACCGCTTTGGCCAAAATACCACCGAAGAGCTGCAAACCACGCTGGACGAGCTCCTGGCCCAAGCGCCGGCCGGGCTAATTCTTGATTTGCGGCGCAATCCGGGCGGGATCCTGGAAACGGCCGTGGAAGTAGCCGATGAATTTCTTGATGGTGGCGTCGTTCTCATTGAGCGTTCCACCCGGCGGGGTGAGGAGCAGTATGAATCCACCGACGCTGGCCGGGCGCAGCTGATTCCCATGGCTGTCCTGATTGATGAAGGAACGGCTAGCGCTTCGGAACTGGTGAGCGGCGCGCTGCAGGACCGTAATCGGGCCGTAGTCATCGGCGTCACCAGCTTCGGCAAGGGCACGGTGCAGACCTGGTATCAATTGAGCAATGGCGGCGGGGTGCGCATTACCACTGCCCGCTGGCTGACACCCAACGGCCGTTGGGTCAGCCCTGATGGATTGGAACCAGATATCACTGTTATTCTGCCGGAGACAGCCGCTGAGAATGGGGAATGGCAGGATACTCAATTGGAGGCGGCGGTTGACTACCTGCTGTCCTCAGGTCGGTAAGTGAGCGTGGAGCGCGCTCGGTGGCGCGGGTGGCAAACGGTATCCGCTACGCAGCAGTTACTGACCGGCTGGTTGAACAGCAGCTTTGTACTGCTCGGCCTGCCGCAAAATGGCCGCGGCGCCCCCCTGCGCATGTTCGCCCTGCGTGCCCAGCATGGCTGCCAGTTCGGCTACCCGGCCGGGCATGTCCAGATTGACCACGGCCGTGGTCGTCCGGCCGACGGCCTGCTGCTTGCTGACGTAGAAATGGCCGTCGCCATAGCCTGCCAGTTGGGGTAAATGGGTCACCACAATAACCTGATGCCCGCCGTTGGCAGCCAACCCCCACAGTTTGCGGCCGACCACATCCCCCACCCGGCCGCCAATACCCTGGTCAATTTCGTCGAAGATCAGGGTCGGTGTGGCATCCACGCGGGCCAACACCGTCTTGAGCGCCAGCATAAGCCGCGCCGTTTCACCACCGCTGGCTACCCGGGCTAACGGCCGCGGCGGTTCACCCTGGTTGGCTGAAACCAAAAACTCCACCCGGTCAATACCGCTCTGATCAAAGGCATAGCGGCCGTCAGCCAGGTAAGCGCCGTTGGCCGGGTCGGGCTCCCGTTCGAAATGGACGGCGAACTGGGCTTCTTCCATCTGCAGATCGGCTAATTCTATCTCGACAGCCTGGGCCAACTGGTCGGCGGCCGCCTGACGGTGGGCTGACAGCGCCTCGGCCATCTGGCCAACAGCTCTTAGCTGCCGCTCAATGAGCAACACCAGCGCTTCGATCCGCTCTTCGCTCTGCTCAATCTGGCTCAGCTCGGCCGCGGCCGTTTCCCGATGCTGCAAAACGGCGGCCAGATCACCACCATACTTCCGCTTTAGGCGGCCGATGAGCTGCAGCCGTTCCTCGACAAAGCTCAGCCGACCAGGGTTGAACTCCAGCTGCTCCTGATAATGACGCAGTTCATCTGTCCATTCCCCAAGCTGAAAGGCAAGCCCTTGCAGCCGCTCCAAAAACGACTGCTGGGCCGGGTCCAGCCGGGCCAGCTGGCTCAAAGCCCTTTCAGCCTGGTTAAACAGCTCGGCAGCCGGCATCAGGCCTTCATCCCCTTCAACCAGAAGGCTCAATGTCTCGGTGCTGAATTGCAAGAGCTGCTCCACATTAGCCAGCCGCTGCGCCTCGGCCTGCAGCTCTTCTTCTTCGCCTGCGGTCAGGCGGGCGGCATCAATCTCTTCAATCTGAAAGCGGAGGAGGTCCAACCGCTGGGCTAGAAGCTGCTCGCTGCGGCGCCGTTCGGCCAGTTCACGCTGATCGGCGCGCACCTGTTTCACCACCCCGGCCAATGCTTGCCGTTCCCCATCTAGACTGGCATAGGCGTCCAAGAGGGGAAGATGCGCCTGGGGCTTCAGCAACGCCAGATGCTCCCCTTGCCCGTGTATGCCGACCAGATATTCGCCAATCTCACGCAGCAGGGTAAGATTCACCACCCGGCCATTCAGGCGACAGCTGTTACGGCCGTTCAGCCGCAGTTCGCGAGCCAACACCAGAAAGTCACTGTCTTCACCATCTAGCTCCTCGGCCGCCAGAACAGGGACAATGAGGGCTTGCACCGCCGGGGTCAGTTCGAAAGCCGCCTCTACATAGGCCCGCTCACAGCCGGTGCGCACCATGCTGGTATCGGCCCGGCCACCTAAAGCCAGGGTCATGGCGTCCAAAATGATCGATTTGCCCGCTCCCGTCTCGCCGGTCAGCGCCGTGAATCCTGGCCGAAATGTCAGGTGCAGTTCATCAATAATGGCAAAATCGCGGATGGTAAGTTCGGTGAGCATCTTGCACCCGTGGGCAGTCTATTTTAAGGTGTAGTAAAGTGAACTGGGAGCCATCAACAGGTAGAAAATCAGGCCAAAGATAGAACCAAGCAGACCGTAAATCAGAAAAATGGGCACCCCGGCCAGAACAAAGATTACGGTGGTAGCCAGCGGCAGCCAGCGACCGCGCCGCCGGCCTGTTATCCATAAGATCAGTTTCCCGGTTACCGCCCCGGCGGCCGGCGCTACAAAGAGGGCAAAAAAGCCGATCCAGGGCACAATGACGCCAAAGACAACGCCCAAAATAAGGCCAACCACCCCGGCCAAAATATAATCGGCGGGTGTGGCGTTGAAAAAGACATCCTCCCGCTCGCGAATGCAGTCGGGGCAGCGGTAGCCAACCGGCGTCAGCTGGGCACAGCGACTGCATATCGGCTTACTACAGCGGTTACAGCGCAGACTGGTTTCCACCCGTGGGTGCTTGGCGCAGTAAACCGGTTCGGCCGGTTCCTGCCCGGCGCCGGTGACCTCAGCCTCAGGCTCCCCTTCAGCGGCTGTTAACGCCTGGCTCTCTTTTTCGGTTTCCAATTCCGCCTTATTGGCTGGTGGTTTACCCGGTTCACTCTTTTCTTTGGCAGTCGACTTGCCCAAGGCTTCATCGGCCCAGGCCATAGAAGCGGCCAGATCATCCCACGAAAGGCGGCCGTCTGGTGATGGTTCTGCTTCAGGTGGAGATGGCTCGGCCGGATTCAGCGCTGCCTGGGCTACTGCATTATCTGGCTCCAGCTCCAGCACGCGCTGGTAGGCGGCTTCCTGTTCGGCCGGATCGGTCACCGTTTGGGCCAGACCCAGCCAGGCCAGGGCCGTATCTGGCGCTTCCTCAATGATCTGGCGGTACAGCCCCACGGCCGCCGCTCGCTTACCTGTTTCTGCCACCCGATCTGCCTGTCGCAGCAGGGATCGAATGCGCGGGTCTTGAATATCCATAAACTCTCACAATAGTCGGCGCCTGCCAACATGGCCTGCGCCTGAAAGCGTACCAGTGCCTAGCGGTTCAAAATGCCGAGTCCCAGCCGCTCCATTAAACGATGGTAAAAATAGCTGGAGTTCTCAATGCGGACAAAGCAGCTTTCATGCTGATGTTTGCTGACTATCACCTTATCACCACCGTGTAAAGTGATCAAGTCCTGGCCGTCGGCCGTCAGCATTGCCTCCCGGTCGCCTTCCATCTCAATGGTCACTTCCGCTTCCTGATGCAGCACCAACGCCCGATCAAAGGTCAAGTGAGGGGCAATGGGAATGATCAGAAAATTCTGCAGCTGCGGTGGCAGGAGCGGGCCACCCGCCGCCAGGGAATAGGCTGTTGACCCGGTAGGGGTAGCCGCAATCAGGCCATCGGCGGTGTAGGTGGTAATATGGCTGCCGTCCACATACAGCCGCAGCCGGATAATCCGTGCCTGAGGGCCACGCCCTACAACCATATCATTGAGGGCGCTCAGGTCACCCAGAAACTGGTCTTCGCGCCAGACGTGGGCTTGCAGCATAAGACGCCGTTCCCACCAGCATTGTCCCTGCAGCACCAGTTCCAGTTTCTCCGGCCAGTTATCGGGATTGGCCTCACTCAAGAAGCCGATGCGCCCCATGTTTATGCCGAAAAGCGGTAGTTGAAAGGGGGCGGCCATACGCGCAGCGCGCAAAATGGAGCCATCACCGCCAAGTATGACGAGTAAATCCATTTCGGGCAGCTCCCCGTGCAGCTGTCCAGGCTGCCAGGCCGGCGCAATCCAGCTGGCAACGCCCCGTTCAGCCAGCCACTGGGCTACTTTCTCGCCCAGAACCAATGCTTCCTCATGCCGGGGGCGGGTGAAAATGGCGACCTGCTTGATCAACGTTTGCTCCATTGCCAACCCTAGCCTGACGGCAGCGCTTCTTGCAGCCAGCTGACAATGCTTTCCAGGGCGACAAGCCTCTGTTCACCGCCGATCATTGAGCGCACGGCCGTGGCCCCATCGGCCAGTTCAGTTTCACCCAGGATAAGGACATATTGGACGCCCTGCCGGTCCGCTTCACGCATCTGGCTCTTCAAGCTGCGCCGGGTACGAGCAAAAGCCAGCCGGGTACCAATGCCTGCCTGTCGCAGCCGGAAAGCAAGCTGTACCGCCGCCAGCTTCGTCTCGCCACCGAAATGGGCTACCATCACCGGCGGCGGCGGCAGCAGTGGCGCCGGTAGATTCTGTTCCTTCATCGCCAGAACAATGCGTTCAATACCGCTGCCAAAGCCCACGCCGGGCACAGACGGTCCGCCAATCGCCTCAGCCAGACCATCATACCGTCCCCCACCGCAAACGGCCGCCTGGGCGCCAATGCCCTCGGCCCACACCTCGAAAACCGTCTTGGTGTAGTAATCAATGCCGCGCACCAACCGGAAGTTGATGGTGTACGCCTGACCCAGTCCATCCAACAGGCCGCGCAATTCGGCAAAATGGTCGGCACAGTCGGCGCAAAGATGATCCACTATGTGGGGCGCATTGGCCAGGATGGCTTCCATGCCCGGCTCCTTGCTATCGAGCACGCGCAGCGGATTGCGCCGCAGCCGTTCCTGGTCAACAGGACCCAGTTTGGCGAGGTGATCGGCCAGGTATTGCTCCAGCACGGCCACATAGTCTGGCTTACAGACCGGGCAGCCGGTGCTGTTGAGCTGAAAGGCCAGGCCACGATAACCCAGCTCGCGGTAGAGGTTCATGGCCAGCATCATCAACTCGACGTCGGCGGCTGGATCAGTCTCCCCCAGGATCTCGCAGTTGAACTGGCTGTGCTGGCGGTAGCGGCCGGCTTGCGGCCGTTCGCGGCGAAAGATAGGGCCAATGGAATAGAGCTTGACCGGCTGCGGCCAGCTGCTCATCCCATTTTCGAGATAGGCGCGTACGATACCGGCGGTAAATTCTGGCCGCAAGGTGATCGCGGTGCCGTCCTCCTCAGTAATGGTGTACATCTCTTTTTGCACGAAGAAATCGGAGGCCACCCCGACACCGCGAGCAAACAGGTCGGTATATTCAATGACGGGTACATCAAGGCGCTGAAAGCCGTAACGCCGGGCCAGATCGGTCGCCCGGCCAATAATCAGATCCCAATAGCGACGATCATCGGGTAGAACATCTTGCATCCCTTTAGGGCGCTGGATTGTGGTCAAATGAGCCTCCACTAGACTGTTGGTTGCTGTCAGTTTGGGGTTTATTATAGCGTACCTGGGGCAAGATAGCAGGTAACGTTTCACTCCCCCGGAGGCTGAGCCGGTCAAAGCCGGGCTCCCTTCGACGGACTCCCTTCGACAAGCTCAGGGAACGGGTTCGACAGGCTCCCTTCGACAAGCTCCCTTCGACAGGCTCAGGGAACGGGCTCGGCGGGCTCGAAGACCGGCTTCGACGAGCCGGGACCAGGCATATCCGATTATTCTCTGCTCAAGCGAGGCGTTGGGTGCAGTGAGGGCGAACACCACAGCGGGCGCAGCGGTGCCAATCATTATGATCCCGATCAAGATCGGGCAGGGTGAGCGATTCATGCATTTCGGCCAGCAGATCCAGCAGGTCGTCTTCCAGTTCCAGGGTATAGTCCACCGCGAAGGCCTTGTCTTGGTACTGCAAAATGCCGTAAGCGGGCCGGACGCCCATGGCCGACTCTACCAATAGGCAATAAGCGGCTAGCTGCAAGATGTGGCCCTCATGCGGTTCCTGTGGGGCTTTGGCGGCCTTGAGCTCTACCGGCACCAGCGAACCGTCACGCTGCCGGATCAGGTAATCAGGACGGCCGGTTAAGCGCAGTTCCGGGTCATAGAGCGGTTTTGACTGGGGAATCCAGGCCCCCGTATCGCTTTGAAGGACCTCACCCTCCGGCAGGCCGGACTGCTCCCACTGGCCCCGCCCCCACAACCAGGAGGCTACGGCCAGGAGAATCAAGGTCACACCTAGCGCCAACCAGCCGACAGACATCTGTTTACAGACCCATTGTTTGCAGCAGCAGGTAAAGGGTTACCCCGGCCGCCAGAAACAGAAAGAGTAAGGCTACCCGCTGGGACCAGATGGCCTGCCCGACCAGCTGACCGTGGGTTTCATGATGGGCACGGCCGTCGGCCATTGGCCGGACGTGGGTTGACTCGTAACCCATCTGTCGCCCCAAATGCCAGGCGCGACGACAGTAGACATAGGTAGCAATTTCGCTAGCGCGAACAATTCTATCGCTCATATGTTCTATTTTACCGCGTTAATGAGTGGTTTGTCAAGAGGCGCCAACGACAAACAATGAATGGCGAGCGTTCGTTACTCGTTGTTCGGAGTCAACAAAATCTTGCGGACGCCCGGGCGCTGGGCATGGGCGAAGGCGGTCAGGCCGTCCTGGAGGGAGTAACGGCCGTCAATCAACGGCTCTGTCTGAATGCGCCTGTCGGCCAACCAGCCCAAGGCGGTGGCAAATGGGCCGCAGCGCGAACCAATAACCGTAATCTCCCCCACCACCAGTTTGGTCAGATCAACCGGCTCCTTGTCGGCATAGGTGCTCTTCATGACCAGGCGGCCCAACGGCCGTACCAGGCGCAAAGCATGGGCCAGACCGGCGGCGCTGCCCGTCGCTTCCACCACAAAGTCGAAGCTGTTGTCGGCCGCCGCTTCGGCCAGGCCGGTGCGAAGTCCCAGCTGCTCGGGTAAAGCCAATGACTGGGCACTGCGCCCCAACAGGGTGACCTGCCCGCCGGTCTGGGCCAGAACCTGACCAATGAGCAGACCTAGACGGCCGGGACCAATCACCGCAATCCGCTCCTCAGGGCTAATGCTGCTTTGTTCCAGGATGCGCAGGGCGGCGGCCAGCGGCTCGGTGAAAACGGCCGCCTCATCAGGTACATGGTCAGGCACCGGGTGCAAATTGACCACCGGCAGGGCCAGATAATCGGCAAAGGCGCCATCCCGGTTAATGATGCCCAAAACAGTGCGGTGGGGGCAATGATGGGGTCCATCATTCAGGCAAACGGCACAGTGGCGGCAGCCCAGGTTGATCTCGCCTACAACCCGCCGGGTCAGCCAGGATTGGTCGGCCGGGTCAGCGACGGCCGTCACCACCCCCACAAACTCATGCCCCAACACGCCCTGCAGCGCCGTATACCCTTTGACAATCTCCAGGTCAGTGCTGCAAATGCCGGCCAGAACCAGCCGGATCAACGCTTCGCCCAGCTGCAAATCCGGCTCCGGCCATTGAGCCTGATAAGTAAGCTGTCCATTAGCGACCACCAAAGCACGCATCACCAATCCTCCCAAGATAGCTAGAGCGAGAGCAAGAGCTAGAGTGGCTCTAAGCTCCTTCCTCTAGCTCTAGCTCTTTCCTCTAGCTCTAGCTCCAGCCATCCCCTATTCCTCCGGCGCTAATTGGGCGGCGATCCAGGCGTCAAGGGTCATTAACAGGGGCCGGAGGGCGTTGGGGGGAGCCTGATCCCAACCCCGACTGCTGACGGCCAATGGGCCGCGCACAATCAAGAATGCCGGCCACTCTTCCTCCAGTCCTGACACCCCGGCCATCAAAGCACCGCTTTGCTCCAAGGCCAGCGTCAGGCTCAAGCCGGTGGTGTTGGTCAAAGTAAGGGTCGTGGTCAATACGGCCGTCTCACCCCTGAAAATCGTGACCTGATCCTCGGCATCCAACAGCAGCCGGTAGCCGTCAATTTGCTGGTAGAGCAGCCGGTCATTGAGCGTCAAGGGATAGCCAGGCGGGGCGACCTCCGGAGCCGGCAGAGCGGCTGCCAGAGCCAGATCCAGCTGCTGGTAAAGGGGCGCCAGGACAGCCGGTAAAGACAGCGCCGGGCAGATAAGAATGATCTCGGTTTCCGGCAGGTACAGCGTCTCAAAAGGGGCCCCGGGACAGGCGGCGGCATAGCGGCGCTGCAGATCGTCAACCGGCAGGCCAGCGGCCGCATCTCGCCAGGCAACCAGCTGTTGCCCCGCCGGCTGGGACGGTGGGATCTCGGCCATGACCCCCTGCCAGATGTAGAGATTGCCGTCGGCCGTCAGGGCCAGGGTCTGAGCCACGTCAAAAGCCGAAGCATTGCGGCGCAGGCCGATGATTGTGCCGGCAGGAAAATGGGGACCGAGGTGAACCGAAGTGAAATGATCCAGGCTGGCCAGGAAGATCAGATCTTGCAGCCAGCCTTCGGCCTGGGTCTGGCTGGCCGGCAGTTGGTAGCGCAGATAAACGCAGCGGTCACAATCTTCCGGCCGTTCGGCCAGGGTCAGATTGACCAGCGTCTCCTGAATTTGCAGCAAATTACCCGGTTGGTTGGAAAGCGTGACCGTTTCACCAGTTACTTCATCGGTGAGGGTAATCTGGCTGGCCACATTGCCTTCTAGCCGCCGCTGCAAGCCTAGAGCCGGGATCTCATAGGTCAGGCTGACCACAATCTCGGCAAAAGGAATGGGGGTGCGCGGTACGGCCGTGGCCGGCGGACTGCTGGTTGGCCAGGGAGTGGGCGAAAACAGCGGCGTACTGGTCGGAAAGAGGGTGGGTAAAACAAAAGGAGTTAGCGCCGGATCTGCCACCGCCGGTTCAACCGCCGGTACAGGCGCCGAAGGTGGAGATGCCGGCGTTGTGGCCGGTGATGTTCGGCAACCAACAAGAACCAACAGGAAGAAAAATAACCAGAAAAGTGAGTGTGGTTGCAGACGGTTCATCAGGCGACAGATCTGACAGACTATCAGATTTTAAGCTGGACCCAGACGGCCAAACGTCCTACAGACCTTCAAAGCGGGAAAGCAGCGGAATTTCCTTCTTCTCCCAGGCGACCAGCAGGGGCACAGCGTTGAACAAAGAGCTGTAGGTACCGCTAAACAAACCCACCATCAGCACCGCGATAAAGGGCCGGATTGTCGCTCCACCAAAGAGCAAAATAGCCATGATGACAAAAATGGAGCTCAACTGGGTGGCGATAGAACGGTGAATGGTCTCCAGGACGGAGCGGTTGGCAATCATCTCATAATCTTCATACGGCCGTCTCTGCAAGTTTTCACGAATGCGATCAAAAACGACCACCGTATCCTGCAAAGAGAAGCCGGCTACAGTCAGGACGGCGGTGAGAAAGAGAGCATCCACCTCCCAACCCAGCAGCATGCCCATGATAGCAATAAAGCCAACTATAATCAGGATATCGTGCGTCATCGCGGCCACAGCACAGACCCCGTAGCGGAAGGGGTGAGGGACATTGCGGAAGACAAACATGATGTAGAACAAGATCACCACGGCGGCAACCGCCACGGCCGTGAAGGCCGCCCGCGTCACTTCCTGGCCCACCGAGGGACTCACACTCTGCACAAAAGTCGCGTCTCTGTCCAGAGGAGCTACCTGTTCAATCAAAGCCCGCTCAATTTGCTGGGCGCGATCCGGGGTCACAAACTCTGTGCGAATTTGCCAGGCATTTTCGAATCCTTCGCCGCGAATGGCAATGACGGCCGGATTACTAATGCCAAACGACGTATAAACCGCACGAATCTCCGCTTCCGTAGCCGGCTCCAAAAATTGAATTTCAAAACGGGTGCCGCTGCGGAAATCCACCCCCAGGCGGAAGGGATCGCCAATGGTAATCAGCGAGATAATCATGGCCACTATCCCCACCCCAATCACCAGGGCGGAAATTGTGAAATAAACTCGACGACGTTGAACCATATTGAACATGCTTTACGCTCCTAACAACCAGCGCCGCTCGCGCAGCCATTCCCCTTTTTCGCCCACCAGAGAAAACATGAAGGTGCGCGTAACCACAATTGCCGTAAACATGCTGACAGATACGCCCAGCATGAGGGTCAGGGCGAAACCCTGCACCATGCTGGCGCCAAAATTGCGGCCAAAGGACCAGAGGATAAAGCAGACGATTAGCGCAGCAATGTTAGCATCCCGGATCGAGGTCCAGGCGCGGGCAAAGCCGGCTTCAACTGCGTCTCGTATGAGATTGCCGCCGCGCAGCTCCTCCTTCATGCGCTCAAAGATAAGGATGTTGGCATCCACCGCCATCCCTGTGGAGAAAAGGAAGCCGGTAATAGCCGGCAGGGTCATGGTCACGCCCAGTAACTTATACAGGCCAAAGTTAATCAGGGCGTAGATCAACAAAGCCACGGCCGCCGCCGTGCCGGGCAGCCGATAATAGACAACCATAAAGATGAGTACCACGCTCAGCCCCACTGCTCCGGCAAGAAGGCTGGAAGCAACCGAAGCGGCGCCCAAGGTGGCGCCAATCTGACGGGTACTCTCAATGCGCAGGGGAATGGGTAAGCTGCCGTACTGCAGCTGCAGGGCCAGATTCTGGGCTTCTTCGATAGTGAAATTGCCCTCAATGACGCCGGAGTCACTAATAGCGGCGTTGATGCGCGGGCTGGAGATGACCCGTTTATCAAGCACAATCGTCAGAAAACGGCCGATGTTTTGCCGGGTATATTCGCCAAAGATTTGGGCCGAATCGGGATTCATCTCAAAGGCCACCAGCACTTCACTGAACTGGCCAACCTGTACCGTGGCGCTGCGCAGCGCCGCACCGGTGAGAATGGTTTCGTAACTGGGAGCAGGATTCAGCTCAATATCTTCAACGGTACGGCCGGCATCAAACTCACACGGGGAGGGCTGCCCCTCGTTCAGCGTGGTGCGAATGCAGGTCCCCTCAAAAAGGGATTGATCGCCGGTGTTCACAAACTCCAGCAGGGCCGTACCTTGAATCAGATCAATGGCCTGCTCAGGATTACTGATGCCCGGCAGTTCCACCAGAATACGGCTGTCACCCTCCACCTGGACCAGAGGATCGGCTACACCGAGGGCATTCACCCGCTGGTTAATAATCTGGCGCACCGTATTCATCTGCTCTGCATCCACCCGTTCACCGGGCGGCAGATCAGCTTCCAGTAAAACCTGCAGCCCCCCCTGTAAATCCAAACCCTGTTGAATAGGGTAATTGTCGTTCAAAGCCAGCCAGATAGCTCCGGCCACAAGCAGAACGATAACCACAAGCCAACCAATTTCACGACTTTGCATACAACCTCAAATCTATATCATGCAAAGGCGCAAAGATGCAACAGTGTGCCGGCACCTTTGCGCCCTTCAATATGCGCTAATTCTTCCAAAAAAAGTCACCCGATCTTTAGACCGGATTATAGCAGTCGGCTACCAATGGTCAAACGGCAACAAAAAAGGCCCGCTCTGGAAAATCAGAGCGGGCCTTCGCTTGCGGCTGCCAATTATTGGGCAACCGGGGTGAGCAAGGCGTCTACCTTCTGCTTAATCATGGGCAGCGGCGCCGCGCCGACAATCCGATCCAGTTCCTGGCCATCCTTTAAGAACAGCAGGGTCGGAATGCCACGCACGCCATATTGCTGGGCATACTCAAAGTTGTCGTCGGTATTGACTTTGGCCACCAAAATCTTCTGGCCATATTCCTGCGCCAGCTGCTCCAAAGCCGGGGCAATCATCCGGCAGGGGCCACACCAGGGCGCCCAAAAATCGACCACAACGGGTACTTTGGCCTGCAACACTGCCTTCTCAAAGGCAGAATCAGTAACGTGAATCGGTTCGTTCATCAAAACATATCTCCTGTTATCTTCTAATCAGTAGCCCAGATGCCATGTTGGCGAAAGATCTGATTACGCCACGGCCGCTACTGCTGGTTCCTCAATCCGAAAATCGGTGTTGAATTTAATGCCCGCCTGCTTGAACATGATGCTGACGGAACAATACTTAGTCATTGAGAGCTCAATGGCCCGGGCTACAGCCTCGGGATCAATCTCTTCACCTGCCACCACATAAGTCAGGCTCATCTCTGTATACACCTTGGGGTGCTCGCCTGCCCGTTTACCGGAAATCTCGATAGCAAAGTCAGTCACGTTTTGCCGCTTCTTCTGCAAAATACTGATGACGTCCATGGCTGTACAGCCGGCGGCTGCCAGCAGCGCGACTTCCATCGGGCTGCCACCCTCGGCGGGGGATGTGCCGCTGAAATCAAAGGCAAAGCCTGATCCGCCTACAGCGTTAAAATTAAGGCCATCGCGCCATTCAACGCGCCCTGTTTTAGTATCTGACATATGGTCTCCTTTGAAATAGTCGTTTAGTCGTTTAGTCAAGTAGTCGAGTAGTCGAGTAGTCGTTGGTCATTGGTCGTCTAATTCAGCTTTGACATCAGGCTGATCAGGTCATCTACCAACTGCTCTCGGTTTTCAAGGCCGTCCAGGTCATCCCGCAGACATTGTTTGGTGTAAGCCTGAATGTAAAGGGCAGAGGCGTTTTGCACCGCCGAGCGAATCGCAGTCAGCTGCTGGATAATCTCGCGGCATTCGCGGCCGTCATCCAGCATTTTTTGTACACCGCGCACCTGCCCTTCAATCCGGCGCAGTCGCTTCTGAATATCTTCTTTAACCTGATCTGTCTGCGTGTTCATTTTAGTCTCGCGTATCTAAAAATACTGTGGGGGAGTATAGTATGTGGGTGGTAAATTGTCAAAGGCCGCGCTCCCCCGCTCAGGCAATACTTATCTAATGAAAATAAGCCGCAGACGCGCCTATCTCATAGACGAAATCATCTGTGTAAGCGGCAAAATCTCTGGATTAGACCGGCTCAAAGCAAACGAAAACGAGGGTGTCGCGGAGTTCTTTGGTCAAATGGTGGCGGTCTTCGCGCCGGAGAGTGGCTTCGAGCCT
>Ga0114946_10001139_pt1 | contig 18175 bp, 13 predicted proteins | sample WalLakDeSediment_FD_88676 | JGI IMG/M metagenome (GOLD analysis project Ga0114946, IMG submission 88676) | Lake sediment microbial communities from Walker lake, Nevada to study Microbial Dark Matter (Phase II) - Walker Lake 11/02/13 Deep Sediment | ecosystem: Environmental > Aquatic >...
CAGGACTGCAGATTCAGCATGCAGTTGAACTTCATGCCAGGGATGCCATTGCTGAAAATCAGCCATATTTTACCTTAAGAGTTGGCATCCACACAGGCGAAGTAGTGGCAGGGGTGATCGGACGCCGCAAGTTCTCATACGATATATGGGGCAACGCAGCCAATAAAGCCCATTGGATGGTGCAGGCGGGCGAAGAGAGCAAGGTGAATATTTCGGCCCAATCTTATGGTTATGTATCAGATTTCTTCGTGTGTACATATCGTGGAAAACTCGAAACGAAACACCATTTTCTTGAAGATATGTACTTTGTTCATCGGCTCAAACCCGAATTTGCCGATGATGAGCAGGGACTAGAACCCAATGTGGATTTTCTGAAAGCAACCGGTTTACTGTAATCAGGAAATTTAAGCTGTGGTTCCCCGGTTTTTGCCCTTGCCTTAGCTGTTAGTCTGTTGTTTAAACAGCAGATTATTGTAAATTTGCTTTTCTAAAAACAAAAAGATATCACTAACTGGCAATGGCTCAATTTTTTGATGACTCCGGCAACCAGCCATTCATAATTACAATCGTTGAGGATGATTCGGCCCTTAACCGTTTGATTCAAAAAACGCTTGAGCGCGAAGGGTATGTAAACCAGGGCTTTTTGAGTGGCAGCGAAACTATTAAATGGCTCAAAAACAACCCCAGACGGGAAACCCTTCTTTTGATCGATTATCAACTCACAGATATTCAAGGTGAAGAATTTGTCAGAAAATTAAGGGCTGGAAACCAGGATGTTCCATTTGTGATCATTACCGGGCATGGCGACGAGCGCACTGCAGTTGAAATGATGAAAATGGGTGCACTTGATTACATGGTCAAGGATAATGCCTTTATTGACAAACTCCCATCTGTCATCCACCAGGTAATCAGCCGGCTGAGCATTCAGAAACAACTGCTTGAATCGCAGCATGCTTTAAGACAAAGTGAAGAGAAATACCGAAGCATTTTTGAAAACATCCAGGATGTTTATTTTGAACTGACCATCGAAGGCAATGTTCTGGATCTATCACCATCTATTGAGCAGATTTTCCTTTACAAAAAGGAAGATTTAATGGGTAAGCCTTTGTTTGAGGATCCCAAGAAGCTTGAGTTTTTCTTTGAGCATTTAAACAAAAAAGGCTATATGTCTGATTTTGAAATGCTCCTGAACAGGAAAAACAAGCAGAAAATTCCTTGTTCGATCACATGTAAATACATTTACGATCATGATGGTGAAGCCAAAATGATCGTTGGGACTATTCGCAACATAAGTGAGCGCAAGCAGATTGAAGAAAATTTGCGGCTAAGCGAGGAGCGCTACAGGGTTCTGGCCGAGAACTCAAGCGATATGATTTCGAAACACAGCTGGGATGGTACCTACGTTTATGTCTCTCTTGCCTGCAAAAGACTGCTGGGTTATTTGCCCGAGGAATTGATAGGTAACTCTGCATATGTTTTTATTCACCCTGGTGACATTGATGTGGTTAGGAGAAACCACATCAGGCTTCTTGAAAACCAGCACGACAACTTAATTGAAAGCTATCGCATACGCAAAAAGAACGGCGACTACATCTGGTTTGAAACTAACAACCAGGTTATTTTTAACCAGAAAACATCCCTTGTGGAAGAAATCGTTTGCGTTAGTCGCGATATTACCCTTCGTAAAGAGAAGGATGATCTTTTCCGTGCCAAGGAAGTAGCTGAAAGGTCGAACAAGGCCAAATCTGAATTTCTGGCCAATATGAGTCATGAAATTCGCAATCCGCTCAATGCGATAATAGGCATGACCCGTACCCTTGGTAAAACCAGACTTTCAAAAGACCAGAAAACATACATTAACTCCATTTTGATTTCGTCAAGCAATCTTTTACAAATACTAAACGATATTCTGGATTATTCAAAAATCGAGGCCAACAAGATTGATCTGACTTTTGCCGATTTTAACCTGAAGCGCACCATGATTGAAGCCCTTGAAATGTTTGAACCACAGGCCAGGGAAAGAAAATTGTCTCTCGAAATGAAATTTGACCGGTTAGTACCCGAGGTCATCCATGGCGATGAAAAGAAGATTAGTCAGGTGCTGAATAATCTTCTGAGCAATGCCATAAAATTTACCAATGAAGGAAAAGTAGAGCTTGGGGTTAATGTTAAATCGGCTCAAAACGAAAACATTTTACTGAATTTTTTCGTTAAAGATACAGGTATAGGTGTTAAAGAAGCGGATATACCCAAGATTTTTGAATCATTTAGCCAGCTTGATATTTCTTCCAGGAAAGAGTACCAGGGTACCGGTCTGGGTCTTAATATTGTGAAAAGCCTGGCTGAGATGATGGGTGGAAATATTAAGTTTGAAAGTGAATTCAGAAAGGGCAGTTCTGTTTCTTTTGAATTACCGGTTGTTATTGGCCGCAAACTGCAAATGCAAGGTGAGGGTGTTGATATTATAAGGAGTGAATCGGATGTTAAAATGAAAAAACTACATATTCTCGTTGCGGAAGACGATGCCATAAACCAGATGTATCTGGCTGGTTTTCTCAGATCGCTGGGCTGGAAGGTTGACACTGCTTCCAATGGTTTGGTGGCCATCGAAAAATACATCGGCAACTCATACGATTTGGTGCTGATGGATGGTCAAATGCCCAAGATGGATGGTTTTGAAACCACCCGCCGTATCCGCGAAATGGAAAAGGAAACCGGCAAGCATATTCCTATTATTGCCATTACCGGTTATGCCATTGCTGGCGATCGCGAAAGATTTATCGATGCCGGCATGGATGACTATGTGTCAAAACCCATTGATGAGCATAAACTTATTGACATAATCCACCGGATGACTAAATAAAAAAACCGGAGCTTGCTCCGGTTTTTTTGTATTCTTTCCTATTCATTGATTGCCTGTACCCCTGGCAGTATCTTACCTTCCATATATTCGAGCAGCGCACCGCCACCCGTGCTCACATAACTCACTTGGTCAGCAAGCCCAAGTTGGTTAATGGCAGCTACAGAGTCGCCACCGCCAATAAGGGTAAAACCACCATTTTGGGTGGCTTTAACCAATGATTCAGCAACGGTCCTGGTGCCGGCAGCAAAGTTTTCCATTTCAAACACGCCCATTGGGCCGTTCCAAAGCACGGTTTGCGACTTTTCAATAATAGATGTAAAGGCCTTTATGCTTTCCGGGCCAATATCAAGCCCCAACCAGCCATCAGGAATTGCGTCGGCCTTTCTTTTCTTGAAATTGGCATCATTTGAAAAGGTATCAGCAATAATTGCATCGGCAGGAATATGCAATTTTACGCCTTTTTCCTTTGCTTTGGTCATGATCTCTCTGGCCTTTTCAAGGAAGTCTTCTTCTACCAAACTGCCACCTATTGAACCACCCTGTGCTTTAATGAAGGTGAACATCATGCCGCCACCAATGATCAGATCATCAACCTTATCCAGCAGGTTTTCAAGGATTTCAATCTTGGAGCTGACCTTTGCGCCACCAATAATGGCAGTGTATGGCCTTTTTACGTCCTTGAGCACCTTGTCAATGCTGGCAAGCTCATTGGCCATAAGATACCCAAATACCTTATCGTTGGGAAAGAATTTGGCAATGATGGTGGTTGAGGCGTGGGCGCGGTGAGCAGTACCGAAAGCGTCATTTACGTAAACATCGGCCAGTTGAGCCAGTTTTCCGGCAAATTCTTCGTCGCCCTTGGTCTCCTGCTTGTAGAACCTTAGATTTTCGAGTAGCAGCACTTCGCCCGGCCTTAGGTTGAGTGCTTTCTGGTGGGTAAGGTCGCCTATGCAGTCATCGGCAAACTTAACTTCAGTGTTGAGCAATTTGGCAAGGTGCTCACGAATGTGGCGGAGCGAAAACTTGTCTTCAGGCCCTTCCTTGGGGCGACCCAGGTGCGACATAACAATTACAGAACCACCGTCATCAAGGATTTTCCGTATGCTTGGAACTGCCGCCCGCATGCGCGAGTCATCAGTAATCTGGAAATCGCTGTTAAGCGGAACGTTGAAATCAACGCGCATAATGGCGCGCTTACCTTGGAAATTTATTCCATCAATGGTCTTCATTATCAATAATTTTAAGGTGTTAAAGGCATGTTTTTTATTTTAATTAGAGCAGAAACGAAAAAAATTCAACCCTGCTGTTATGTTATTTCTCTTAAATTTGTGCCAGCTGATCCGGGCCAAAAAGGAGCATAAAATTAATGATTCTTGCCGGATTTTTGTTTAACAAATTGCAGCCATATGAACTTATTTCCCGAAGCAATTATATCCAAACTTCCGCAAACCGGCACATCCGTTTTTGCAGTAATGACGCAGCTAGCGCGTGAGCACGACGCCATTAACCTTTCACAGGGCTTTCCTGATTTTCCTGTTTCAGAAAAGCTTATTGAGTTGGTTTCTAAGCATATGCAATTGGGGCATAATCAGTATGCTCCAATGCCGGGCTTGCCTTTGCTGCGCGAACGAATAGCTGAAAAGACCCAGGCACTATATGGTGCGGTTTACAGTCCCGATACTGAAATAACTGTAACGGCCGGCGCTACTCAGGCTATTTATACTGCCATCAGCGCTTTTGTGCGCGAGGAGGATGAAGTAATTGTTTTTGAACCAGCCTACGACAGCTATGTGCCTGCCATAAAACTCAACGGGGGTATCCCCATTGTGTCAAAACTTAAACTGCCCGATTATCATATTGACTGGAACGAGGTGAAAAAGCAGTTGAACTCACGTACCAAAATGATTATCATTAACAGCCCGCACAATCCCAGTGGGAGCATATTGTCGGCCGTTGATCTGAAAGCACTTGAAAAACTTACCAGCAATACCGGTATTATCGTGTTGAGCGATGAAGTATATGAGCATATCATTTTTGACAACAAGGTGCATGAAAGCGTTTGCCGCTACCCCGGCCTGGCAGAGCGCAGTCTTGTTACCTGCTCGTTTGGGAAAACATTTCATGCCACAGGCTGGAAAACCGGCTATTGCGTGGCACCTGAAAACTTAATGAAAGAGTTTCGCAAGGCGCACCAGTTTATTGTTTTCTGTGTCAATACCCCTATGCAGCATGCTTTGGCCGATTATCTTGAGGACCCTGCAAACTATCACGGACTTGGGGATTTTTTTCAGCAAAAGCGAGATTTCTTTGCTGATGCATTGATCGGTTCGCGTTTCAAAATTGTGCCCGCCTACGGCACTTATTTTCAACTGCTCGACTACAGCCAGATTTCGGATGAGGAAGAAATGGCTTTTGCGCAACGGTTGACGCGTGAGTTTAAGGTGGCTGGGGTGCCCACCTCTTCGTTTTACAGCAAAACATCAAATCAGCAAATGTTGCGCTTCTGCTTTGCCAAATCAGAAGAAACCCTTACAAAAGCAGCTGAAATCCTATGCAAAATCTAACGGTAAGCCTTGTTCAAACCACCCTTTACTGGGAAGAGCCAGCCCGTAATCTCGAAATGTTTTCTGAAAAGCTGGCAAACGTTGAAGGAAACCCTGACCTGATCATTCTTCCAGAAATGTTTACCACGGGTTTTTCCATGAATCCAGTGGTAGCTGCCGAGCCAATGGCCGGGGCAGGCCTGCAATGGATGAAACAAGGCGCAGCGAAGCACAATTGTGTTGTTTGCGGCAGTATTGCTGTGGAAGACCAGGGCAAGTTCTATAATCGCTTTTTTTGGGTGAGACCCGATGGCACCTTTGAGCACTACGATAAAAAACACCTGTTTACCTATGCAGGAGAGAATAAGGATTACACAGCCGGTACCAAAAAGCTGATTGTTGAGCTTAAGGGCTGGAAGATCATGCCGCTGATTTGTTACGACCTTCGGTTCCCTGTTTGGAGCCGCAACCGTTTCAGCGAAAGCGAAGGTTTTGATTACGATGTGCTCCTGTATGTGGCCAACTGGCCCGAAAAACGCAGTCATGCCTGGCGCATCATGCTCATGGCGCGCGCCATCGAGAATCAGGCATACGTGATAGGGGTAAACCGACTTGGGGTCGATGGTAACGAGATCTCCTACTCTGGCGATTCGGCCGTAATAAGCCCCCGCGGAGAAAACCTGAGCAACCTGATGCCCCACCAGGAAGGGGTGGAAACGGTGGTTATGCCGCGCTGCCAGCTCGACAGCTTCCGCGACAGCTTCAGGCCATGGGCCGACTGGGACAGTTTCAGGTTAGATTAGTCTCATTTTTTTTATTACCCTTAATTCAGGAAAAATGAAAAACAGTGAAGACAGGGTTAAAAAAGCCATTAAAAAGATTAAAGAAATAACGGCTCACCCTGACATAATTCCGGGTATTCATAACTATTGCGATCGGTGGTGCGAGCGATGCACCCATACCAAACATTGCTCGGTTTTCAAAATGGAAGAGTTTCATGCCCAGGAAGGTCGAAGCCGTGATATTGAAAATAAAGAGTTTTGGGATGACGTTTCCTTAAATTTTCAGGTTACTGCCAGTTTGCTAAAAGAAATGGCCGAAGATGCCGGGTTTGACCTTGATGCAATTGATGAGGCAGATTTAGATGAAGAAGAAAAAAGGCAAAAGACGGCAAAGAATTCCAGGGCAGTTAAATTATCGCGGGCTTATGGTTTGGATGGCTTTAATTGGTTCAAAAAACAGGAGACTGTGTTTCAGGAAAAGTTTGAACTTTTTTTGAATATCAAACCTGAAATACTTGAAGACCTTAAGGAGGCCGTGGAAGTGGTTCAATTTTACATGATGTTTATTGGGGCAAAAACATACAGGGCTTGCATTCCACCAATTGAAATTGAAGGTGTGGAAAACGAAGACTGCAAAGGATCTGCAAAAATTGCCATTATAGCCATCGAACGGTCAATGGGATCATGGGTAAAAATCATGGATGCCTTTCCTGAATTTGAAGACAATATTTTGGATTTCCTGAAAACCCTTTCGAAGGTGAAAAAGCTTTTGCTGGCAAAGTTTCCTGATGCCATGGAATTCAAAAGGCCTGGCTTCGATTATATTCCCGAAAAATTAACTGATTGATTCCCCAAAACTTTAACCTTCAATTGCATCCAGCTCCACCCGAAGGTTTTCAATGATAAAGTTCTGGCGCTCGGGGGTGTTTTTGCCCATGTAGAACGAAAGCATTTCGGCCACACCCAGTTCTTTTTTCAGGATCACAGGATCAAGGCGGATACTCTTTCCAATAAAATTGCTGAATTCATCGGGCGAAATTTCTCCAAGCCCTTTAAAGCGGGTAATCTCAGGCCTTGCCCCCAGTTCGGCCATGGCTTCCTGTTTTTCCTGTTCTGAATAGCAGTAAATGGTCTTTTGTTTGTTGCGCACCCTGAAAAGCGGGGTTTGCAAAATATATAAGTGGCCATTTCGCACCAGGTCGGGGAAAAACTGCAGAAAGAAGGTTAGCAACAAAAGACGAATGTGCATACCATCCACATCGGCATCAGTGGCAACCACAATATTATTGTACCGAAGGTCTTCAAGGCTTTCTTCAATGTTCAGTGCAGCCTGCAGCAAGTTGAACTCTTCGTTTTCGTAAACGATCTTTTTGGTAAGTCCGTAGCAGTTCAACGGCTTTCCCTTGAGGCTGAAAACGGCTTGGGTATTCACATCGCGGGCTTTGGTGATGGAGCCGCTGGCCGAGTCACCTTCGGTAATAAAGAGCGTTGAGTCAAGCCGCTGAGGGTGGTTATCGCTATAGTGAATGCGGCAGTCGCGAAGCTTCTTGTTATGCAGGCTCGCTTTTTTTACCCTTTCGCGCGCCAACTTCTTGATGTTGGCCATATCCTTGCGCTCGCGCTCCGACTGAAGAATCTTCCGCAGCAAGGCGTCGGCAGTCTCGGGGTTCATGTGAAGGTAGTTGTCGAGCCTGCGCTTCACAATATCTGTAATGTAATTCCTAATGGTTGGCCCGCCGGGTTCGGTGTATTGTGATCCCAGCTTGGTCTTGGTTTGCGATTCGAAAACAGGCTCCTGCACCTTGATGCTAAGGGCAACGATGAGCGAAGTTTTTATGTCGTTGGCATCAAAGTCCTTCTTGTAAAACTCGCGAATGGTTTTATGAAGCGCTTCGCGGAAAGCGGCCTGGTGTGTGCCGCCCTGGGTGGTGTGCTGGCCATTAACGAATGAATAGTATTCCTCGCTGTATTGGCTGGTACTGTGCGTAAAGGCAAACTCCAGGTCATCCTCCTGCAAGTGAATGATGGGATAGCAAACGGGTGTGTCGATGTTGCGCGTGAGCAGATCGTGCAAACCATTTTGCGACTGGTATTTGCGCCCGTTAAATAAAATGGTTAAACCCCGGTTCAGATATACATAATTCCAGAGAAGCTTTTCAATGTAATCATCGATGTAGCGGTATTTGCCGAAAATTTGCTCATCAGGAACAAAGCTGATGATGGTACCCCCGCGGCCTGCAGTGTCGTTCTCTTTGCCTTCCTTAACAAGTTGTCCCATTTCAAACTCTGCAGCCCTAGACCTGCCTTCCCGAATGGATTCAATGCGGAAATAACTTGACAAGGCGTTTACGGCCTTTGTGCCTACACCATTCAAGCCTACGGTTTTTTTAAACACCTTGCTGTCGTACTTGGCGCCGGTGTTGATTTTCGACACCACATCCACTACCTTACCCAGGGGCACGCCGCGGCCATAATCGCGCACGGTGATTTGCCTCTCATCGATGATAATTTCAATGGTTTTTCCAAAACCCATGATATATTCATCAATGGAGTTGTCTATTACTTCCTTGAGCATTACGTAAATACCATCGTCCTGCGAAGCCCCGTCGCCAAGCTTGCCAATGTACATACCAGGCCTGAGCCGAATGTGTTCTTTCCAGTCGAGCGTGCGTATAGAGTCTTCTGAATATTTTTCGGTAATCATAGTGTTTTTAGTTCCGCCAATCAGGTTGCAAAGATAACAGAAAGACAGCAAAACAAACTGAGCCATTTGGTGCTGTTTATCAACAAGCCCGTTGATAACCCCGATTTTTATTTTTTTTGTTAAAAAAAGTGAACAATTAAACCTTATTGAGCATTAATTGTCTAATGTTTGTAAAAAAATATTAAACAATTTTTACAAACTTCAACCAACTTAAATAACCAACTCAAAACCAGCTCATTATGTTTTTCATCAAAAATCTTAGAATATTTTTCCTAATAATCCCTGTTGTTTTTCTGTCATTTCACATTCATGCTGAAGTTCCTGCGGGTTCTGCTGCTCCAAATTCTGCAGCCCCAAGCCCGGCAGCTCCTGGTTCAGCAGCTCCCCGTCCGGTTGCCACAGGAGTAGTTACTGGAAGCGTAGTTGATGACAAAACTGGTGAACCCTTAATGTTTGCAAGCATTGTACTGCACAGCATGCGCGACTCATCAATGGTTACCGGTGCCATTACCAACGAAAAAGGAATTTTTATCATAGAACAAGTACCGCCGGGAAGATTTTACGTTTCGGTAAACTATGTTGGATATCCCCGCAAGGAAGTGAATGGAATTTTGGTAACCCCCCGTGAACCCGTTTATGAAATGGGCGTAATCAGGGTTGAACCAAGTGCAGCCATGCTCTCTGAAGTTACCGTTGAAGCCACCCGCGAATTGATGGAGGTTGGCCTTGACCGCCGTGTTATCAATGTTGACAGTGAACTCACCGCCGCCGGCGGCACTGCCCTTGATCTCATGCAAAATATCCCCAGCGTGGCCGTTGACTTTGATGGTAATGTGAGCCTTCGCGGGAGTTCAAATGTGACTATACTTGTTGACGGCCGCCCCAGCGGACTAACTGGCCTTAGTGGCCCGGAAGCCTTGCAGCAGATTCCGTCAAACATGATCGAACGCATTGAAGTCATAACCAACCCCTCGGCACGCTTTTCACCTGATGGAACTGCAGGCATTATCAATATTGTAATGAAAAAACAGCGTCAGCCCGGTTATAATGGGTTGGTTTCGCTGAACGTAAGCACCGGTGATACCTACAATGGTTCGCTTAACCTGAACTATAAGACCGGCAATGTAAATTTCTTTGCCAATTACAGCGGTCGTATCAACACAATGGAAGGCTCAGGGTTCAACTTTCGCACCAGTTTCCTTGCCGACACTACTTTCCTTGATCAGGAAACCATTTTCAGGAACCAGATGAACTCACACAACTTCAGTGCAGGAGCCGACTTTCAGATTAACAGGTTCAATAACATTACCTTTTCAGTGGCCTATAACACTTGGGAAAGACTATCGGACAACCTGACCGATTACAGTGCCCTTGCAGGCGACCTTTCGCTGGTAAATTTCTTCAACCGTGCGTCAGGCAATGATTTTGACAACAGCGGCATGAGTTACAGCCTGAATTACCGCCGCACTTTTGAACAACGTATTCGCGAATGGAGCACAGACGTGGTCTTTTCAACCCGGGGTTTGAACATTGCCGAAGATAATGTTCAGCGGTTTTTTGACACCAACCGCAATCCCTTGAATGCCATTGATTTGATGGAGAATACCCGCACTAATGCCGGCAACTGGATGTTTTCGGTGCAAACCGACTATGTTCAGCCACTGGGTCAGGACCGCAAACTCGAGCTGGGCGCCCGTGCTTCTCTGCGCGAGATGGATTCAGACTTTAATTTCTTCAATTTCGATCATGACGGCCAGGACTGGATCAACAACACGGGCCTGAGCAATCGCTTTGTATACGGTGAACAGGTTTATGCCGCTTACGGTATTTTCTCGACCATGCTCGGAAAATTCAGTTTGCAGACAGGACTAAGACTTGAACAGACTTTTATTCGTGCCGATCAGCGGACAACCAATCAGGTTTATAACGATGATTACCTGAATCTTTTTCCCACTATGCACTTGCGCCGCAGCTTCGCCAACAATCAGTCGGCACAGATTAGCTACAGCCGCCGCATTAACAGGCCGAATAACCGTTTCCTGAATCCATTTGTCAGCTATTCCGACCCATTCGATCTTTCGTTTGGAAACCCGGAACTTAAACCCGAATTGATTAACTCACTTGAATTAGGTTATACCCGTTTCTGGCAAAAAACCACCCTCAATCCCAGTATCTTTTACCGATATACTGGTGGCCTGATAACTCGCTACCGTACTATGGATGAGAATGGAATTGCCTATACCACTTTCGAAAACCTTACCAGCAGTGTCAATTACGGGGCTGAGCTGGTGATTTCGCAACAAATTTTCCCCTGGTGGCGTGCCAATGGTACTTTCAGCTACTTCAGGCAAGAAGTGCAAGGTGCTGGCCCAATGGCAGAATTGCGCAACGAAAGTTTCTCATGGTCGGCCCGAATGGTAAACAACATCAGGCTTGGCCGTGGCTGGGACATGCAGCTGAACGGGTTTTACCGCTCGCCCATAGTTTTGCTGCAGGGCGAAATGAGAGCAATGTATTCGGCTGATCTTGGCTTGCGCAAAAATGTGATGGATAACAAAGGGACCATATCCCTGAGGCTGAGCGATATGTTTAATACCCAAGCTTTCAGGATGTATAACTATGGCGACAATTTCACCATTGATATGGAAAGGAAGCGCAACAGCCGTATGGTGTTTGTTGGATTTACCTATAGAATAAACGAATACAATAACCGTCGAAATCAGCGTTCGCGCCAGCAAATGGAAAACGGCTCGTCTGATTTTGACGACTTCGATATGTAGTTTTGGTTAATTGGTTAAGTTGGTTAGGATGAAGGGTGGTCATTTTTTGGCTGCCCTTCCCCGCTTTTTGGGGACGCCATATCCGAAAAGGTTCTTGCTTTTAATGAAAGACGATACGTAACGGGGTACCATTTTTTCCCAGGAAGGGTCGTTCTCCTTCATTTTTTTCATTACAATGTAAGAGAAGAAAGGCAATACTTCTTTACGGTAGCCCGGAATATTTATAATGCAGCCGTTTTCTATAAGGTGCTGGTAAAGATACTTGCTGTATTCGGTTACGGGCATGTTTTCAATCGTTATGATTTCGCTCTCTTCGTTTTCGCGACTTGGGTAGATGTATAATTTGAGGTTTTCCATAAAGAGCTTGCCAAAAGCCTCTAAAATGCCACCACGCAAGTGGGTGTAGTATTTTTTTTCCAGCACATTCTGGAAGGTGTATGCCCCGATCACCATCCTGACATTCCCCATGCGGAAACGCCTGAACCACTCGGCCAGCTTGTAAAACTCCCTGAAGTTGGAGATCATCACGTTCTGTCCCATCCCGCAAAGGATATCCACCCTGTCCAGGAAATCACGCTCATCAAAGTCGCCACCCCCCAGAAGGTTGTTAAGCGTCATTTCGCAGAGCACTACCGTATTTTTTTTGTCAAAACCCACATCTTTCTTGAAAAGGGCAAATCCGGCTTTCAGCATATCGAAACCTGCATATGTAATTGGCCTGAAGCTGCCCCGCAGCACCATTGTGTTCTTTTTGTAAAGCAGGTCGGCGGGCTGCTGCACCTTACCGTGGCGGTCGAACATGGTAACGCTGGTCATTCCGTTTTTTACCAGCTGCACAGCCAACAGGCGGTTATCCACATAATCAAGGTCGGGTCCGCTCATACGGATCATGTCGATTTCAATGCGGTCGTCAGAAATAGACTCGAGCAATGACTTAAGGAAACTATTGGGATACTGATAGTTGTAATAGCAGGCATAAATGAGGTTAACTCCAAGAATTCCAATGGTTTTTTGCTGCAGCAAGTTATCGTTTTCGAGCAGGCGCACATGCAACACCACATCGTTGGGAGGGTCGCCGGGATTTAGTTGAAAACGCACCCCGACCCAGCCATGCGGGTCGTTGTCCTTCTTGAAGTTTAAGGTGGTAACGGTATTTGCAAAAGCAAAAAAGCGGGTGTGCTCACCCCGTTTGTCACCAAGCAGATCTTCCAGGCTCTTGAATTCAATTTCGAGCATTTGCATCAGGCGCTGTTCTGAAACATAACGGCCACTGGGGCTTTTCCCGTAAAGGGAGTTGCTGAACGACATGTCGTAGGCCGAAATGGTACGCGCCACCGTGCCTGAAGCCCCGCCCGACTGGAAAAAGCATCGGGCCACTTCCTGGCCGGCACCGATCTCGGCGAAGGAACCATAAATGCTGTCATCAAGGTTTATAAACAAGGCTTTGCGGGTCGGGTCGAGAACTTCGCGCGCTATCTGTGACTGGGGCATTGCAGCTAAAAGTTTGGAAAATCAAAATATCAATCAAATTTAACAGAATTATTCTATTTGCTCAAATGCATTGCCTTCAAATAAAAGGCATTTTTTGATTTTTTCAGAAATTTCCAAATTGCGGCAAACCCCCTTTTGTTCCAAAAAAAATAGATAAATTTGCCGCAAGTCAGGGCAAAAATGGTTTGCCTGGCCGTTTCACCAACCAACATAACATGAAGAAACGGATTCTGGTTACTGGGGGTGCGGGTTTTGTAGGTTCGCATCTGTGCGAAGCACTGCTGAACAAAGGATATGATGTTTTTTGCCTTGATAATTTCTTTACAGGTCAGAAACAGAATATAGTTCACCTTCTCGATAACCCCTATTTCGAACTGATTAGGCATGATATTACCATGCCATTTTTTATTGAGGCCGATGAGATTTACAATCTGGCCTGTCCTGCTTCGCCCATTCATTACCAGTACAACGGTATCAAGACCATAAAAACTTCGGTTATGGGCGCCATTAACATGCTGGGTTTGGCCAAAAGGCTCAATGCGAAAGTGCTCCAGGCTTCCACCAGCGAGGTGTATGGCGATCCGGAAGTCCATCCCCAACCCGAAACTTACTGGGGCAACGTGAATCCCATCGGGCCCAGGGCCTGTTACGACGAAGGCAAGCGCTGCGCCGAAGCCCTTTTTGTGAATTACCACCGGCAAAACCGTGTTAAAATTAAGATCGCACGCATTTTCAATACCTTTGGCCCACGAATGCACCCCAACGACGGGCGTGTGGTGTCAAATTTCATTGTTCAGGCCCTTAAAGGCGAAGACATCACTATTTTTGGTGATGGCAAGCAAACCCGCAGTTTTTGCTATGTTGACGACATGGTTAAGGCTCTGATTAGCCTGATGGAGTCGCCCGATGAAGTTACCGGACCCATAAACCTGGGCAATCCGGGCGAGTTTACCATGCTCGAATTGGCCGAGAGCGTACTTAAACTAACCGGGTCAAAGTCAAAACTCGTCTTTCTACCCTTGCCCCAAGACGATCCCATGCAAAGGCAACCCGATATTTCATTGGCCCAAAAAACCCTTGCCTGGAAGCCAATTGTTAACCTTGAAGAAGGATTAAAGCACACCATCAGCTATTTCAAATCGATATTGAACGATTAATATTTTCTCCATGAATATCCTTGTTACCGGTAGTAATGGCCAGCTTGGCAGTGAATTCAGAGACCTTGAAGCAGCTTTTAAGCAGCACAACTTTTTTTTTACTGACGTGAAGGAAATGGATGTGACCGATGCAGAAAAGGTTTTCAAATACCTGAAAAACAATAAGATTGAATGTGTGATTAATTGCGCTGGCTATACCCAGGTAGACAGGGCGGAGGATGATCGGGCCCAGGCTACTCTGCTCAATTCAACTGCAACCAAATACATTGCCGAAGCCACCGCAAGGGTTGGAGCTATGATGGTGCACATTTCGACCGACTATGTTTTTGATGGCAAGAACTTCAAGCCATATACAGAGAACGATACGGCAAACCCCAAGTCTATATACGGCAAAAGCAAACTTGATGGTGAAATAGAGGTGATGTTCAATGCCAAAAGGGCTATCATTATTCGTACTTCCTGGTTGTATTCGCATTATGGACACAACTTTGTGAAGACCATTCTTGAAAAAGCCAAAACGGAAAAGGAACTGAAAGTGATCTTTGACCAGGTTGGTACACCCACCTATGCCCGCGACCTGGCAAAAGCCATATTAGAGATCATTCCCAAGGTGCCATCGAAAGTGCGCGGCGAGATTTACAATTTCAGCAACGAAGGGGTTGCCAGCTGGTACGACTTTGCTTGCGCCATAATAAATATTAAGGATTTGAACTGCAAGGTGACTCCCGTAATGACAAAGGATTTTCCGCAGGTTGCTCAGAGGCCACATTACAGCGTGCTTAACAAAGGCCGGATAAAGAAAGATTTTGGCATTGAAATTCCATTTTGGCGCGACAGCCTGAAGGAATGCCTTGAAAAGCTTTGAGAAAGTATTTTATAAAAAAAGCAGCAGAGACTCCCTGCTGCTTTTTTTCTTATTAACCCGCTTTAAGCTAAAATTTTGCCTTGAATTCGTTGAATTTAGCTGAAAGAGAATCCAAGGTTTCGTCAAGGTTCTTTCTCAATGACTCCCAGGCTTCTTCCCCTTTTTCGGAGAACTCCCTGAGTTTCACCTTGCCCTTTTCAATCCGTTCTTCCAGCTCGTCAATTTCTTCCTGGTGTTCAATTTTAAAGTTTGCTGCTTTTTTCCTGGCTTTTGCCTTTAATACATCCAGTTCGGCCTCCCATTCATCAATCTGGGCCATAAATTTTTCCTTGTAGTTTCTAAAATCGCTCATAGGTGAATTTTTTTTGGTTAAACCTAAATATACGAAAAATTGACCGAAAGACCAAGGTTGGGTTGTTTAATGCGCTAATATTCATGATATTAATAATTAATGGCAAAGATTTCAGTGAAGCGTCATTTATTCCTGCAAATCATTGGATCAGGAATTTGGGTTGGATAAAAATTGTAGTTTTGAAAACCAAAACAACTTAAATGAAAAGTAAGATTTCTCTTGGGTTTTTCCCAACCACCCTGCACAAACTCTCCAACTTATCAGCAAAATACCACCCCTTTGAAATTTTCATTAAGCGCGATGATCAGACTGGTCTTGCTTCGGGTGGCAACAAAACCCGAAAACTTGAGTATTTGTTGGCAGCAGCCATCGAGGCTGGATGCGATACAGTAGTTACTCTTGGTGCCCAGCAATCGAACCATTGCCGGCAAACTGCTGCAGCCTGCGCAATGACTGGTTTGAACTGCCATTTAATTGTTAGGGGAGAAGAACCTGTCATTGCTGATGGTAATCTTTTGCTTTCGGTTTTGCTTGGCGCAAAAATCCATTATGCCGTAGGAGATATCACAGATGAGTTTGTTGAAGGGGTCATGGATGTATTGAAGGCAAATGGCAAAAAGGCATACCTGATACCATATGGTGGGTCTGATGAAACCGGAATCCTTGGCTTTGTTGATGCAATGGGTGAACTGAAAGGACAACTTGATAAAGAAAGGCTGGAAATAGATTATATTTTCTTTGCTTCCTGTTCGGGCGGCACCCAGGCGGGTATGCTACTGGGAAAAGCGAAATACGGATTAAAAGCCAAACTGATACCGGTAAGCATTCAGAAGCCTGAGATTGGTTTTGTTCCGCTTGAAGAATTGGTGCTGAAACTGGCCAATGGAGCCAGTAATGACTTAAAAATTGACAAGGATTTCCGCGAAAGCGATGCTGAGATCATTAAAGGATATGATGATGCAGGTTATGGAGTTGTTACTCAAAACGAACGCAAAGCAATTCATGAGTTGGCCCGCCTTGAAGGCATTTTGCTCGACCCGGTTTACACCGCAAGGGCGTTTTTTGCCATGACAGATTTTATGGAAAAGAAAATGATTAAACCCGGTTCAAAGGTGCTGTTCTGGCATACGGGTGGGTTGCCAGCAAATTTTCATTATGGTAAAGAGATCTTGTAATTATTAACCCTTGCTTTTATAAAGCTGCCACCAGGCAGTGCCCGGGCTTTCATGATGCTCTCGGTGGTAACCAAAGAAGTAGCAACTGATAAGGGCCCAGAGGTGGTTTTTTTGCATGGTGCGGGCTTTGTGCGGGCCCATTTCAGGAAGATGCGGAAACTTGTGCGGCCAGTAAACGCCCACCCAGAAAAGCTGGAAGGTGCCCAGTATGGCCGGCAAGGCCCAAAACAGCAAAACGGCGGTGCTGTCAAGCTTAAATAAATAAACAAGGACATTGTATTTAACAGCCATGATTATAAACTGCAAAACAGTAAGGTAGCGCCACATAAACACCGCCCACCAAACAAAGAAATTCTGCGACTTCACATAGAAATCCGGATCATTCTCAGAGGCCGGATATTTGTGGTGCAAACCGTGATTCTTGCGCAGCATCTTGTACGACATGCCGGCAAAAAGGGCAACAGATATGGTGCCCAATATCTGGTTCACCTTTTTTGATGGGTGAATGTTTCCGTGCATGGCATCATGACCAGTAATAAACAAACCGGTATAGAGAAAAGTCTGGATAAGGATATGCAGATACATCCACGGATTGGCCAAGGAGGGCTCAAGGAACAATAGCATATAGGCCAGGTGCCCGCCCCAGATCAGGATCACAAGTACTCCGATAAAAATTCCCATAGTGCTGCGTTTTGGCTGCTTCAAATTTAGTACTTTTTGTTTACCACAGAATTTATTGAAAACCTAAAAATTAATTGTTGAATCCGTTTTAGTTATGCTTAAAATATAGCAAGAACCCTCAGGAGCTAATTTCGGCGACAGCTTTTATATTAATATCGAATAAGAAAAGAGGCCGTCTCAAAAGTCTATTGTTTAGCCACAAATGCACAAACCTGCGGACAGGTTCGTGGCGAATTTGTATTTTTGACTTTTAAGACAGCCCCCTTTGGGAAATTGCCGGTGAGAAATGTTCTTGTTTTTATTTTAGAATCTTATTGATTAATAAATTGTTGCGATATTTTTTTAAAAAACCTTGCAATAAAACAATAAAAAGTATGTTATATATCAGTAGTAAACCTATGTCCTATTAAAAAAAGAAAAAATGAGACCAATTTTCAAAATTTTCCTTGCCTCGCTTTTGGGGCTTGCAGTGATTACCATGAGCTCCTGTAAAAAGGATAAAGATGATCCGGATACCTGTCAACTGTCAAGCATTAAAATCACCGATACATACAACGGTGAAACCGATATTGAAACTTTCAATGTGGTGTATGACAGCAATGGGGTGTTAAAGGAATTAGCTGGCGCTGACTTCAGTGCAAAATTCTTTTTCAATAGTCAGGGAAAACTAATTACCATTGAGTTTCATGAGGGTGGGGTGATTGAGTCGCGCACAACCATCGAATGGGATGGCAATAAAGCCACTTTATCGTATTACTGGAATGAGAACGGAACCCTTGTGC
>Ga0114946_10001140_pt1 | contig 18173 bp, 20 predicted proteins | sample WalLakDeSediment_FD_88676 | JGI IMG/M metagenome (GOLD analysis project Ga0114946, IMG submission 88676) | Lake sediment microbial communities from Walker lake, Nevada to study Microbial Dark Matter (Phase II) - Walker Lake 11/02/13 Deep Sediment | ecosystem: Environmental > Aquatic >...
CCACCGATCTCTGCGTAGTCGAATCGACCAATCTCTCCGCTCTGCTCCGTCATCGCAAACTGAATAGTGACGTTCCCAATCACCTTACCGCTACACCACACCGCTCCAACCGCGTTCGGGGCAACGGCTTGGTCGACGAGGCTGGCACTGATACTGGCGCACTGCGTATCCTTGCTCAGTACGATACGGGCAAGATTGTTGACGACTACACCGTTACTGGTGCAGCTATCCATGACGAAGTATCCACCGGGTCCAGAGTCCGAGAAAACGGGGGCAGCCGGATCGTAGTCGAACAGCATTTCGCAGTTGAACCTGCAATTCGTAGCGCTGCCTCTGCTCGTCGTGACAAGGGCTACCGTTCCCAACGCCCCATCGACTTCGACCCGATCCAATTTCACATCGTTGGCAACGTCGATACTGATGCCACTAGTATCGAAGCAAGCCACGTTTTCGAGTATGATTGGGTCGAAGCTTTCCGGTGCATCTGTTCCATCGACTAGGATTGCCAATGCACCGTCAGTGTTCGTAATCGCAAGGTCGGAAATTGTCAGTAGTGCCAAGGTCTGTGTCGGCTCGATGCTGATTGTCGCAGCGACTTCACCAATGATTGCGGTAGCAGTCTTTCCGAACCCACGCAGTGTTACTCCGTTGAGTTGCGGCCAGGTCAGGTTCTCCTCGTAGAATCCGGGCCCGACCCAGACCGTATCACCGGCCTGAGCCGCGTCGAGAGCGGCCTGGACCGTGAGAAACTTCTGGGTCAGGGAGTTTCGGAGAGCAGTTGCATCGTTGCCCCCCTTATCGACCAGAAGTAGATTGTTCCATGTCGCACCGATCAGTGCGCCGGATCGGATCTGTTTGATCAATCTGTACCATGCCTGGTCCAGATCATGCTTACTCGTGGTAAGGGGGGGGGATGACATAGCTATTTATCCTCACAGTGGTGCAACAGGGAACGGAGCGCATTGGTAGCCGAGGCAGACCATGGCGTAGGGATTGTAGGTAGGAGACCCAGGGTCCCCATCATACTCACTCGCGTCGGCTACGATGCCCAAACGATCAGTGCCTGGGACATTCGTTGCGAAGCCAGGAGTCGCGGAAACATACGCTACGTCTCCACCATCTATAGCCAAGCCGTCGATGAATAGAACCCTGGCGTATCCATCGGTTCGCATCACTACTTCATCGCCAGGTTCTGCGGGTTGACACAGGACGCCCGACCACAGTTCGGTGGCGAGAGACACCTCACCGTCATCAGAACTGTGGGCTATGGTTCCAATCGCCATGTCGACAACAGCTTCACCGCTGACCACGCGGTTATGCTCGACATGTTGCTGGATATGCTTCACCAACTCGCGCCAAGCCGACTTGATCGCAGAGGGGAGGCTGATATTGAGATCAATGGATCGAAACATTGGCTACCTCTAGTTCCTACCAGCACACTGGCTGCGAAGATAGATTTTGGCGTAGGGATTGTAGGTGGCAGACCCAGGAACCCCATCGTATTCACTCGCATCGGCCAGGGTACCAACCACGGCTCCCAGGCTGTCCACGTTGGTCACCGCACCGGCAAGAGAGTCGGAGACGTAGACCAAAGCGCCTTTGATCGACAGGTCGAGCCCGTCTTCGAACAAGGCTTCGACGAAGCCCGCGTTCTTGATCGTGCCACGCTCGCCGTCCGGCACGTCCTTTTCCGTAACGCCGATCCATCGCTCTTTTTCGATGGAAAGCGCATCGTAGATCGCCAGGTCCATCTCATCGTTTCCCGATGCGTAGACCACGGATCCGTGTTCGATCTCGACACCGGAATCGTTGAGCGGACGGTAGTGTTCCACCTTCGTTGCGATGAAACTGAGCATGCTTTGCAGCCACTGCCGGAACTGCCAGTCTCCGGTCAAGCTATCGTTTCGGGGAATCATTTGTCATTTCCTTTCATACCAAAGGGTATCACAAAACCGGAGTTTCGAAGCAGCAGCGTTGAAGCTGGACATAGCAGCCGCCGAGCGTTGCGTAACTGCTTGCGTCTTCGATCAGTCCGATCTGTACGATGTAATCTCCAACTCCAACTGGAGCGACGTTCGTAGCCAAGCCCTGATCCGATGCGGAGAGGTAAGCGGGTTCTCCGGCCAGGGGCGCCGGGTCCAAGGTCTCGAAAAGGACCCAAGCCTTGCCGTTGGTTCGAACGATGCCGGTAGCGTCGACGTCGATGTCTTCGCAGCACACACCGACCTGTTCGCTCGTGCCCAGGTCATCGGCCTGGGCAAGCAATGCCTGCCTCACGCCCGCTGTCAGGCAGACGATGTGGCCGCGCAGCATATCGTCAGCCGCTTCGGCATTGGTCACGCGGATATGCTCCACCGTGGTTTGCAACCGTCGAATCAGCCCGGCGGCATTGGCCTTGAGCTGCTGACTTGCAGAGAGTAGTTGCGGATAGAAAATCATCGTAGTCTCCTTGCCAAAGGGCTATTTGCGTCCCTTACGAGCGCTGTACATGTAGATGCCACCAGCCACGGCAGCTCCGGCGGCGAGCAGGAGCCAGAGCGTGTTGGAATCCGTATCGGTGCGGCTGATCGTGTCGAGACCGCTTCCCTTCGCCACGCATTGTCCGCTGCTGTTGAGGACGAAACCGGGCGGGCAACCGCCTTCCGTGCCACCGGAAACGCATGTGCCGTTGATCAGGGTCTGTCCCTCCGGGCACTGCTCACCAATGCCGAAAGGCACCGTTGTGACGTGAGGAGGCGGCTCCAGCCAGTCGCCGGGAACATTCAGCTTGTCTCCGGCGATGAGACCTTTGAGCATACAATCGCCATAGTCATTGATTCCCAGTCCTTTTTTCCAACCCAGGTTGGCGTCGCGAAGTTCTTGCCACATCTCCTTTGCCGTGCCCATGCCGAACTTGCCAGGGATTTTCCAGAACTCGTTGATGTCACCGGACTGAACAACGTACTGGTACGGCTTGATATTGATGATAGCCGTTCCGCCAGAGCACGGCTTGCCAGCGTTCGGATGCTTCGTGCTCTTGGGACTAGATTCTGGCGTAGTTGGAGCGATAGGTACACACGCACGCGCAGCGAAATCGTACTTCATGCCAGATGGGCAAAAGTTGCATAGATTTGTAGCCGGATCGTATACCCAGCCGGGTTTACAATACTCTTCTGTGTTTTCTTCCATGTGAGCATCGGCTGTTTGTAGACCCACATGAGTCGGCGTCCCCATTCCCAACCCCAACTCCTCGAGTTCGGCGAGGGACAGTGCGCGGCCACAGCCCACGCTACCGCTGGCCTGATTCATCGGCCCTTTGGCGGCCCAACGCTGCGGAATATTCACCGTCATTCCGTCGCGCCAGGCGCTGGCCTTGAACAGGGGAGCGCCCACGCTTCCCGTCATCTGTTCGATCACGGGGTTGAGCGGGACCATGTCGCGAAACGTGTCGCGTCGTCCCGTGAATCGCTCCGCGACGTCGGCAGGAGTCTCGCCGTTTTTGACCGTGTAGGTGTATCGCATCACTTATCTCCGCTGGAAATGACGACGAGTAGTCCGCCGACAAGAGCAATTCCTACACCAACTGCGGCGTAGGTAAAGGTGTTGTCCTTTTTCTCGACAGAGACCGGCTCGGTCCCGGGAACGGGAGGCGTCGTCCCTGGGACCGGGCCGACCGGATCAGTGCCTGGAGGCGGCAGACTCGGGTCAGTAGAACATCTCCCGGTCCAAAGACTCATCATCGATTTGCATTCCGGGGTTTGCTCTTCCAAATCTCCGCACTTTTCGGACCACTCCTTCAGCAAGGCTTCGCAACCCCCGGCAACCACCAGAGGATCAGCCAAACCGTCGGGTTTGCAGTCGCATGGATCCTTTGGAGTACTGGCACACAACAGGTCGACGAACTGCTTTGGCGTGCTGTAGCAGTGCTGACACGTCACCAGCTTCTCGAGCCTGGCCTTGTTCTGAATACAACCTGCGTACCTCGGGTCCTGCATCACCAGGATGAGGAACTCGTTCCAATTCGTCTCCGGGAACCCGGGGCTTTGCGCCACCTTGTGCATCGTACTTCCCGAGGTCCATGCCGCCGGATTGAAGAAGTCGGGTAGATCACTTGGCGGCAGTTCGGCAGGGGGCGAGACGCTGGGGGGTAGCGAAGGGGTCTTCGCCGCGAAGATGTCGCCGAGCTGCTTCACGAAGCTACCGAAACTCTTCGCGATCTCGGCCCAAGGCACGGTGTCCCACGGAATCTGAAGGATGTTGGGCGGCGGGGCCTTGCCCGTTCCCGGACCATAGCCCATGGCCGACAGGAAGCTGTTCGCGGCTCGGATCAGGTATCCCCAGTTCTCGACCGTGATCACGTTGGTCGATATGTACTGGAACAGTTCTGGATAGCTGGTTGGGAACTGCCCGGGAACATTGCCGTGCCCAGGCAGCTTCTGGAGATAGGGCCACCACGAGGCGATGATTTGGGAAATCGGATCGACGTTCTGCTGGGTCGGAGGCGTGGCAGGCAGTGGCCAGAACCCGGGAAGGTTCGATGCGGCAACCATTGCATCGCGCAGCAGATTCATCATGTCGACACTGGGAGCCGGGGGCTGTCCCAGGCCGAGGAAGCTACTCCTGGGTTCGCGCCAATGCGCGGGGATGAGGAGCTGCTCTCCGGCCTGAAGCGAGGAGAAGCAGCGATAGCGCCGTCCCACGTCGCAACGAGGCTTGCCCGGGTTCGCGCCGACAAGCTCGGGCCAGCGGCTGGCAGGCATGCCGAAACAACCGGCAATGGCCGTGACGTGGTCGCCCGGCTGCACCTCGTAGCGGTAGCCCTTCACGTGTCGGATCAGGGGGGGAGGCAGAGCCATCGTTACCGTCCCTTCTTGACGAGGTAGTAGACGCCGACCGCCGCCGCCGCCGAAGCTGCAACCGCCGCAGCGGTCCATAGCCCCTTGCTCTCCCCATCGCCTCGCGACACCGGCTCGAGGCCGGGCGGAACCGGGGGCAGTTCCATTGGGTCGACCATTTTCTGACCGCACTGCTCCGTGACGTCGGGGATGTCGAAAGTCTCCGCGTATTCGATCAGAGGCACACCGTTTCGACCCGTGACATTCTCCCCGTACCCATGCTGGGTAAGCAAGGCATTGATCTGTCGCTGAACCCAGAAGTCGTCCGTCGCCAGAAGCGCCTTCACATCTTCTCGCTGAAGCACGTATCCGGTTCCGACATTTGCTCCCCTGAGCCAAGACGCGTATTCCGCCATCAGCGCAGAAGAGTTGCAGTTCCAACCATTCGGCATGGCGCCGGGCTGCTTCCCAAGCTTGATCGTGGCGGCTTGACACAGCAGAGTGATCAGGTCCTTGAACTGACACCGCAGCGCGATCACGATGTACGTATCCACGGATTGAACAGCGAACGCTATTGTCGCGATTCCATTCGACGCACTGACGATGGAGTTCTTGCCACTCTGGATAACATCATCGATTGTAGCCTCTTCCGTTACCCAGAGCCATTCCATCGGCATGTCTTTCACATCAACCCAATTATCGCTCATAGCTACCTCTTCTCGCAGTCCTCGATCAGGTCGAACATGATCCTACCGCCGATTCTCGTATATCTGGCAGTGGGGAAGTTCAACATGAACAAGTCTTCTTGAACCAGACCGGCTGTCTCGATGAGTACCGGCTTGTTCGGCCTATTGTCAGGATCGGTCTGGTAAACCGACGCGTACATCGCGAGATGGGTCGGTCCCCGAACCTCAATGTTCAGGTTTGAGGCGCAGTCCTGCCTCCACGGATACCGCATGTCGCGCCACGTATCGAGCCCGGGACATGCCGTTATTCCATGCGGCAGACCGCCGTTGAGCGGGCGGTAGTTCCCGGGAAAAGTGGCGGGCGCGGTAGCAAGCAGCGCGCTATCCGTCGTATCACCACGCGCAGAGGTGTCGGGCGGGAATAGAAGGTCGGGGAAGATCTGCGCAAGAGGCGTTCCGAAACTGCTACTGCGAAGATGCCAACTCACATTGCCGTCGGGAAAGCACCAGGTCGGGTCCGTGACCGGAACCTCGAACCGCCACTTCTCGTCCTCGGCCCCAGCCTCTGCCGCAACCTCTGCGCCGATGTAGAGCAGTTGATGCAGGCTTCGGATCAGGCAGATCGTTCCGGCAGGGACCTTGACGCTGGCGAGACGGAACAGGTAGCGCCGGTTCTGCTGCGTCGTAGCGAAGGCAGGGACACGAATCCCCGTGCTACCGAGGTCGCCAACGAACGGACTCGTCCCAACCCCGAGCTTCGACGGGTCGAACTGAGCCGACGCGATTATGCCCTGGTCCCGCATCACCGTACGTCCGGGTACAGCTTCTCGTTTCGAAGCGTGCAGATCACCTCATCGTAGCTACATCCCGGAAGTTCGCAGCCGGAAAGCTCGAGTCCGACCATGGACAGCGTCACGATGTAGGGCACCTCTTCTTCAGCAAAGGCTCGCGTATTGACCGCCTTCATGCTGATGTTTGAGTCCTGAGACAGGACCCAGTCCAGGGGACGAGGGTTCGTCGTGGTGGAAGGGGTGGCAAGGTTCTCGAGCGGGGTCATGTTGCCCGTGAACTCGTTCTTGTCCCTGCCCGTTGTCTTGAAACTCACATCGATATAGGGATTGAGCTTTGTGAACTCATCCTGCTGCCTCTGACCAAAGACGCCGGGATTGAACAGGGGCCGACGCACGGTGTACAGCATGTACTTGACCCAGAACATTTGGTACATGTTCTCGTCGAGTCGAATACCTGTCACCACCCGATTCGCAGCAGGCGCATCCCATTGAAACGTCACATCATAGATACGCGGGGAAAGCGGCTGTCCACGCGTAAGCATGAATGCAAGTTTCGGATTGTACAGAGCGAGGGTTTTGATATCCACCGCTGCGGCATGCACTACGTTTTGAGACATTCGCTTACCTTATCCTAGAGAAAAAAACGAAAGGCCGCGCCGAACTCGACGCGACCCTTCATTTGTCTCGGCAGACCCAAAGGGGTCGCGTAGTTGCCTATTGCCTACTCGTCACCGACCGGACCCGCGTCCTGTCCCGCCATGAAATGGTCGATGATCTTGCTACCGACGTCGTCCGAGGGGCCGCAGACGCCGATGCCAGCTCCACCCATGCGGGGGTAGTGCTCGGTGCCGTGCTCCAACAGACTGGAGATGAGCGATTTGTCATTGATCGCGCGCTTCCACTGATGGCACACACCTTCGCGGACCTGGAAGCCCTTGAAGCCGAGCCCGACCCGAATCATGCCGTGGGGGATATGAGTGAAGTTCGCGCTGCCGGTGTTGACGTCCTGGCCCTCGCGAAGCGGGAAGGTTCCAGCGACACCGGGGATGGGAGAGGCGCACTGACGCAGCACACCTTCGTCGATCATGCGAGTCGTGTAGTCCTCGTCGCCAGCGCTGGGCTCGAGATACATACTGATCTTCGTGTTCTGGTCCATCGGCATGGGGAAGGGCAGACGATACCAGGTCTCGATGGCGGGCAAGCCGTTGGGCTGACCGTAGGCGACTTCGACAGCCGTCATGCGGTTGGGGACGATCTCGCCGTCGGCGCTCTGCTCCGAGTTGATGGGAACGAAGTAGCCGGGGTTGGCAACGGTCCCGCTTCCGTCGCTCGTGTTCGGGCTGGTCGGAGCAACGAACGAGGGGACGCGCGTGTTGTACTTCCGGGTCAGGTAGATGTGACCCGTCTTCGCATCGCTCAGACCGTTGAACTCGACGCGGGCACAAGCGTTGCCGATGTCGATGAGTCGCTCATTCATCAGCGTTTCGTAGCTCGAGTTCGGGCAGTTGAACTGGAGCCGGAACGCCTGCATCATCGCCCAGATGAAGCGCCAGGTCGGGCCACCGTGCTCGAGCTGCGCAGCGCAGGCTGTGACACCGGCAGCGTCTCCTGGAGCATTGAACAGACCTTGGAGGAAAGCAGCGTCCTGCCGCAGATTGATAGGAGACGCCGGAGTCTGACCGATCAGGCTGTGGGGGCCGAACGTGTTGCCTTCGATCAGAAGGCTGGTGGGCTCGGGATACAGCATGACACAAACGCCGGTCACGATGATCGGATCGTCCGGGCTGAAGGTGGGGGGCGTCAAGTTGCTGTAGCTCATGGCGCGGGGGCGATCATTGAGCTGGAAGACCTGGACCTTGTTCCCACTGATCCACTCGTAGTCGTCTTCGTTGAGCGGGAGATTGATGTTGCGCATCGCCGAGGCAATGGTCGGATAGGCACTGAGCGGCATCCGGGTCATCGCGAGCAGTTCGTCGATGGTATTGCAGTGACTGATCAGCTTCTTCATTATCTACGTTCCTTTGGTTTGCGTTCTCACTCAGGTCCTCAGTCGAGAAGTATCTCCCCACTCGAATCAGCGACCTGGATAGCGGTATCGAACCGGACCCTTGACCGCTCCATGACCTGGCCTTGTCGGAGGCGTGTAGATTGACGATGTATTGATCCGTACCGGAACGATGCGGTCTCGTTCAATACTGAATCCGGGAACCCGGAATCCGGCATCGGCTTCCACCGAGACCACGTCTCCGGTCCAGCCGTCGGGACCAACCGCGTCTCCATGACCATAACCGTCAGCTTCGGGCTGAATCACGAACCCTCCCGGCGACACGGGTCGAGGGATAGAGGGTACGGGTCGAGGGATAGAGGGCACGGGCTGGGGACGAGGAGTCGGAGTCCTCTGCATCGGCGGGCGAAGATTCACCGTTTCGATGCAGTCTCGAGACTCGCCCTGTTCGAACGGCCAGGGCTTGCAATGCTCCCTACCGCCACTGTACCGAGACGGATCCACAGGCACACGGGTACAACCATATGCGCCAACGCTACCGGCTGCCTGAGGGCCGACTAGTGTTGACTTACCGCGAAAAGGGGGCATGTATCCCCGGGGTCCAGCCAGATCACCGTAGGCGAGACGACCAGCCGTACCGTCCTTGCCCTTGGCAGGAAGCAGTTTCGGCATGATCATGTCGGTGATGACCATCATCAGACCCTTGGCTGCGAAGGCTGTCGCCATGCCGCCGAGAGCGTAGGTCGCAACCGTACTCTTCTTGCGCAGTGCATAGGCACCAATCGCAGCAACGCCAGTCGCTGCGGCCTGGGCAAAGACCCGGGTCCCATCGGCAGGAGCCTTGATCTTGGCGAGGGCAGCGCCCCCGGTGTAAGCAGCAGCGGCGTCGCCTTTGCGCGTCGCAACGAAACGGTCCAGGATATCGGCGGCGAGAAGGCCCGTGCCGAAACCGACGGCGGCAGAAATGATCGCCTTGGTGCGATTCGCCGGGTTCTCACGAACCAGCATTCCGGCCTTGCCCTTTGCCGAGACTCGGTACGTCGTGGTGCGACGACGACCAACCTGCTTCTTGACCCGAGACACGTAGGTCTTGGCCCGAGGCGTCAGCTTCCGACCCGGGGTGACGCGGACCTGGGAAGCTCCAGTCTTGAGCGCCTGGATGTCGGCGGGCTTGCGAGCACGAGCCGTGCGGCGACGCTTCGTGGTCTTTCGCTTCGCCGGGCTCTTGCGAGTACCCCTCTTCGCCTTGTTTGCAGCGAGCATCCGCTCCGTAGCGGCGATTTGCGCAGGACTGCGCTTCCTTCGAGACTTTGCCATCGTCTTCTTCTCCTTCGACTTCGTTTTCTTGACCGGAGAAGTCCGGCCCACTCCTCCGGTCACGACCCGACGACGGGTAGTACCGGCACGACGCTTTTTCTTGCTCTTGCCAACCGCTTTGCGGGTAGACGACGTGACAATGCCGCTGGGCTCAACGAAGGCCATTCAGTACCTCAGAATTGTTGTGGGAGTAGGTCTGATTAGGGCCAGACAAACCCATGCGCATTGACGACGCAGCCGTCGGGCAGAGAGATTCGGTACGTCCTATGACTGCGATTGTCGGCACACCTTCCAGCCCTTTTCTGCCGGTACAAAACGGCAGAATCGTCCCCTGTTTCGAAGGGATGCTGGTATTTGGAAGCCAATTCGCCATAGCGGTCATAGTAGACTCGAACGATTCGACCCACACGCTGCCATGGTCCAGAAGGAATGACAACGCTACCAGATCTCAGCGTATAGTCCTCACCCCAGTACGAGACAGCAGTGTTGTGTATCTCGCTGTCTATCTGCTTGCCAAGCGGACCACGAACGGCGTACGGACAGACAAAGATTTCGCACTCGTCACTGCAGTTTCCTCCCGGGTCATGAACTAAACCCCACGACTCCGGGAATTCCACGGTTCGACCATCGTCCAGTTCCACGCTGACGATGTCGCCACGCACCAGTAGTGGCTGGTCGAGGCTGCACGCACCGGGCCTGTCGATTCCGACTCTTTTACCTCTGGCCATTTACGGCTCCTCGCATCGCCAGGTGTTTACTGATACGGGTTGTGAACCGTCATATCCCTGCTCTGGATATATCTTCCTTAGCTCTAGCACGACGGCTTCTACACCTTCTAAGCATGTCAAGTTCTTGTGATTCTCATCGAAGAAGGCTTTGAGAGTCTTGTAGTATTTCCAAGCACTGTCCCAGTTCTCAAAAGACACGTCGACCAAACCAGTGCTACCGTCTGATCCTTCGCTTGCCGCAGTTACCCAGTAATAGAACTTGTCACTATCCCTATATCCAATCGTATCTAATCCACTATCAGACACGGTCGGACGTTGAGGCTTGTCGTTTCCGCTGAGTAGCCACCAGGCACCGAGCGCACCACCAATCGCAACAAGTATCGGCCACATCGTTATTTCCTCGGGCCTTTGCCCAGTCTTGTGAATCCGTAGACACCGGCAGCGATGAGTCCTAGCGCCGCCATTCCCAGCCATAGGCTGCTATCTTCCTTCGGCGCATCGCCTTCTCCCAAGTCGATGAACATGGTTCCGGTATAGCCACTGTCTACCGCCGTGTTCATGTGGGAGATGACGGAGTCTACGTAGCCGCATTTCGACCAGACGCCCCACTTCTTGTCGAGTTCGCACTCCGTATCGCATCTGACAGAGCCGGAACTATACATCGCGATGGCCGCAATCAGGTTATTGTCCGTCTCGTTGAGACATTTCGCAACGAGTTTGCCGCCGAACATCAGGTTCCAGGCCGGATGCAGAACCGTGTCTGGCTCGACCTTTGCGCCGGAAATGAGCTGAGCCATTTCAATGTCGAGTTGGAGCAGACCGTATCTGTCCCCATCCATTTTTGCCGCGTCGCCACCGGACTGCGTCGCGACGATTGCGGCGAGAAGGGCTGGGGAGACGCCGTTGGCGCTGGCCGACTCCTCGATGAGGTGGCGCCAGTCATTGACCGGCTTTGGCCAGGGCTTGGCTCGAGGCACGCCTCGGCCCTGCACCTCGACATGGCCGGAGGCGAGGAAGCGGTATCTCGCCTCGCTACACGGCGACGGGATCCAGTCACTGATCGGCTGGTTGGGCTCGGGCTGGACAATTTCAATCGGGGGTGGGTCACCCGGCTCGATCAGCGTCATGTCCGGGGGATCAGTCGTTCCGAACCCGGGAGGGGTGAGAGAGGTTCCAATGTCGCTACAGCTTGTCACGTCGCTACTCCGGTTTGCTGGGGGGAGTGGAGGGGAAAGGCTCGTCGACGCCGGGCCTGGGCTGCGGCGGCCTGCGCTCCGGTTCGACAGGTCTCGGATCAGTATCCGAACTGATCCACCAGAGACCAAACGCTGCGCCTATCAAAACAAGTGGCCACATCACTTCCTCACCGACACTGCGAACAGCGCGATTCCAGCCAGTGCGATTCCGGCGATGATTGCTAGATTCACACCGCTGCCCTTATCTTCCGTACCCATTGACTCTTCCAACTGCTTCTCGTCGACAGGTATTGGTGTTTGCTTCGCCATCACTGTATGCTGCGTCGAGTCGTAGGGCTGATGCGACGCCTCGAAGTATGGCGCGAACTTCTTTGCCTGCGATGCGTCTGGGAACCATTTGGCCAATGTCTCCAGCCAGGTCTCGGGTGGAGGTGGAACAAAAACTCCAACATCTGCTCTACACCTTACCACGTCGAAATCGTTTACATCTACAAAGTAGAGAGCATCTACTGCGGATTGATTCCTGACACAGTGTGCGAATGGATACCCCCATTTGTGGCCAAAGGTCTGATCCTTTGCCAGAAACTGTCCGAGCCAACGTCCGCAGTTGCCGCCTGCAATGTCCTCGCTCAGCAGTAGGGTTGAACCTGTATCGTTGTGAAAGTAGAAGTACCAGGAACAGAACATTGCCCACTGATACCAGTCCACTTCTTGACCAACTGGTCTGGAAACGAATGTTTTGCACGGGTCTTTGGATATTGAATCCATCAACCAGTGAATACGCCACTCCTCTTTATATGCTGCAGCGTGACCTACTAGATACGCCCCAACGTCTGGGTGTATCTTGTAATTCTGTCTATCAACATCACGTATCTGACCTCTATACTTGCCGTAGTACTGAGCCAGCGTGAGCTTGGCGATCTTGAAGGCTCGATTGAAGTCAGCCTTGTCCCAGAACAGGAACTGTGTCGTGTCGGGAAGCTCTTGAACCCGTCCGTTCGTTGCGTACAGCAGCATGGCCATGGGTCGAATCCTCTCACCGCTTCGGGTCGGAAGCAAGGTTGGGCCGGTTGAATTCTCCGCTGCTGCCCAAGTGCCCGAGCCAGAAGTACTCGAGCCAGTCATGGTGCTGTGCGGCGTCTCGTCTCTCCTGCCACGCCAGGACGGCGTCGCGGACCCGCCATGCATAGTCCCATCGCTCCACATCGTCACTACTCGGGTCCTGTGGCAACGTAATGAGTTCACCGTTGAACCCAATGCCTTGGAGCAGTCGCTTCGCAGCTTGTAGGCTCGACTTCGGACAGATCGCGAGCACGAAGCTGTCCGGCACCTCCACGACGGCGGCGGGCTTGACCTCCATGTAGGGGTAGCGTAGATCCGTCAAGTCGCTCGCCGCCTCGATCTGTTCCGCCGTCATACCCCTTCTCCAACGCTTCCGAATCTTCGCCAGACGCGTCTTGATCTGAGACAGCGACGTGGCCCGCCTCACCTCGTGTCCCATGCTTGTTTCAGAAACTAGTCGTGGTCCCAGTATCTGCATATGACCGTAGCTTCTCGGCTCCCAAGACCCGGTAAGCTGTTCATACAACTCAACAGATGCATTGCCAAGAAACTCTCTTGCCGTATCTGTCCATGCATCGGTACTATACGTATCAACGGGCCAGTTCTTCTCCCTGTACGGGCTGATACTGCGAAGAGCCAGACCTATTCTAGCGACGAGAACTAGCGTTCCGAAATTGGTAGCTGGGACATCAGATAGCGCTAGGCTTGGATACAGCATGCCGCCGCAACTAGTGATGGATCTGATCAGTTCTTCAACTGGTGTGGAATATTGTCCAATGTTGAGACTTCTAGTTAGAAACACCTTATCGCTGCCAGAACTAGTTGCGACAACGCCGCTACTTGTCTCCCTTAGCCTAGGGGCCACGGTGCAGAAATCGATGCCGGAACGCGTTTCGGTGGGGAAACCGATGTCGGAACTCGTTTCGACCCGAACCACGCCCTTCGGCTCGGAACTGGTCCTGACCCTACCTCGCTTCGCGGAGTAGTACGGGGTTGGTTCGCCTTCCCACGGCTCGCCCTCGAGCGGCATCACGGTGAAGTGGACCGGCTCATCGTCGAGCGAGGCTGAGAGTACGGATTCGATGGCGGGCACGACCTCGTCGAGGCTGATTCTGCCCGTCGACATGGTCTGACCCGCCCCACCACCGATGCCGGTCCAGCCCCGTCCCGACTCAATCTCCGCGTCCAGGCCGAAGCCGCGTTGGAGCTGGACATCTCGCTGCGACTTGTAGTTATTGATTGGCAACTTGTCGCCGCCGAATAGGCGGGACTCGAGCCGCTTCGCCGGGCCCCGTATCGCCAGGGCGTAGCTACCATCGTCCCGGATCCAGGCCAGCACATCGCTGCCGCCCATGTCCTGTGTCCCGGGCCAACGTAGCAGCGCGTCGGCTCGAGGTATCAACGCTTCAAGCTTCATGGTACGCCTTGAGTGAAATGATGGTTCCGGGAACAGCCGTAGCGATAAATGACGCAACGATATCGGAGAGTGAACTAGTCTCGACCGATCTGTTGCCGACATAGATCGCGTATTGCATCGGCCCAACGGCGCGATGATACGGTCCCACGCTCATTGTTTCTCCACGCACATTCTTCGCCATATATACCTTACCAGCCTTGACCTCAGATTTGAGATACTTGATGTAGAACCTACGCTTCATCTGATCAGTCTTCGTCGGATTATCTCTCGCCACTTTTCGACTCCAGAGCTGGAATGCGTTTTTGATACTCATCAATTCGCTGAGAGTAATGCTGGCGGTTCGCTTCGTCTCCCCCTCCTCTATCCAGATCTTCTCATCCTTCGACGCGACGAAACCATCCTCGTCACCCAACTGCTCGTAGAGAAAGTCGATGATTTGATCAAGGTGTTTCTTCGTCAGCTTCCAGACATAGAAGTTGACGTCAACGACCTGGATCGCGCCTTTATGCTTAGCATAGGCAGTTCTCGCATCGTCCCTGATATCTCTCCAAATCTTTTCCCGCTTTGAAGCCGGAGCGTCGACAGATGCGATACCAATCTGATCCGGTATATACTCGTTGAGGTAGATAGCGGCTACGCTTTCGTATGAATTGATTCTGTCAATATCATCATCAGTGTTGTACTGTTCCTTATACTCCTCGTCCTGGTTCTCGTAATACGAGACGAGTCCGGCAACGAGCCGGTCCAGGTCTAGCATATTATCAAGCGCAATCGCCTCATGTCCACTCTCGCCGATATCTATATCCGCAAACTCACTACCACCGTCTGGGTGTATCCAGTACTCACCCCTGATGAAGCAGCTCCAGACCGGATTGGGGACCGGATTTGTGTTCGCTGGTTTCGAGGTGCGGAAGATAGGTCCCTCTTCCTCGTTGGCAGTTCTGTAGTTGGCAGCGCACTCATAGTTGCAGAACACCTCAGAGTCGAAAATGCGAAGATGTGGACTTGACCAATCGATTCGCTCTCCGCAGTTCGGGCAGTTGCTGTGTGACGGATTTTCTTTCGTCACCTGTGCAATCGCGGAGTCAAGAGCGGCTTCGATCTGCTCGAGCGTTGGCCTGCTCACGGTTCCTGGGGAGAACCTGCCCACAAGCGACTTTTTGCCAGGTCCGATCCAGAGCGTGTAGTTGCCCTCGCCTCCCGACAGTTTGGCACCCTTCTCTCCGAAAACAGCCTTTGCTTTTTGAAGCAGCTTGTACTTCTGATCCGAAACTTTCTGTTTCGGCTCTGGTGCCTGTGGCGGATCTGAGACAATGCTTCCGCCCGGATACGCAACGATGAGTCGGAGATTGTGCAGGTGCGGCGTAGCCGCGTCAACCATTCGCTTGCCCTTCAACGCTTTGAAGCCCTGCTTCGAAACCGACTCTGCCTGCTTCCGATCCCGCGCAGCTATTGCCCAGACCCGATTCTCTCGCAGATACCTAACCGCTTTGTCGTCTAGCTTCGAAACAAGTTCTGGCTTGAGTACGCTTTCTGCAGAGATGTATCTAGGCGATTCTCTGAGATGAGATATGGCGGCAGTGACCGGGTCTGGGTCCCGCTGCGTCTCATCGGTTTCAAAGCCGAAGCCTTCAAATCCTGGCGGAAGTCCACTAATTGTCATCTCGATTCCTCTCCCGTCTCCCGTCGCCGCAGTCTTCGCTTGATCTCGGCTCTGATCCGGCTCCGGCACATTCGCTTCACGTCGTGTCGCCACGCCGTGACGGCGTCTAGTTCCTCGCCGCTTCGCGTAGGCGTGCGTCGGCCCATCATGATGGAATCCTTTCGATCCAGCGCAGCAGTTCCGGGTCCTCAGTGACGGGGTGGTCCGACCCCGCGTCCCGGCCCGTGAGCCTGTCCCTACCATACCACTCGAAGCCGTCACCGCCGAACTCCACCTCGACCAGGATGTGGTCGCGGCTCCAGGTCAGCGCGTTGCCTTCCCGATTGAGATAGGGTGCGGGGAGCCGGGGATCGGCCTTGACCCGGTCCCAGAGCGCGGCGATGCGCGGGTCCCGATCCCTGACCCAAATCTCGAACAGCACTCTGTCGAGTCGTAGCGTCGTTTCCGGGTCGTAGATCGTCTCGCCGCAACGCTCGCAGCGTGGGATCGGGAAGTCGTCGGGGATCGGGACGTCGCAGCCCGGGTACATGAGCCGGACTCGGCCCGTGCCGGTTGCAGGCTTGACGCTGCCGCCGCAGCAGCAACACCTCATTGCAGCCCCGTCGAATGGAAGAGTTTGCCGGTTCCGAAGCAGTGCCAGCACGGGATCGAACTGTAGCCCGAAACCAGGTTTGCGATCCAGTGTTTGCCGGTCCCGCAGCAGGTCGGGCAGGTCTGGACCCCTTCGAGGACAACGGCGACCATCTCATTTCTGTTCATGGCGCTTCCCTCGGGCACGTGTTGCAACGGTGCAGGAGGCTAGGAGGAGGAGGGGGAGGTAGCGCATTAGATCACCACGCCCCGCCTTGCCCCCATTGCCCTTTCGACGCGGAGCAAGTCGGCGTCGCTTAGGTATGAGTCCGTCATGAAAAAGGAGTCGTGGAAAATGTCATCCACGGACGCCCACAGTAGTACCGAACCAGATGCGTTTGCTGATGGTGCCGCAATTGCGTCGCTTGCCCCCGCCGATCCGTTGTATCGAGCCTGCACGACTGCCGCCGAAGAACGCAGCGACACCACCATCCACGTCCCCGCAGTAATCACACCGTTGTTCGTGCGGTCGACCTGAAACGCGCCAGAAGCGTTACTGATCAGCACACGAGAGGCCGTGGCCGAAGATTGACTGAGGTAGTATCCAGCCACTGCAGCACTGACCGTATTGGAGGAGTACAATGCCCCCGGCGCCGCCGTTCGCACAAGATGTACCACGGTACCTCCTGCGCCGTTGTGCATTGACGTCGCCAGAGCCGCTGGAGATACGAGGGTCCGCGTTGTCCCGTCGCCTCGTATGCTTCCAGATTTTGCAAAAGGCATTTGTGTTGGGACTAATCTCGTAAATGTCTGCCCGACCCAGTGCCCCGTCGCAGCCTTCGGCGTCCAAGAGGTGACCGAAAGCGTAGTGACCCGAACTACGGTAACAACGCCATCGAAGTCAGCGGACGGAACGAACGCATGCGCGGTAGTCGTGGTGCAGGTCAGGTCTTCGGTAAACGTGGCATTCGTGCTTCGCGCAGTGCCAGCCGTTGCGCCACACATCCACGTGACCGATCCGGCAGTCCTACCCGAAACGGTGAAGACTGTCTCATAGCGGAGCCCGACCGTCAGGATGTTGCGCGTCAGTGGATCCGTGTGCCCGACGCCTGCGGTATGCGTGTACGGGCCAAGCCCTGACCCGGCCCACTCCGCGCCGGCCCAGTCTCCCGCGAGTGCTGGATCGGCCACGAGACCAAGACCGGTGTCAGCTTGCAAAAATACCCCGTTGGCGCCAAGAGCATCGGCAAGAGACCACACATTCACAATGCTCTGCGCCGTGCGCTGAAGCGGACGGGATCGCAGCAGCCGTAGTTCCGGCACTCCGAGAACGTAGGGGTACACCGCGATGCGGTACATCACGTTCGTCCCGAGTCCTTGTCCAAACGCGAGGTCGGCACCGGAACTGATGCTGCCAAGAAGTGGCCCGCCAGCGGGCACCGACGGGATCGGAACGCCATCGACCATGAGCACGAGGCCGAGCGCGTTGCCAGATCCGTCACTGCTCAACGAGATCTGCCTGGGCGAGCGAGTGAGGGGAAGCGTCCCGGTCACGCTGATCGTCGCGGTGCCATCGCTGACGCTGCCAATGATGAGGCCCGACCCCGTGGTGTAGAGCTGAACCCCGACGCCACCACTGAGGTTCGAAGCAATCGTCCCGGCATAGCGCAGGTCAGCCGAGGTCGTAACGACCAGGGTGAACGCCGCGTCGAGCGTCACGGCGGCGCTGACACCGTCGAACGTGACGGTAGCTGCGTCGGGCCCGCGCCGACTCACGTTGCGGGTCCAGGTGATGCCTGCTGCTACGAAGCTACTGTCCAGCGGCAGCCAGAGCAGGGCGGAACTAGGATTGATTCGCTGTGCCGGGTACATCAGGTTCCCCATCGCTTCATCATGTCGTTTCGAATCAAAGCTTCCTCGGCAG
>Ga0114946_10001142_pt1 | contig 18157 bp, 17 predicted proteins | sample WalLakDeSediment_FD_88676 | JGI IMG/M metagenome (GOLD analysis project Ga0114946, IMG submission 88676) | Lake sediment microbial communities from Walker lake, Nevada to study Microbial Dark Matter (Phase II) - Walker Lake 11/02/13 Deep Sediment | ecosystem: Environmental > Aquatic >...
TCCAAGCCGGAACTGCACGCCGCCCTGGCTCTGCACGATGACCCGGAAAGCCTGATCGTCTGCAACGGCTACAAGGACCAGGACTATATCCGCATTGCCATGATCGGCCGCAAATTGGGCAAACGGGTGATCCTGGTGGTGGAGAAGGTCGAGGAGATCCACCAGATCATTGCCACGGTCAAGAAGATGAAGGTCGAACCTCTAGTCGGGCTGCGAGTCCGGCTGATGAGCGGCGGCAAGGGCAAGTGGGAAAAGAGCGGGGGAGAGAACGCCAAGTTCGGCCTCAGCACCATGGATATCATGCGGGCCTCCCAACTCCTCAAGGAGGCCGGGCTGGCCCATTGCCTTAAATTGGTCCATTTCCACATCGGCTCCCAGGTGCCGGATATCCTGACGATCAAGAAGGCGGTGAGGGAAGGGGCGATGTTCTTCGCTAAGCTCAGCAAGCACGGCCACCAGGGCCTGGAATACCTCGATGTCGGCGGGGGCCTGGGGGTGGACTACGACGGCAGCCGGACCACTTTTCATTCGTCGATCAATTACTCCCTCAACGAATATGCCCGCGACGTCATTTACAACATCATGGATGTCTGCGATGCCGAGGGGGTCACCCATCCGGTGGTGATCAGCGAGTCGGGCCGGGCCCTGGTCGCCCATCACTCCCTGCTGGTGGTGGAGACCTTCGGCAACATCAAGAAGGCCCAGGTGGAGGAAGAAGCGGTGGCCCCCACCGTCCGCCACAAGCTGGTGGATGACGCCTGGGACGCCTATCTGAATATCAGCGAAAACAACCCGCTCGAGGCCTACCACGACGCCCAGCAGTACAAGAACGAGGCCCAGACCCGCTTTGAACTGGGCCTGCTGGATCTCGAGATCAAGGCCGAAGTCGAACGCATTTTCTGGCTGGTGGGGGTCAAGGTGCTGGAATCTTTCCGGGGGGCGGAATACATCCCCGATGAGATTGTCGAGCTGGAGAGCAAGTACAGCGATCAGTATCTCTGCAACTTCAGCGTCTTCCAGTCATTGCTCGACCACTGGGGCTTCGGCCAGCTTTTCCCGATCATGCCCCTGCACCGGCTCGATGAACAGCCCCGCCGGCGGGGCACCCTGGCCGATATCACCTGTGATTCCGACGGGGTGGTCTCCAAGTTCATCAACCTCTACGAAGAGGGGGTGGATACCCTGCCGCTGCATGAACTCAACGGCCAGCCCTATTACCTGGGGATCTTTCTCACCGGGGCCTACCAGGACATCATGGGCGACATCCACAACCTTTTCGGCCGGGTCAACGAGGCTCACGTCTTTCTCGACGAAGACGAGGAAGGGGGCTACTACATCGAGGAGACCATCGCCGGCACCACTATGGAAAAGGTTCTGGCCCTGGTCCAGTACAGCGAAAACGATCTCGGTCGCAAGATGAAGCGCCAGTTCGATCTGGCCATCAAGGAAGACCGCCTGCGGCCCAACGAGGCCATGCGCCTGCTCAATGAATACAACGGCGGACTCAAGGGCTATACCTACCTGCGCCTCCGCTGAATCCGGCTACGGGGCGAAGCCGCTGGACCAAGGGGGGGCAGCCTCATACAACCGTTCCGGCGGTCCCGGTAATGGCACCGTAGCCGGTCAAAAGTCGGGGCTATGGGTTTTGTCCGGCCGGCAGGGGGGCGGGGGGTTGGCTCAGGAGGGGGGGCGAATGGCGCCGAGGATCGAATCCACCGCCTGGTAGATTTCCAGGTCGTCGCCGAAAACGTCCTGAATCTTGCTGTGTTCCAGCAGGTCTTCGGCGATGTACTGGGTGAGGTAGAGGCTGATGAAGTTGGGATCGTTGACCAGGCCCCGCAGGGGGGCGGTCTTGTACTGAATGTCGAATTCTTCCATTTCCGGCATTTTATGGAAGAGGTTGGTGAAAGCCTCGCGGATGGCCTCGGCGGAGGTGGTCTCGATAATATGCTTGTCGAGCAGGCGCTGAACCAGCTTGGTCGCCAGTTCGGGGGCGTTGCGGTAAAGAGCCTGCAACATGTTCTGGCGCTCCCGCTCCCGCTTACGATCGATGGCGCCGGCGGTTTTATCGTTGAAAGGTCTGGTCTGACTGCCCATTATCTTCCCTGTCTGCTGGTTGGTTCAGCCCGGCTGGCCGCTGGTCGCCCCGCAGAACCTTGCCGGTGAACGGCGGGAAAGCACGAACTCTCTTAACTGCATAGATACAGAAAAAAAAACGAAAGAGAAAGAAAAATAAAGGTTTTCTTGATTTTTCTCCGACCACTTTAAGGTATATTGGTCGGCGTCGCAAAAAGCTGCGACGACGACGGGGCACACTTCGTAATTCATTATTTTGCTATTACCGACCAACACTTTTGGCGGGTTTTGGCGAGTCCTTCATATTGGGGCTGAATGATTTTGGTTCATGTCGTCAGTTGAAAAAGCAGTGGGGGGGGGGTGATGTCCTGGGTGGCAAACAAGCAGGAAAGACTTACCATTTTATTGCCGGCCGGGCGCCTGCCCCTGCCGGTGATGGCCAAGGCCTACGAACTGGCCGAGCGCTACGGGCTCGAGGTTTATCTCTCAACCCTCCAGAACCTGCGGCTGATGGGGTTGAGCGAGGAGCAGCTGGCCCAGGCCCGGTCCGAATTGGCCCCTTTGGGGGTAGATTTCAAGGGGCCGGGCAAATTCCCCACGCCCCGGGTCTGCATTGGCCGGCGGGACTGTTCCGCCGGCGTGCAGGAGCCCGAGGAACTTTCCCGCCGGCTGCTTGAGCATTTCAAGGATCGCGGCCCCTTCAAGCCCAAGATCAAAATCGCTATTTCCGGCTGTCCTTTCTGTTGCTCCGGGGTAAAAATCACCGACATCGGGATCATGGGCACCAAAAAGGGTTTCGATGTTTACGCCGGCGGCAAGGGCGGCCCCAACCCCGTGGTCGGGCGCCGTGTCGCCAGGGAGGCGGACGCCGAAACGGTGATCCGGATTGTCGAGACTCTGCTGGCCTATCACGACCGCAAAACCCCGAAAAAACAACGGATGGCCCGCTTGCTGGGCGAACCGGATTTCCCGTTTCCCGAAGTCTGATCTGGCTTTTTCGTTTTCGGTTGACCTTTGCTTTGCTCCTGTAGTAAAAGCGGGCATCCCGTCAGTTTACGGTTGGATTTCAGCTAAAACGCCGTCGGCTTGCCTGCCGGCAGTGGACTAATCCTTGTGAGGGTCCATGTCCTACTCTTTTTTTGATTTTCTCCAGTTGGCCGGTTCGCTGGGGATCTTCATCTTCGGGATGAAGGTGTTCAGCGACGGCTTGCAGAAGGTGGCCGGCGGCAAGTTGCGGGCCATCCTCAAAGGCATGACCCGTAATCGGCTGATGGGGATCACCACCGGTTTCGGCACTACCGCCATCACCCAGTCCTCCACTACCACCACCGTCATGGTGGTGGGCTTTGTCAATGCCGGCCTGCTCACCTTCATCGAGTCCACCGGGGTAATCATGGGCGCCAATATCGGCACCACGGTCACCGCCTGGATGGTTGCCGTTTTCGGCTTCAAATTCCAAATCACCCCGATCGCCATCGCCATGATCGGGGTTTTTTTTCCTTTTCTTTTTGTCAGCAACCAGAAGTTACGCAACACGGCCGAGGCCATGATCGGCTTCGGCATCCTCTTTATCGGTCTGGACTTCATCAAGGGTTCGGTGCCCAGCATCAACGATAACCCGGAGATGTTCGCCTTTCTGGACACCTTCACCGACTACGGCTTTGCCTCCACCCTGCTCTTCGTCCTGATCGGAACCGTCCTGACCCTGCTGACCCAGTCATCCTCGGCGGCCACCGCCATCACCCTGGTCATGCTGGCCCAGGGCTGGATCACTTTTCCCATTGCCGCCGCCATGGTGCTGGGTGAAAATATCGGCACCACCGTAACCGCCAATATCGCCGCCCTGGTCGGTAACGTCCAGGCCAAGCGGGCCGCCCGTTTTCATTTTTTCTTCAACGTGATCGGGGTTTGCTGGATGCTGCTGGTGATGGCCCCGTTCTTGCTGGGGATTGACTGGGTGATGCAGGTCGCTTCAAGCAGCGGGGTCTCGGTTCTCGGTGATGATCCCGCCGCCCGCACCAACGCCACCCTGGCCCTGTCGTTGTTTCATACCTCCTTCAACGTCATCAACGTTCTGCTGATGTACGGCTTTGTACCCCAGCTGGTCAAGCTGGTGGAGATAATTCAGCCCGAAAAACCCGGCGAGCGGGAAGGGTTTCACCTGCGCTACATCCATACCGGCCTGATGTCATCGGCCGAATTGTCACTGGAACAGGCCCAGCGCGAGATTCAGCACTTTGCCGCCCTGATCGTCAAGATGCATTACGCCTTTACCGGCCTGCTGTTCAAGGACCCGCAGAAGCAGAAAAAATTTCTGGAAAAAATCGAACAGCGGGAAAGAATTACCGATCAACTGGAGCTGGAAATCGCCGAATACCTGGTCAAGATTCTCGAAAACGCCAATCTTTCCCTGCCGTCCATCGACCGCCTCCGCCACATGCAGAACATGTTGCATGACCTGGAGCGGATGGGTGATATTTATTACGAAATGTCAAAAACCTACGAACGAATCTTGCAGGATGATCTGCGGGTGCCGGAAGATGTCATGGATGAGCTTTACGAGATGCTGCGCACCGTCCACGACGCCCTGGCCTTCATGACCCGGAACCTCCGTGATTCAACGGTTAAGGTGGACATGAAGAAGGCCATCTCGATTGAAAACGGGATCAACAACCTGCGCGACTGCCTGCGCAACCGCCATTACGGCCGCCTCGAGCAGGGCGTCTACTCGCCCCGGATCGGGGTAATGTACCTGGATCTGCTCAACCGCCTGGAAAAGGTGGGTGACCACATCATCAACGTCAACGAGGCCCTGGCCGGCGGCAAGATGAGAACCGTCACCAGCCTCTAAAAGCCCCACCCAACTCCAGCAGTGATCAGCCCCGCGGCCCCCGCGGTTCAGGGGACCGCGGGGCTGATCGCGCAAAGATGCGGTGCCCTCGCCAAGCAATCCCCTGTCAGCCATTCCTTTTTCTAATACTTTGCCAAATAAGGTTCACCCGGAGGTAAACTTGCGCCAGTGCCGTAGATTTGCGCAAGCAGTCCGGGCGATTATAGCAGCGCTATATCGCCGGGGCTGATCGCGCAAAGATGCGGTGCCCTCGCCAAGCAATCCCCTGTCAGCCATTCCTTTTTCTAATACTTTGCCAAATAAGATTCACCCGGAGGTAAACTTGCGCCAGTGCCGTAGATTTGCGCAAGCAGTCCCGCCGATAATAGCAGCGCTATATCGCCGGGGCTGATCGCGCAAAGATGCGGTGCTGGCGCAAGTTTACCGAATGGCACGGATTGTGGTGCGCCATGGCCCCGGATAGCCCTCCACGGTCAGTTGGGGGTTTCGCGGGTCGATGAAGTCGAGGTAGGATTCGAAGGTCATCCACTCGGTGCGGCGCTGTTCAGCGGCGGTGGTGGGAACCTGGCTGAGCAGTTCCACTTTCCGGAAACCGGTGCGCTGCAGCCAGTTGACCAGGCAGGGGGCGGTGGGGACGAAATAAACCCCGGGGGCCTTGGCGTAAGTGCGGGCCGGGAACAGAGCCAGGGTTTCGATGCCTGGGATGGTCTGGGATTCCAGGACCAGCACCCCGCCGGGGGCCAGAGCTTCCCGCACCTCCTGCAGCATGGTCAAGGGTGAACTGCGGTGGTAGATGACCCCCATCAGAAAAATTACGTCGAAACAGGCCGGATAGAGACCGATCTGCTCCACCCCCAGGGGTTCGATGAAGAGCCGGTCCTGGCCGGCCAGGCGGTTAAGGGCTTTAAAGCAGTAATAATGCTGCAGCATCGGCTCGAAACCGATCACGGCGGCCGGCTTGTGGGGCAGCATCCGGAACATGTAGTAGCCGTTGTTGCAGCCGATGTCGGCCACCACCTTGAGCTTGAGGTCGGGCAGACCCGGGAGCAGCCGGTCCCATTTGCGAAAGCTTTGCCACTCGGCGTCGACTTCAATCCCGAACACCGAAAAAGGGCCCTTGCGCCAGGGCATGAAGGCCCGCAGGGCCCGGTCCAGGGTGGCTACCTGCCCCGGCGCCAGTTCCGCGGCGCGGCCGATCACCACGGCGTCCCCGCTGAAATCGGTATGGGCGGCCCCGGGCAGGGCGCAGATATCCCGCCATGGCTCCTGGAAACGGAGAAAGCCCTTTTTGGGCCGGGCCAGCCGGCGGGCCTGCTCGGCTCGCAGGCTCCTGATCTGCTCGTGCCGGGCCCCGGGCAGCAGGGCCAGGTAATCATTCTGCTTGTCCATCATGGTACTCGGTCGGTGGGGGTGATGGCCCGCGGGCTTGCCGAGCTGCGGGGCAAGGCAAAGCCGGACCCGCCGGCGGGCCGGGGCTTGGGCTCTCGATCAAGGCCGGTTTACTTGATGGCCACGAAGGAAGCGAAGTTGAACCACTGGAAGAAGGTTTCCACCCGCTTGAAACCGGCCTCTTCCAGCAACTGGCGGTTTTCCGCCAGCGAAAAGGGAATCAGGACGTTTTCCAGGGCTTCGCGCTTTTGGCTGATTTCAATTTCCGAATAGCCCCGGGCCCGCTTGAAGTCGAGATAAAAATCGATGAAGTGGCGATTGAGCTCAGGGTCGTGGGAGATGATTTTTTCACTGATCAGCACGAGGCCGCCGGGGCGCAGGGCCCGGTGGAGGCGGGCGGCGAACTGGGGCCGGATCAGGGGGCGGAGAAACTGCAAGGTGTAATTGAGCATAATCGCTCCCGCGTCGGCGCAGGGAAAGGTGCTTATATCTGCTTCAATGAATTCGAGCTGGGCCCCGGGGGCATAGCCGGCCGCCTTGCGCCGGGCTTTGGCGATCATGGCCGGGGAATTGTCCACCCCGATCAGGCGCAGATCCTTGGTGGTGAGGCGCCGGGCCAGGTGGAGCAGGGTGTTGCCGGTGGAGCAGCCGTAATCATAGAGCCGGTCGCCCGGCGCCAGCAGGCGGTCGAGCAACAGGGCGCTCATTTCGATGACCTGCTGGTAGTTGGGGATCGAACGGGCCAGCATGTCGTCAAAGACCTCCGCCACCTCTTCGGTGAAGCGGAAGTCGGCGGTTACCTTGCCGTTGCTGAATAGTTGGTCTTTGTTCATTCTCGAATCTTCCTGCTCCCTGGCTGGTTAAGCTTGAGCGGGAAAAGCCCGGCCACCACCAGGTTAAATCAATGGCGGCGGGTCTGGGAGCGAATTTTGCCGACTTTCTTGCCGGCCGGGGCTTTGCCGCGGTTGGGCGATCCGCTTCGGGCCGGGCCGCGGCTCCGCCCCTTGGCGGGTCTGGCTCCGCGGGCGGGCCGAACCGTTTCCTGCTTCACCGCCGGAGGGAGCGGGTTTTCCCGGTAAAGCAGAATGGTTCGGCCGATGAGTTGGACGATTTTGCTTTTGCTGGCCGCCGCCAGGCCTTCCGCCGCCGTGGTCTTGTCCTCCGGGCAACCCTCCTGGATTTTGACCTTGACCAGTTCATGGGCGGCCAGCACCGCTTCCAGGGCGGCCAGCACCGCCGGGGTAAGTCCTTCCCGGCCAAGCATTACCGTGGGGTCGAGATGATGGCCGCGGGCCCGCATTTCCCGGGCTTGCGAACCTCGGAGATAAAGGGCGGCGCTGTTCTGGGGGGGCTTGGAGTTTTGGTTCATTGGTTTGTCCATGGGTTAGCCGGCAGCTTGATGGGCTGGCGGGCGGAGCATGGCGAAATCGCCGGGGCCGGGGTGATACCGGCAGCAAAAGCTAAAAAAGGTTGGAAATAATTTCGTAGCCGCCGATCCAGGTGCCGAGCATGCTGCCCAGGGCCGGCAGAATAAAGGCCAGAAAGACCCGGAGCAAGCGGTTGCGCCACCAGCCGCCCAGGCTGTTCATATCATCGAGGACCCGCTCGAACTCCATGACCAGGGGCGGGCGGAGCATGGCCTGCAGAAAGGCGGTGACGTAACCGGCGCCGATGACCGGGGTCAGGCTGGTGATCGGGGCGGCGACAAAGGCCCCGGCGATGGTCAAAGGATGGGCCAGGGCCAGGGCCGCGCCCAGGGAGGCAGGGATGCCGTTGGCCAGAATCCAGTAGAGCAGATTCTGCCCGGCCACCGCCATGCCCTTGCTGATGGCGATATAGGCCAGGGAGCCGAGGATGACCACCGGAACCAGCCAGGCCATGATCTTCCAGGCCGACGAAGCCGGCGGGATTTGACTGATGGCGGCCATTTGCTGACGGCGGTCGTTTTGCAGGGCGGTCTTGATCCCGGCCACGTGGCCCGCCCCGACCACCGCCACCAGTTTGGTCCCGGGAGTTTGCTTGATTCTTTCCGCCAGAAAGGTGTCACGTTCATCAATCAGCACCTGCTTGAGTTCCGGCAACTCCCGGCCCAGCTGGGCCAGGAGTTCGGAGAGCAGGTCGGTGTTGCGCAATTCCCGCAGACTTTCTTCGCTGATTTCGCTGCGATCGAACATTCCGGCCAGCAGGGTGGCGAGCAGCATTAGCTTGCGGTGCCAGGGGGTGGCCCGCCAGGCCCGACGCATGGTGATCCGCACATCCCGGTCACAGAGGGCCACGGGAATTTTCAGTTCCTCGGCTTTTTGGGCCGCGGCCAGCAGTTCGCTGCCCGGGCGGACTCCCAGCTTGTCGCCCAGCTTTTTCTGGTAGGAGGCCAGCAGCAGATTGATCAGCAGAGTGGCAAGTTGGCGCCGGCGGAGAATTTCCTTGAGGTCCAGCAACTCCCAGCTTTTCCGGTGAGCCAGGGCATCGTAGCGTTTTTCATCCAGTTCAAGGCAGACCGCGTTGGGCAACTGTTCAGCGATGATCCGGCCAACCAGTTCGGCCGATTCCCGGGAAATGTGGGCGGTGCCGACCAGGTAAATTTCCCTTCCCGAGAGCTGAATCAGGCTGACATCGGGGTGAAGCTCGGCGCTGGCGGCAGTGGCTGGGGGTTGTGACACGGAGCGTTCCTGCTGAGAATGAACCGGGGCGAAGTCGTTTCGCCGCCCCTGGGGGGTCTGAGCCGGTGGTTGGCGGCATGCCCCTTTTACCGAAAAACCACCGTTTGTTCAATCTATTTTCACTCTGGCGCTGTTTTGGCCCCCGCTCCGGCGGAGCCGTGGCCTGTGGTTACGGCCAAGCCGCCCTCTCCGCAGCCGCTCCGCTTATCCCCGGATCCGGGGGGAATTGGCCTTACTTTACCGGAAATTTCCCCTGGGGCGCCGGCGCCTTGTCAAGGTGGAGATTTCCCGCTATGGTGGGCTATCGCGGTGCAAGCAGGTTGACAGCGGGGCGGTGATCCGGTCCCGCCGGGAGGTGGCGATGGTGGCAGGGGGAGGGGAGTCGGCTCAATCCGGCCGGAATAGTCAGTGGGAGGAGGCCTTGCTGGCCTCGTCGCATGATGCCGCCCTGGGCCGGCTGGTCCGGGGGACGATCCACAATCTTAACGGCGTTTTGCAGGTGGCCTCATTTCATGGCGAGATGGAGGGGATGATGTTGGCCCGAGCCGCCGAGCTGTTTGAGCAGGCCAGGAGGGCCGACTCCGCCGCGCTTCCCGCCCTGCTGGCGGAGCTTGAAGCCCTGCTGACGGCCCAAAGGTTCAGCCTGGGGCAGTTCACCGAAAAGATCAACCGGGGGCGGGCGATAATGCGCCGGGTTGTGCTGTCCCCAGCCTTAACTCCGGCCCCAGGCGAGAGCTGGACCTTGAACGATGTGCTGCGGGCGGAAATTGAATTTCTCTGCGCCGATTCTTTCTTTAAGCACAAGGTGGCCAAGCAGCTTGAATTGGCCGAGGACCAGCCTTTCCTGCAAGGCAATCCGGCCCTGGTTCATGAAATAGTCCACCGGCTGCTGGAAAACGCCCTGGAGGCGGTGCGCGGACGGGAGGATGCCTTGATCACCGGGACCACCTTTGCTAACGAGGCGGGAGTGGAACTGGTGCTCAGGGATAACGGACCCGGGGTGGCCCAAAGAGATCGGGAAAGGATTTTCGCCCCGTTTTTTACCACTCGCCCTGAGCACCTGGGCCTGGGTCTTTTCCTGGCCCGCAAACTGGCCGGGGAGCTGGGGGGCGAGATCTCCTGCCTGGCAGGAGCCGGAGGCGTTTTTAAACTGCGCCTGCCCGCCGGCTGAGCCCGGCTCCGCGGCATGGCCGGCAACCACTGAGGAAGGGCGGGATGGAAAGTGATATTGGCGGGGGTACCCTGTATGTCGTGGCCACTCCCATCGGCAACCTGGAGGACATCACCCTGCGGGCCTTGCGGGTGCTGCGGGAGGTCGACCTCATTGCCGCCGAGGATACCCGGCGCACCAGAAAGCTGCTCAATCACTTCGCAATCAAGACCCCCTGTCGCAGTTATTACCGGGAAAAGGAGACCCAGCGGGCCGAGGAAATCCTGGCCCGCTTGCGGGAAGGCCGGTCGGTGGCCCTGGTTTCCGATGCCGGGACTCCGGGGATAGCCGATCCGGGGGCGTTGCTGGTCAACCGGGCCCGGGCGGCGGGTTTTGCCGTGGTGCCGATTCCCGGCCCTTCGGCGCTGGTCGCTCTTCTCAGTGTCGCCGGGCAAACGGCGGCGGCCCATCTTTTCCTGGGCTTTCTGCCGGCCCGGGCCGGGGAGCGGCGCAAGCTCCTGCAGGCCCTGGCCGCCGAACCCCGGGCCCTGGTCTTCTATGAATCCCCCCATCGATTGCTGAAAAGCCTGGCCGATTGCCTGACCCTGCTGGGCAACCGGTCGGCTGTGCTGGCCCGGGAGCTGACCAAGGTCCACGAGGAGGTCTTGGCGGCCGATCTCGCCGAGCTGCTGGCGCTTTTTAAGGAACGGGCGGCCATCAAGGGAGAATTCGTGGTGCTGCTGGCCGGCCGCGCCGGCGGCGCCGAGCTGGCCCAATCACGGCCCGGCGGCCAGGATTTTGCCGAACTGGCCACCTGGTACCGTGACCGGGCCGGACTGTCGTTGAAGGACGCGGCCCGCCAGATTGCCCTAGAGCTTGAGCTGCCGCGGGCCCGGGTCTATCGCCGTCTCCTCGACCTCTGGTAGGTAAACGGGCAGGAGGGGGGCACCTTGACGCGATCAGGTCCGGCGGCATACCGGGGTATAGCCTTGGGACCTGCTTGCGCCAATCTGCCCCCCTCCTGCCAGTTTACCTGGCCGGGGCAGGAGCATCTTGACGCGATCAGGTCCGGTGGCATACCGGGGTATAGCCTTGGGATCTGCTTGCGCCAATCTGCGTCCTGCCGCCCCTTTGGCTTGGCGGTTGGGGCTGGACTGGCGCCGGGTTTGTTCTTGTCAATTTGGGTGGTTCCGGCTAAATTGATTGCTTTTCTCGGTTTGCCGTTTGCCGTCTCCGCGCCGGTCCGGGCGGGCCGATTTTTCTTTGCCGAGGATGGGCGGGCGGATGAAACAGGTTCAGGATTATTATTTTCATAAGGCCAAGAAAGACGGCTACCCGGCGCGCTCGGTTTACAAACTGGAGGAGGCCCAGCAGAAATTCGGGCTCCTGAAAGCCGGCGATCGGGTGCTGGACCTGGGCTGCCAGCCGGGGAGCTGGAGCCTTTACGCCGCCCGGGTGACCGGGCCCCGGGGCCTGGTGGTGGGGGTGGACCTCAATCCCGGCCCGATCCGGGTGCGCGGCGGGGCGCCCTTTCATTTTGTCCTCGGGGACATCACCAAGGAAACGGTGCAGGCCCGGGTGCGGAGCATCTGCCCCCTGTATGACGCCATCGTCAGCGATATGGCGCCCCGGACCACCGGCAACCGCTGGGCCGACCAGCAGCACTCCCTGCGTTTGGCCCGGACGGTGCTGGAGATCGCCGGGACTCTCTTGCGGCCCGGGGGCAATTTTTACTGCAAGGTTTTCGAGGGGGAGGATTTCAAGGAATTGGTCGAGGAGGCCCGCCTGCGGTTTGCCAAGGCCCGGGTTTTCAAGCCCAAGAGTTCCCGCTCCGAAAGCCGGGAGGTTTTTTTGCTGGGTCAGGGTTTCCAGGGTTGAAACCCGCGGGGCTCTACTCGGTTGCGGCTCTGAAGCGGCGGCGCCGACTCACCAGACCAGCCATGGTTTCGAACCGGGTCGCCTGTCGGCGGCCGGTGGATTTTGATTTTTGCGACGTAAATTCTCATCGGCAATCTAAATTAAGGGGTTTATAAAAGTATGGCGGGACATTCCAAGTGGGCCAATATCAAACACCGCAAGGGGGCGGCGGATGCCAAGCGCGGCAAGATTTTCACCAAGTTGATCAAGGAAATCATCGTGGCCGCCCGCCTGGGGGGAGGGGATATCGACGGCAATCCCCGCTTGCGGTCGGCCGTGGCCGCCGCCAAGGCGGTGAATATGCCCAAGGACAATATCGAACGGGGCATCAAGAAGGGATCCGGCGAACTGGAAGGGGTGTCCTACGAGGAGATCACCTACGAGGGCTATGGGCCCGGCGGGGTTGCGGTGATGGTGGAATGCATGACCGACAACCGAGTCCGCACCGTGGCCGATGTCCGTCATGCCTTCAACAAGTCCGGCGGCAATATGGGAGAAACCAACTGCGTTTCCTGGATGTTTGACCGCAAGGGCTTGATCGTCGTTGATCAGGCCGCGATTTCGGAAGAGGAAATGATGGACGCGGCCATCGAGGCCGGGGCCGAGGATGTAACCATCGAGGACGACACCTACCAGATCCACACCGATCCCGACGATTTCAACGCCGTCAGCGAGGCCTTGCAGGAAAAGGGGATTGTTTTTCTCGAGGCTTCCATTACCATGATCCCCAAGAACACGTTGGAGGTCAGCGACCAGAAAACCGCCGCCCAGTTGATGAAGCTGCTGGAAACCCTGGAAGATAATGACGATGTCCAGAAGGTCCATGCCAACTTCGACATCCCCGACTCCATCATGGAGGCGATCTCCTGAAAGGGGCCGGCCGCATCCTCGGGGTTGATCCCGGCTCCCGGATCACCGGTTACGGGGTGATCGAGCAGGACGGAGCGCGGTTGCGCTTCGTGGCCTGCGGGGTGCTGCGGCTGGAGCGATACGGCAGTCTGGCGGCCCGGATCTACCACCTGTACCTGGGGTTGAGTGAAGTGATCGCCCTCCATCGTCCCGACCGGATGGCGGTTGAAGATGTCTTTGTGGCCACCAATCCCCGGGCGGCCCTCAAGCTGGGCCATGCCCGGGGGGTAATCCTCCTGGCGGCCGGCCAGCATGGCCTGCCCTTGGCCGAATTCAGTCCGCTGATGGTAAAGCAGGCGGTGGCCGGTTACGGGCGGGCCCCCAAGGACCAGGTCCAGCGGATGGTCCGGGCCCTGTTGAACCTGGCCGCCAGCCCTTCCGCCGATGCCGCCGACGCCCTGGCCGTGGCGGTTTGCGGCGCCAACCACCGCGAGGGCTGGCAGCTGCCGGTTGCCGGGGCGGAGCCGGCGGCGCCAAAAGAGCCAACCAAAGGCGATAAACCGTGATAGCTTCTTTGCAGGGCAAACTGGTCCAGCGGGCCGCCGACAGCCTGGTCATTGCGGTCGGGGGGGTGGGGTACGAGGTCTTTTTCCCCGCCTCCCGCCACGATCGTCTGCCGGCCATCGGCGAGGAGCTTTTTCTGCATGTTCAAACCGTGGTCCGCGAGGATTCCTTCAGCCTTTACGGTTTTCCCGATGACGCCGAAAAACGGATGTTTCAACTGCTGCTCGGGGTTTCCGGGGTGGGGCCGCGGGTGGCCATGAATATCCTGGCCGGGGCCGCGCCCACAGCCCTGAGCCGGGCCCTGGTCGCCGATGACATCTTTTTTCTCAAAAAACTGCCGGGGGTCGGCAAAAAAACGGCGGAACGGCTATGCCTGGAACTGAAGGATAAAATGGAATTCTTCCTGGCCGCCGGCGATAGCGGGGGTGCGGGGACGCCAGCCGGGGCCCGGACTTCGGCCGATTTTGCCGAACAGTCTTTCCGGGACGCCTTTTCGGCCCTGGTCAATCTCGGTTACCCGGCCGTTAAGGCCCGGGCCGCCCTGGAGGGGCTGCGGCCCGGCCGCGGTTCGGGAGCGGCCGCCGATTTGCCGGTGGAAGAGTTGCTGCGCCAGGCCTTGAGGTCATTGGCATGAAAGCTGAACCCGCCGTCCCGCCGGCCGCCGGCCGCTGGTGCAACCTTGGTGAACCTTTGTCATGAACCAGGAAGAACGGATCGTCAGTCCCGCCCCCGCCCCGGAGGATCTCTTCGATGCCGCCTTGCGGCCCAAGTTGCTCAGCCAGTATATCGGCCAGGAGCAGCTCAAGGAGAACCTGAACATCGCCATTGCCGCCGCCAAGGGCCGGGGCGAATGCCTGGATCATACCCTCTTTCACGGTTTTCCCGGCCTGGGCAAGACCACCCTGGCTTACGTGATCGCCAACGAAATGGGGGCCGGCATTCGGGTTACCTCGGGACCGGTAATCGAGCGGCCGGGAGATCTCGCCGCCATTCTCACCAGCCTCCAGGAAGGCGATGTCCTGTTCATCGATGAAATTCACCGGCTCAATCACGTGGTGGAAGAGATCCTTTATCCGGCCATGGAGGATTTCGAGCTGGACCTGGTGATCGGCCAGGGTCCGGGGGCCCGCAGCGTCAAGATGTCGCTGCCTCGTTTCACCCTGGTGGGGGCCACCACCCGCACCGGCCTGTTGACCCCGCCGCTCCGGGATCGCTTCGGCATGGCCCTGCGGCTCGATTTTTATGCCCCCGAAGAGTTGGTGGCCATTGTCCAGCGTTCCGCCGGCCTGCTCGGGGTCCCCCTTGATGATGCCGGCGCCCTGGAAATCGGGCGCCGCTCCCGGGGCACCCCCCGGATCGCCAACCGGCTGCTACGCCGCCTGAGGGATTTCGCCGAGGTCAAGGCCCAGGGGCGGATCACCGGCCAGGTGGCCGACGCCGCCTTGAACATGCTGGGAATCGATCAGCTCGGTTTCGATGAAATGGATCGGCGGATTCTGCTGGCCCTGATCGACAAGTTCCGGGGCGGGCCCATCGGCCTGGAAACCCTGGCCACCATGGTCTGCGAGGAAAAAACCACCCTCGAGGATGTCTACGAGCCCTTCCTGATCCAGATCGGTTTCCTGGTCCGCACCCCCCGGGGGCGAATGGTCACCCGGGCCGCCTACCAGCACTTCGGCCGGAGTTTCACTCCCGATTGCCGTGAGGCGACGGGGGGGCCGGGACTTTTTGCCGACACCCCGCCGTTGGCACCAGCCAAGGACAGCCAATCATGACTACCACCGTCAAAACCGTCCGTGACCTTGCGCTCAAGAAAGAACGCGGTGAGAAAATCACCATGCTCACCGCCCATGATGCCGCTTTCGGGGCCCTGGTCGAGCAAGCCGGCGTCGATCTGATCCTGGTCGGGGACTCCCTGGGCATGGTGGCCCTGGGCTACGATTCCACCGTGCCGGTGACCATGGCTGAAATGATTCATCATGCCAAGGCGGTCCGGCGGGGAGTCAAGCAGACTCTGCTGGTGGGGGATCTGCCCTTTCTCTCCTACCAGGTCGAGGCAAGGGAGGCCATCTGCAACGCCGGTCGTTTTCTCAAGGAGGCCGGTTGCGCCTCGGTCAAGATGGAAGGCGGGGCGGAAATCGCCCCGATCCTGGCCGCCGTGGTCCGGGCCGGAATCCCGGTGATCGGTCATATCGGCCTGACGCCCCAGACCGCCGGCCAGTTGGGAGGCTTCAAGGTGCAGGGCCGGGATGCCGAGTCGGCGGCCAAGCTGGCCCATGATGCCCAGGCCCTGGCTTCCGCCGGGGCCTGCGCCCTGGTGCTGGAATGCGTACCGGCCCTGCTGGCCCGGCGGATCAGCGCCGAGCTGAGCATCCCCACCATCGGCATCGGGGCCGGGCCCCACTGTGACGGCCAGGTCCTGGTTACCCACGACCTGCTCGGTCTTTTTGCCAGTTTTGTGCCCAAGTTCGCCAAGCAGTTCGCCTCTTTGGCCGGAGAGGCCGGCGCGGCCCTGGCCGCTTTTCGCCGGGAGGTCGAAAAGGGCACCTTTCCGGCGGCGGAACACTCTTTCGGCCCCCTGGACGAATAAGCCCCTTTGTCCGGGCCGGCCAGCGGTACACTGTGGTGCAGTTTGGAACGGTCGTCTAATTGATTAATCAGCAAACAAATGGAACGGTTTCATTATGAGAATAATCAGCGGGGAGAAAGTTACCGCCGCGGTGCGGGAATTGGCGATGGCGGCGGCCTGTGACCTGGAGCCGGATATTCTCGAGGCCCTGGTGGCGGCCAGGGACCGGGAAAGTTCGGAGTTGAGCCGCAATGTCCTGGAGTTGCTGTTGAACAACACCGATATCGCCAGCCGGGAAAAGCTGCCGGTTTGCCAGGATACGGGGATTGCCGTGGTTTTTGTCGAACTCGGCCGGGAAGTGACGGTGGACGGCGATCTGCTGGCCGCCGTGGAAGAAGGGGTCCGCCAGGGCTATAAGGACGGTTTTCTGCGCAATTCGGTTTGTGATCCCCTGACCCGAATCAATACCAACGACAACACCCCGGCGGTGGTTAACCTGGAACTGGTGGCTGGAGATCGGCTGACTCTGCGCTTTCTGCCCAAGGGCTGCGGCAGTGAGAACATGAGCGCCCTGGCCATGCTGCCGCCGTCGGCGGGCAAGCGGGGGATTATCCGCTACGTGGTGGAAAGGGTGGTGGCGGCCGGCTCCAACCCCTGCCCGCCGGTCACCGTCGGGGTGGGAGTGGGCGGCACCTTTGAAAAAGCGGCCTACCTGGCCAAGAAAGCCCTCTGCCGGCCCCTGGGCCAGCCCCACTCCCGGCGCGATGCCGCCGATCTCGAGGCGGAGATTCTGGCCGAAATCAATGAACAGGGGAGCGGGGTCCACGGCTTTGGCGGCAACAACACCGCCCTGGCGGTGCACCTCGAGCTGTTCCCCACCCATATCGCCAGTCTGCCGGTGGCGGTGAATATCCAGTGTCATGCCCATCGCCACAAAGAGCTTACCCTCTAGGTAAACGCCCGGGAGTACCGCATCTTGCGGCGATCGGGCCGGCTTGCATAGCGAACTATGCGGCGCCGGCCCGCTTGCCGCAACCTGCGGTACTCCCGGGCGTTTGCCGCGGGATTGGCGGTTTGCTTAAGCTTGATTATTTTGGGAGTGGTGGCAGCAAAAGGGGAAATGATGATGAATGGCCGGTCGCGGGGTTTGGCGGCGGCGCGGCTGTTTGCGGAGCCAACCTTATCGTTGTGGGAGTGTCGGTTATGTCCAGTCCGTTAGCTCAATCGCGGTTCTTTAGTCAATTACGTAAAATCGAGGTTCCTTTTGTCCAAGGCGAGTTGGCCTCGCTCAAGGCCGGGGAGCTGGTCAGCCTGACCGGGACCATTTACACCGGGCGCGACCAGACCCATCGCCGGCTCTGCGCCCTGCTCGACGAGGGCCGGCCTTTGCCGGTGGATTTGGCCGGGCAGCTGCTTTATTACGTCGGGCCGACCCCGGCTCCCCCGGGCCGGGTGATTGGGGCGGCCGGGCCCACCACCAGCTACCGGATGGATGCCTATACCCCCCGGCTACTGGCCCTGGGACTGGCCGCCTCCATGGGCAAGGGAGCCCGCTCGGTGGAGGTCCGGCAGGCGATGCTCAAGCACGGAGCAGTCTACTTCGCCACCATCGGCGGGGCCGGTGCCCTGTTGTCGGGCTGTATCAAGAAAAGTGAAGTGGTGGCCTTCGCCGATGCCGGCGCCGAGGCCATGTTTCGCTTCGAAGTGGAAGGATTCCCGGCGGTGGTGATCAACGATCTGGCCGGCAACGACTACTACGAGATGGTGCAGCAGCACCGGATCTAGGCGCGATCAGAACCAGCTAACCAGCGGGGCAATAATTTTGCCGTCTCTGGACCACGCTTTTGATATCCTATTTGGCGGAAACGACTGGCTGGAGAACTGAGCTGGGTCAGCGGAAAGATCCTGGCCCCCCAAAAAGGTCAGCCAGCTTAGCTCTCGAAGTTAAAAGGGCAGCAGTGCCGCAGATTGCGGTAAGCAGCCCGGCGAAGCATAGTTGGCTATGCGAGTCGGGCTGATCGCCGCAAGCTGCGGTGCTGCTGCCCTTTTAACTAGCGGGAGAAGACTTCTAGGCCCTTGAGCAGCGTCAGGGCGGTCTGCAGCTGGCGGTCCCGAGCCAATTCTTCCCGCAA
>Ga0114946_10001143_pt1 | contig 18156 bp, 15 predicted proteins | sample WalLakDeSediment_FD_88676 | JGI IMG/M metagenome (GOLD analysis project Ga0114946, IMG submission 88676) | Lake sediment microbial communities from Walker lake, Nevada to study Microbial Dark Matter (Phase II) - Walker Lake 11/02/13 Deep Sediment | ecosystem: Environmental > Aquatic >...
CACTCCCTCCATCTCCAGGAGCTCCAGGTCCGTGGCGTCGCCGTGGAGGACCAGGGCCCTGGGGAGAGCCTCCGCCAGCTCCAAACACCGCCTCCGGTCCCGGTCCAGGATGGTGCACTCCACGCCGTGCTCCTCCAGGAGCTCCGCAAGGAACTGCCCCTCGGCGCTCCCTCCGGCGATCATGACCCGCTTCAGCTCGAAGGGCTCGTAGCCCGCCAGGGGTGGGATGGAAGGGACCTCCGAAGCGGGGGAGAGGACGTAGATCTGGTCCCCGGCCTCAATGCGGGAGGACCCCACAGGGATGAGGGTCTTGCCGTCCCGCACCATGGCCGCCAGCACGTAATGGTACTCCCTGAGCTCAACCCCGAGCTGAGCCAGGCTCTTGCCCGCCAACGGGGCACCCTCCCGCACCACCAGCCCCACCAGCTGCACCCGGCCGTCGGCGAAGTTGGCCACGTCGGTGGCGGCGGCGCTCTGCAGGAGCTGGAAGGTCTCCCGGGCCGCCTCCCGCTCCGGGTTGATCATGAGGTCGATGCCCAGGCGCTCCCGACTGAGGACGCTCCCCGAGGTGTAGTAGTCGGGGTTCGAGATGCGGGCGATGGTGTACTCCGCCCCCAGGCGGGAGCCGGCCAGGCAGGAGATGAGGTTCACCTCGTCCTGGCTGGTGACGGCCAGGAGGATGCGGGTCTTGCGGATGCCCGCCTCCTCCAGCACCGGGATGGAGGCGCCGTTGCCCACCACGGTCATGACGTCCAGGAGCTCCGAGGTCCGCTCGGCCCGCTCCGGGTCCGTCTCCACCACCACCACGTCCTGGTGCTCGAGGGAGAGGCGCTGGGCCAGGTGGAACCCCACCTCTCCGGCGCCCACGATGATGATGCGCATGGCCGTCTCCTTGAGGCAACCGAGGAAGCTAGTGGGCGAAGGGGGAGAGTGCAAAGGGAGGTGGCGGCGAAGAAAAAGCTTACACTGGGGTAGGGGATATCACTATAATGGAGTCACTTGACCGGGGGGTGCCGCAGAGGGCGGACTTCCCGCCTCACAGCGCCGAGATCGGAGGACAGCCTATGCTGACCAGAGATCAATTGGCGGATCTCTATCGTGAACTTCAACAGGAGAAGGTACTGACGGTCTACTTGGACGGGGTGGGGAAGGACCCGGCGCGACGGAGGGTCTGGCGACGACGGCTGGCCCAGGAACTGGAGCGGGAAGAGCACCGGCTCGGCCTGGACGACTCCCACGACAAACAGGCCTTCGAGGCCGCCCGGGAACGGGTCCTGAAGGAGGTGGACGGGTTTCAGTCCTTCCTCCCGGGGAAGGGGTTCGTGGCCTTTGCCACAGCTGAGGACATCCGGTACCTGGAGAACCTGCCGGTTCAGGTGCCCAATCTGGTGCGCTGGGGCACCGGCCCCAGGGTGTCCCCCTACATCCGGGGCCTGAAACAGCTCAGGCCCATGGTCACCGCCCTGGTGGACGGGCGGCGGGGACGGGTGTTCATTTACAAGGAAGGAGAGGTGAACGAGGTCCTGGACCTCCGCTCCGACACGTTCCTGGGGGATCTCTCGGACGTGGCGTCCCGCCAGCACTCCTCGACCCATACCGGGAGCCGGGGGATCGCGGCCACGGACGCCGCCCAGAGGTACCTGGAGGTGGGAACGGAGCGTCTGCTGAAGGAGGTGAAGGAACTGGTGTGCGATCTGGCGGGAGACGACGGGTTCGTCCTCCTGGGAGGTGACCAGGAGGCCCTGGCGGGCCTCATGGCCCTCATGCCCCAGAGCATGGAGAGGAGGATCCTGGAGAACGGGTCTCTCCGGCTGGAGATGACGCTCCCGGAGGTGAAGGCCGCCTCCGCCGAGGGGGCATCGGCCCTGGCCAAGCGCCGGCAGGAGGCCCTCCTGAACCAGATCGTGGAGCAGGCCTACGGCCGGGGCACGGGTTCCCTTGGGGGCAAGGACACGGTCCGGGCCCTGGACGCCGGGGCCGTGGACATCCTGGTCCTCTCCCGGCCGTTTGTGGAGGTGAACCCCGACTACGCCGATAGCTGCGTCACCAAGGCCTTCGAACAGGGGGCGGAGGTGCGGGTCTTCGGAGGGGCTCCGTCCGACCGCCTGGACGAGGTGGGTGGAGGCATCGGCGCCCGTCTCCGGTTCCGGCCGGAGATCCCGGAGGAGGTTCCGGCGTAGGAAGCAGGGGAAGGGAAGGGGGGCTGCGGGGGCGGTGTGGCCTTTCCGCAGCCCCCACACCGGGCCCATAGCTCAGTTGGTCAGAGCAGCGGACTCATAATCCGACGGTCGCAGGTTCAAGTCCTGCTGGGCCCACTGGATGAAGGAGCGAAGGAACACAAGGAAGCTGGACAGGCCGAGGCCTCCCGGGTCACACCGGGGGGCCTTCTTGTGGACATGCGCCGCCAAGCGCGGCATCGAAGGCGGAGGTGGACAGGGAGCTGGCGGACATGGCGGAGGAAGGGTTGAGCCCCACGTTCCTGAGGGCTGCCACGGCCTATGGGGTGTCCCCCAGGCTCAGGGGGGACGTGGTGGTGAACAATGTGGTGGGGTCGGCGTTGACCCAGGGCGAGGTCCTGCTCCGAAGCGACGGCACGTCCTGGCGCCCCTTCGTCCACGTGGAGGACCTGTGCAAGGCCTTCCTGGCGGTCCTGGAGGCTCCCCGGCCCCAGGTCCACGGCCAGGTCTTCAACGTGGTGCCCCCGGGAGAGAACTACATGGCCGCCAGACTCCTTGACGGGGAGCTCCGGTGGAGTGCCCGGCCTCAACGGGAGAGGGATCCGGTGTGAAGGGAGGAGTCCAACTGGGCCGGTGCCTCTCAGAGCCCGGGGTAGGGCAGGATCGGGGCGCCTTCAGGAGTAGAGTAAGAAGAACCGGCCCCCGGCCCTGGCTCTGCCTCGGACCGGACAGGGAAAGCTGTGGAGAGGCTCGTGGAGGCGGTGCTGGGGTCTCGAAGGAGGGGGGTCAGCGGCTGGGGGGCAAAGGCCGACGGGAGCTCTCGGCACATCCTAAGCTCCCGGCACACCCTAGAGGATGTTCTGACGAGCTCCCATTCCGGCCAACCCTACCCGCAGCCGAGACCCGACCCAGGCACCCGCCACGGGCGCCGCCAGGGCAGGGGAGCCCACCGAGAGCCAGGGGCTGTACCAGGACACGAACGCCCCCAGAAGGGCAAGCCCGGCCCCCATGATCAGCGCTCCACGACGGCCTCGCGCCGTGAGGCCCGCCGGCAGGGAGAGGAGGATCAGCCACACCATCCCAAGGAGGCCTTCCAGCCAGGGAAGAGCCGGAAAGACGCGATGGATGAGCCTCCACCCCCCTTCCACCCCGAGCGAGAGGTCACAGCGGATCCCGGCATCGATCTGCACGCAGAGGTTTCGGGACTCCTGCCAAACCGCGATTCGGACCGTGTCTCCCTCCGGGACGGCGAGACCCCCCCGCCACCGGACGAAGGGCTGATCCAGAAGGAGGGTCACGGAGAGGGTCCTTCGCTGGAAGACGAAATCCTCCCCCTGAACCATAGACATCACAATTCCTTGTTGGCGGTCATCGAAGATGGCGATGAGGTGGGACAGCTCCCTGGGCATCGGGCCCGCAAGGAAGGTGGCTTCCATACGCTCACCCCTCCTGAGAGCCTCCCTCATGGCCTCCTGCTGGGGAATGCGTACGTCGGGCAGGGGGACATTCCCCACCGACGCCTCCAGCACTGTGCCGGGATAGGCAGGGAGGCGCCCGAGGTCCCGAGTCCATTGGCCGTAGTAGGTACCATCCGGAAGATGGGGGCGAGAGAGTACCGGCGTGGCCACAAGAACGGCCGCCGGAGCCAGAATCGTGGCGAGCCGAAGGGATCGGGGGGGCGCCGACAGCAGCCGACGGATCGCACCGGCTCTGGTCGCCACCAGTGCTCCCACCAGGCCCCCCGTGGAGTTCGCCAGGAGATCCCCAAGGGTGGAGAAGCGCCCGGGCAGAAACGTCTGGGCGAATTCCACCGAACCCGAGAGTGCGAAGGACCCCGCCAACGCCCACCCCGCTCCTCGAAGGAGGCCAACGCCGGCGCCAAAGGGGGTGAACAGCAGAACGTTGAGAAGGGCGTCGGCCAGGTCCCGGCTTCCGCACAGGACGCACCAGAAGCTCATCTCCTGGACCGGAGCCCCGGAGGTGGGCCAGAGGGTGAGGCCGAGGACCAACGCACTTCCCGTTAGGGCCAGTGGCCATCCCATTCTTTCATTTCGTCGCTCCACGTCTTCTCCGATCGACGCAGCCACCTTCTCCGCCAACAGCTGATGGCACTCCCTCCAGACGCCAAGTTCAAAGGAAGATTGGCAGGGCAGTCGCCGCAAGACTGCGGCCGGGGGCCACGCCCCTCGAATCAGGAAGGGGAAGCCGCTCGGTGGAAAGCTGGAACCTCTAAGGAAGCTTGCGTCAGCGCGAGGCCATGACACCCGGCCAGAGTTCTGGCCCTGGCAGGGAGGGTTCGGTCCCCACGAGTGGTTCGGCCAAGGTCTGCAACACCGCACCAAGCCGGGAACCTCCCAGGGAGAGCTACCGTCAGGGGCACTGGGACTCTAAGATGACGATAGGCTGATTCTTGCATGTCACGGGTTGGAACACCCTTCCGCCGTCCTCAGGAGAGGGGAGCATAACCGATGGAATTCGAGAAGGACATTCTCTGCATCGGGGCCGGGTATGTAGGGGGGCCCACAATGGCGGTTATGGCAGATCAATGTCCGCAGTACAGGGTCACGGTGGTGGACATCAACGAGGAGAAGATCCGGGCCTGGAACAGTGGGGACCTTCCCATCTTCGAGCCAGGCCTGGACGAAGTTGTGGGCAGGGTCCGGGGTAGGAATCTGTTCTTCTCCACGGATATCGCGTCGGGGATTCGGCAAGCTGACATCATCTTCGTTTCAGTCAACACGCCGACCAAGACTTTCGGCCGAGGTGCGGGCAGGGCCGCGGACCTTCAGTACTGGGAGAAGACAGCTCGCCAGATCTTGGAGAACTCCCTCTCAGACAAGATCATCGTGGAGAAATCTACCCTCCCCGTGCGCACGGCAGCCGCCATGGAGCGGATACTGACGTCAACCTCGGGCAAGGCGCGATTCGATGTGGTCTCGAATCCCGAGTTTCTTGCCGAGGGCTCGGCCATCCAAGATCTCATGAACCCAGACAGGGTCTTGGTGGGCTCCAGGGAGACGCCGGAGGGCCTTCGTGCCAGGAAGGAGATCGTGAAGATCTATTCCAACTGGGTCCCCGAAGACCGGATCCTGGAAAGCAACATCTGGAGTTCGGAGTTGTCCAAGCTTGCAGCGAACGCATTCCTGGCCCAGAGGGTTTCGTCCATCAACTCCATTTCGGCACTGTGCGAGAAGACCGGGGCGGCGGTGGACGAAGTGGCTCTTGCCATAGGAATGGATTCCCGAATCGGGCCCAGATTCCTGAAGGCAAGTGTGGGATTCGGCGGGTCGTGCTTCAAGAAGGACATCCTGAATCTGGTCTACATTTGTGAGAGCTTCGGGCTGGATGAAGTGGCCCGGTACTGGGAATCCGTGCTTCGGATGAACGAATGGCAGGAGGAGCGTTTCGTCCAGAGCATTGTCGGGAACATGTTCAACACGGTGGCAGGAAAGCGGATCGCCCTATTCGGCTTCGCTTTCAAGGCCAATACGGGCGACACCCGTGAGTCTCCCGCGATCTATGTGGCAAAAGGGCTTCTGGATGAGCATGCGCACGTGGTGATCACGGACCCGAAGGCCCTGGAAAATGCCCGAGCGGACCTGGCCGGTGTCGAGGGTGATGTGACGTTCGAAGAGGATCCCTACGAGGCGGCGAAAGGTGCCCACGCCCTGGCCGTTGTCACGGAGTGGGACCTCTATCGGACGCTGGACTATGAGAGGATCATCCGGGACATGACCAGCCCTGCGTTCCTCTTCGACGGTCGGAACATCCTGGACCACGAGAGGCTCCACTGGTTGGGGTTCAACGTCTTCGCGGTGGGGAATGCCCCCTTGCGGCATTACGAATAGGGTGGGTGTGATCCGAGGCTTTGGCTGAGTGGCAGAGTCTTGCTGCACCCCGGGTAACACCGATGGACGATCGGAGGCTGGAGCTGGCTCGGGGAGAACGCGAAGCGAAGGCCTCAGTATGGCGGACCCTACCTGGAAGTCGTTCTCGTCCTTCCCACCGTTGTTGTCAGGTACCTCCATCACTATCAGCTGTAGGCCCCGACTTCCGAAAGAGCATTCCAGCCCGCTGGTGATACCGTTCCGGGAGGAGCGGCCCCAGGATGGGATCGAGGAGGGCATCGGCTGCCAGAATCCATCCGGGACAGGCCTTCGGCGGCGGTGAGGCGGTTCGACGGAACAGGCACCCCATGCGGCGCACCGCCGAGCAAAGGATGAAATACCGGACTCCGCGATACCAGAGGGGGGCCAGGCCCCGCTCCCCCATGCTCCTGTCCCAATCGAGCCGCGGCCGTGCGTACTCGATGGGGTTGCTCGGATCCGGATCCCCGACCGATTCGAACAGCAGTAGGTGCCCTGAGGGTTTCAAGACACGAATGAGTTCGTCCAGAATCCGATCCTGCTCTTCCCGCGGGTTGTGATGGATGGTGGCGATGGACACCACCAGGTCGAACTCCGCCGGTGGAAACGGAATGCCCTTCTCGCCCAGGACCGTGAAGTGGGTATCCGGATGATGCTCCTTCGCGAGCTTCACCATGGCTGGCGCGATGTCGACGCCACGGTATACGCATCCGTGCTGCAGGAAGAATGGAGCCCACCGTCCCGAGCCGCAGCCGTAGTCGAGGACCCGCAACCCCCGACCCTCATGGAAGCCAGGGATCCGGTCGAATGCTGCATTGACCACGCTTCGTTGAACCCGGTCGATGCATCGGTTCTGAGCCGGATCGTCGTGGCAGACGGCCCGCATGGGATCGCCTCCCGCACGCGTGGCCTTCCCATTCCAGAACGTCAGCGGATCGTAGGGATGTGGCGACGGAAGCTGCTTCTCGTCTTCGGGCCCGCCGTGTCTCATCTGCCAGGCCGGGTGAAAGTCCTCGACGCCCGAAGTATCCTCCCCAAAAGGGCCTTCCCACGTCTCCCAGTGCGCAGAAGGGTCCGGCTGGCTCGGTAGCGTATGCTGTCCGGCCGAGAGAGGACGAGATTCATGACCAGGTCACCGCCGAGCTGGGCCTTGAAGCTGGTCACGGGGTTCACCGAGGCATCCGTGAGATCGTTGCCCTGGTATCCTTGGACGGCCAGGTGCTCACACGTCCTCCAGCGGAGGAAAGGTGTGACGCCCAGCCTCAGGGCCTTGGGGTCGGCCCCGGCCGTGACTGTGTGCGTGACGGGATGACCCCCCAGGAGAACCAACTGGGATGCCACGGGAGTGCCGTTCAGCAGGCAGGCGTGGAAGAGTTGGCAGAGGTTCTGGGACCTGAGCTCTTCGAAGTACCGGCGAAAGCGACTCTCGGGGAGGTAGATCGGAGCTCCTTTGCGGTGGTGGGTTCCCGCATGCACACGGTAGAACGCCTCGAAGTCATCATCGGATTTCAGGACGACGCCCTCTCCCTCGCAGCGGCGGATGAGCCGCCGTTGGTTCTGCTCCACGCGTCCAAGGGCTTCCTCCAGGTCGTCTAACCGCATGAGGAGACTGTAGCTCGGACGAACGTTCCATCCCCTCTGCAGGAAGACCCGGAGATCGGTAATGGGGTGCCGATTGCGGACGTGGGTATGGCCGAACCCCTCCTTGGACAGGGATTCCTCCAGCGCAGCCATGACAGCGATCTCCCGGGAGGAATTCTCGGACGGGTACTTTCCCGTGAATTCCTTCAGGACGATCCCGTTGTAGTAGAGGAGGAGCCTGCCGGAAAGGATTCTCCCTGCGACTCCGGAGCGCTCGTACAAGGCGATTCCCCCGTGGATCTCGTCGCCCTTGAAGGCCGCCATGACCCTGAACGAGCCTCCCGCAACCCGGCAGAGCACGTCCAGGTACTCGGGATAGCTGTAGACGCTACCGGCAGGAGCCGAGTCGACGAAGGCTCGCCAGGACGGGAATTCATCCTCCTGCAGTGCCCGGACTTCAACGGAACCGGTGCGAGGAGCCATGGCCCACCCGAGATGAAGAGGCCGACACCTCCAAGAGACTCCACCCGAGCGCTTGTAGGGGAACCGGAGTCACCCGGTCTTGAATGCTCGGAACGTGTGATAGGCGGCCATGGCAAGGATGACCGGGAGCACCACGCTCTGAACCGATGTCTTCAGAGTCGCCTTCATTAGCCCGGTCATGGCCACTCCCTTTACCGCCCCGAGGGCGAGGGGGACGTTCGTGCCCCAGAGGGCCGTCCCGGCGAGCACGGAGAGGACAAGCATCGCCGAAACGACGCAGGCCCCCAGGGCCCACCACTTCCGGCCGTCCAGGGCGGAGGCGACAACGACCAGCGTCAATCCCAGAAGGATGATGGGCATCCCGTTGAGGCTTGCCGTCCCCGTGGCGAATTCCCATTCCCGGTTCCCGAAGTTCAAGGGGAGCCAGGTATGGCCGATATCGGTGGCTCCCAGGACGAAGGGCGTGAACCCAATCCACCGGGCAAACGCCAGCATTCTTACATGGTCTCAATGGAGAGGCACTCCCCTTCCGGGCGCCCGAGTTCTTGGGCTTCGCCCCTGCGAGAATTGGGTTGGCCCCCACGACGGTCTCCCCTCCCTGATGGTGAATCGGCGCCAGGCCGGCCTGGGCCTCCCGGTCACCGTGCCCCGGATGACGCTATCCGTTCGGGCCCGTCCGTGCAATCCTCATGCCCGCAGAGCCACCCGCCTTCGAAACGCCCACCCGGCCCAAGCCCCCGGGATGGGGGCCACTAGGGTCCACAAAGTGGACCGAGAGCCAGGGGCTCCACCAGGACACCAGAATCCCGAGCAGTCCCAGGGCCAGGCCCGCGGGGTTCCCCATTGAACGATGAGGTCCGATCCTTGCACAACAATTGGGAAGAAGGGGGGCTGAGAAAGCTGCCGTGCCCATGAAGACAGCCGGTTCAGCTAGGGCCGCTGATGCCTTCAACCAAGGAGGTTCAAGAGCCCGTCGGCCGCGTCCCGGCTTCCACACAAGAGACACCAGAAGCTGAGCTCCTGTTGGGCGTCCCCGGAGGAGGGCCAGAGGGTCAAGGACAGGATGAGTATGGCGCCGGCGCCGGCAAGCAGAAGTCCGCGGAATCGTTTCACCTACGCTCCTTTCGCCATATCTTTGCCTTGGACCGGTCTCCGGAGAGAGGCTGGAAGAAGAATGAGCCCACGAGGGCCATCTGGACTACCTCGGAACCGCAACGGCTGCCATGATCCCCATCGATGATAAGAGACCACTGAGGCACTGGCCACTGCTTCACCCCTTGCGGTTGGCCGTGCGGAGGTGGCGGGCCGGGATGAACCGGCTTCTCCACCCGTTCCGCAGATGGAGGCTCAAGTCCCGTCTGGCGGAGAGGCCCGGAATTCGCCGAATCCTTCTGCTCTGCCTCGGCAATGTTTGCCGAAGTCCCTACGGCGCCGCCCGGCTCGTCCAGTTGGCCCAGGACGGTTCTTCCGGGGAGGATGAGGGCGGCCCGAGAGTCGGCGCGACTGATCGTACCCCCTCGAACCCGAGGTCTGGCACGAGGCTGGCCGACGGAACGAAAATGGAGGTTCGGTCCGCGGGTCTCATGGGATTCGGGAATCCCTCGCCGGAGACCGCCCGAGGGGTGGCGGGTCAGCGGGGGCTCGACCTGGACAGCCATTCCTCGCAGCTCATCACTCCCGAACTGGTGGCATGGGCGGATCTCCTGGTGGTGATGGATCCGGATCAGGGAGAGGTCCTGAAAGGGCAGTTCGGCGCTTCTCCCGACCTGATCGTGATCCTTGGGGATCTGGATCCCGCCCTTCCTGGACGCCGAGACATCCCGGATCCCATTCACGGGGACGAAGCCTTCTTCACGGACACGTTTGCCCGCATTGACCGATGCCTGGAGGAGCTGTTCACCCTCATCCGGGGTCCGCAGTGATGGTCCGCCATCACCTGACCGTGGACGTAGAGGAGTTCTTCCACGCCTCCGCCCTGGAGCGTTTCGTTCCACGGGAGCAATGGGAAGCCATGCCCCGCAGGTCCCCGTCGCTGGCGGCTCGGCTCCTGGATCACCTTGCCCAGGCGGATGTGAAGGGGACCTTCTTCGTTCTGGGTTGGCTGGCTAAGCGTGAGCCTGAGATGGTGAAGGCTATCTCCTCCGCTGGGCATGAGATAGGATCCCATGGCTGGGATCACCGGAGGGTCACCACCCTCTCGCCCGCGGAGTTCCGAGAGGACGTTCGCTCCTCGAGGGCGGCCCTTCAGGATCTCTCGGGCCAGAGCGTTGCCGGCTACCGGGCCCCGAGCTTCTCCATCCTGCCGGGGTTCGAATGGGCCCTGGACGTCCTCTTGGAGGAGGGCTTCCACTACGACTCGAGCATGGTTCCCGTGAGGATGCATCCGGGATATGGCTACCCCCGGGCGAACCCGGATCCCCACCGTATCCCTCGCCCGTCCGGGACCATGGTGGAGGTGCCTCCGGCCACCCTCCGGCTGGGGCGCATGAGGTTGCCGGCCGGGGGCGGAGCCTACATGAGGTTCTTTCCGGTGGGTCTCCTCCGGAGCGCGCTGAAGTCCGCCGAGGCCCGGGGAGCGCCCGGGACCATGTACGTGCATCCCTGGGAGTTGGACGAGGAGATGCCGGCGTTTCGGGCACCCTGGCCCACCCAGCTCCGCATGCGGGGGGGGATCCGAGGTCTTGGAAGAAAGCTCTCGGTCCTCACCTCCGCCTTCCGCTTTCGACGGATGGGGGAGACGGTCCGGGAGCTTGTGGGAGATGGGAGGGGGGAGAGGGCTTGATGACCTCTCGATGCGGGAAGGTCCCCCTTGACCCGGGAGTCGATGTGCCGGCGGGCACGGACCTTCGTGTGGTCCCCTTCGACGGGACCGCGGCCGAGTGGGACGATTTCCTGATGGGCCATGGGGAAAGCTCCTTCTGCCACCTCGGGGCCTGGCGGGAGATCATGTCCCAGGCGTTGGGCCACACCCTCCACTATCGTGTGGCTCTCGACGGAGCCGGAAGGGTTCACGGGCTCCTGCCCCTGGTTCGGGTCCGGAGCCGCCTGTTTGGCGACTACCTGGTGTCCATGCCCTTCTTGAGCTACGGCGGACCCATTGGAACCCAGGAAGCCCGCGCCCTTCTGGCCCTCGACGCGGTCCGGGAGGCCCAGGGCCTGGGCGTCGACCTCCTGGAGCTCCGGTCCCGCTCACCCGTCCCCGGAGACCTCAGACGGTCGGAGAGGAAGCTCACCGTCCTCATGGATCTTCCGGGGACCTCCGAGGAGCTCTGGAAGAACGGCCTGCGGGGAAAGGTCAGGAGCCAGGTGAGGCGCCCCATGAAGGAGGGGATGGAGGCCCGCTTCGGTCCAGAGCTCATGGAAGCGTTCTACGGGGTCTTCGCCAGAACCATGCGGGAGCTGGGCACCCCCGTTCTTCCAAGGGATTTCTTCGCCGGGGTGCTGGGCGGTATGCCCGAACAGGTGATTCTCGGCGTCGTGTTCCGGAAGGATGAGCCCGTAGCTGCCGGCTTCGGCTTCCTCTGGAACGGGGAGGTGGAGATCACCTGGGCCGGAGCCCTTCGGGAGGTCAGCCGGATGGCGCCCAACATGCTGCTCTACTGGTCCTTCATGGAGCGGGCCATCCGAAGTGGCGCCCACACCTTCAATTTCGGGCGCTGCAGCCCGGGGTCCGGAACCCACCGATTCAAAGGGCAATGGGGTGGTGAGGATCACCCGCTTCCGTGGGCCCAGTGGTCCCCGGGCTCGGTGAGTGCCACACCGGCGCCAACCGGAAGGAAATACCGCCTCGCAACGGCGGTCTGGAGCCGGCTCCCCCTCCCGGTAACCAACCGCATGGGGCCCTTCATCTCCCGGAGCCTCCCGTGATGCGTCGGCAGCTTCCGGCCTATTCTCCCCTGGATGCTCGCTCCATGGCGAAGGCCATGCTGGACTCCACCAGGGGACCGGGCAAGGCCCGTGATCTTCTGGCGGAGTTCCTGGGTCGGCGTTTCCTGTGCCAGGAGGTGATCCTCATCGGCAGTGGGACTCAGGCCTTGGAGATGGCCATGCGACTCGCCCTCGGGCAGCGCGCCCGGGGGTCTACCGGTCCCGTGGCGCTCCCGGCGTACTCCTGCTTCGACGTGGTGACCGCCGCCGTCGGGGCCGGCGCACCCCTGTTGTTCTACGATGTGGACCCCCACACCCTGGCTCCCGACATGGACAGCCTTCGTGAGACCCTCCTAGCGGGGGCCGGCGCGGTGGTGGTTTCGAGTCTGTGCGGCTTTCCAGTGGATTGGGATGCCGTCCGGACGTGCTGCGTCGAGGCCGGAGCGGTCCTCATCGAGGATGCGGCCCAGGGGCTGGGCAGCACCTGGAGGGGGAGGGAAGGGGGGACCTTCGGGGACCTCACGGTCCTGAGCTTCGGCCGTGGGAAGGGGTGGACCGGCGGGGGGGGAGGAGCCCTCCTGGTCCGGGGGCAAGTGCAGGGGGTGGAGGCTGCCGACAGGGCATTGCCTCCCCGGGCGGGAATCGGTTCGGGCCTTCGGGCGGCCATGACAACCCTGGGCCAGTGGGTCTTCGGCCGCCCGGAACTCTATGGAATCCCAACCGCTCTTCCTTGGCTGGGCCTCGGCGAGACGACGTACAGGGATCCAGTTCTCCCCTTTGCCATTCCGTCTTACTGTGCTGCCTTGGCCTTGACCACGGCGGAGGCTTCGGCCAGAGAAGTGATGGCCAGGAGACGGACGGCCGCCAGGCTTCGGGAACGCCTGGACCGGCCAGACCCCTCGAACGGGATTTGCCCCCTCGTTCCCCTGGCTGCGGGCGAGTCCGGCTACCTCCGCTTCCCGGTCCTGAGTGGCACCGGGACTCGATCCATTCTCGATTCCGATGGGGCCAGGTCCCTGGGAATCCTTCGAGGCTATCCTCGCTCTCTACCGGAGCTTCCGGTGGTCAGTGGACTCCGGATGGATGGAGCGGATCTCTTTCCAGGAGCTCTCGAATTGAGGAGCAGCCTCTTCTCCCTCCCGACTCACTCCCTCGTGGAGGAAGGGGATCTGGCGGAGATGGTCCGATTTCTGATTCGCGCCAACCCTGAGGGAAACTGAGATGTCAGCCTTCGGCTTCACCCTTCATGCAGTTCTTCTCCGGTGGGGGATTCCCCTGGAAGGAGGGCCACGTTGAGCAACCCGGTCCGGGTGATGGTGACCATCGACACGGAGGAGGACGACTGGGGCACATACCGTCCCCGAGAGAGTTCGGTGGCGAACATTCAACTTCTCCCGGAGTTGGCTGAGCTCTGGGGCCGTTTCGGAGTCCGCCCGACCTACCTGGTGAACTACCCTCCCATGGCCTCTGCCGAGGCGTCGGGGGTGCTCAAGTCCGTGGTCAGGGAAGGGCGGTGCGAGTTCGGCGTCCAGTGCCATCCCTGGAACACGCCACCCTTGAGAGAATGCCAGGGGCGGCCGCCCACCATGATGAGCCAGCTCTCGGAGGAGGAGAATCATGCCAAGCTCACCGTCCTGACCGGCATCTTCCAGGAGACCTTTGGCTTCAGGCCTCGATCGTTCAGGGCCGGGAGGTGGGGTTTGGGCCCCTCTGTGGCGCGCCCTCTGAGCCAGCTTGGCTACGAAGTGGACCTTTCGGTAGCTCCCTTCATGGATTGGACCCGTAGCGGAGGCCCCGACTACATCCGGGCCCTTCGGCATCCGTATCGGTTCGAACCCAGCGATCCCTTTGTCCCTGCCCAGGATGGGAGAATGGTTGAGATACCCACTTCCGTGGGATTCCTACTTGGGCCCCAACGCCTCTCAGCCGCGGTCCGGAGAACTCTGGAACGTAGCCCCCTGGCTCGAGCCAAGGTTCTTGGCCTTCTCGATTCCCTCGGCATCTGTGCCCGGAGGTGGATCTCTCCCGAGACCAGCAGCCAGGGGGAGATGATCCGAGTGGCCCGGGTTCTGGTCCGGTCGGGCTTGCGGGTTCTGGACCTCACCTTCCATTCCTCCTCCCTCCTCCCGGGCGCCAACCCCTTTGTCCGGAGTAGGGGAGAGAAGCAGAGGCTTCTGATTCGCACTGAGCGTTTTCTGGAGTTCTGTTCCAGGAAGGGATACCTGTTTTCCACGGCCAGCGAAGTGGCTGAGGAGGTCCGGGTGGGGACGCTTTCGTGAACACGTGGGCGCCCTCACCCGTCCCTTCGGCCCCTGCACCAGCCTCGGCCCCCGGTGATACGCTTCAGCGATGGACGGCCGGTCCCGCTTGAGTGGGCGAAGCGGCTCCGCATCGAAATGAGGCAGCGGTGAGGGAAATATCTGTTTCTGACCGGCAAGGTTTGCCGAAACGCTTCGGAGCGCGCATGGGTATCGCAGCCCGAAGACACGCGAAGTTGCATTTTAGCAACGACTTAGGGCATCAGCCAGTCATTTCACCTTGAAGGAACGCCCCTTGTAAGAACCCCAGGCGTCACGCGTCGGTGCCGCCGACGCTGTTCGCCGCTGCTCAGAGCATAGTCGTCGAAAGACGGTGACGCAGAGCCACGGGGCTACCGGGAAGAGGTTCTTCTCCAGGCTCGCCGGGCCGCCAGCGGATCCTGACTCGCTCAGTGATCGCTCGGCGGCCTCACTTCGTCTGGAAGTCTTGGAGCTTCGGAGAGCCACATGTTCAGCGCCCTTCTCGTCAGCAGCGCAGAGAACACAGTATCCAGCAGAAACCGTCTCTCGCCGCTTTCGCGGTCCCGCCTCTCCCTCTTCGGCATCTCCGCACTCCTGGCCTTCGTCTTTTCTGCCTGTTCCGGAGGTTCGGATCCGGCCATCGTGGGTGATTCACCCACCTCCCAACCCAGGGGAACGCTCCAGGTGGAGCCCGCCTCGTTCACCCTTTCGGAGGGCGGCACCATCTCATTCCGGGCCAAGCTGGGCTCACAGGCTGTGGGAGCCTCCCAGCTCACCTGGAGCGTATCCCCGTCCAGCGTGGCCACCATCGACGCCCACGGGCTCCTGACGGCCGTAAGGCATGGCGAGGCCGTCGTCACAGCCCGCTACTCCTCCCTCGAGGCTAAGGCCCAGGGCACGATCCGGGCGATCCCCCGAGCCATCGAAGCCGTGAGCGCCACGTCCCTGTCGGGTATCGTTGGCCGAGCCCTCGCTGACAGCCTCGCGGTGCAGGCCGTGGCAAGCGATGGTACCCCTGTGCCCGGCGTGGAGGTGACTTTCGAGGTGCTGTCAGGAAGTGGGACCCTTTCCCACCTGGCTCGGGCCACTGGGTCCGACGGGGTGGCCAGGGTGGATTGGACCATGGGTACCGTGCCCGGGCAGCAGCAGGTGCGGGCCCGGGCGAACCAACTGGGCGAGCTGACTTTCGGAGCCGAGGTGGCTCCGGATTACGCTTCCGCAAGCGTGGAGATTCTGGCCGGCGATGGGCAGATGGCCCAGGTGGTTACCTTCCTCCCGGAGCCCCTGATCGTCCAAGTGGTGGACCGGTTCGGAAACATCCTTCCCGGTCTCGCCGTTGACTGGAAGTTCTCCCATGGAGGAGGATCCAATGGTGCCTCCGGAAGCCCCGGGTCCGTCTCTCCCATGGTGACCACCACCACTGATGCCCTGGGCCAGACGAAGGCCATTTGGAAGCTGGGAACCGAGGCCGGTGACCAGGAGGCCCTTTGCGCGCCAGCCTCGGGCCTCAGTGGAGTGTCGGGAATCGGGGTCGGGAACGGACCCGGTGGAGCTCCACCGTCCTGGGCCACGGCGAAAGGGTTCAAGGCCAAGGCGTCTCCCGCAGGGCCGGACAGGGTGGAAGTGACGCCGGAGGAGAGTTCCACCGTGGTGGAGGCGACGCAGCAGCTCTCAGCCGTGGTGTTGGATAAGCACGGCAACGTGATCGAGGGGGGGAGCCTTACCTGGAGCACCGACCAGTCGGGCGTGGTTGCGGTGGACAACAAGGGTATGGTCTACGCCCTCACTCAGGGGAAAGGGGAGGTGTTTGCGGAGGATTCAGGCTCCAAGGTCAAGGGGTCGGCCTGGGTCCACGTGGAGGCTAGAGTCGTGAAGGCGCTTAGCCGGAGCGCGGGGGATGGGCAAAAGGGGGTGGTGGGCACTCGCCTGCCCAACCCAGTGGCGGTAGAGGTGGTGGATCAGGTCGGATCCCCGGTGTCGGGGGTTACGGTTACCTGGAGCACGACGGCGAGTGCATCGTCGATCTCGGGGTCGAGTGGTTCTCCAGCGCCCTCCACCGGTGGCCCCGAATCCGCCGCGACAACAACGAATGCCGATGGCATTGCCCAGACCTCATGGACGCTTGGGTCCAACGCCGGGTCGCAGACGCTCCAGGCGAGTGTGAGCGGGGTCTCTCCCGTGACGTTCAAGGCGGAAGCGGCCCCGGGTCCCGTTGCCTCCATAGAAGTCACTCCTGGTTCAGTAGGCCTGGAGTCCGGTGAGATCCGTCAGCTCGCAGCCACAGCAAGGGACGAGTTCGGAAATCTGGTGGCGGGGCTCTCATTGAGTTGGAGTAGCGCGAACGCCGCCGTGGCAAAGGTATCGAGTGCCGGTGTCGTGTCCGCCGTGGCGGGGGGATCTACCGAGATTCGGGCGAGCTCTGGGGGCGTGACCGGGAGCTCCTGGGTCAGCGTCTCGGCGAAGGTGGCTTCCGCCCTGCAGCGTACCGGGGGTCATGGCCAGACGGGTACGGTGGGTAAGCCGCTTCCGGAGCCGGTGGTAGTCCGGGTCCTTGACAACACGGGAACACCGATGGAGGGAGTGCCCGTGTCATGGACCGTGACGTCGGGGGGATCCTTCGTTGCAGGGAACGGATCCTCGCCGGCTCATTCTGCCGGGTCCACCACCTCCTCCGTAACGCTGACGAACGCCGATGGGACGTCTCAGACCACCTGGACACTGGGGACCAACTCTGGGGAGCAGTCTCTGGAGGCTAGCGTGGAAGGAGTGTCTCCGGTGGTCATCGCGGCAAAGGCCAATCCGGGGCCGGTCTCTTCCGTCGCTGTGACGCCGGCCTCGGCGGCAATGGAGGCGGGTGAAAGCCAGCAGTTCTCGGCCACGGCAGAGGACAGTTTTGGGAACCTGGTCCCTGGGGCCACCCTCACCTGGAGCAGCTCCAACACCGGAGTGGCCGCGGTTTCGGGGGACGGGCTCGCCTACGGTGTGGCGGTCGGCTCAGCGGAGATCCGGGCGACGGCGGATGGAGTCCAGGGACAAGCCGGTTTGACGGTGAGCGATGCAGCGCCACCGCCCACCGACCCACCTCCCGGGACCGTGACGGATCTGACCACTACCGGCACATCGGAGACCAGTGTGACCTTGCGCTGGACACAGGTGGACGACGGGACCGGGAACCCTGCCAACTACGCGGTCCGTTACGGGACGCCCACCATTTCCTGGGGATCGGCCCACTCAACTGAAGTTACGGTGGAAGGAACCACCACATCCGGCTCCATCGGGTATACCTTCACCGGACTCGAGCCCGGGACGGACTACCAGTTCAGGCTGGTCAGCTACCGTGGGACCTTGAACGTTGATGCGACGTTTGGGGGGTTCTCCAACATCGCCGGGGCAACCACCGATTCAGGCGGGCAGGAACCCACGGTGGCGTCCATTGAAGTGACTCCCGCTTCCTGGGCCATGGAGGTAGGCGATAGCCGACAGTTCTCGGCCACTGCCAAGGACGAGCACGGAAACACGGTCACGGGCGCCACCTTCACGTGGAGCAGCTCCAATACGTCGGTGGCCAAGGTTACGCCGGCAGGCCTCGCCTCGGGTGTGGCGGTGGGATCCGCCCAGATTCGAGCGACCTCCGGGCGGGTTTCAGGATCAGCCCAACTCACGGTGGAAGCTAACGACACGTCTCCTCAGGTCGCCTCCGTCACCATATCCCCATCGGCGGTTACCCTGGAAGCCCTGGACGAAAAGGCCCAACTCACCGCCGTCGCCGAAGACTCTTCCGGCAATGCCGTCTCCGGCGTTACTATTGCCTGGTCCACCCTCAATTCCTCTGTGGCGACGGTAGACCAGATGGGTATGGTAACGGCTAAGGCTGTGGGTCTGGCCCTGATCGTAGCATCGGCG
>Ga0114946_10001144_pt1 | contig 18138 bp, 11 predicted proteins | sample WalLakDeSediment_FD_88676 | JGI IMG/M metagenome (GOLD analysis project Ga0114946, IMG submission 88676) | Lake sediment microbial communities from Walker lake, Nevada to study Microbial Dark Matter (Phase II) - Walker Lake 11/02/13 Deep Sediment | ecosystem: Environmental > Aquatic >...
ACGTGACCCTGGAGGGGGTGCCTCCCCTTGTGCTGGTGGAGATCCAGCCGCCGTGGGTGGTTCTCCGCCGGCCGGCGGGCTTGTGAGCCGCTCCCTCGTACTCGGGATCGAGACCAGTTGCGACGAGACCTCTGCTGCCCTGGTGGAGGGCGGCGGCAGGATCCTGGGACACGTGATCCTCTCCCAGGATGCCCACGCCGTGTACGGTGGCGTAGTTCCGGAGTTGGCTGCCCGTTCCCACCTCCAGAGACTCCAGGAGGTGGTGGACGAGGCGTTGGAGCAAGCGGGCCGGAGCGTCCGGGAGGTGGATGCGGTGGCGGTGACGGTTGGTCCGGGGCTCATCGGGGCACTCCTGGTGGGCGTCGCATGGGCCAAGGCCGTGGCCTTCGCCCTGGACAGGCCTCTCATCCCCGTGCACCATATGGAGGCCCACCTCTTCGCTCCCTCCCTGGAGGATCCGGAGGCCGAACCCCCCTTCGTGGCTCTCCTGGTGTCCGGAGGTCATACCATCCTCCTCCATGTGCCCAAGTGGGGGGAGTATTTCCTCCTGGGTCAGACCCGGGACGATGCCGCCGGGGAGGCCTTCGACAAGGTGGCGAAGCTTCTGGACCTGTCCTATCCGGGAGGACCCGCCATCCAGGCCCTGGCGGAGATGGGGGATCCGACCCGTCACCGACTCCCCCGACCCATGCTTCGGCGCAACCAGACCCCCGTCGATGCCGACTTCTACGATTTCTCCTTCAGCGGTCTGAAAACGGCAGTGGCCAGCCTGGTGGCCGACCTGGACGCCCGTGGCGATCTCGAGGAGGAGCGGGAGCATGTGGCGGCAGCCTTCCAGTCTGCGGCCGTGGATGTCCTGGCCAGCAAGACCCTGAGGGCTGTGAAGGAGACGGGCTGCTGGAGGGTCCTGGTAGGGGGCGGGGTCTCTGCCAATCGCCGCCTGAAGGCCGAGATCCTCCAGCGATTGGGTGACCGGGGGCGGCTTTTTGCCAGCTCTCCCCGCCTGTCCATGGACAACGGAGCCATGGTGGCCCAGGCTGCCCTCTTCCGTCTGGACCGCGGGGAAATAGCTTCCTTGGAGGTATCGGCAGACGCTAACCTGGCGTTCCCCAACCTGATCTCGAGAGTCGTCCCTGGACGAGCAGAGAGAGGAGAGGGATGACGTCCACGAGGACCGGCTGACGCGGGTTCCGGGGGAGGCGAGGTCCCGGGTGGCCCAACCGGTTCCGACTCCTGGACCGGCTCTCCCCTCCTCTGTACGAAAACCTTTTTCGGCTTGAGCCCCGAGGCCGGCATGCTCACAATCGTCCACGGATCCGACCTCCACTTCGGGAAGCCTTTCCATTTCGAGGCGGCCCAGGCGTTCCGGCGGGCCGTGGGCGAGCTGGCCCCGGACCTCCTGGTGTTCTCCGGTGATTTCACTCAGAGGGCCAAGGTAAGGGAGTACGAGGCGGCCCAGGAGTTCCTGCGGAGCCTCCCGGATGTCCCTCTCGTGGTGACTCCCGGCAATCACGACGTTCCCCTCTACCGGGTGTGGGAGAGGCTCGTGGCCCCTCTTCGAAACTACCGGAACTACATTTCGGACCAGCTGGACACGGTCACCCGGGTATCGGGTGCCACCGTCGTAGCCTTGAACAGCACCGCCCCACACAGGGCCATTGTCAACGGACGCATCCGGGATTGGCAGCTGGTGTTCGCCGCTGAGGCGTTCAGGGACACTCCGGAGGGGGATGCCAGGGTCGTGGTGGCCCATCATCACCTGGCCCCGGCCCCGGACTACGAGTCGGATCAGGTCATGCCGGGGTTTCGCAGGTGCCTCGATGCTTTCACGGAGATGAAAGTGGACCTGATCCTCGGGGGGCATCTGCACCGGGGGTACATCGGGAGCTCCCTGGATGTATACCCCGGGGAGGACAGGGACTACGGGATCGTCATCGCCCACAGCGGAACCACCAGCTCCCGCAGGGGACGAGCCCGGGAGCGCCTGAAGAACACGTTCAACCTGGTGAGGGTTGGGGTGGAACACCTGGAGGTCACACACCATATGTACTTCGAGGATCTGGATGGGTTCGTCCCGTTCAGCAGCCATGTCTTTCCCAGACGGGAGATGCGGTTCCTCAGGATCGGTCCCCTCCTGGGCGAACCCGCTCCGGGGGAAGGAGAGAATCCATGAGCCGGTACTACCGAAGAACCACTCCCGACATCGGGGAGAACCTCAAGGCGGGCCTGGTGGCCCTCGGACTGGGTGCCGGGGTGGCCGCCGCTTCCTTCTACCTGGTAAGGCTCTTCCTGGCCAGGGAGCCCCTGGAGCCTGTTCCACGGACCACCATCGACGGCGAGAGGGCCGGAGACCCGTTCCGGCCGGCTCTCCCCGAGGGCGGAACCGATCCAGCGAATCGCGCCGTCCGGGGGCCTGCCGCCGCCGCGAGCCCCCAGGGCATCGGTGGACCACCGAACCCGGAGGTTCGGATCTAGATGAGGAGGTGTGCCTCCCTCGTCCTGCTGGTGGGTTTGGCGCCCCTGGCCCTCTGGGGCCACCGACCTCTGTCGGCCCAGATTGGCCTTCAAGAGGTCACGCGTCTGAGATTTGAGGGGAATCGCCAATTTTCCGACAGGGTTCTGGCCAACGCCATCATCACGAGAGAGACGGAGTGCCGCTCTCCCATCCTGGCTCCCTTCTGTTGGGCGGGAGCCCGCTTCTCCCTGGACCCCTCGTACTTCAACGAGCGTGACTTCCTTCGGGACGCGGCCCGGGTCCAGGTCTTCTACTACCAGCGGGGATATCGGGGGGCGGTGGTGGACACGGTCGTACACAGGCCCTCCCGCGAAGAGGTCCGGGTGAGCTTCCGCATCCAGGAGGGAGAACCGGTTCGGGTGACGGAGCTGCGCTTCGAGGGAACGGAGGATCTGCCCGATCCCTCCATTGCGGAGGGTCTGCCCATGCGGCCCGGGGATCCCTTGAGCCTGATTGCTCTGGATGCCACCAGGGACACGTTGGAGGTTCGCCTACGGAACGGCGGATTTGCCCATGCCGAGGTCCTCAGGAACTACTTCATCCCTCGGGAGACGCCTCTCGAGGCCGAAGTGACCTTCGACCTGTATCCCGGCTTGCTCACCCGTTTTGGGCCCCTGACGGTGGAAGGGAACGCCAAGGTGGAAGAGGCGGTGATCCGGCGCATGCTCCCTTTCAGGGAGGGGGATGTCTACAGCCAGGATCTCCTGTTCGCCGGTCAGCGCAATCTCTACAACCTGGACATCTTCAGGTTCGTGGGTGTCGAGCCCGACACGGCCAGCGTCGCCGATTCGGTTCTTCCCCTCACCATCCGGGTGTCGGAGGGGGATGTCCACCGGGTGAGGGCCGGGGCGGGCCTCACCACGGCGGAGTATGCCAGCGCCGAAGCCCGCTGGTCCAGCCGGAACTTCTATGGGGGAGCCCGCCGCCTCCAGATCACGGGACGAATGTCCAACCTCCTCAGCGGGTCGCTGGAAAGCGTCGGACCGTTCCTGGAAGCCGACGAGGAATTTGGACGGCTGAACTGGCTCCTATCCGCCGACTTCACCCAACCATGGCTCTTTTCGCCCCGGAATTCTCTTCAAGGGAGCCTTTTCTGGGAGCGTCAGTCCTGGCCGGATGTGTTCGTGCGGCAGTCCAGGGGTCTGAGCTTGGGGGTGACCCGGACGCTAGCGATCTCCACACCCCTGACCCTGTCCGTACGGCCCCAGTTCTCGGAAGTGACGGCGGCGGAGGTCTTCTTCTGCTCCAACTACCTGGTCTGTACCCGGGAGGATATCCGGGTCCTCCAGAGCGGGAACTGGCTCAACCCCGTTGGGGTGAGCCTCTCCCGAGACCGGCGTAACCAGGCATTGAGCCCCACCAGGGGCTACTCGGCCCTGGTGGATCTGGAGCATGCGGCCGCTTGGACCGGGTCCGAGTTTCTTTACACCCGGGTCCTGGCCGATGCCGCATGGTACACCCAGAGCCGATCCGGGTGGGTCCTGGCCAGCCGAGTGAGGGGAGGATGGGTCCATCCTGAAGGGTTCCGGGGCAAGAGGGTGGAGGGCACCTCCCAGGATATCGTCCACCCTGAGAAGCGCCTGTACGCCGGAGGATCCAACAGCGTCCGGGGGTTCGCCCAGAACCGGCTCGGTCCCCGGGTCCTCCAGGTCCGGAGCGTGCAGACGCTCCTTTCGTCCAGGCGGGAGGATGGATCGCCCGTCTGCACACCCGACGAGATCGTGGATTCCTCCTGCGATCCCGGAGCTATGGACGACGATAGGTTCGAGCCAAGACCTACTGGGGGAACGACCCTTCTGGAGGGCAGTCTCGAGGTGCGCTTCCCCTTGAGAGGACCTATCTGGGAGGGTGCAACCTTTTTGGACTTCGGGCAGGTGTGGGGCCAGGATTCCCAGCCGGCTCTCAAGGACGTGGAGCTGACCCCGGGGCTGGGCATCCGCTACTTCAGCCCCATCGGGCCCATCCGGGTGGACCTGGCCTATCGGTTCGGGCAGGGGGAGCGTTCCCAGGTGGTGACCTCCGCGATCCGGCCCTTCGATCCGGACCGGGACGATCCGGACATGAGGTTGCTGGGACCGGATGGTCAGCCCCTGGACTACCTTCAGAGGGATGACCTGGTTGTCCTGGGACCCAGGGTCCTCTGGGGGAATCCTCCGCCCTGGTCCCTCCGCCGTTTTCAGGTCCACCTCTCCATCGGGCAGGCCTTCTGAGCATGGAGAGAATCGGGCGGGGGATCCTGGCGGCGCTGCGCTTCTTTGCCGTGGTGGGACTCCTTCTCGTCCTCCTGGCCCTGCTCTTCACCCAGACTCCATGGGGACGGGAGCGTGTCCTGAGGGAGGTCCTGGCCCGGGTGGAGGGGAGCATCCGAGGCGAGCTCCGGATCCGGGACGTCTCGTCGTCGGGGCTCCACCGGGGGTTCATCTTTCGGGGCGTGCGGATCCTGGGTGAGGATGGGAGGCCTTTCCTTGAGGCCGATTCCCTTCGGGCCACCGTCGTCCTGTCGTCTCTCGTCCGGGGGAACCTGGTCTTCACAGGGGTGACGGCATGGAGCCCCCGGGTCGTCCTGGAACAGCTTCCGGGCCAGGACCGGATGAATGTGGTCTCCATCTTTGGAGAGGTGCCCCCGGCCGACACGGCCCAGGCGCTGTCCGGGGATGAGGGGGTCCCAGGTGGGGGGGAGCATTCTCCAGGGGATGTCCCCCTCTCGGGGGTCGGGGAGCAGGCAGGAGAAGTGGACGACGCGGAAGCCGAAGCTTCCGTGTCCCGGGAGGCCGCTCGGCGCTCCGTCATCCTCCGGGGCGTCCGCCTCCTTGACGGCTCCCTGGACATCCTCACCCCCCTCAGCGACAAGGATCGGGCCTCGGGACTGGCCATGGTGGAAACGGACCCCCAGGGGCACCCTTCCCTGCGCCGGATGAGCTTCACGGAGATCGGCCTCCACATGGGGGAGGTGGTCCTGGCGGCTCCCGGCCAGCGTGGGCAGAGCTTCGAGCTGCGGGGTCTCTCTTTTGTGGGGCGGATATGGCCCGAGCCGTTTCGGGTGACGGCGGCCTCGGGGGCTATGCGCCGTGAGGAGGACAGGCTTTCGGCATCCGTCACCGCCCTGGAGCTGCCTGGCTCCCGGGCCACGGGGACGTTGGAGGTGGACTGGAGCCGGCCGGAGGGAGTCCGGGTGGAGGTGGAGGGTGAGGCCGATCCCTTGGCCCTGGCCGACATCCGCTTCCTGGAGGATCGGCTTCCTTTGGGGGAGGCCCGGGGGCCCTTCGCCTTCGTGCTGGACGAGGCGGGTTTCTTCCTGGAGCTCCGGGCCACGGAGCTCCAGTCGCCCCAGGGCTGGATGAGGGCCACGGGGGGGATGCTCGTTGGGCCGGAGATCGTCCTCCGGGAGCTGGCGCTCCAGCTCAGGGACCTGGATCTGTCCATCACGGATGCATGGGTGCCCCGACCCCTTCCCCTTCGCGGCTGGCTGGGCGGTACCCTCATCCTGGACGGAGACATGGACTCCCTGGAGGTCGATGCCCGCGTCAGCTTCGTGGACACGGATTCCACCGGGGTGACGGAGGCACGGGTCCTCGGTGCGCTGCACCTGCGGGAGGACTTTGGGGTCACGGACTTTTCCGCCACCCTGGCCCCCATGGAATGGGGAACCCTGGCCAGCCTCTCGCCTTACCTCAGCCTCCGGGGTCCCGGGTCCGTGAGGGTGGAGGCCGAGGGATCCCTGGCCGGCGGCCTGGGGATCCTGGCCGAGGCGACCCATTTTCCGGGCGTGCTTTCCCCCAGCAGGGTGACTCTGGAGGGCACCCTGAGGGAAGATCCCTTCGACCTGTTCCTCGACCTCTTCCTGGAGCTCAGACCCCTGTCCTTCAGGACGCTCGGTGAGAGCTTCCCGGCCCTCCCCCTCACCGGCGAGTACTCGGGGACGGTGGCGGTACTGGGACCACTGTCGGACCTGGAAGTGCACTCCGACCTGGTCACCCCCGGCGGCGCGCTGGCGGTGGATGTCCGGCTCGATGCCCGGAGACCGCTGGAGGGCTACTCCCTGGAGCTGGCGGGCGAGAACTTCCTTCTCTCAAGCCTTGTTTCCGGTCTCCCGGCTCCCACCCGCCTCTCGGGGAGGCTCATGGCCTCGGGATCGGGCTTGTCGCCGGATGCTATCCAGGGAGAGGCCGCCCTCTTCCTTGGGGGGGGGGATGTGGGGACAGTGGCTATCGACACGGTGGCCATGATGGCCCGGGTTGAGGAAGGCGTTCTGTTCCTGGACGCCCTGATTGTCGAGACGGAGCTTGGGTGGGTGGAGGCTGGGGGGTCCTTCGCCCTGGCTTCCCGCGCGCCGCCGGGGGAGATCACCGTCTTGCTGGCGAGCGAGTCCCTGTCGCCTCTCAGGCCCTTCTTGCTGGGCGAGACCTCTCTGGTCCTCGACGAGCTCACTTCTTTCGAGAGGGATCTCCTTGTCATGGAGGGCGTGAACCTGGACACACTCCTCACGGCCGCCGAGGTGGCCGTGGAGGGACAGGTGGAGGGTGGTTTCAACCTGCGGGGTGGGTTTCGAGGCTTTGCCGGAGAGGGGAATCTGGCCTTCCAGGAGGTGCGCTTCCGGTCGGATTACATACGGTCCGGGACCATATCGTTGTCGGGAGAAGGCTTTCCCGGGGCCGGCAGCCGGATTCGGGCCCTGGTCAGCACCGATTCCCTCAACGTCCGCTCCCTGGGGTTCCGGGCCAGTGAGGTGGAGGTGGACCTGAGCCGCTGGGACGGCCGCATCGACCTCACGGCCAGCCGCGGCCAGGCCGATCACTACCACGCTCGGGGCGCCTACTCCCTGGAGGCCCAGGGAGTCGGCTTCCTGGAGCTCCAGGACCTGACCCTCGCCTTCGGGGCGGAACGCTGGAGCCTCGACGTGCCTGCGTCTCTCGCCTGGGACCCTCGGGGGTTTCGCGTCGGTGATTTCCGCCTCTCGGGTGAAGGGGAGAGTCCCCTGCGGGTGCGGGTAGACGGTTTCCTCCCCTTGGAAGGGGAAGGCGACTTCCGGGTGGAGGTGGAAGAGCTCGACCTGGCCCGGATGGCCCGCCTCGGCCAGATGGAGACACCGCTCGAGGGAGCTCTGGACTTCCATGGGCGGTTCACCGGACCCGCCGGGCGCCCGGTGGTGGTGGGGTCGCTGTCGGTTCGGCATCCCCTCTACGACGTCTTCTCCCTGGAGGGTGTGGAAGCCGACGTCCGCTGGTCGGAAGGGATGGTGCTCCTGGAGGTCAGAGCGGAGGACCGGGGGCGCCAGGTGCTCCTGGCCGAGGGGTCGTTTCCCGCGGAGCTCAGGGTCGGATACCAGGGCCCGCGGATTCCGGACGGACCGGTGGACATTACCCTGACGGCCGAGTCTTTTCCTGCGGCCATCGCCCTTGCCTTTCTGGAGGACCTGGAGGAGGTGGAAGGCTTCCTCTCGGGGGAGGTCCTACTGGGCGGATCGTCCCGGGATCTCGTGCCCACGGGAGCGCTCCGGCTCGCGGCTGGGGGCGTTTCCCTCGCTGCCCTGGGAGTGCGGTACGGCGACGTGGAGGCTCAGGTTAGCCTGCGGCCCGGCGGGCTCGTGGAAGTGGACGGCTCAGCCCGGTCCGGGGGCCGGGCCCGGGTCACCGGGACGGTCAGGTTGGACCCGGCCTCCGATCCGGCGCTGGATCTCAAGGTGGAGGCACGGGACTTCCTGGCCGTGAGCAGGCGGGACATGCAGGCACGGGTGAGCGGGGAAGTAAGCCTCCAGAGGCGTTATCGGTCGCCACGGGCGGTGGGGAACCTCACGGTGGAGCAGGGGGCTCTCATCGTGGAGGAGTTGGCCCGGAGTGCCGAGGTGGTGGATCTCTCGGATCCCTCCTTCTTCGACGTGGTAGACACCACCTTCGTGACCCTGCGACCCATCCTGGAGGCTAGCCAGAATCCCTTTCTTCAGAATCTCCAGCTTCAGGTGGACCTGAGCATGGGCCGCGACACCTGGCTCAGGGGCAGGGACCTGAACGTGGAGATGACGGGAGCCCTGCAGCTCAGCTGGGACCGCACCGAGAGGGACATGGTCATGGTGGGGGATCTTTACGCAGTGAGGGGCCTCTACTCCGTCCTCGGTCGCCAATTCCAGGTTCAGGAAGGGGTCGTGCGCTTCCAGGGGATTCCGGGAATCAATCCGGACCTGGACATCACGGCCACCAACCGCCTTCGGACCTTCGACGGCGACCGCTTCGACGTCATCGCTACGGTGGGAGGGACGCTCCTGGCTCCCCGGGTGTCCCTGTCCAGCAATGCTCCCTTCCCCATCGGCGAGTCCGACCTGGTGAGCTACCTCATCTTCGGGAGGCCGACCTACGCTCTGGCATCGGGTCAGAGTGCTTACGCCGAGGGAGCAGCCGGAGCCCTTCTGGGGGCCGCAACGGGGGCCACGGCGAACCTGGCCCTCGGGACCCTCTCGGCGGAGCTGGGATCGGTCTTCGCGAGAAACGTGGGCCTGGATTTCCTGGCCATCAGCCAGGACCGTGACGCTGCAGAACTGGGCACCCTTGGTCTGGCGGGAACCGTGGCCACCACCCAGGTGGAGATCGGGCAGTACCTGACCAACGAGCTCTTCGCTGCCCTCCTCTGGAGACCCCTCACCGGCCTGGGAGGAACGGCACCCAAACCCTTTGCAGGGCTGAGGATCGAGTGGCGGATGACGGATGACTGGACCCTGGAGGGATTCGTGGAGGATCCTTTCTCCCGGCGCTCCCTCTTCCGAGGGGTGGACGCCGGTTATCAGCCTCGCTTGGTCCCGGGCTTCTTCCTCTACAGGGAATGGGGGTACTGAAGCTCAAGACCGATGCCTGAAATGGGGGGACTCAACGAGAACCCGGGAACCGCGCGAGAAGGAGGCCCCGACCCGTCATCGGTGGGCGCCCGGACCCGGTCCTCCTGCGGACCCGGAATCTCCTCCGGGGGTACCTGTGAGCCGGAAAGATTGGGACGAACGAGCATCGCACGAGGTGTGACATGCAGCATATGAAGGTCTTCACCATGATGGCGGGCCTCACGGCCTTGCTGGTGGTCTTTGGAGGGTATTTCGGCGGTCAGGGCGGTGCCGTCCTGGTCTTCTTCCTGGCGGCGGCCATGAATTTCGGGATGTACTGGTTCAGTGACCGGGTGGTCCTGAAGATGTACCGGGCCAAAACCATCGGCCCGGACGACGCACCCGACCTCTACCGGATGGTGGATCGGCTCCGGCAGCGAGCCGGGCTACCCATGCCGGTGGTGGCCGTGGCCCCATCCGAGCAGCCGAACGCCTTCGCCACGGGGCGGAGCCCCAAGAAGGCCGTGGTCTGCGTCACCGCCGGGATTCTCCGGGCTCTCCCGCCGCGGGAGCTGGAGGGGGTCATCGCCCACGAGTTGGCCCACATCCAGCATCGCCACATGCTCACGGGGACCATGGCGGCCACCATGGCGGGAGCCGTGGGCATACTGGCCACTGTCGCCCGGTGGGGCGCCATCTTCGCCGGCGGGCGGGACGGTGGCCGGAATCCCATCGCCCTCATCGTCATGTCCATCGTGGCGCCCCTCGCTGCCATGATCATCCAGTTCGCCATCAGCCGGCAGAACGAGTTTCAGGCCGATGCCACGGGCGGGCGAATCGCCGGGGACCCCCTGGCCCTGGCCGGCGCCCTCGAGAGCCTCGAGCGGAGCGCCCGAAGGATTCCCATGGAGGTGAACCCCGCTGCGGCCCACCTTGCCATCGTGAACCCTCTGGCCAGCATCCGGGGCGGGGGGATGATGCGACTCCTCCGGACCCACCCTCCCACGGAAGATCGGGTGGCCCGGCTCCGGGAGCAGGCGGCCCGGGGCGATGTCTGACACCTTTCAGAGGGGCTCCGTAAGGAGCCCCGATCCACGTACGGGGGCCCCGTTCCTTCGTTCAGGGGCTTCCTCCTTTTCATGGGCTTCGCCCTCAACGCCGGAGCCTCGCCCTCAACGCCGGGGCCTCGCCCTCAACGCCGGGGCTTCGCCCCAGATAGGCAGCGCATGCCCAAGGTCGTAGGAATCCTCGGGGGGATGGGCCCCATGTCCACGGTGGACCTCATGCGGAAGGTCACGGAGAAGACCCCCGTGCAGAAGGAGCAGGAGCACATCCGGATGCTGGTGGACAGCCGGCCCCAGATCCCGGATCGCACCGCCGCCATCCTGGGAAAGGGGCCCTCACCGGCTCCCATGCTCCAGGAGTCGGCCCGCCTTCTGGAGCAATGGGGGGCCGAGGTCCTGGCCATCCCCTGCAACTCCGCCCACGCATTTCTCCTGGAGATCCGGGCCGCTGTGGGAATCGAGGTCCTGGACATGATCGGCCTGGTGGACCGTGAGCTCGGGCGGAGCTTTCCCACCGGCACCACCGTGGCCCTCCTGGCCACAACCGGGACCCGGCAGGCTCGCATCTACCACGACCGGATCCGGGACTTCCAATTGGTCACCCCTCCGGATCCTGCCCAGGAGGAGTTGGTCATGGGGGCCATCTACCAGGTGAAGCTCGAGGACGGAGTGGAAGAACCCCGCCGGAAGCTCTTGCAGGCCCTGGCCGCCCTGGACCCGGCTCCCGCCGCCGTCATCGCAGGCTGCACGGAGGTGGAGCTGGCCCTGGAGGGGGCCGGGATCTCCCTTCCCGTCCTTCTCCCCATGGATCTCCTGGCGGAGGAGATCGTGGAGCGGGCGTGGAGAGAGGGGTAGGCCCGGCGGACCTCCCGCATTGAACGGAAGGGCCTTCCCAGGCTAAACTACCGGGCTATGGCTCGAGACCTTCTCATCGTCCGGGGCGCCCGGGAGCACAACCTCCGGAACATCGACCTGGAGCTCCCTCGGGAGAGGCTGGTGGTCATCACCGGCCTCTCGGGCTCCGGCAAGTCCTCCCTGGCCTTCGACACCATCTATGCCGAAGGGCAGCGACGTTACGTAGAGTCGCTCTCGGCCTACGCCCGTCAGTTCCTGGGGCTCATGGAGAAGCCGGACGTGGACTCCATCGAGGGCTTGTCCCCGGCCATCTCCATTGAGCAGAAGACGGTGGGCCGAAATCCTCGCTCCACCGTGGGGACGGTGACGGAGGTCTACGACTACCTCAGGCTCCTCTGGGCGCGAGTGGGAACCCCCCACTGCCCCGACTGCGGACGCCCCGTGCTGCGCCAGTCGTCATCCCAGATCGTTTCCAGGTTGCTGGAGATGGAGGAAGGCACTCGCGTCGAGGTCCTGGCCCCCCTGGTCCGGGGCCGCAAGGGAGAGTTCCGGGATCTGTTCGAGCGGGCTCGGAAGGAAGGGTTCGTACGGGTTCGGGTCGACGGGGAGGTCTTCGACCTTTCCAAGCCGCCGGTCCTGAGCCGCTATGAGAACCATGACATCGCCGTGGTGGTGGATCGCTCGGTGGTGAACAAGGCCGATCGGGACCGCCTGGCCGACTCGGTTGAGACGGCCCTCAGGACCGCCGGCGGAGTGGTGGAGGTGGTGGAGCACGGTGGGAAGGGCCCCCAGAGTCTTCTCTTCAGCGAGCGGTATGCCTGCGCCAGTTGCGGGACCTCCCTGCCGGAGCTGGAGCCCAGGCAGTTCTCCTTCAACTCCCCCTACGGAGCCTGCCAGGAGTGCGGGGGCCTGGGGACCCGCAAGGAGGTCAATCCCGAGCTGGTGATCTCGGACCCGGGGCTCTCCATCCTGGAGGGGGTGATCCTTCCCTGGGGAGAGCCCTCCGGGCACATCCGGAACTCGGTTCTCCAGGGACTGGCCCAGGCCTACGAGTTCGATCTCAAAAGCCCCTGGGGAAAGCTCCGGCCTGACGTGCGCCACGCCGTCCTCCGCGGATCCGGGAAGATGAAAATCCGTTTTCCGTACCACTCCAGGCGCTTTGCAGGGCACTACGAGGACGTATGGGAAGGTGTGGTGGGGAACGTGGAGAGGCGGTACAAGGAGACTCGGTCCGAGGCGGTGCGCAATCAGTTGGAGGACTACCTCTCCACCCTTCCATGCACGGCGTGCCGGGGCAGCCGCCTGAGCCCCCAGTCTCTGGCGGTGACGGTGGGGGGGAGATCCCTGGGAGAGGTGACAAGCCTCTCCATCGACAAGGCCCTGGAGTTCCTCGCTTCCCTCCCAGTGGAGGGAGAGGATCTCCTCGGGGGCACGGAGATGGCTCCCGGCCCTCGCCTGGCCGGGGAGATCGCCGGGCCCATCCTGAAGGAGGTCGGGGAGCGCCTCGGCTTCCTGGTGAACGTGGGGTTGGAGTACCTGACCCTGGGCCGCTCCGCCGACACCCTCTCAGGGGGAGAGGCCCAGCGCATCCGCCTGGCCACCCAGATCGGAAGCCGATTGGTGGGGGTCCTCTACATCCTGGACGAGCCCTCCGTGGGGCTGCACCAGCGGGACAACCACCGGCTCCTGGACACCCTCAAGCGTCTCAGGGACCTGGGCAACACGGTCATCGTGGTGGAGCACGACGAGGACACCATCCGGGCGGCGGACTATATCGTGGATCTTGGCCCCGGGGCCGGGAGGGCCGGGGGTCTCGTGGTGGTCCGGGGAACCCTGGAGGACATCATGGAGGAGCCGGCCTCCCTCACGGGGGCCTACCTGCGGGGCGACCGTAGCATACCCATCCCTTCCAGGAGGAGACCCGTGGACCCTGGGCGGGTCCTCACCGTCCGGGGGGCTCGGGAATACAACCTCAAGCGTGTCGACGCCGCTTTCCCCCTGGGGACCTTCGTGGCCGTCACGGGGGTGAGCGGCTCCGGAAAATCCACCCTCGTGGCGGAGACCCTTTACCACGCCCTGGCCCGACACCTGTACCGGAGCAAGGTCGTGCCCGGAAGGCACGACGGCATCGACGGGCTGGAGAAAGTGGACAAGGTCATCGAGGTGGATCAGTCCCCTATCGGGAGGACGCCCCGCTCCAACCCGGCCACCTACACGGGCCTCTTCACTCCCATCCGTGACCTGTTCGCCTCCCTCCCCGAGTCCCAGATGCGAGGGTACGCTCCCGGGCGCTTCTCCTTCAATGTGAAGGGAGGTAGGTGCGAGGCCTGCCGGGGGGACGGGCTGGTGAAGATCGAGATGCACTTCCTGCCGGACGTCTATGTGCCCTGCGATGTCTGCCGGGGTCGCCGCTACAACCGGGAGACCCTGGACGTTTTCTACAAAGGCCGCAACATTGCCGACGTCCTGGACATGACGGTGAACGAGGCCCTGGAGTTCTTCGACGCCGTCCCCCGGATCAAGGCCAAGCTCCAGACCCTGCGGGAGGTGGGGCTGGGCTACGTCCACCTCGGGCAGTCCGCCACCACCCTCTCGGGAGGAGAAGCCCAGCGGGTGAAGCTGGCGGCTGAGCTCTCGAAGCGGGCCACGGGGGACACGTTCTACATCCTGGACGAACCCACCACGGGCTTGCATTTCGAGGACGTCAGGGTCCTGCTGGAGGTGCTCCACCGCCTGGTGGACCTGGGGAACACGGTGGTGGTCATCGAGCATAACCTTCACGTGGTGAAGACGGCGGACTGGGTCATCGACCTGGGGCCCGAGGGAGGCGAGGCGGGGGGGGAGATCGTGGCGGCGGGGACCCCGGAGCAAGTGGCCGGGGTAGCCGCCTCACACACCGGGCGGCACCTTTCACTCCTCCCGGGACTCTGATGGTGCCGGCCTGACTTTGTGTTCCGGGCGTTTTCGTATTACACATTCCCGGGGTCGCATGTCCGTCCCGGCGTTTCGGGGTGTGGCCGACGGAAACCCCCCTTCGGAGGCCGTCGTAGTGGGGGACGCGCCTTTCGTAGACGACCAGCCTGGGAGAAGGGTCCATGGTAACCCGCGATGATCTGGAGAGCTTCTTGATCCGGATGGATCTGGATTTCAACGAGGTGGACGACGGCATGTATATCGTCCACACTCCCAATGACGGGCCACCCGTGGTGGTCCACCATTCCCCACCTCTCCTCCTGGTCCGACTCAAGGTGATGGACTTGCCGGAGAGTTCGGACCTGCAGGAGCTCTACAGGACCCTCCTGGTGTGGAACGCCACCGACGTGGTCCACGGTGCCTACGGCATCGAGGAGGGGGACCTGGTGCTCACCGACACCCTGGAGCTGGGGACCCTGGACTTCCCGGAGCTCCAGGCTTCCCTGGAGAGCATGCAGATGGCGGCTTCCAGCCATATCGAAACCATCAAGTCGCTCGCCGCAGCTGGGCAGGAGGGCTGAGGCCATGGGAATCTTACAGAAGCTGTCCACAGTGCTGAAGTCGAACATCAACGATCTGATCGCTCGGTCCGAGAACCCCGAGAAGATGCTGAATCAGATCATCCTGGACATGCGGGACCAGCTGGCGAAGGCCAAGCGGGAGGTGGCGGCGGCCATCGCCGACGAGCGGAAGCTCCGGGCCCAACTGGACGACGAGGCCAAGCAGACCCGGGACTGGGAGCATCGGGCCATGCTGGCGGTGAAGGAGGGCCGGGACGACCTGGCCAAGCAGGCTCTCATGCGCCAGCAGGAGCATGCCCAGCGAGGGGGTTCGCTGGAGCAGACCTGGGCGGCCCAGGCACAGGAGACGGAGAAGCTGAAGGCCTCGCTCCGGCAGCTCAACGACAAGATCGAAGAGGCCAAGAGGAAGCGAAACCTCCTCATCGCCAAGCAGAAGCGTGCCCAGGCCCAGAGGCGGATTCACGAGACCATGTCGGGCCTCTCCGACACGTCCGCCTTCGAGGCGTTCAACCGCATGGCCGAGAAGATCGAGGACTCGGAGCGCCGCACCCTGGCCCAGGTGGAGGTCTCTGAGGCGTTGGGGGGTGACACCCTGGAGAAGGAGTTCCTCCGCCTGGAAAGCGGTTACGGGGATTCGGACGTGGAGGACCGGCTCCTGGCCTTGAAGCAGGAGATGGGGCTCATACCGCCTCCCGCTGCGGAGGAACCCAAAGCCTTGGGGGCGGGAAGGGGGGAGGACGAGGGGGACGACGACGAGGCCGCGGAGCCCCGGCCCAAGGAGAACGACGTTCCGGTTGCGGACGCCGTGCTCCTGGAGGAGTTCGAGCGGCTGAAGCGGGATCGCTCCGAGGAGTAGTCAGGTCCGTTGCCGGTCCCCTCTCCTCTGGGAGTGGTGCGGCGATTCCGGGGGTGGCGTGTCCATTGGGCCCGCCGCCCCCTTTCTTTTCGCCGCTCCGCCCCCATCTTACCGTGGCTCCAGCTCCGCCTTCAACGGCGGCGGCACCACATGAACCGCAACGCAAGGAACCGCTCTCCATGAGCATCGTCTATCTCAACGGCGAGTACATACCGAAGGAAAAGGCCTTCGTCTCCGTGGACGACCGAGGCTTCCTTTTTGGTGACGGAATCTACGAGGTAACGGCGGCTTACCGGGGAAGGCTCTTCCGGTGGGGTCAGCACCTGGCCCGCATGAATCGGGGGTTGTCGGCCATCCGGATCGCTTTCGATGCCACTCCTCTGGAGGAGGTCCACCTCGGGCTCCTCCGGGACAATGGCCTGGAACAGGCCCCCGTGAGCTACGTCTATGCCCAGGTCACCCGGGGCGTTGCGCCCCGGACCCATCAGTTCCCCGCCTCCCCCGTTTCTCCCACCGTCTACCTCTTCGCCGGAGAGTACCACCGCCCCCCCCGTGAGCGCTGGGAGCAGGGGTTCAAGTCCGTGACGGTCCACGACCAGCGGTGGGCCCGGGTGGACCTGAAGACCATCCAGCTCCTCCCCAACGTCCTCAGCAAGCAGGCTGCCGTGGACCACGGCGTGGACGAGGTCGTCAACGTGAAGGACGGGATGGCCATCGAGGGGGCCCTGAACAACTTCTTCACGGTCTTCGGCGATACGGTGGTGACCCACCCTAGCTCGAACCAGATCCTGGCGGGGGTCTCCCGGCAGGTGGTCCTGGAGCTGTGCGGTAAGCTCGGCTTCCCCATGGAATCCAGGGCCATCACGGTGGAGGAGATGTTCCAGGCCGACGAGGCGTTCCACACCGGCACCCTCACGGAGGTCAAACCCTGCGTGGAGGTGGACGGTAGGCCCATCGGCACCGGAAAGGTGGGTCCCGTGACCAGGGCCCTCTTCGACGCCTTCCTGGAGGAGACGGAGCGGACCGGCTCCGGCTCCTGAGCTTCGCCGGGGGGCTTCCCTGGACGAGAGCGTGACGGCCTAGCGGCGGCTCCTCATGTCGGCCGGGAAGCTCCCCTGGAAGGTCCAGAGGGGCTGCGATCCATCTTCCCTCCGACCCACCGTGAAGACGGCCGGGGCTCCCGTCCGGAGCTGGGGCCCCTCGTCGTCCCGGCTCAGGGCCGTATCCGCCAGGTGAACGAACATCCCCGCCAGCGAGAGGGTGTCCCTGGCCTCCGTCCCTGCCAGGTCGCCCACATCGGCGATGGTACCCCCCTCCTCCAGGAGGGGATCGGCGTAGCGCACCAGGAGGTCCGCCCGGAAGGAGGGCAGGCCCGATGCCACCACCGTTCCGCCGGTGACGAGGAGATCGGCCACATTGCGGCCGTTGGGGGGGAGCGCCTCGTAGAGGTCCATGCCCACTCCCCGGTAGCCCCCTGTGGCGATGGACTCGAGGGCCGCCAGTAGCGACACGAAGTTGACCTTCCGGAGGTACTGCTTCTGGGGATCGTCGGCCCAGCCGCCCGATTCCACCAGGATGGTGCTGGTGCCCCACTGGGTCGTGAGGTCGCCGAAGGCCCGGGGGTTGAAGCTGTCGTCATACCGTGCCACGTAGCCCCCTACCATGGGTTCCATGGCCTGGATCATGACCCCCATGACCTCCATGGCCTTCTCCCGGACCTCGTTCACCTCCCGTTCCTGGTTGTAGGGAGGAGCCAAGAGGGCAATGGCGACCCCCCGGTCGGTCCGTCCCACCCTGGTGCCGATCCCCTGGTCGTGGAGATTGAAGCCGAATTCGGGTTGGAGGCGGTCCCGGACGGCCTTCAGGGCTCGTCCCTCCGGAGTGGAAAGGGCCCGGGCGTCCCGGTTGATGTCGATGCCCTGGACGTTCCTGCGCTGGAAGCGGGCGGCGCCGTCGGGATTGAGGATGGGGAGGGTATGGACCGTTGCTCCCTCCAGGATGGCCCTGACCGCTGGGTGGTCGGGCCGGCGGGCCACGAGGGCGTAGAGATCCGCCAGGGCCATGCTGGCCGTGCTCTCGTCCCCGTGCATCTGGGACCACAGGAGGACGGGCACGGGGCCACGGCCGAAGGAGATGGTCCGGAGGGGGCGTCCCTCGGCGCTCTCCCCAACCACCTCCACGCGAAACCGCTCCGATCCCTCCACCACGGGTCCCACCAGCCGCCACCAGGTGTCCGGATGGAAGCGCCGGTCCTCCAGGCCCGGGAGCCGAACCTGGTCGTGGAGGGTCGCCAGGGACGCGGAGGGGGAGGGTGATGAAGGAGTCGGAGGTACCCCCCGGCAGCTAGCGGAGCCCAGGAGGGCGGCCACGGCCAGGAGCGCCGGCAGGTGACGGGTTCCAGTGGGGAAGTGCATAGGAACGGCTTTCTCTGGGTTCATGGTTCGTTCAAGCGCGTGGGCAACGTGGCGGCCGGTTTTCGGCGAAGTCCACTCCGGACGCCGGCGACGTGGGTGCCGGGGCTCAGCTTCCGGGCCCCGGATACAGGAGATGCC
>Ga0114946_10001145_pt1 | contig 18125 bp, 8 predicted proteins | sample WalLakDeSediment_FD_88676 | JGI IMG/M metagenome (GOLD analysis project Ga0114946, IMG submission 88676) | Lake sediment microbial communities from Walker lake, Nevada to study Microbial Dark Matter (Phase II) - Walker Lake 11/02/13 Deep Sediment | ecosystem: Environmental > Aquatic > Freshwater...
CCAATGGAATACGGTCCCATCAGCCATTTGTACCCTGCACATACCAAAGCATCGATATTGAAATCTTCCACATCTATTGGTAAGGCCCCTACCGATTGTGTACCGTCCACAATGAACACGGCTTGATTTGTCCTGCATTTTGCGCCGAGTTGTTTCAATTGAAAAAGGGTACCATCTGTCCAATGAATGGATGACATGACCACAGCGCAGGTATCTTTATTGATTTGGGATAAAATCTTTTTATTCCAAACCTCACCTTTGTTCTCCAAATCCTCAGGAGCACTGATGACTTTCAGTTGTTTACCGTTTTCCCGGCACCACTTTTCAACGGTATAATATCCGCTTGGAAATTCATCCGAAACAACCAATACATGGTCACCATTGTCCTTTGGAAGATTTTGAATGGCTGAAGCCAAGCCATAGGAAGCGGATGGGATTATGGCCACTTGGGACGGGACACCATTCACCAGTTTACCAAAATTTGATCTGGTAATTTCAGCCAAACTGAAAAAATCAGTAGGGCTGATTTGGGTCGGGTTCCTTTTTTGAATGAGTGCTGCAATACCCGCTTCTTCCACTGATTTGAGTAATGGAGACATATAGGCACCATTCAAATAGTGGATTTCCGAAGGTAATTGGAAAAGATGTTGTTGATTTTTCAAGTTGATTTGGTTTAAAAATGATAATCACTGCCAAAGATAAAGAATGGTGTATCATTTTTTATTGACCAATATCAAATTATCAAAAAGGAATTCACCTAATATTTTTTATATTAAAGTACCGAAATACTATCTTTTCGTTTAGTAATCTCCCAATCAAACCTACATAAATAACCCAAAATGAAAAACTCCATTCTCCTGCTATTGATTTTAATGTCTGTTAGTTGTGTTTTTTTCAGCTGTAAACCATCCCCAAAGAGTTCTTCAGAAATCAATATCCCTACCTCTTCTTTACTTATCCAGGAAGATAAAAACCAAGGGATGATTTCCATTTTCAGAAGCGGGGAATCGGATCCTATTCTGGTTCAAAATGCAAAAGAGGATTTCAGACCTTACATACACCCCCTTATTGCACCGGATGGGAAAGGAGTCCTTACAGAATTCAGTCCTGGGCACCATAAACACCAAACCGGATTGTACTGGGGATTTACCCAGGTAAATGGTCGGGATTATTTTCATAATCCCCAAGGTGATTATTGGAAAAAAGTGGCATTAAATGTTATAGAAAACCAAGGGGAGGAAGTCAAATGGCAAACCATCTACCAACTATTGGACGAAAAGGGAGAAGTGGTGATGGAAGAAACCCAAAACTGGTCCATGAAAGAGGTAAATGGAAAATATTTTCTGGATCTCGAGTGGAAAGGGGAAGCTAAAACTGACATTACCATTGGAAAGTATGATTATGGGAGTTTGTTTGTGAGAATGCCTTGGAAGGAAGGGATTAATGGGGAAATACTAAATGCTGCCAGACAAAGAAACGAAAATGCAGAAGGTCAGGCCTCTATGTGGATCAATGTGGCCATGCAGGTGGAAGGAAGGAATGATATGGCCAATATTGCCGTTTTTGACCATCCGGAAAACAGGGGTTATCCCAATAAATGGCGGGTTGACAGTCAGCTCGGGTTGGGACCTGCTTTCACCAGAGACGGTGACTGGAACATAGAAAAAGGGAAAACCGAAACCATCAGGCACCGATTGGTCATTTATACCGGTCAGATGAACGATGTGGTGCTGACTGAAGAATGGGGGGATTTTACCGGAAGATATGGCATGTACGGAACAACAGAACTTTGGAGACTTGCCCAGGAAGAAGGAAGAAAAGCCAAATTCCTTAACCCTCAGGAAGCAGTGGAGGCTATGACCATAAAAAAAGGTTTTAAGGTGAATGTATGGGCAGGAGAACCCATGATGACCCAACCCATGGCCTTTTGCTGGGACGATAGAGGAAGGCTTTGGATAGCAGAAAACAAAGATTATGAATCAAGAGGTCATGGCTTTTCAAGCGCTGGAGACAGTAGGATATTAATATTGGAAGACACCAATGGAGATGGCGTTGCTGATACCAAAAAAGTATTTTTGGAAGGCTTGGCTTTTCCGGCAGCCATTGCCGTAGGTTTCGATGGACTATATTTAGGAGCCCCACCCAATTTACTGTTCGTCCCTGATAGGGATGGAGATGATAAGGCGGATGTAGAGGATATTGAAATTCTGCTGACAGGCTGGGGAATCCGTGACAGGCACGAAACCCTTAACAGCCTTCACTGGGGTCCTGATGGCTGGTTGTACGGTCTCCAGGGATTTGCCACTCCCTCCAAAATCCGAAAACCAAGCGGAGACAAAAAACTGTACTACCACAATGATCCATTCCCGGAAGATCTCCTGGAAGCTGATGGGGTGGACATTAACGGAGGGGTATGGAGGTACCATCCTATGAAAGACCGTTTTGAGGTGGTTGCCCATGGATTCAGCAACCCCTGGGGAATAGATTATGATGCCAAGGGGCAATTATTGATGACAGCCTGTGTGATACCGCATCTTTGGCATGTGGTGCCAGGAGGGATTTACCATAGGCAGGGAGGCCAGCATTTTAACCCCTACGTCTATGAAGACATCAAAACTATTGCGGACCACAGTCACCGTTCTGCCCATGGTGGGGCAAGGGTTTATCAATCCGATGCTTTCCCAAAAGAGGAGCACGGTAGAATTTTCATGGCAAATATCCATGAACATGCTGTTTTATCTGATATCCTGATTCCACAAGGATCCGGTTACCAAGGAAAACATGGGGATGATTTTTTAATGGCCAATAATGCCCAATGGGTAGGATTCAGTATGGAAATCGGACCTGATGGAGGACTCTATGTCCTGGACTGGCACGATGCAGACATTTGTGGTCAAGAAGTGCTGAATGAAGAAACCGGAAGGATATTCAGGATCATGCCTGAAAAATCCCTGGCCAAAGATTTTTCCGGAAGGTTTGAGGACCTCAACAACATGAGTGACAATCAGCTGGTGGCACTACAAAAAAGTCCAAGTGATTGGCATGCCCGGAGAGCACGGGGAATTCTTCAAAAAAGGGCAGCGCAAGGGAAATTACAAAACAGCACAGTTGTAGAACTTAAAAAGGTTTTTGATCAGGAAAAAAATCCTGATTGGAGATTAAAAGCCATGTGGTCCATACATCAGGTAAATGGCTTTTCAGAAAGTGAGCTGATCAAAGCCTTAAATGATAGAGATCCCCATGTCAGGGCGTGGGCCATTCAATTCCTTTGTGAGGACAATAAACCTTCAGCTCAGGCTTTGGCTAAATTCCAAAAAATGGCAGAAAACGATAACTCTCCAGTGGTCAGGTTGTATTTAGGTGCAGCCCTTCAAAGAATCCCTTCCAAAGAAAAATTCTTTATTGCTTCGAAACTGCTTCTGTATCAGGAAGATGCCAACGACCATAACCTCCCTAAAGTAATTTGGTACGGAATAGAACCTCTCTTTGCGGAGAATTTTAACCAATTTCTGGACTTATCTGCCAAATCCAAAATTCCAATGGTCACACAATACATTGCCAGGAGAGCGGTGGATGGGGACGAATTGGAAAAATTGGTTGCCCAGATCGGAAAAGGAGGTCCAAATACAGAACTCTTGTTGATGGGAATGATGAGCGGTATGGAAGGAAGAACCGACCTCAGCACGCCAAAAAACTGGAAAACTGTTTCAGAAAGCCTTCAAAAATCAAATCCAAAAGTTAAAACTTTGACTGAGGAGATGTCAGGTTTGTTTGGAGACACAGAAGCCACCCAAAGAGCTTTTGCCACTTTAAGAAATAAAAATGCTCCATTGGAGGAAAGGAAGAAAGCTTTGAGGATGCTTTCCGCCCAACAAAGAAAAGAGCTTTCCGGAGATTTGACGCAATTGATAAATGAACCCGCAATCAAAAAGGATGTCATTCAGTCCATCGCTGCTTTTGACAATGAATCTTTGGGAAAGCTTTTGATCGACAATTATTCAAAATTCAATACAGAAGAAAAATTGGAAGCTGTTCAAACCCTATCTTCCCGTTCCAGATATGGAAATCTGCTTACTAAAGAAATCAAAGAAAAAAGAATCCCCAAAAGTGATGTGCCACCAAATGTTGCCAGACAATTATTAAGGGTGGTAGGTAGTGGATTTATAGAAGTTTGGGGTCCGATTGAGACTGTTGCTAAGGATGAGGCCGCCTATGAGAAATACAGGGGCATACTCACTCCAAATGCTCTTTCCAATGGGAACTTAATTGAAGGCAAGGCTGTCTTCCAAAAATCCTGTGGAAGCTGTCACAAGATGTACGGTGAAGGGGGTGATATGGGTCCTGATCTTACCGGTTCCAACAGGACAGATGTGGACTATATCCTTTTGAATGTATTGGAACCAAGCGCAGAAATACAGGATGATTATAAAATGGTTGTCATCAATACCCTGGATGGCAGAACCTATTCCGGGAATATTATTTCAGAAAATCCAAGGCAGATAACTTTAAGAATTGTGGGGCAGGATCCTGTGCTGATCAATAAATCAAGTATACAATCCAAAGATATCACGGACGTTTCCATGATGCCTCCCGGGGTTTTTGAAAATCTGTCCGACAAGGAAATTGTGGATTTGATGACTTACCTTAAAACCAATAAAAGGATTGATTAAGCCGAAGGGTTAACTCTGAAAAACATTTTAAAATCTAATAAGGAAAAAAGAATACTTAATCCTTTAGCCAACGATCAAACCAATCGAAGGCTTCTTTCTGCATGGCCAGGTCAAACTTATGGGGTCCTGGATAAAAAGAACATTTGTATTTGTCTGAAGCTTTGGCTTTATCAAATACTTCCTGCAACATCTTATCTGCTTTCTTCATTTCCTCCAATGTAAACAAATTGTCCTCAATATCATTAAGCACCATGGTAGGCAATGGTGCCCTCAAACTCATGATGTCCGGAAAATCCAGTTCTCTGGGTAAAAGGGGCACATAAATCATCCAGGTATGGGTGTAGGATTTATACAATAGGAAATCTGTCCAAGTGGTCATGAATCCGATACAAACCGAACAGGAAATCCGGGGATCCAAGCCTCCTAACATAGCTGTTCTCAATCCTCCACCAGAAAGGCCCGCACATCCCACTTTGCCTTGATCCACATCCGGTCGGGAAGCCAGAATACCCAATGCCATCTGATCTTCAGCAAAATAAACTGCCGGCCAACTGGTCCCTGCACAGAAAAGTGACTTGGCCATAATGCTCTCGTGATCGGAAGCCCAGTTATTGTAAGCATCTATATTTTCCTCCTTTTCCATATTGAAGTCCGTGATGCCTTTTCTTCTTTCAACAGGTACATCTTCCAGCATTACCCTCCTACTCCCAAAGGCAAACGTATCATGCACCATGACCACATAACCCTTTTTGGCAAGTTCATTGGCCCAAGCCACCCCTTCATAATAAGTCGCATGATGTTCCTTGATATAATTGGGTAGATTATCTGAGGTTTTGGCAATTTTATCCAGACCAAGAAATTTATTCCCACCATGGCAATGAAGTCCCAATACAGCAGGTAATTTTCCGGAAGAATTTTCAGGTTTCAAGATGACCGCCCTGGTGGGTCTTCCAAATGGCAATTGATAGGTGATCTCTTCACAGAGCAGTCCATCATATTTTGACTGTTTTATCAAGGTCACTTTTGGAATTTTGCCGATATCCAATACCCCCATCCGCTCTTTCACCCTTTCTCTTGCCAAATTTCTCCAGGTGTCTACATCAGAATAAATATCATTTCTAAAGGACAGTGAGGGTGATTTTTTATTAAATAGACTATTTGCCCAAGGACCATAAGGTCCGATAAGATTTAGTTCCTGGTTGTCATTCATAATTTGATGCCCTTTGAAAGGATAATTTTGTGCGTTTAATTCCCAAAAGTTGCCAGTGAACAGCCCTAAACCTGCCAGGCTGGCCGTTTCAAGAAAGGTTCTTCGGTCTTTATTCATCTTCTACTCCTTTAGATGGCAGGTTATCAAATTCAGTTATTTCTGAAGTCTTAAATCCTATTCTTACTGCCCTGGCCACTAATTTCATATTGGGTTCGACATCCAAGGGTTTATGGTACAATTCCCAATGCTTCCCTCCTATTTTCTCATTTACCTGATAGGCGATACTAGTTCCAGGAGTATTGGAGTTTAAGTAAACCAATTTTCCTTCTGCTTTGAATTCCACAGAGGCCGTTTCCGGCTGAACCAAACCGGGCCACATCATCTGTACCAGGTCGTATTCAGGAACAAAACCCAAATCCCCTACTTCCAATTGCCAGGAAGACATGGCTTTTCTCATTTCAAGAAGCTTTTCAATATGAGTGGCTGATCCAGCAAGGTTTCGGATCTCAAAAGGATCATTCAAGAGGTCATAGAGCTCCTCTTCCGGTTTGGTTTTCATGAAAATGTAAGCTGCTCCACCTGTCAGTTCACCTCTTTGGTCCATGTCAATCAAGACCTTGGTCATGTCAATCTGTTCGCGGTAGGCATTCCTGTAGATCAATGGCAACTCAGGTCTGAAATTTCTTATATAGACATACCTTCCATCTATGACTGATCTGCTCATATCTACAGCTTCATCAAAACGGTCAGCTGAACCGAAGGCATACTGATGCGGATTTTTGGTTTTGAATTCTCCCAAAAAAGCCTTCCCGTGCATATAATCAGGAGGTTCAATCCCTGCCAAGGACATGACTGTCGGCCCTAGATCCATCAAAGACACAATATCATTGACCTTGGTTCCGGCTCCAAATCCATCGGGAAACCTGACAATCAAAGGGACTTTCAGACCGGAATTTCCCACAGCCCTTTTTTGTCTCAATAATGGCCCTCCATGATCTGACCAAAAGAAAATAACGGTATTTTCCAAGAGCCCCTCTATTTCCAGGTTCTTCATTAACTCGCCTATTTGTTGGTCTAATTCCATAATATTGGAATAAACCCTTCCAACATCCTGCCTTACTTCTGGTATATCAGGAAAGTATGCAGGAATACCGACCTTATCCCGGTCCGCTAACATAGGGTCTTCCTTTTTCATAAACACCCTGGATTCATGGGTGATTTCATGGTTGAAAACAGCAAAAAAAGATTGTCCTGGTTTACGGTTTTTATAGGTGGCTTCCCGACCAATTTCATCCCATGCCGTGATGGGGGAATTGAACTGGTAGTCTGTCTTGGCATTATTGGAGGTATAATAACCTGCTGCCCTTAGGTACTCGGTAAAGCATTTGACAAAAGGTGGCGGAACAGTGGCATATTCAGGCACATTTCTGCCTTTGATGTCTTTCAGTCCATAATAATCCTTATAGGTTTCATTTTCAGGTTCCCGGAAGGCGTAATGGGGCCCCGTCCGCATATTATGTGAACCTATACTGACGGGATACATCCCTGTGATGATACTGCTACGGCTCGGGGCACAGACTCCCGCTGTGGCGAAGGCATTGGTATAAGTGATGCCTTCTTTGGCTATTCGGTCAATATTTGGGGTTTGGATGCTTTTATCCCCATATACTTCCAGCAAAGGACTGATGTCCTCTACGGATATCCAGAGGACATTGGGTCTTTCTGTCTGAGAATGTACTTGAAAAAAAATTAACATTGAAAAAACAAGTAACAAGTTTATTTTAGGTTTTTTCATTGGATTTTGGATAGTTGACAGAAATTAAATATCCAAAAAAAATCAGTCTGATTTTCTATGTCATTCTATTTTTTTAATTATTCTCATGAAACTATTAATAAGAAAGAAAATAATAATATTAATCATTGGCACTAACTTCAAATAAATGAACCTCGCTGATAGGTTGGCCATCTTTGCTTATCCCTTCCACAATCACTCTGTAATGACCGGGTAAATCTCCTGTAAAAAAGCTGAGCTCATTTTTGGAATTGGGTTTTACCATCACTGTGGGATTCCAATATACGGTGCTTCTCAAGTCAGGCAATTCATAATATCCGGAAGTCTCAAAGGAAGGTGAATAAAATTGTCTTGTTCTGCTATATCCCGGGGCTTGGTGTATGATGATGTGCTTTCCTGCTTCAGGATCCACCTCTTCAGTTCTGCTACCTGTTTCACTGAAAAAAGCTATCACTCCCCCACTGGCCCTTCCTCCATAGATACCTGCTGTCCCAAGCCCTTTCAATACTTCGATCCTATTGATATCAAATTGGTTGATACTCTGCAAGGTGCTTTCGCTGATAGGAATTCCGTCCCACAAATATAGTGGTGTCCCCTGACCTCTTATTACTGCCCGGAATTCATTCATCCCTGTTCGGGTGACCTGAAGCCCCGCAACTCTTCCCTGTAAAACCTCCAACACATTTCCTGAAGGAGCTATGGGGAGTTGATCCCTGTATAGTACTACATCAGCCCTTGTATGCAGTTTGAATGGTTCAAAAACATTGGCCCTGCCCTCAACGACTACTTCCTGTAAAAGCAATTCACCCAATTCCAATCCCCAAACTTCTGTTTCAACTCCTTTAAATTGTTGTTGGGTTTGCTGAATATAATTATCGGGAACCCTTGCCAAAAATTGAGATGGTAATCGGAGGAGGTGGTCTTTTAGAGTAGGGGTGAAATCTTCAGCAGTCATTTCCACCACCACATTATCCTTTCTCCCTCTACTATCTGAACCCTGAATCACTACAGGAATAATTCCTTTATAATAAAACCCTCTAAATGAAAAATAGCCATCGCTATTGGTTGGGGTAAGCATAAATGTAGTGTACTTGTCTTTCAGGTATAGTATCGCTTCTCCATTTGCCACGGGGTCACCATTAGACCTGAGGAGTCTTCCCTTGATATTCAGGTCCATTTCATTAGCATATAAAAGGACCGGAAAATCACCTGAAACCAATGACTCCCATCCAAATCTTCTCCATCCCTGTGTCATCATCAGGTACCTCAATGCCTGCTGTCTTTCCAAATATTCGGATTCAAAATAATAGGCCGGTGATTCTATATGACCTTTCAGGTCTGAACTGAGCAATAAATAGGTGTGAATATTTTCCTGAAATTCAGGCATTTGTACCAAACTATCGGTAGTTACGGAAATGGATAAATGAGATAATCCTATTTTGCTATTATTTGAAATCGTGAGAGTCACTGCTTCCCTTGGACTATAAACTTTCTTTTCGGTCTGCACGGCTACTATTTCCTGTGTTGGGTGATTTATAAACACTAGCCGCTCTGCCAAGCCCTGACCAAGTGGGTCAGACAAGGTAAATCGCGCTACTCCAGTAGGAAATCCTGATTTTGAAACAAGTACTTCTTGGGATTGGAGCCCCCCTAAGGTAATCCCCTCCGAATAGACGAGCCTATCTCTTGCAATACCGAAAAGGAAAAGGTTACTTACCTCATGCAGATTCGTCTGGATTCTGATCAAAATATTGTCCGGATCCGTGACCTCATCAATGTGAAGGTTATATCCATTTTTCTTTGCCTGGGGCATTGGGATATCAAGGCTTTGCCCATTTTTCAAGTTCAATTTGGCAAAATACCTTTTCGATGCATCAGGGGTAAAAGAAAAAGAACCCATCCCTGAAAAATGGTCTTTGAAATCCAGAACTTTCTTTCCATCACCATCAAAAACCGCCCCTTCTACTCCAATCCCATACCCCCTATTGTCAAGGGCTTTGAAAGCCACTTCATTGGTTATTCCTGCTATCAGATCTCCCCCTTCAGGAAAAAACTGTAGGTCAATTTCATCTCTTTCCCAAGCCGGGTTTTTTGGAGACGCCTCATTTTGACCATTGAGAATATATATCTCCTTTTGAAAAAATATATCTTCTCCAAAATTACGCATCCAATTGGTATAGGCAGCGATTCTATACACTCCCTCAGGTAACCCATCCAATAAAGGAAAATCGCCAAATGCTTCCCCCTCGTCGATGGGTAAAGTAAGACTATCCACCTTCTGATTTTGGTCATTGATCAAATCCACATACAAAACCCCACTTCTGGAAGTCGCTTTCAAATTTCCTGCATCAAGCACATAGGCCTTTAACCATATCATTTCCCCTGCCAAATAATAAGGCTTATCATGATGCAGATAAATTTTCTCAGGGGTATAATAAATTTGATAAGAATTCAGGTTTGATTTCACCTTCTCGGTTAAATCATCATTCCCCATTATCATTGCCACCAATAAAATTGTGGATAGGATAAATACAGATTTCTTTATGGTTTGAAGGACTGGCATTACTTTCTTTATTTAGTTATTCTCACCTATTTATATCATACGGATTAACCTGTTTATTGATTGGAATATTGGGTATAATTCTGGGCTTACAGGTTATGAAAAAAAATGAAAGAATAAGGACAAGCCTTTGGCTATGAGCAGGTACATGGATATTTAGGTAATGTTTCGAAATTGAACCGGCAAAGAAATTAAATATTAAATCCATGAAATCCAATCTGATATTAATCCCCCGAAAAGTTAATAACTGATATATCCCCCAATTATCAATCCTTATATCTAAAATTGAATAAAAATATTCATTATCAGCACTTTAAAAGAAAAAATGGGATTTGAGTTTATTACAATAGGACTCTGATTAAATATTCTGCAATTTGTATGGGAATAGAAAAGTAATTATGAAATAAAATTTAAAATATGGAAGGTTTGATCATGGATTATCCGCTCACGACAAATACCATTCTCGAGTATGGAAATAGCGTCTATCATCATAAAAAAATAATTACACATTTACCCAATGGAAGCAGGCATGAGTACAGTTTTGGAGATATGTATAAACGCTGCAAACAATTGGCCAATGCATTAACACATAAATTAGGAATCACAAAAGGCGACATGGTGGGTACTTTTGCATGGAATCATGGTCCTCATGTAGAACTGTACTATGGGATATCAGGTATAGGAGCTGTTTGTCACACCATCAATATTCGGTTGTCCAGCAACCAAATTGAATACATAATCAATAATTCGGAAGATAAGGTGATTTTTGTTGATGCAACATTGGTTCCACTATTGGAAAAAATAGCTCCCCTACTGGAAACTGTAAAACATTACATTTTACTCAATGCGGCAAAAGATTTTCTGACCTCTTTACCAAATACATTGCATTATGAAGATTTGTTGGCTGACCATTCAGAAGATTTTAAGTGGCCTGAGCTAAATGAGAATGATGCTTGTGGAATGTGTTATACAAGTGGAACTACTGGCTTGCCAAAAGGAGTCTTATATTCCCATAGGTCAACGTTTTTACATGCTAGCACGATTATGTCACCAAATGCGGGAAATTTCAGCAATAGAGATACTGTTTTACTGATTGTGCCGCAATTTCACGTCATGGCATGGGGTTTCCCATATTTATGTCTCTTGTCAGGATCAAACATGGTACTTCCCTCTTCCAATTTACAGCCTGATGCCATTATCAAAATTCTTCAAGAAGAAAAAGTAAATAAAGCAAATGGTGTTCCGACCATATGGTTGGGTGTGTATCAGGCTTTGAAAAAGAATCCGCCAAAAGAAAAATTGGCGCTTGAAGAATATCTTGTAGGTGGTTCCACACTTCCAAAAAGTCTTATTGAAGGATTTGAAAAAGATTTTGGAATAAAGGGTGTTCAAGCCTGGGGAATGACCGAAACCTCCCCTCTTGGAACAGTAAGCCGATTACAGCCAAAACATGACGCTTTATCAGAAAATGAAAAAATAGATATTCGGGGAAAGCAAGGTATCGCCTTTCCGGGTGTAGAATTAAGGATTGTAAAAGATGATGGCGCTTTGGCTCCAACAGATGGTAAAACCATGGGGGAACTGCAGATAAAAGGGGCATGGGTTTTAAGCTCATATTTCAAAACCCAAAATTCCGAAAGCTTTACGGATGATGGTTGGTTTAAAACAGGTGATGTGAGTACAATTGATGATGATGGATATATGGAAATTAAAGACAGAACCAAAGACCTCATAAAAAGTGGCGGGGAATGGATTTCCAGTGTAGCCCTTGAAACTGCGTTAATAGCCCATCCTAAAATTAAAGAAGCTGCTGTTATTGCAATCCCTGACGAAAAATGGGTTGAAAAACCTTTGGCATTAATCGTATTGATGGATGGCGAGGATGAAATCTTTGAGGAGGAGTTAATTGAATTCTTATCAAGGGATTTTGTCAAATATCAGATTCCAAAAGACTATGTTTATTTGATGGAAATACCAAAAACAAGTGTCGGAAAGTATGATAAAAAAGAGATCAGAAGACTTTTTTCAGAAGGAAAACTTAACAAATAGAAAAACTATTTAATTCAACATATTATACTGACTCTTCTCAAAACTTACATGTGACTAAAATTTAAGGATTCGATAAATTTGACTCAGGGACGTAGGCCTTTTTTTGCAAGACGATTTTTTTCTTCACTTTCATAAAATCACTCAAACCCAAACTTGTAAATTTTCCCATCAAATGCACAGAGGTATAATTCATTGGATTGGTCAATGCCAAAAGAAGAAATACCAAAATTGGTATTCATCAATTCCGTATTGACCGGATTATCCAAGTCACTGAAATCCAATGTCCATATCCTACCTGATACAAAATCCCCATATACATATAAGCCTATCAATTCTGATATTTCAGTGCCTCTGTATACAAAGCCTCCGGTAATTGACCTATCCCCTCTGGTATGGGTATATTCCAATATGGGCATTTCCAGGCCTTCCTGATTGCATCCGCTGGCCGGGTTAAAACAACTGAAACCCTCCATAATCCTCCAACCATAATTACCCCCGTTGGTGATGATATCAATCTCCTCTGCCCTGTTCTGCCCCACATCACCGGTCCAAAGCCAATCATTCTGCGGATCAAAACTGAAGCGCCAGGGATTCCTTAGACCATAGGCGTAAATTTCTTCTCTGTGACTTTCCGAATTGCCAACAAATGGATTGTCGGCAGGTATGGTATAATTTCTTCCGTCCTCCTGACTGTTGATATCAATCCTTAAGATTGCTCCCAATAAGGTTTCAAGTCTCTGTCCGTGGTTTTGTGGATCTCCACCGGAACCTCCATCCCCACTCGCAATATAGAGGTAGCCATCCGGGCCAAATGACACCTGACCTCCATTGTGATTGGAGAATGGCTGTGGGATTTCCAGGATCACCAACTCACTGTTTGCATCTGCTACATTTGGATTCCCTGAGGAAGCCTGAAACCTTGAAATGACGGTCCGATTGGGACTGGCAGCGGTGTAATTGACATAGAAATATCCGTTGCTTTCATAGTTGGGGTGAAAAGCCAAACCCAATAGTCCCTCCTCATTTCCCTGGTCTTTGACCCTTGACGCTATGTTGAGAAAAATAGATTTTTCGGCCACCTCACTGTCATTTGGAAAAACAGAGATTACACCCCTTTGCTCCACAATAAATATCCTATCGGTATTGTCACCTGCATGCTGAAAATCCACCGGTCTGTTAAATGAAAGGCTGGGAAAAGCTTCCTGTAAAACGATTGGCCCTTTATCGACAGGCTTTTGATCATCATTCTCCATTTCCTCAAAGCAGGAAAGGTTAAATAACAGAAGCGATAAAGATGCGAAATGAGAAAATTTTGAAATACTCATTTTGATGTTCATGGGTACATAATTGGAAACGGGTACAACTAGATTTAGTTGAATTATGGTCCAATTAACATGCCAAAGGAGATTTTGAACTCATGTATAATGAAAATCAGTGTCAATAAATATCTTTCAAGCCTATGGCGCTTGGTATCATGGATAAGGAATGGAATTTAAATTATAGTCCCTTCGGGACAGCCGATATGATAGCCATGGGGTTTTAACCCCTGGATAAAGTTAATTGAAGTCAAACCAAAGTCCTATAGGGACGACCGATTTAAATGAGCCATTTATGGCTTTATAATCGTCCCGTCAGCCTTTCTGATAGTCCAATTCGATTTGGTGGTCATGGGATATTTGGCAGCCAATTTTTCATTGACCTCCACGCCAAATCCCGGTGCTTCATTGACAGACATGTATCCATTGTTCATGGTCGGGCAACCAGGAAAAACCTCCCTCAACTGATCCGAAAACTGGGCCGCTTCCTGAATGCCAAAATTCCAAATGGCATAATCCATATGGGCCTGGGCTGCATGACCTACAGGCGAAACATCGCCCGGACCATGCCAAGCAGTGTCAATGCCATAAAATTCTCCAAGCCTTGCTACTTTCATCGCCGGGGTCAGTCCACCTATCTGGGAAACGTGGATCCTGATATAGTCAAACCAATGGTTGACCATAGGGTTTTTGAATTCATTGACATTGTTGAACAATTCCCCCATGGCAATGGGTACAGAGGTAGTCGCCCTGAGTTGTTTGAACCACTCCATATTCTCAGGAGAAAATGGGTCTTCAATATTGTCCACGTCCTTACCCTCACAAAATTCATTGAGGTATTCAATGGCAGGCAGGACTGCGAAAGCCCTTTGGGTAAAAGTAGCACAACCATAGCCGTACAATCCCGGCTCAGAGGTCTCCACCTTCACGACAATCAGGTTGGAACCACTCGGCCTGGTAGTAATGGCTTTGACGCTTTTGATGGTGATGGGTGCCATTCCTTTGGCGTATGAAGGGTTTTCTTTCAGACCACTGCTTGCTGCTAAAGTGGCGCCTCCAAACAAACTCATGGCGGCTGTCCCCAATCCCAAATGCTTGAGCACTTCTCTTCTCTGAATTCCTGTATTTTTATTTTTCATGGCTGGTTAAAGTTTTATTACTGAAAAAACTGAATGACAAGTATTTCTCCCTGTTATTTACCGGAATATGAATTTGAAAAAGGGGTTTTTCAGTCATCCAATTGAAAAATAAGATAATGAGTAATCGGGATATAAAGTAAAAAAAATTCAAAAAAGTAAGAATCAAAGAGCAAAAAGGAGCTTAAGGGTAATCACTTCCTATCAGACTTTCCAGCACCGATTGCTGCCACGCCAGAAGTTGCTTTTCCAGTCTTTTTGCAATTAGGGATTCAACTCCGATCAGGTTGTTTGTTTCAGCGGGGTCTTGCCTGATATCAAATAGTTCTCTCTTCGCATCATCCCCAATACCGCCATGGATTACTAATTTGAACTGCATATCCAAAATGGCTCTAGGCCCACCAAAATCCGGTTCCTGAATATCGGGATGTTTGAAATTGGTGAAATTTCTGGTAGCGATGCCATCCATCAGCTTGACCAAAGGTGAGGTCCCTTTTTGCAGTTCAGGATCAATATAAGGTAAAGGGGTATATCCTACTGTCTTTCTTACCTTACCGTCCCAAAACATGATAGGTTCAGTCCTTCCCTCCATACTGCCATCGAATAATGCCGTTAGGTCGACCCCATCAATGGGCCTGTCAGGCAAAGGCTGCCCTATTATATTACAGAGGGTGGGAAGGACGTCTGAAGTGACTGCATTCACATCTGTAACCATTGAATTGGGAATTCTTACAGGCCACTCCAGGACTGAAGGTACCCTTACCCCACCTTCATAAACCCTTCCTTTTTCTCCTCTAAAGGGCACGGTTGCATTTCCTTCCTGTGGGGTACCGTTGTCGCCAAAATACCAGAGCAGGGTATTTTCACGTAAGGACTCAATCCTTAGATATTCCCGAATCTGTCCAATTGACCGGTCCATCGCGGTAATTTCCGCAAATCGCTCCTGCAATACCTCCCGTTGGTGTCTGTCTACCTGAAGCCCGGTTTCGTTTGAAGTCAAGCTAACTGTTTTATTACCAAAAGATTCAGGCAAATCCTCATAAAGAGCCAAGTCTTGGGGCAGGCCACTGTAGGGTTCATGGGGAGAACCGTACCAGATAACTACAAAAAAGGGTTGATTATTCTCATTGGCCTTTTGGATAAAGCGTATGGCTTCGGCAACAAGTATCTCCGAACTTTCACCTTCATACATTTCTTCAGGTGCTCCATTTCTGGACAAATATGGGTTCATTTCAAAAAAATTGTCATGGGACAGGTATTCATCAAAACCCATAGCCTTAGGATTGGTAGGTGAGTTTTCCTTCACCGGACCCAAGTGCCATTTGCCAAAATGTGCCGTAGCATATCCAACATCTTTCATAATTTGGGCAATAATGATTTCTTCGGGCCTTATGGAGGAACCCGCTGTAAAGGTCCCATAGCGGTTGGGGTGCCTCCCGGTGATGACACTTCCACGGGTAGGTGAACAAACGGGTGAAGCCGAATAAAAACGGTCCATCCTTAATCCTGTTGCCGCCATTTCGTCCAGAACAGGTGTTTGAAGATATGGGTGGCCGTTATAGCCCACCTCATCCCAGCCGTGGTCATCCCCCATCAGGAGGATGACGTTGGGAAGACTGTTGTATATGGGTTCTTTTTGGGTTGTTGCAGTTTGGCAGGAAAAAGTCATCCCGATTGTTAGAAAGAAAATTGAAAGAAAAAAACTATTATTAATTTTCATAAGGATGAACTTTTATTAAAACAATAATTTTAAGACAAACCCCAATTCCGGGTTAAATACCTTTCTTTTGTTTCTTTTTCCGTTTTTATATTAAGTCTATCTGAGTTTCTGAAATTTTATCCGGAATGAAATATTATTTGGATTAAGATCTCCTTGCCATGGTTCGATGAGCTCAGCAACCGGGCTCGGGGTCCGGAATTTTGTTTGGCCGACTTTCAAGTAATTAAGCTCAATAAATTTAACAGTTCCCAAGCATATAAACCAATCTACAACCTTTCCTCTAACACCAACACCTGCCCATCTGCTCTCAATCTTTTCTTAATTTTTTCATAAGGCAAATCCTGAACTGCACTATTTTCATCAATAGCCAAAACTGCAGCCGTGGCAGCAGATTGACCCAAGATCATAAATACAGGTTCCATCCTGATAGAACCAAATGCGGTGTGGGAACTTGATACACAGACTGGAACCAGTAAATTTTGGCACTGATCCTTTTTGGGCAGGATTGTTCCATACGAAATACTGTAGGGCTCTTTTGGTTTAACCCCAATGTCTCCTTCATTTTGAACAAAACCTTCAGGTGTGACGATCCGCTGAATGTTGTGGGAGTCCAAGGAATAGGAGCCCATTCCAATTGGTTGGGGAACCTGTTTGGCACCCAACACATCATGCTCGGTCATCACATAGTCCCCTACCATTCTTCGGGCTTCCCGCACATAGATCTGATGAGGCCAATTTTGATTATCAACAAATTCATCCTTTGCCAGACCATATTCAGCCATCCTTTGTCTGACTTTTTCAGGTACTTTAGGGTCATTGGCCAAAAAATACATGAGACCTTTTTGATAATCTTCATGCTCCTTAATGATCGCTTTCCTTTCCTCGTAACTGGCTTCAGGATAAGCATAGTTCTTTCCGATATAATCCGTACTGAAAGGACCATGGTTGTTGGTGTCTGTCTTCAAATTAGGAATGGGGTCAAACTTATCAAAGGTCTCATCCCAGCCGGATGCATACACCCTGGCCAAAAGTTCGTAACGGAAGGGGTCATAATTTTCAGGTTTTGGAAAAGGAATCCTGTTTTCCGGATGTTTACTCAAACACATCCTAAAATTATAAGCCTGAACTTTGGAATCACCGGAACCATTTTCAGCCAAAGGTTCATCCGATATTTCAGGTAATAGTCCACTGCTTGGATCATTCGGAATTACATAGGGACTAATAGGGTCAAAGAAATAATGATTGTGCTGAAAAACACCAAATTGAACACCGTTCCAAGATTCACCATATGTATCATTGGACTCCCTTCCTATGTGATAGTCCACTTCGGCAGCAGCTAACAAGTCTCCTTCATAGGTGGCATCAATAAACATTTTTCCCCTGTATTCCTTTCCTGAAAGGGTAGAAAATGAAATAATTACATTGCCCTTTTTTTGAACACCGTTTAATCTGTTCAGCCATTCATTTCTATGGACTTCAATACCCAATTCTTTAACGTAATCTTCGAATATCTGCCCGGCAACATGGGGCTCAAAAATCCACATGGTCCTGGCATCTCCATCAATGGCGGGAGTTCCCTGACCTACATTGCCATATTCTTCTTTATTCTGCCATTTCCAGGAATCTTCATTTTGGTAATGGAGGTAAACTCTATGGTAAAAATCCCTTGATA
>Ga0114946_10001146_pt1 | contig 18123 bp, 17 predicted proteins | sample WalLakDeSediment_FD_88676 | JGI IMG/M metagenome (GOLD analysis project Ga0114946, IMG submission 88676) | Lake sediment microbial communities from Walker lake, Nevada to study Microbial Dark Matter (Phase II) - Walker Lake 11/02/13 Deep Sediment | ecosystem: Environmental > Aquatic >...
CCGGTCGCCATCCGACCGGGCGTCGGCCATGCCGTGGCGGCGGCGACGCGCGGCGTCGTCGTGCCGCTGGCGGTCGAGTATCCGTTCTGGAACGAGCGGCTCCCGGAGGCCCTCGTCGCCTGTGGCCGGGCGATCCGCATCGCAGACGCGCCTCCGCGCACGGCGGAGGAGTGGACCGCCGTGCTGGCCGGCGAACTCGAGATCCTCCAAGACCGGCTCGCCGCGGCCGCGATCGCCCGCGACCCGGCGGCCTTTACGACGCTCCTCGCCGGCCGGGTCGGCGTCGGGGCGGTTTACGACGCCGTGCGGCGGTTCGCCGCCTGGCTGCGGGGCGAGCGGTTCGATCCGGCCCATGATGCCAGCGCCGGAGCCCGCCCGTGACGATCCTCGTCCTCGCCTGGCTCGGCCTCGTGCTCGCATCCATTCCCGCGTTGCTCACCTGGAATAACCTGCCGCTCTTCCGCAAGGCGCCGCGCCGGGCCCCGGCGGCCCGGCGGCCGCAGGTGTCGGTGCTCGTGCCGGCCCGCAACGAGGAGACCGCCATCGGCCGCCTGCTTGGCGACTTGCTCGCGAGCGACGGCGTCGATCTGGAGGTCGTCATCCTCGACGACGCGAGCGAGGACGGCACGGCGGAGATCGTGGCCGCCGCCGCCGCGCGGGATCCGCGGGTGCGGCTTGTCCGCGGCGGCTCGCCGCCGGCCGGCTGGTGCGGCAAGCAGCATGCCTGCTGGCAGCTCGCCGCCGCCGCCCGTCACGACATGTGGATCTTCTGCGACGTCGACGTCCAGCCCACGCCGGACGCCATCGCCCGATCCGTGGCGGCGCTCGACGCCGCCGACGCGGCGCTCGTGAGCGGATTTCCCCGGCAGGTCACGGGGTCGTTCCTCGAGTGGCTGCTCCTGCCGCTCATTCACTTCGTGCTCCTCGGCTTCCTGCCGCTCGCCCGGTCTCGCCAGGTCGCGAGCCCGAGCCTGGCCGCGGGATGCGGCCAGTGGTTCATAACCCGCCGGGCCGACTACGAGCGGGCGGGGGGCCATGCGGCGATCCGCGCCTCGCTCCACGACGGCGTGAAGCTGCCGCGGGCCTACCGCCGCGCCGGCCTGCGCACCGACATTTTCGACGCCACCGACATCGCCTCCTGCCGGATGTATGACACGAGTCACGGGGTCTGGCAGGGTCTTTCCAAGAACGCCACCGAGGGCGTCGGCAGCCCGGCCACGATCCTGCCGTTCACGCTGCTCCTCGGCGGCGGGCAGGTGCTGCCATTCGTGATCATCGCGCAGGGCCTCGTCACCCGGTTCGCCGGCTGGCCAGCCGGCACGATGGCCGTGGCGGGCGCGGCCGTGGGGCTCGCGTATCTCCCCCGGTTTCTCGACGCCCGCCGCTTCGGCCAGAGCTTCTCGAGCGCCTTGGCTCACCCCGTCGGCATAGGCGTGTTCCTCGCGATCCAGTGGGTGGCACTCGCCCGCAAGGCGTTGGGACTCCGCACGACCTGGCGCGGCCGCGCTCTCGATCCCCAATAGACATAGAAGCCCCGGACTTCCGTCCGGGGCTTCTATCAACGCTGCGCACACGCATCCTGCCGGGCGGTCGTGACGCGGGCGATCGCCTCCTCCACCGTCGGGGCGACCGCCGTGAGGTGCCCCATCTTGCGGCCCGGCTTCGGCTCCGACTTGCCGTACAGATGGAGCGTCACGCCCGGCACATGCCCCGCCGCGTCCCAATCGGGTTCGCCGGCGGCCCAGCAGTCGCCCAGGAGGTTGGCCATCGCCGCCGGCGACCGCTGTGTCGTCGACCCCAGCGGCAGGCCGCAGATCGCCCGCACCTGCTGCTCGAACTGCGAGGTCTCGCAGGCGTCGATCGTGAGGTGGCCGGAGTTGTGCGTCCGCGGCGCGATCTCGTTGACGAGCACCGTGCCCTCCCGGGTCACGAAAAACTCCACGCAGGCGACGCCGACGACGTCGAGTGCCTCGAGGATCGCACGGGCCATGGCGGTGGCGGCGGAGAGCACCGACTCGGGCAGCCCGGCCGGCACGCTCGAGATATCGAGAATGTGATGGGCATGCGTGTTCCGCGACGGGGCGAAGGCGGCGACGGCGCCGTCGAGGCCCCGGGCCGCGACCACCGAGATTTCGCACGCGTAATCGATCCATCCCTCCAGAACGAACTCGCGGGGCCCACCCGGCGCGTCGCCACCGAGATCCCGCCAAGCCGAGTCGCAGTGCTCTGGCGCATCGATCCGGCGCTGTCCCTTGCCGTCGTAGCCAAAGGCCGCCGTCTTCAGGACCGCGGGCAGCCCGAGCGCGGCGATCGCCGCGTGCAACTCCGCGGGCGAACGCACCAGCCGGTGGGGCGCGCAGGGAAACCCGTGGGCGACGAGAAACGCCTTCTCGCGGCCGCGATCCTGCGTCGTAAAGAGCACGTCGGGGGTCGGCCTGACGGGCACCGCAGCCGCCAGAGCCCGACCCGCCGCGGCAGGCACGTTCTCGAACTCGAACGTCACGACGGCGAGCCCGCGGGCCGCAGCGGCCAGAAACCCGGCGTCGTCGTAGCGGCCCACGTGCAGCTCATCGCAGTGCCGGGCCGCCGGGCAGTCGCCGCTGTCGGAAATGACGGCGACACGGTAGCCCAGGCGGCGGGCGGCCATCGCGAACATCGCGCCCAGCTGGCCACCCCCCAAGACGCCGAGCATGGCGCCGGGCTCGATCGGCTCAAACTTTCCCACGGCGGCCGGCACGCTACCGCTCCGACGGACGCTCGGACCAGGCCGTCGATTCGCCGCCAAGCTCATCCTTAAGCACGCGGGCGGTCTGCTCCGCCCGATAGGCGAGGAGACGGCCGCGGAGGCTCGCATCCTCGATCGCCAGGATCGCCACGGCCAACAGCGCGGCGTTCGTCGCCCCGGCCGGACCGATGGCCAGCGTGCCCACCGGAATACCCGCGGGCATCTGCACGATCGAGAGCAACGAGTCGACGCCCCGGAGCACGGCCGACTCCACCGGCACGCCCAGCACGGGCAGGTGCGTCTGCGCCGCGAGCATGCCCGGCAGGTGGGCCGCGCCGCCGGCGCCGGCGATGATCACCTTGAGCCCTCGATCGGCGGCCGAACGGGCGTAGTCGGCGAGCTTGTCGGGCGTGCGGTGGGCCGACACGATCTCGCACGCATGCGGCACGCCGAACTGCTCGAGCACGACAGCCGCCCGCTCGAGCGTCGCCCAGTCGGAACGGCTCCCCATCACGACGCCGACGAGGGGTCGGGCGGCGTCGGGAGGAGTTCCAGTTGGACGGGCGGCAGAGGGCAGGGGAGGACTGGACACGTGGTCGGTTCCGACGGCGGGCGAAGCACGGTGAAAACCCTGGCATCTTGCTCGCGATGGCCCCAGGTTGCAACCTGTGTCGATGCCCCGCCCGCTTCCCGACTGTGTGCGGATCGACTGGCCGCCTGCCGACGCCGAGCCGCCCGCCGCCACCGAGGCTGCGCTCGACCGCGCTGCCGGCATTCTTCGCGCCGGCGGCCTCGTCGCCTTTCCGACCGAAACGGTGTATGGCCTCGGGGCCGACGCGCTCGACGCCGCCGCCGTCGCGGCGATCTTTCGCGCGAAGGGACGGCCGGCGACCAACCCGCTCATCGTTCACGTGACCGACATCGCGATGGCCCGCGGGCTGGCGGCGGCATGGCCCGCCGCGGCGGAACGGATCGCCGCCGGCCTCTGGCCGGGACCGGTCACGATCGTGGTGCCGAAAACCGCCGCCATTCCGGATGTCGTCACGGCCGGCGGCCCGACGGTGGGCCTCCGCTGTCCGGATCAGCGGGCGGTCCGCCGCCTCATCGAGAAGGTCGGCCGACCGCTCGCCGCACCGAGCGCCAACCGCTCCGAGGCCGTGTCGCCGACCACCGCCCAGCACGTGCTCGACGGCCTCGGCGGCCGCGTCGATCTCATTCTCGACGGCGGCCCTTGCGGCCAGGGCATCGAGTCGACCGTCGTCGATTGCACCAGCGACCCGCCGGTCATCCTCCGGCCCGGGCCGCTCACCCGCGACAGGCTCGAGGCGATCGTGGGCGGACCAGTCGCCTTGCCCGATGCGTCCGAGGCCGAAATTCCCGACGGAGGTGCGCGCGGGGCAGGGGAGGGGAGCCCCGCCCGGGCGCCGGGCCAGTTGCCGCGGCACTACGCTCCGCAGACCCCGCTGGAGATGCCTGCCGATCCTCGCGCACGCGTGGCGACGCTACTTGCTGAAGGCTGCCGCGTGGGCTGGCTCGCGCTGCAATCTGACACGCCGGAGGTGCGGGCACTGGCCGCTCGCCCCGGCCTCGTCGTCGTGCCGATGCCAAACGACCCTGCCGGCTTCGCCCGCATGCTCTACGCGACCCTCCACGCCCTCGACCAGCGGGATCTCGCCAGAATCGTCGTCGATTCACCACCGCACACGGAAGCCTGGCGCGCCATCCACGACCGACTCCTCCGCGCCGCCACCTACCCCCCGTAGGTCGGTCAGTTCCTGACCGACACCCGCCGCAGGCTCGGGGCTGCCCACACCCTCTCGCCGGACGCTCGCTGCGGACATCCTGTCCTTCGCTCGCTCGGAGACGTCTGCGCTCCGACATCCTGTCTGCGCTGGCCGTCTACGCCGGCTCGAGGGGATGGGCAGCCCCTCGCGGACGATTGGGCGAAAGATTTCCAGTCTTCACGCCGCAGGCGCGAGGATCTCCCGCAAGGCTTCCGCGATGTCGGGGTACTGAAACACGAAGCCCGTGTCGAGCGCCACCCGGGGAATGACCCGCTGGGAGGCGAAGAGCACCTTGGCAAATTCACCGAAGAGCAGCCGCAGGCCGATGTAGGGGGCGGGCATGAACGCCGGCCGATGCAACTGCCGGCCCAGCGCCCGCGTGAACTCGCTGTTACGGACCGGATTCGGGGCCACCGCATTCATCGCCCCGTCGATCTCCGCATGGTCGGCCGCATGCACATACAGCCGCGCCAGGTCGGCCACGTGCACCCAGGGCATCCACTGCCGGCCGTTGCCGAGTGGGCCGCCCGCCCCGAGCTTGAAGGGCGTGAGCATCTTCGCGAGCGCTCCCCCTCCGGCTCCGAGCACGATGCCCGTGCGGGCCGTGACGACCCGCACGCCGCTCGACCGAGCGGCCAGCGCCTCCCGCTCCCACTCCACGCACACATCCGCGAGAAAATCGCTCGCAGGCTGCGCCGACTCAGTCAGTTCCTCGTCACCCCGGTCGCCGTAGAAGCCCACGGCAGAGGCCGACACCAGCACCCGCGGCTTGTGCGCGGCCTGCGCGATGCCCTGCACGAGGTGTCGCGTGCCGATCACCCGGCTGTCGCGGATCCGCGCCTTCTGTGCCGCCGTCCAGCGGCCTTCCGCCACCGACTCGCCGGCGAGGTGATAGATGACGTCGACGTCGGCGAACGCCTCCGGCGGCGGCGGCCCCTCGAGCGGATCCCACCGGATGATGCGACCTGCCAGGTGGCCGACCGAGCGGCGGGCCCGCTCGGGGTTCCGCGACACGACGACCGGCTGATCGAGGAGCCGCAGGAGCCGCGGGCCGACGAAGCCAGTGCCGCCAGTGACCAATGCTTTCATGTTCGTGAGCCTCGAGAATGGAGCGGGACACGGAGAACCTGCTGTAGAATCGGGAGCAGTATAGGCTTCCACGTCGGGCCCGACCCGACGACCTTTCCTGGCGCTCCCTCGTGCCCCTCACCTCGACCGCCCTCCCCGAACCAGCCCCGTCCGAAACGCCACCTGCGGCCCCTGGTTCACAGGAACCCGCCGGCCAGGACTCCGGCCGATACGAATCCCGCCGGCAGGAATCCCGCCGGCAGTCACCCAGCCTGCGACGCGACCTCCTCGTGACGACGGCCGATGCCGCGGCGTACAGCCTGATGGTCGGCTTCGGCGAAACCTACCTGCCGGCCTTCGCGCTGGCGGTCGGCCTCGGACCGGTTGCCGCCGGCATGGTGGCAACCGTGCCCGTGCTCGTGGGCGCCATCATGCAGCTCATCACACCGGCAGCTGTCGCCCGCCTAGGTACCAACCGTGGCTGGGTCGTCACCTGCACGACGGTGCAGGCGCTCAGCTTCGTGCCCTTCGTGCTCTGGGCGCTGCGCGGGTCGGCTGGACTGGTGGAGCTCTTGATCGCCGCCTCGATCTATTGGGCCGCCGGCATGGCCGGGGCACCAGCCTGGAACTCATGGCTCGCCACGATCGTGCCACCGCGGATTCGCACGCGGCTCTTCGCCCAGCGCAACCGCTTCGGCCAGTTCGGCACCTGCATCGGCTTCGTCGCCGGCGGACTCTTGCTGCGATTCGCCGAGCACCGCCAGAAGGCACTCCTCGCCTTCGCCGTGATCTTCGCCCTCGCGGCCCTGGCGCGGCTCGTTTCGACGGCCCTGCTCGCCGCCTGCAGTGAGCCCGAGCCGACGGCTGGCCGCGACGTCGACACCGCCCGCGGCCACCAGCCACTTGTGACTCAGCTCGCCGCCACGGTCCGGGGCATGACACGGCGACCATCCGGCCGGCTCGTGGCCTTCCTCTGCACGTTCGTCTTCGGAGCCCAGATTTCGGCCCCCTACTTCATCCCCTACATGCTCCGCGAACGGGGGTTTTCCTATCTCGCGTTCACGATCGTCATCGCGGCGAGTTTTCTGGCCAAGGCCCTGGCGCTCCCCGCGCTCGGCCGGCTCGCCTCACGGGTCGGCTCGGTACGGCTCCTCTGGATCGCGGGGCTCTCGATCACGCCACTGGCCCTGCTCTGGCTCCCCTCCGACAACGTGCCCTACCTCGTGGGCGTGCAGGTGATCGCCGGCACCTGCTGGGCCGCCTACGAACTCGCCGTCGCGCTGTTGCTCTTCGAGGCGGTGGGCAACCAGGAGCGGACCGGCGTCGTGACGGTCTACAACCTCGGGCTGGCCGTGGCGATGGTGGCGGGGGCCGCCTGCGGCGGGGCCTTGCTCCGGTGGTGGGGCGAGACGTCGACCGGATACGCCGCGGTCTTCATCGTCTCGAGCCTGCTCCGTCTCGCCTCCCTGCCTCTCCTGCGACACGTCCGGACGACGGCGTCTTGATCCCGCAGGGGCTCGGGGCTGCCCCTCGCGGTCATCTCATCAGCACCCCAACCGCTCACCCGGCCGGCATGCGGGCTTCGTGGGCGAGGCTGTCGAGGAAGGTGCGGGCCACGCCGTAATCTCCGGCGGCATACTGGCCGATGTTCTTTTTGAGCGCCTCGATGAACTGGCCCACCGTCTCCTGGATGGACTGGAACTGGTCGTACCTGAGGCTCCCGGAAGCCGCCCGCTCGGAGAACAACTGGTCGAGCCGGCTGCGGTACGACGCATAGGTGTCCTGCATGAGGATCATCGGATAATGAATGTGGCCGGTCACCGGATCGATCTGCGTTGAACCGAGCCGCGCCGGGGCTGCCATCCGCGCGAGCCGGATCGCCTGCTCCTGCGTCACCGGAGGGCCTTCCTCCGCGGCACGAGCATCCCGGTTGACCTTTCGCATCTCGAAGTAGGTCTCGGTCCACCGGAGCTTGTTTTCGATCTCCTGCGTCTTGGCATCCTCCCAGTTCTTCGCCGCCTCGGAGTTGTCGAGATTGAGACGCCCGCGGGCCCGCAACACCTCGGACATGCCATAGTCGGCAGCCTGACCGGCCGTCGAGGCATACCCGCCCCGGTTCATACCCCAGCCGCCTCCCCACTGGGCGTGCACCTGCGGAACGAGCACCACCCCGCACGCCAGAACGGCGAACCCGACGAGTCTTCGCTCCCACCGAACCAGACCCCACCGAACCAGACCACGCTGTTGAGAAGCGGCATTCACGCGACTGGCAGGCATACAAACCTCCGATGGGGCACGGACGACCTGGCTCTTACAATACTGGACGTCGAGTATACTCGGGAAATCATTATTTCGGTCGTCTGCGTGAGAGGGAGTTTCATGAGGCTGATGCCGTTTTTTTTCGCCGCCCTTGCGGTTGCCTTCTGCCTACCGGCCGGCTGCACGGCGCAGAGGAAAGAGCCTCCAGCCGCGTCCCACAGTACTGCTCCTGCTCCGAAGGGTGCTCCCGAGAATAGTGTTCCCGCACACGATTCCGCCACTCTCGATTCCGTCGAACTTCCTGCCGCTGCCAGTTCTGCTGCTGGCGCCGATGCCGCAAACGATGTCGCCGCCCTGCGGCGACAACTCGCTGATGCCACGGACGTCGCGGCACAGGTGCAGGCGATCGACGCGCTGGCCTCGGTCGGCAAGCGGGGCGCCGCCGCGGCCGACGACCTCGTCGCGCTCACGACCGCGAGCGACGCCGACGTTCGGTGGCATGCCGCCCGCGCGCTGGGCATGTTCGGCTCGGCTGCATCCTCCGCCTCACCGACGCTCGTCAAATTGCTGGGTGATGCGGAGCCTGTCGTGGCGGCCCAGGCCGCGCACGCTCTGGGACTGGTGAACAAGTCGGCCGGCGACTCCATCGTCGAGCCGCTCATCGAAGCGACGCTGCATGCCGACCCGCGAGTCCGCCGCGCGGCCGTCAAATCGCTGCGCCGGGTCTCGACGCCCGAGCGGTTGGCACCGCTCGTCGCCCGCCATCTGAGTGATGCCGATCCCTCGGTCGTGCTGCCCGCGCTGCACACGCTCGCCGACATGCGGGACGAGTCGGTGCCCCTCCTCCTGGCGGCGCTCGATGAGCCCAAGGCCCGATATTGGGCGGCGGTCGCCGCGGCGGAGATCGGCCCCGACGCCGCCCCGGCCGTCGGAAAACTGACGACTCTCGCGGCCGACGGCGAACTCGACGAGCGGATGCAGGCGATGTTCGCGCTCGCGGCGATCGGGGAACCGGCCGCAGCCGCCGCCCCCACGCTCATCGAGGCGCTCTCCGGCAACGAAGAGATGCTGAAATTCGCCGCGGCCTTCGCGCTCGGCAAGCTTCGTGCCGCCGCTGCGGATGCACCGCTCACCGCCACCGCTGGCGACGACGATCCCTTCCTCGCCGCCGTGGCCTCGTGGGCACTCGCGCGAATCCATCCGGATGACCCCGCCCGGGTGACGGCGGCCGCCGAGAAACTGCAGGCCGGTCTGCAGCACACCGATGCGACCGTGAAGGCCGGATCGATCAACGGCCTGTCGGATCTCGCCGGCAGTCTCGATACCGAGACCCGGCAGGCCCTCGCGACGGCCTATGCGACGCTCCTCGACGACCCAGATCCGGCGGTCGCGGTCGCGGCGGGCGGGGCCCTCGTGCGGCTGGGGCCGGATGCGGCCACTGCCATTCGCGGCGAACTGGCCGACATGGCCACGCGGATGCGGGGCATGGAACTCCTCGCGGCGCAAGGAGCCGCGGCCAAGCCGTTCGTGGCGGAGATGACGGCGGCCCTCACCGACGAGGATGCCGCTTTTGCCAGCGAGGCCGCCGTAGCCCTCGCGGCCGTGGGCGCGGATGCCGCTCCCGCGGTGCCGACGCTCGTAAAACTGCTCGCGGCCGCGACTCCCGCACCGGTTCGTTACACGGCCATGTACGCGCTCGGACGCATCGGCGGCCCGGCCAAGCCGGCCCTGGCTCGGCTCCTGGACCTGTCGCAGTCGAACGACGAACTGGAATCGACCGTCGCCATCTGGGCGGCGCTCAAGATCGAACCCGGCGACAAGGAACTGTTCGAGACGGCCATTCCTCGTCTGCAGAAGGCGCTCCGTGCCGAGAGCGAGCTCGCTCGCCTGGAGGCGGCCGTCTCGCTGGGCGACATCGGCCCAGCTGCTGCCGCCAGCATCCCGATGCTGGAACTCCTCCTGGAAGACGACCCCTCCCGGTCCGTCCGCGAGGCCGCGGCAGCGGCCCTGGAAAAAGTATCCGCCGGTCAATGACGCGTTGTCCGAGTCCGGCAAGGTCTGACGCCCCCCGACATCCGGATTGAGCGCGATCCCGTGCGCGACCGATGTTCCATTGGTGCGGGAGTGGCGGCCGACACGAGGGTCTGGCCGCGCGTGTTCGGGGCGGACACTGTCGGAACGGATCATGGCACGGCAAGGCCTGTGGCAGACTTTCTGGCTGACGAGGCTCTCGAAGCCGGCCGCCGAACGCGTGCTCTACAAGCACGTGCTCCGCGCGCGGCCCGCCCGCATCCTCGAACTCGGCCTGGGAACGCTCGTCCGCACGGAGCGGCTGCTGCGGACCGCCGGCGGCCTGGCGGCCACGCCCGTGCACTACGTCGGCCTCGATCGCTTCGAAGGGCGGTCGCCGAGCGACCCCCCGGGCGTGTCGCTCAAGGATGCCCACCGGCGGCTCCACGCCCTCGGCAAGGTGCAGCTGGTGCCGGGCAATGCCGATACCTCGTTGGCCCGTCTCTGCAATCATCTTGGAAGCTTCGACTGCGTGCTCATCTCGGCCGACACGGACGAGCGGCATCTGGAACGTTGCTGGTTCTTCCTGCAACGGCTGATCCGCGTCGACACGGCGGTCTTCGTCGAGCAGCGCGGGGGCCAGGCCAGCCCCTGGAACCTCGTGCCCAAGGCGACGATCGACGACCGCGCGGCCCGGACCGTGCAGCCGCCCCTCCGCCGTGCCGGCTGACGGCACCGACGTGCGGGGCGGTGGCGGCCACCGGGCGGTCGGACTACATTGACGGCTCCGGCGGCGGCGGTTCGTCCGCAAGGATTCGCCGGGGTGTTTCCTCCTGCCGCCCTGGTTCCGCCTCACGCCCTCTTTCACACGCCGTTTTCCCGAAGCCTCATGCCTCCACGCACCCTCCTCGACAAGATCTGGGACAACCACGTCGTCTGCACGCCCCCTGGCGAACTACCGCTCCTCTACATCGACCGCCACCTCGTGCATGAAGTGACGAGCCCCCAGGCCTTCGAGGGGCTGCGGCTCGCGGGCCGGAAGGTGCGGCGACCGGAGGCTACGTTCGCCACGCCCGACCACAATGTCCCCACGACCGATCGTCGGCTGCCCATCGCCGATCCGGTGTCGAAGCAGCAGATCGACACCCTTCGGGCCAACTGCCATCAGTTCGGTGTCAGACTCTTCGACCTTGGCGATGCTGATCAGGGCATCGTGCACGTCATCGGCCCCGAGCTCGGGATCACGCAGCCGGGCATGACGATCGTCTGCGGCGACAGCCACACCGCCACCCACGGCGCCCTGGGGGCCCTGGCGTTCGGCATCGGCACGAGCGAGGTCGAGCATGTGCTCGCGACGCAGACGCTCCGCCAGGCCAAGCCCAAGTCGCTCGAGGTCCGGGTCGACGGCCGGCTGCCCGCCGGCGTGACGGCCAAGGACATCGTGCTGTTTTTGATCGGCCGGCTCTCCACCGAGGGGGGCTCGGGCCACGTCATCGAGTACACCGGCGAGTGCATCCGCAGCCTCGGCATGGAGGAGCGGATGACGATCTGCAACATGTCGATCGAGGCCGGCGCCCGAGCCGGCATGATCGCCCCCGATGCGATCACCTTCGACTACCTCCGCGGCCGCGATTTCGCCCCGCGCGATTTCGAGCGGGCGGTCGCCGCCTGGGAGCGGCTGTCGAGCGACCCCGGTGCCGCCTACGACCGGGTCGAGGTGTTTCAGGCAGCCGATGTCGTGCCGCAGGTCACGTGGGGCACGAACCCGGCCCAGGTCGTCGGCATCGATGCAACCGTGCCGGCTCCCGACTCCTTCTCCGATCCCAACGATCGCTCGAGTGCCGCCCGGGCCCTCGACTACATGGGGCTCGTCGGCGGCACGCCGATCACCTCGATTCCGCTCGACCGGGTCTTCATCGGATCCTGCACGAATAGCCGCATCGAGGACTTGCGGGCCGCGGCCCGCGTCGTGCAGGGCTACCGCGTCGCGCCGACCGTGAGCGCCATGGTGGTGCCGGGCAGCGGCCGCGTGAAGCGGCAGGCGGAAGAGGAGGGCCTCGACCAGGTCTTCCGGACCGCCGGCTTCGATTGGCGGGAGGCCGGCTGCAGCATGTGCCTCGGCATGAACCCCGACATCCTCACCCCCGGCCAGCGGTGCGCCTCGACGAGCAATCGCAATTTCGAGGGCCGGCAGGGGAAGGGGGGCCGGACGCATCTCGTCTCGCCGGCCATGGCCGCCGCCGCCGCGGTCTCCGGCCACTTCGTCGACATTCGCTCCTGGAACTACAAGGAGAGCCGCTAACCAACCATGCAGCCCTTCACGACGCACACCGGCATCGTCGCCCCGCTCGATCGGGCCAACGTCGACACCGACCAGATCATTCCCAAGCAGTTCCTCAAGCGGATCGAGCGGACCGGCTTCGGCCAGTTCCTGTTCTTCGACTGGCGGTTTCTGCCCGACGGCACGCTCGATCCCGCCTTCGAGCTCAACGCACCGACGGCGGCCGGTGGCAGCATCCTGCTCGCCCGCCGCAACTTCGGCTGTGGCTCGAGCCGCGAGCACGCCCCCTGGGCGCTCGCCGATTACGGGTTCCGGGCCGTGATCGCCCCGACGTTCGCCGACATCTTTTTCAACAACTGTCTCCAGAACGGCATGCTGCCGATCCGGCTTTCGGAGGAGGATGTGGCGGAGTTGTTCCGCCGGACGACCGCGGCCAACGCTGCCGGCGAATCCTATCAACTCCATGTCGACCTGCGCGAGTGCACGGTTCGCGACGATGCCGGCTTTGCCCGCTCGTTCACCGTCGATCCGTTCCGGCGTCAGTGCCTCCTCGAAGGGCTCGACGACATCGGGCTCTCGCTGCGGCATGTCGATCAGATCGCCGCCTGGGAGGCGGGCCACGGGCTGCCGCCGGTGGCCGGATCACGATGACGCGGCCCCGCAGCCCTGCGATCCTCGTTCTCTGGGGATGCCTGGCGGGGATGCCATCCGCAGCGCCCCTGCCTGCTGCGACGGTCACGACCGTGCTCGACACAGGTCTCGGCGGCTCTGCGGAGGGCCGGGGCCGGCTCGCGGTGACGGCCAACGGACAGAAACTGGCCTGCATCATGGGCGAGGATCAATCCGGTGTTCCTAACGCGATCGTCGCCTGCGATTCCACCGCGGGTGTCGGCCGGCGCGAGATCGTGACGGCGCCCGCGGCGGACCAACCAGTGCCCCTGGCTCTCGGCTTCATCGACATGACGGTGCTGGTGGCTGTCTGCCGTTCCGGCGACGAATGGTCGCTGCGAACGTGGCGGCTAAAGCCCGATGGCCCCGCCGACCCGGCCGAGCCGCTGCAGACGGTGCGACTGGGCCGAGCGACCGGCGTTGCCGCCGAAGTCAGTCTCGTCGTGAGCCGCTCCCGGGAATGGCTGGTCGTGACCGGGCTGCCGGAGCCGCTGCCTGCCGTGCTCCGCGCGGCGATCGCCGGCGTCCGTGTCGGTCCGCCGTCCGCCCGTCACTGTCCCCACCTGGCCCCGGGTGTTCGCCCGGTGGCCGTGACGGTCGGTCCGCAGGACGAACTGGTGCTCATCGAGCGGCACAGCGACGTTCCTCCCGCGGGCGATGCGGTAACTCCTCCCGCGGGCGATGCGGTGTCGTTCTTCGACGCCACCGGGCTGTGCCTTCTCCGGCTCGACACCGGCCTGACAGCGATTCGCGATGCCGCGTTCGCTCCCGAGGCAAGGGTGCTGTGGGTGGTGGCCGACGACGCGTCCTCCCGGCAGCCGCGCGGCGGCCTCTGGCGACTCGACGCCACGCTGCGCGGCGGCCGTCAGGCCGTGGCCGCCGTGCCGGTCGCCGATCTGCCCGGCCCGCTCGCCGTGGCCTGTCCGACGAAGACGGCGGTACTCGTGACGCATCCCCGTGCCGACGGCCTCCGCGTCGTCCGCATCTCCGTTTCACCGGTTCGCCCGCCGCCCGTTCTGCCGCCGCCAGGAGCCATCCCATGACGACATCCCGCCGCGAGAAGATCGAAGCCCTGCTGAAGGACGATCCCACCGACGTCTTCCTCCGCTACAGCCTCGCCCTCGAGATGGAGTCGGCGGGCGAGTGGGAGGCGGGCCTCGACATCCTCCAGGATCTCGCCCGCCACGAACCTCCCTACGTGCCGGCCTTTCACATGGCCGCCCAGCACCTGATCAAGCACGACCGGATTGCCGACGCCCGCCGGGCCCTCCGCGAGGGCATCGAGGCGGCCCGGACTCAGGGCAATCAGCATGCCGCGGCCGAAATGTCGGAGCTCCTCATGAGCCTCGGCACGCCGTCCTGACCAGTGTCCGCGGTCTGGCCCGCCCGCAGCCTGGCCGGCCTGCAGCCCGTCAGCGTTACGGCGCCGGCACCGGCTCGCCTGCCTCGGCGCCACGGGTGATCGTGAAGCCCATGTCCTCGATCATCTTGTAATCCGCTTCCGGCAGCTGGCCCGCCGTCGTCAGGTAATCGCCGACGAAGATCGAGTTGGCCGCATAGAGACCGAGGGCCTGGAGGCTCCCGAGGTGGATCTCCCGGCCACCGGCGATCCGGAGCTCGGCGGCGGGATTCACGAGCCGCATCATCGCCAGGCCCCGCAGGCAGTCGCGGGGAGTGACCCGACGCGTCCCCTCGAGCGGCGTGCCGTCGATCGAGTTGAGGAAGTTCAGTGGAATCGACTCGACCTCGAGATCGCGGAGCTCGCAGGCCATGTCGACGAGATCGTCCGGCGTTTCGCCCATCCCCATGATGCCGCCACTGCACAGGGAGAGCCCCGCCTCGCGGCAGGCGGCGAGCGTCGCCACGCGGTCGGCATAGGTATGGGTCGAACAGACCTCGCCGTAATATCGCTCGCTCGTGTTGAGGTTGTGGTTGACCTTGTCGACCCCGGCCGCCGCCAGCCGCCGGGCCTGTTCGGGCGTGAGCAGCCCGAGACAGGCACAGATGTTGAGCCCGAACTGTTCCTTGATCTGCGGAGCGATCGAGCAGACGAAGTCGATTTCCCGCTGGGTCGGCCCGCGGGCCGAGATCACGATGCAGAAGGTCTTCGACTGCCGCTCCGCGGCGAGCCGGGCCGCCTCCAGGAGCTTCGGCCCGGAAAGCAGGTTGTACTTCGGGATCTCGGCTTCCGACACCTTCGACTGCGAGCAGTAGCCGCAGTCTTCCGGACACAAGCCGCTCTTGGCGTTCATCAGGAAGAATAGCTGCACCGTGTTGCCGAAGTGGTGGTGCCGCACCCGATAGGCTGCCGCCATCAGGTCGAGGATCTCGGCATCCGGCGAATCGAGAATCGCGCGGGCCTCGGACCGTTCGAGCCGCCCACCGGCGAGCACGCGACCGGCAAGCGCATGCCAGCGGCCAGGTTCGGCGGGGGCGACAGGAGCACTGGGCGACTCGGCGAGTGACATACGGCAACTCTCACGGTGCGAATCCCCGCGGCACTCCCGCGGAGTCCACGAATGTACGGGATATCGCGGCAGTCATAAAAGGCCCGCTCGCATTGTGGGGGGTGCTCGGGGCTGCCCGTGCCCTCCAGTAGCCCAGTGTCTCCGACACTGGGAATCCGCCTCGGCGCCCGTCGATCGGCCAAGTGTTTCCGTTGGCCTGCCCGCATTGTCGGTGTCGAAGACACCGACCTACACATGCTGGCCGCCTACGCCGGCTCGATGGCACGGGCAGCCCCGAGCAGTCTTCTGGCGATTCGCCGCGACTCACGCCAGGCCGAGGGGAAACGGGCTGAGCAACTCGAGCCCCGTCGCCGTCACGAGATAGTCGTCCTCGATTCGCATCCCGCAGGCAAGACGCGGATCGTAGAGCGCCGGCTCGACCGCGATCACGTCCCCCTCCTCGAGCACGTCGTCCCAGTGGGGATTGAGCCGGGGCGTCTCGTGTACGGACAGGCCGATCCCGTGGCCCAGATGGCTCGACCAACTGCCCACCGCGGCCCCCGCCAGCCACTCCCGCACCTCCTCGTAGATCGCCCGACAGGCGACGCCCGGCCGCGCGATCCGCTCGACGAGCGCGAGCGCCGCGCAGACCCGCTCGCAGGCCACGGTCTGTTCATCGGTCGGACGGCCGTCGACGGCCAGCGTCCGGGAAATGTCGGCGAAGTACCCCCGATAGGCCGGCCCGAGATCGAGAATGAAAAGCTCCCCGGCGACGCACGCCCGGTCGCGCGGCGGGCCGCCCCGAACGCCGGAGGCATAGTCGTTGCCGGTGGCCGTGAGCATCTCGCCGCACGACGCCACCGCCGCTCCCTGGAGCGCCGAGAACACCTCCAGTTCGTTCACGCCGGGCCGGACGATCTCGCGGGCCCGCGCCGCCATCGCCCCGCTCGCCGCGATCGCCCGCCGGAGATTCGCCAGCTCGTCGAGATCCTTGCGGCGCCGCAGCCGCAGAAGATCGGCATCGATGTCATGGCATTCCGCGTCGCCCAGCCGATCGAGCACCTGTCGCGGACAGGTGGAAAACTCCACGCCGACCCGCCTCGCGGCCGGCCGCCCAGCCAGCCAGTCGGCGAGCACCGCCGCCGCCGCCGCCCGCTGATCGGCCAGGCTGCGGAGCGTCGACCGCCACTTCGCCTCGTAGGTGCGCACCTCGTCGGCTGCCGCCCGCTCCACCGGCTTGTCGGGGCAGACGAGCAGCACGTCGCCGCCGGCGCTCACCGCCGCCAACGGTGCGAACCGCCAGTCCCACCGATGCCCGGTGAGATACTCCACATGCTCCGGCGCGACCAGCACGGCCACATCGGCCCGAGCCGCCGCCAGGCAGTCCCGAAACCGCGCCTGGCGCAGCCGGCAGGCATCGAGGTCGAGCAAGGGAATGCCGCCGTTCATCGCCCGCCATTCATACGAGTTTTTCGCTCAGGCCCGGATCGAACTTCGGGAACTGCGGATCGAGGCTCAAGAGCGTCTGGCGCAGGAGCCGGGCCACCACGAGATTGCGGTACCACTTCCTGTCGGCGGGCACCACGTGCCAGGGTGCCTCCGCCGTGTTGCAGAGCGTGAGGACATCCTCGTAGGCGGCCTGATAGTCGTCCCAGAGCCGCCGGTCCTCGAGGTCGCTCGGGCCCAGCTTCCACTGTTTGCGGGGATCCCGCAGCCGCTCCTGCAGCCGCTCTTTCTGCTCCTTGCGGCTGATGTGCAGGAAGCATTTCACGAACGTCAGGCCGCCGTCGACGAGCAGCTTTTCGAAGGCATTGATCTGTTCGTACCGGTTCTTCCACACCCGGGCCGGGACGAGCTTGCGAACCCGTACGACCAGCACGTCCTCGTACTGGGAGCGGTTGAAGACGCCGATGCGTCCGTGGGCCGGCACGGCGGCATGGATGCGCCAGAGAAAATCGTGGGCCAATTCCAGCTCACTCGGCGCCTTGAAGCTCTTGACGTCGAGGCACTGGGGGCTGATGCCGCTCGCCAGCATCCGAATGGTGCCATCCTTCCCCGACGTGTCGATGCCCTGGAGCACGACGACGACCGCCCGCTTCGCCTCGGCATAGAGCCGATACGCCAGCTCGTCGAGCGCCTCGCAGCAGGCCCGCGTCTCCGCTTCGGCTTCTTCCCGCGAGATGCCGCCCGTGAACCCCGGGTCAAAATCGGAGAGATGAAACTCCGCGCCCGGGGGCAGAGCAAGCGGCTGTTCCGGCGGCACGTCTTTCGGCATGCCTCCGAGTGTAGCGAATCGGTAACGCCAATCGGTGTGGCGGATCGCGGATCGTCAGCCGTCCTGGCGATCGGACCCCTGATAAAAGACCGCCCGCGAACTGACGGTCCGCTGCCGCCGGCGTCGGGGCCGTGGGGGGGCGATCATCTGGGAATCGAGCAGGTCGTGCAGCAATTCAGCAGCCGTCGGCTGCCCGGCCGGAGCGGCGTCATCCTCGACCGTCCCGGCCACCATGGCATCCATCTGATCCTCGATTCCGAGCACGTCGGCGATCGGCCAGACGGCCTGGCCACGAATCGGATGGCGGTCGATGCCGACATGGACGATGACGCGACCGGTGGCCACCTGGGGCGGGCGACGGCTGGCGACGAGGGCGATCGAGTTCATGGCGGGACTCCTGCGTGGTTCGCCGGAAGATCCGGCGTCGCTCCAAAGTAGGTGCAGATGGCGTGCCAAATCGGTACGAGCGGCACGCGCCCCCTGCATTCGTCGCGACCCGCGCACCTTGCCAGGAACGAGCCGCGTTGGGGCAACCTGGGAAGAATTCCCGGCCAGGCACCGCCGCGGCCCTTTGCAAATTTTTCAGCTCTCAGCCATTTGCGTCG
>Ga0114946_10001147_pt1 | contig 18121 bp, 18 predicted proteins | sample WalLakDeSediment_FD_88676 | JGI IMG/M metagenome (GOLD analysis project Ga0114946, IMG submission 88676) | Lake sediment microbial communities from Walker lake, Nevada to study Microbial Dark Matter (Phase II) - Walker Lake 11/02/13 Deep Sediment | ecosystem: Environmental > Aquatic >...
ACCGAATTTCAAATCAATGCGGGAGTTCATAAATCCCTGTACCTCTTCAGTCACAGATGCTGCACGGAGAGAGTTCACGACTTCATCGGAACCGAAAACATCTTCCGTGTAATAAATATCATCGGGTCGAACGATGGTCTGAGTCAATGTTGCACTGTTGGAATTCAGGAAACCGAATGAGGGCCCAATCAGTGCGTAAAACGGTGAAGTGCCGAAGCGTATACGTGCCAGCACATCGAAACCGATATAATCGAACGTCCAGTCCGTCTTGCAGTTCAATATTGTTGTCAGATCGCTTTCCGTTTCAGGGTGGATTTCCCGAGTATCTATACTCTCATCGAATTCGCCGAAACGCGTATGATAGTTGAGCTTTGCCACTATACCGAAAGCATCCGAAATGGGAAGGTCCATTGCGACCCCGATATACCAGCCAAGTCCGCTCCCTTCATCGACGCTTGCGGGCAGGATATACCGCGGGTTGTGGGGATTGGGCATGTAATACGGGAGAGGACCGTTCGTGAAGCTCGAGTACGTGAGACCGGCATCGAAACCGAGATACCAGTAGTACGGAGGTCCTCCGCGATCCGGCCGCAACACGTCACCAGCTTCATACCAAGCGAGGTATGACTGCGACCGTTGTGGTCCATCGGCACGCAGTGCGGATGAGGAGGCGACAAGAAGAATTCCCACCAAAAGCGGCAGGAAAGTGTAAAGTCGTACAGTTCGTGCCATAATTTCCTTTCCTTCGTGAAACAAGAAACATTGTATTGAGTCGCGTGCCGCGATCTTGAACAGTCGGTTGAAGTATATGCGAGTATAGGTGATTTTGTCGAGTTTAGCAAACTCGGCGACTTGCGCTCCGCATGGCTCCCGGTACGATGTAGTAATGACGCAGCGGAAGATACTGGCATTGTTGCTTTCAACATTTCGCCGAAAGCGTTCTTGCATGCTGCCAAGCGCAGACATCAGAGTGATACTGCTCGATATGTATCCGTGGGTACTCTTGCATCTATGTCGTGAATAAGGAAAGGGGAATTGCTGCGGGTTGGCGGCGAGACACTGTTCGGTGCATTGCGTCGTATGATACTGTCGAAGCATGCAAAAAGTCATGCTGACTCTCCGACTATTGATCCGTAGCTGGAAAATTTTCTCCGTCAAATATTTTGTGTGCTGATGTATTCTGTACAAGGAAACACAACTTTCGTGATCAGCACATCACCATGTCGTCCACGCTCCCGAAGCGCGGCGCGGTACTTGAGAAGCAACTGGTGGTATGTCTTGTTCATCTACCCTCGAGCAAAGAAAAAAGGTCTGTTGAACAGACCTTTGTGGACCCAGACGGGATCGAACCGACGACCTCTACAATGCCATTGTAGCGCTCTCCCAACTGAGCTATGGGCCCGAGGGAAGATCAAAGATAGCATGACTCGCGCTTTGATGCAACTGTTGCGCAAGCGGAAGTGGGGTTGAAAAAGACTGATACGTGCATGCAGCAACATGATGTTGCAATTTCAGATACGAGCATGCATATTAGTCATATATCTTATCGATTCTTGCTCCCGCCGCGATAAGTAGAGGATTTTGCATCGATACTCCCAAGATGTACTTTCTGAAGTGACTATGTCGTACCAATTGAGTCTGCAAATGTTTGATCGACCTGCACTGTCGGAGGAGGCGTCGGGAACACGTAGGGGACAACGTGGTGCGGTGTTCACACGCAGTGAAATAGTCGAGTTCATACTCGATCTCAGCGCTTGGACGGTCGATCAGCCACTGCTGTCGTATCGGCTTCTCGAACCTTCGTGTGGTGAAGGAGATTTTCTTGTCGTTATCCTTGAACGCCTCCTGCGGGAATTCTCTCGATCGGGTGCAGATACACGCGACGCAGTAGTGTTACTCACGCCATGTATTCGCGCCGTTGAAATACATAGCGATAGCATACGAAGCGCGCGAAACAGACTTTCGCGAATATTCGCTGATTATGGAATCCCATCTCGCGAGGCCGATGCGCTACTCGAACAATGGATTATTCAGGGAGATTTTCTGCTGGTTGATCTACCCGGCGATTTCACGCATGTCGTAGGCAATCCTCCGTATATCAGGCAAGAGTGTATTCCCGATAACGTGCTGGCTCTGTACAGACAGCGCTACCACACGATGTATGATCGAGCCGATATTTACATTCCATTCATTGAACGAAGTCTGCAGCAATTATCTCAACATGGCACCTTGGGTTTCATTTGTTCCGATAGATGGATGAAGAATAAATACGGTGAGAAGCTTCGAGTGATGATATCTCGGGATTACCATCTCAAGTGTTACGTCGATATGGTCAACACGCCCGCATTCCATTCCGAGGTTTCCGCGTATCCGGCCATCACCGTAATAACGAAGGGAAAGTGTGGGCAAGGAACTCGACTTGCACATCGTCCGGAGATGTCGTCCGGGAAGTTGCAAACCCTTGCGAAGGAACTTCGAGGGGAAACGCATGGAGCTGCCGGTGGGACGGGATGTTTGCAAGGCGTCGTAAACGGTGCACAACCTTGGATACTGCATTCAATGGATCGGTTACGCGTTGTTCGTCGTTTGGAACAGACCTTGCCGAGTATCGAGAAGAGTGGATGCAGAATAGGTATTGGAGTTGCTACGGGTGCAGACAAGGTCTACATAGGAATGATGCACGAACTGGAAGTCGAAGCTGATAGACTGCTACCGCTAGTGGGGACGAAAGATATTACAAATGGCGTCATCGAATGGAAAGGAAAAGGAGTGATCAATCCATACAATGAGCATGGGGGCTTGGTGTCGCTTGATGAATATCCACTGCTCCGAAAATACTTCGATACGCACCGATCACAGTTGAAGCAACGCAATTGTGCAGTGAGACAGCCACGAAACTGGTATCGCACTATTGATAGCATCTACCCTCATTTACTGCATAAGCCTAAATTGCTCATCCCGGATATCAAAGGTGCAGCGAACATCGTCCACGATACCGGTCAATATTATCCGCATCACAATCTATACTACATCATCTCGAAGGAATGGGAATTTAACGCTCTGCGGACGCTTTTACGAGCAGGCGTAGCGAATCTTTTTGTCGCCACGTACAGCACCCGCATGCGCGGAGGCTATCTGCGCTTCTAGGCACAATATCTGCGAAGGATCAGAATTCCGCGATGGAGCGACGTGTCAAATGATCTTCGAGATACTCTCATCAGTGCCGCACTCACTGACGACGCCTCACTTGGCTACGAGGCGGTGTTCGAATTGTATCGATTCGATAAACATGAGCGAAAGTTGTTGCAGTCTGAGCTTCTGGAAGAAATTCAATTAGTCTGAGACTACCTGATTATAATAAACTAACCCGCGATGGCATCAAGGAATTCCGGCGTCTACGCGAGGAGGCAATAGGTGCTGCAGTTGACTTTTGGACTGCGTATAGGGAGGGAGCCTTCGGAGAAATTCCTCGTCCACTGCTTGCCTGGATGATGTTGTTGGAGGATTGCCCGGCTTCGAGATCAGTAGTGAAGATAGGGACAGGTCAATTTCCGGTGTTCCCCGAATTTTCACACACATCGTATGCTGAGCGGTACGATCTGCTATGCAAAAAACTCGTGAAAGAACAGCTCTACACCACTGCTACATTGATGCTGTCGCGACGAGACGCAATGCAGTCCGGCCGATACAGCGAGATGTCGGAATTGACTGGAGTAAAAACATTCGTCACGACTTTGGCCGCTCATATCGCCGGCGTTGTTGCGAGAATGTGAAATTTTTTCGCAACGACATTCCTCGATCTCACCTCACGTGCACGCCTACATGCCTTTCATACGTTGGCACCGCCGGTGACGCGCACATACAGTGGTGCCGTGCAGTACTACTATGCTGTAACCGGTATGCAGAACCTCCTGTCGGACGCGACGCATTGCTTCGAAGCTATAGCACGAACATCTTGCGAGAATCTTTGCCTGAACCTATACACGGAGCGATCATGCGTTACACCCGTATCCGGTGCTGTGAACGGAGCAGCACCGCACGGGAGCGAATTCACATTACTTCTTCACAGGAACGGTTCCTAAGCTCTGCGTGAAATAATCCGAGCGCTCATTGGTATGAATGGCAAGTGCACCGGCACGGACAAGTCTGACGAGCAAGCGCGAGGCGCGACGTTCGGACACATTGATGAGTTTCGCGTACTCCTTCACCGTGATGCGCTCGTTGCGTTCGAACCAGGTGAACAAGCGTCGTTCGGCCTCGCCGATAACAAGTCGCACCGGCTCCGAAGCACCGTATTGATGCTTGAGCACGCGCACCATTTCCTTCGATGCCTGGACGCTCTTCTCACCGACACGCACATACGCCTTGCGCTCGTCGTCGCCGTCTATGAAGAAATGCGGCTTGTGCTCGCTTTCGAAAATGTTAATGCATATCACGTCGCGTCCGTCGATGGAGAAAATCGTCGCTTCGTGCTTCAACGGCGGATCGCAGAGATGCACCGCGGCGTAGGTGATATCCGCAAGTTCCGATTTTTCGCTCTCGACGCCGACGATACTTTTATCGTCGTCCACACCGAACAGCATGACACCGCCGCGAGTGTTGGCGAACGCTATCATTTCCTTGGCGATTTTTTCCGCCGACGAAACCTTGCGTTTGAATTCGACAAGCAGGCCTTCGCCTTCTTCTATCATCGCCATGACCTCGTGGAAGCGCATACTTGTCCTCTGTGCGTAAAAAAGTATATTCCGAAAATTCGGACGAAAAGACAATGCCTTTTTTCGTGCAGTACCTCGATATGACGGATTTTTTCGTATCATTCCGTTTCAACACTGCTTCCATATTGATATCACTATGCCCATTCTTTGCAACTACTATGTGACATACAAGTGCAACGCGTATTGCGGGTTCTGCCATTTCGGCGATCATTCCCTTTATCGTACAAGCAGACATGCAGACACCGAGACGGTACTCCGGAACATCGACAGCATGAGAACGCTCGGGGTTCGTTTCATCGATTTGACCGGCGGTGAACCGTTGCTGCATCCACACATAGACCGCATAGCGGCTGCGGCGAAGGATGCCGGAATGATTACCAGTATAACGACAAACGCGTTATTATATCCGAAGTGGGCCGAGCGACTGCGCGGCAATGTGGATTTGCTGCATTTTTCGATAGACGGGGCCGACGCGGAGACGCACAATCGTTCACGTGGAGTCGCATGCTTCGACGCGGTGTTCAAATCCATAGGCATTGCCAAGTCACTCGGGGAAGCCCCGGATTTGTTGTTCACCGTCACCAAGGACAATTACCGGGCATTGGATGCCGTGTATGCTTTGGCGCGGGAGCACGATCTGGTGTTACTGCTCAATCCGGTGTTCGAATACTTTCGCGAGGAGCAACTTCCGGAAGAGGCTTTGGATGCTATCGAAGAGGCGGGACGGCGTCGCATGACGTATTTGAACCCTTCGTTCGTGACACTGCGGCGTAGCGGAGGCAACGACCCCGACTATCCACTCTGCAAGGCGGTTTCGCGCGTCATCGTTATTTCACCCGACAATGAACTCCTATTGCCGTGCTATCACATGCACAACGAGCGAATCCCCATAGGCGATGATCTCCGCGCTGCGCACTCTTCGGAGCGTGTACGGCAGCATAGTCGGCTCGAAGGCAGACACGCATTCTGCAAAGGGTGTACAATCAATTGCTATTTCGAACCCTCGTTCGCCTTTCCGACGAATTTGCTTTCGCTTGCCGCTGTTCCATCGAAAATCAGATATGGCTACGCGAAATACATACTCCAGCCCTTGCGCAAACGCTGAGCACTGGAACATTTTCCGCTATTCGTCGTCCAATGCTGTATTCCGGCGTAGGCACTGGAAAGTGGTTTGCATACGTCACGGAGGCTTTGCTAAATTATTGCTTCATCAGTCCGTGGAGGGATAGCCACGAGAATGCGTACATCCTTCCCACCACGACACGGTATCTCGTGAACACTTAGAGGAATTCATGGACGTCAACATCCAGGAAATCAACGAACATATCCAGAAGGAAAGCGCCTTCGTCGATATTCTGAAGCTGGAGATCGGCAAGGTTATCGTTGGGCAGAAAGCCATGGTGGATCGTTTGCTAATCGGCTTGCTCGGCAACGGGCATATTTTACTTGAAGGCGTGCCGGGACTTGCGAAAACCACAGCGATCAAAACTCTCGCAGCTTCCATGAGCGCGCTTTTCCACCGCATTCAATTCACTCCCGATCTTCTGCCGGCCGATCTGATTGGTACAATGATTTACAATCAGAAAACCGGCGAGTTTCAGACGCGCCAAGGCCCGATTTTCGCGAATTTCATTCTCGCAGACGAGATCAATCGTTCCCCGGCGAAAGTGCAGAGCGCTCTGTTGGAAGCCATGCAGGAGCGGCAAGTCACCATAGGTGCCGACACATACCCCTTACCGGAACCCTTCCTCGTCATGGCCACGCAGAATCCCATCGAGCAGGAGGGTACGTATCCGCTTCCGGAAGCACAGGTGGATCGTTTCATGCTCAAGGTGAAAATCGATTATCCATCGCGTGATGAGGAATTGCTGATCATGCGGCAGCAGATATCGAAAGACCTCCCCGTCGCGCATCCGGTGGTTTCCCCCGAGGATATTCTCAATGCCCGGGCAGCGTTGCACAAAGTGTACATGGACGAGAAAATCGAGCGGTACATTCTCGACATCGTGGAATCGACGCGACGTCCGCGGGAGTTTCAGCTCGAACGCATCGAACATTTCATCTCGTACGGCGGTTCCCCTCGCGCCAGCATCAATCTAGCTATAGCGGGCAAGGCACACGCCTTTATTCAATGCCGCGGCTATGTGATCCCCGAGGATATACGCGCGATTTGCTTCGACGTGATGCGCCATCGCATAGCTGTCACCTACGAGGCCGAAGCGGAAGAAATGACATCTGAAATGATCATACAGGAAATACTCGACACAATCGAAGTTCCCTGAAATTCGTGTGCGGTATCGCAGAATCTCTCGCACACGTCGGATAGCCATGGATACGAAACAGATATTTAAAAATGTTCGACAAATAGAAATACGCACCAAAGGTCTGGTGAACCAGCTCTTCTCCGGTGAATACCATAGCGTATTCAAAGGGAGGGGTATGGAGTTTTCGGAAGTTCGGGAATACCAGTACGGCGATGACGTGCGCACGATAGACTGGAACGTGTCCGCACGCTTCAACCGGCCTTTCGTCAAGGTGTTCGAGGAAGAGCGTGAATTGACTGTCATGTTACTCGTTGACATGAGTGGTTCGCAGGATTTCGGTACGACGAGCCGTCGCAAGCGTGAAATCGCCGCTGAGTTGAGTGCCGTCCTGGCCTTCAGCGCCATTCGCAACAACGACAAGGTGGGTATGACTATTTTCACCGACCGCATCGAATCCTTTGTTCCTCCGAAAAAAGGTCGATCACATATTCTACGCATCATTCGCGATATTCTCGCATACAATCCCGCCGGAACGGGAACCGATATCAGTGCGGGGTTGGAGTATTTCAACAGTGTTACGAAAAAACGGTCCATCGCATTTCTTGTTTCCGATTTCATCGACGACGGTTACCAGAAAGCAATGAAAATCGCAGCTCGAAAGCACGATCTCATTGCAATACAGTTGATTGATCCAAGGGAGAGGCAACTGCCGGATGTCGGTTTGGTGAAATTGCGTGACGCTGAAACCGGTGTGGATCGATGGGTGGACACATCGAGTCGCGCGGTGCGTGACGGGTATGTTCTGCGCTGGGAGAAACGCAACAAGGAATTGCAGCGGCAATTTCTCGTCTCGAACGTCGATTCCATCGTGATAGATGTTCGCGGCGGATACGTCCAACCGCTGGTGGAGTTTTTCAGAATGCGGGAGAGGCGTTACAGATGAAGCTACGTGTTCTCGTCGTCGTGTTTCTGGGTGCGCTTGCGCCTGCTCTGCTCGCGCAGCAGCTCTCCGTGCGCGTGACAACTGATTCCACGAGCGTCTTGATCGGCGAATGGATACCCGTTTCGCTGGAAGTCGAAGCCCCGAATGACGTCACGCTGTACTTACCCTCTTCCGACGAAGACGTAGACGGAGCGTACTTCGTTTCCGCCGAAGATGAACGGCGCGACGACAGCCAAGGAGTGCAGTTTATCCGGCGGGACATGACGCTTACCGTCTTCGATACCGGTCGTATCGACATCGCAGTGCTGGTGCGCTACCGTTTGCCCGACGACACCACAATGCGGGTGGCTCGTTCTAAAGCACTCACAATCGCAATACGTGGTGTGGAATTGGATACGAGCATCACGTTCAAAGATATTCGCGATGTACTGCATGTTTCACTCACCATCTGGGATTACCTGCTCTATGTGGGAATAATCGCGCTGCTCGCCGTACTCGGTTTTTTTGCATACAGGTGGTATACGCGCAGACCGGTCAAAGAGGAAGTGGAAGAAGAAGCTCCCGTAGTGATTATTCCACCGCACATCGTAGCATTGCAAGCACTGCATCACCTTCGTGAAGAAGCGATATGGAAGCTGGGCGAGCACAAGGAGTATCAAACGCGGCTCAGTGAAATTCTCCGTACCTACATCGAGAATCGATACGAGCTGCCGGCGATGGAACAAACGACGGGCGAAATCCTGCGGGCTATCGCAGTTCTCCCAATCGATCCGGACTTGTTGACAAAACTGGAGCATACGCTGCGAATCGCCGATTTTACTAAGTTTGCGAAATACCAACCAAGCGCCGTGCAGCATGAGGACGGGCTGAATTTCGGTTTCGATTTCGTCAATGCAACAGCGGAGCAGACAGTTCCTCCCGAAGGAGGAGACGATGTTTGAATCCATCACGCATTTCGCGAATCCAGAACTGCTCTGGGCGCTGTTGCTGTTGCCGCTCTTAGTCGTGTGGCACTTCTGGAAACAACATCGCTTGACTGCATCCTTGCGGCATTCGTCGTTGCAAACGTTACAGGGATTGCCGACTGGATGGAAAGTGTACTCGCGGCATGTGCCATTCGTGTTGCGCATGTTCGCTCTGGGCTTGTTGATTGTCGCTTTGGCTCGCCCGCAATCCTCCGCACGTGGCGAGACCGTGTATCGCGAGGGTATAGACATCACCATAGTTCTTGACATTTCCGGCTCGATGCTTGCCGAGGATTTTCGTCCCAACAGAATGGAAGCCGCCAAACAAGTCGCCGAGGAATTCATTCGTGGCAGGATGAATGACCGTATCGGTCTCGTGATATTCGCCGGTGAGAGTTTCACACAGTGTCCGCTCACAACCGATTATTCGGTTCTCATAGATTTGTTGAGAAAGGTGAAAACGGGGTTTTTGCAGGACGGTACTGCCATCGGCGACGGCATGGCGAACGCGGTCAACCGCATGCGGAAGAGCACGGCGAAGAGTCGCGTTATGATTCTGCTTACCGATGGCGTCAACAACATGGGCTCGATCGATCCAGCCACTGCGGCCGAAATCGCTGCCACATTCAATATCAGAGTGTATTCCATTGGCGTCGGAACACATGGAACAGCACCATATCCTGTTAAAACACCTTTCGGCATTCAATATCATCCAATGCCTGTTGAGATCGACGAGGACATGCTGCGGCAGGTTTCAGCGCTGACCGGAGGACAGTATTTCCGCGCTACGAACAACAGGGCACTGAAGGAGATTTACGAGAAAATCGACGAGATGGAAAAGACGAGAGTAGAAGTGACGGAATTCCACCGCTACTCCGAGCTGTTTTACTCCTGGCTTCTGGCCGCTATAGCCTTGTTGCTCTGCGAACTCCTTCTGCGTGTGTTCGTGTTCAGGAAGATACCATGAGACTGGAGTTGTGAAGCATGATCAGATTCGCACATCCTGAATTCTTGAATTGGCTGTTCGCTCTGCCTGCGCTGCTCGCATTGTTTTGGGCTGCGTGGTATTTGCAGCGACGCCGGTTGCGTGCGTATGGCGATGCGAGGGTGATACGCCGCATGATACCTGAGCGGAGCCGGGTGAAACACTGGCTGCGAGCCGGGATCGTGCTGCTCGCCTTCGCCTCGCTGATTGTCGCGTATGCCAATCCGAAAGTGGGCACACGCTACGAGGAAGTAACACGCACAGGTATTGACCTCATCGTTGCCGTGGACGTGTCCTCCAGCATGGACGCCGAGGACATTCGTCCTAGTCGCATGAGCGCGGCTAAACGGGAGGTTCAAAATCTCATAGGAAATCTCAAGGGTGATCGAATCGCGATTATAGTCTTCGCTGGCGAAGCTTATATGCAATTGCCCTTAACCACAGATTACAGTGCTGCGTTAATGCTTAGCGATGTGATCAGTACCGGTATAGCACCCAGACCTGGCACCGCAATCGGCTCTGCTATCAGGCTTGCCCGTGAAAGCTTCGAGCAGGATGAGGGCAAGCACAAAGCCATGGTGATTATAACCGACGGCGAGAACCATGAGGACGATCCCGTAGAAATGGCGCGCGAGGCTTCGAGGGAAGGCATAGTAATTCACACAATTGGTATGGGCACTCTCGAAGGGGCGCCGATACCCGAACGTGTTGACGGCAACACCAGACGGTATAAAAAAGATCGTGACGGAGAACTCGTTCTAACACGTCTCGATGCTGAAACACTCAAGGAAATTGCCAGAGCGGCCAACGGTACGTTCACGCAGGCCGTCAGCGGTCGCGACAATCTGGCCACTGTGTTCAGTCAAATAGAACGCATGGAGAAGAAGGAATTCGGCACAAGGCAATTCACCGATTTCGAAGATCGTTTCCAGTATATGCTGGCTCTCGGTTTGTTGTTGCTTGTCGGTGAGCTGTTTCTGTCAGAAACGCGCAATCGTTTTCTCGCGCGTTTCTCGGTGTTCAAACCACATGAGAACGATGAATGAGGATTGAAATGATGAAATCTATGTTGCTGATCTTGATGGGTTTCGCCTTGTTTTCACACATAAACCTAATGGCGCAATCGTATAGAGCATCCGTCAACGAAGGTAACGAGCACTATCGTCAGCAGAACTACGACGATGCGGGTCTCCTGTATTCTCGAGGAGCGGAAGTGAAACCCGAACGCATCGAAAGTTGGTTCAACGCCGGTGCGGTTGCGTACAGAACCGAGGATATCAAGGCAGCCCTCGAGTTCTACGAGAACGCCGGTAAACGTGCCCGGAGCAGGGAAGAGCTGGCATCGACGTTATACAACGCAGGGAACGTCTTTCTGCATGCAGCCGATAAGCAAATCGACAATCCCGTACTGCAGAAAGCCGAAGGGAGCGACGCCGGAAAGCTTCGTATGGAAGGCTATAAACAAGCCATTGAACTTTATAAGCAGGCATTGAAACTCAATCCTCGTGACGATGATGCACGTTACAACCTGATGTACGCAAGGAAGAAACTCGAAGAACTTCAACAGGATCCGCAGAAACAGGATCAGGATAAGGATCAGCAACAACAGGAACAGGACAGGGACGAGAATGAGCAGGATAAAAGCAAACAGGATCAGCAGCAACAGCAGGACCAGCAGCAGCAGCAGCAACAGCAGCAACAGCAAGACGCACAGAGAGACGAACAACAGGCGCAGCCGAAACCCGAACAATCCATGACGAAACAGCAGGCGGAGCAAATCCTTCGCGCACTCGAACGACAGGAGAGGGATTTGCAACGCGAGAAAATGCAGGAAATCCCCGTCCGTGTCCGAGTGGACAGAGACTGGTAGAGTAAGACGATGTATGCTCGTGCATGTATCTGTTTGTGCCTACTCGTTGTTCTTGTTGCATCGGGGGCACATTCGCTGTTCGCACAAGAGGTGCAATTCACAGCCGGTGTGAATCGAAGCGAAGTCGCTCTCGGTGAACAATTCCAGGTGACCTTCACGTTGGCCGGTGGAAGTTTGAAGCAGTACAGCGATTTCAGAGCACCGGATTTGAACAAGGATTTTCTGACACTGGCTGGCCCCAGCACATCGCAGAGCATGCAAATCATCAACGGTCGAATGTCAAGCAGCATCTCCTGGACGTATGTTTTGCAAGGCAGGGGGGTCGGGACATTCACCATTCCCCCCGCGACGTTGAAATACGAGGGACAAACGCTCAGGACGAATACTTTGCGCATGAAGATCAGCCGAGCCGTGCCGGGGACTGGACAACCGAGTGGGAGAAGCGAGGAGCATCGGGATATTGATCTCGGGGACAATTTGTTCATTCGCGCGATACCGAATAAACGCACGGTGTTTCTCGGCGAGCCGATCACTGTGACGTACAAACTGTATTCCCGTGTCGCGTTTCAACTGGACAGTCCCATCAAGCTGCCACGTATGATTGGCTTCTGGAGCGAGGATGTCGAAACTCCCAGGCAACTGCGTCCGAGCATCGAGGTGTACAATGGCAAGCAGTACGAAACCTACATGATGCGCAAGGTGTTGTATTTTCCGACACAGGCAGGCTCGCTTACAATTGATCCGTTCGAGGTCGCCATCAATGTGCGCGTGAGAAAAAGAAGACAGACGGGTGATGATTATTTCGATCGTTTTTTCAGCGACCCGTTTTTCGATTCGTACGAGAATGTGAAAAAGACATTGATGACGGGGAAGATACCGGTCACCGTCAAGCCGTTGCCCGAAGAGAACAAGCCTGCCGGGTTCACCGGTGTTGTGGGGTCGTACGAGATGGATGTAAGCTTGGATAGGGATTCGTTGAAGGCAAACGAGACCGCTGCGCTCAAAGTCGTACTACGCGGGCGTGGCAACATCCGATTGCTCGATGAGCCTCGTGTGACATTTCCGACGGGAATAGATCACTACGACCCGACGATCAAAGAGGATGCCCGCCCGGCGGATGGCACAATGCGGGGCTCGAAAAGCTTCGAGTATCTGCTGGTGCCACGATTTCCAGGCAGGGTGAGCATTCCTCCCGTGGAATTCAGTTATTTCGATCTTGATCGCAAACGTTACGTTACGCATACATCTCCATCGTTCACGCTTCAAATCGCCGAGGGCGATGTTGTTCGGCAAGCAGGCGATCTCGAACAACGGATGATAGACTATCTGGCTATGGACGTGCGGCCCGTGAAGAATAATGCCGGGAGTTTGAAGCGGGAAAATAGCGGCGTTGCATCGTTACAGCTCGTGCTGCTCTTATACATGCTCCCTTGGGTAGCATGCATCGGTGCGTTGATTTGGAAACGTCGTTACGACAAATTGCACAGTGATATCGTCGGTTTGAAACGACGCCGGGCGACGCGAGTTGCGGAACGACGCCTCTCACGATCGAAAGCGTTTCTTGAGCGCGGTGACATAGAAGCGTACTATTTGGAGATCGCTCGAGCGTTGTGGGGTTATGCGCAGGATTCTCTGGCATTGCCAACCTCGCAGGTAACTATTCTCTCTGTCGTCGAGAGGCTCGAAGCTCGCGGAGTGCATCATTCCACGGCGACAAAACTACGCGACGCGTTGAATTCGGTGGAGTATGCTCGCTTTTCTCCCACCAGAGCGAGCGAGCAGGAAATGCGTGCTCTGTATGACACCGCCAAGGAGGCGATTATCACCGCGGAGCAGGCGTTGCGGGAGAGAACTGTATGAATCGACGCGTATGGAGTTTCACCCTGCTGTGCTTTCTCTCGATCATTCCTCGTGTCGATGCTGGTGACTTGCGCGAGCGGTACGATGAAGCACTAGGGAAGTACCGCGAAGCGCGTTATTTGGAGGCGATCACGTTATTCGAATCCATTTGTTCCGAAGGACATACGAGTTTCGAACTCTACTACAATCTTGGAAATGCATACTATAAAAACGGAGATTTGGGAAAGGGAATACTGAATTTCGAGCGTGCCTTGCGTCTTGAGCCAAGGAATCCCGATGCCATGCACAATCTGAATGTCGTACGCGCGCGTACACGCGACCGTGTCGAACCTATGCCGCTCATATTCTTCGTCCGCTGGTGGAATGATCTGAAGCAGTCGTATAAGCCAACTGTTTTTCTGATCTGGTCAACGGTATTGTTTTGGTGCCTCGCCATCGCTGTGTTCGTGTTTTTCGGTTTCAAAGCTCGTATTACACGACGCCTCGCCTTGCTGTCGGGAATTGTGTTTGCCGTAGCGTTCACAATTTCCTTTCTCCTCTATCAATTTCGAATCACGGACCTGAACGAACATCGCTTCGCGGTAGTCATGGAGTCGGAAGTGCCGGTGTTGAGTGCTCCGGATGAATCGGCGATAGAGAGTTTCGTCATTCACGAGGGGTTAACCGTGGAGGTGCTGGATTCGGACGGAACGCTGATGAATATCCGGCTTGCCGACGGAAAAAGTGGCTGGGTGCCCGCATCGGCGGTTGAGCGTATTTGATGGTTGTATCTTGTTTTTCGGCGTTGTAATATTCTGTATTGTCTCAGCCACGACGAGAGATTCTCATGTCACGATTGTCCGCAATTTGCATATTGGCGCTTCTGTTCCTCGTATCAGCGGTGGATGCTTTTGCGCAGCGTGAAGACGATATTCTTCGACCTGTCCCATTTCGTTTTCATGTTGGCCCGCTGGCTGGTTTCGGATACAATGCCTCGTACGGCGAATTCGAGACGGTGTGTGATTGCCGATACAGTTCGGGAAGTGGTTTTGGACCAATGATCGGTGGATTTGTCGATTATCCGTTGACGCGTGATGTTTCAGCATATATCGTTGTGACCGGGCAGTCGTTGAACGCATCGTATGACAAGGGGGAGCGCCGCTTGGAGTACGTCGATCAGCTCGGGGCCATGGTGTTCCTGGATTTCAAACTGGAAACTGCCGTGACGCTATTCTATGTCGGAGTGGGGACGTTGGTGAAATGGGAAACACCGGTACGGGGTTTGTATCTCGCTGTCGGTCCCGAACTCTCCTTCGTCGCATACGATTACATCAATGAAACCGAACGACTTGAAACGCCTGGTTTCGTGTATGTGAACAGCGACTCGCGCGAAACTGTTTTCGTCGATGGCGGATTGAACGCGTATTACGACATGACATCTTGGCGACTGGCTGTGGCGGGACGTCTCGGATATGAGATTCCGTTGCATCAACGTTTGGCGCTCGCACCGGAATTGAGCGTCGCGCTACCAATGACACCAGTCGTTGCAGACTACAACAGTTGGCGCATCATGCCGTGGCGATTGAATTGTGTGCTTCGTTTCGCCTTATAATTCCTCCACCTCAAGTCTGGAGCTACCACATGCAGACGCATTCTCACACTATTCGACATCTTGCAGGCGTAGTCCTGCTGTCGATACTTTTCACATACACCGTTTCCGGGCAATATCGCGGTAATCGTCATGGTTATTCCCGTGCGTATCCCGGTGCGCTCGCTATCTCGTTCGTCGCCGGAAGCGCGAATGGAATAGCGTTGAACGGTCCTATGGCCGCTTGCGATTGCAGCATGGGCGGTGGTTTCGGATTGGGATTCACGGGTGGGGCTACGTTTGATATTTTTCTGAACCGGTCGCTGACGTTCAGACTTCAGGGTTTGTTCGAACACCATGCAGTGACACACACGAGAGACGTCACGTTTTCCGCATACGACCAGGAAGGCGTTCCCGTACAAGTCGCTGCACAGCGACGGGTTGAGGCAGGAATATCGTATGCTGCCACATCCATGCACATGCTGTGGAACACAGGTGCAGGTGGGTTGTATTTCAGCGGTGGCGCCGGTGCGGGATTTTTTCTCGACGGCACATTTCGAGACAGACAGATACTGAAGAATCCAGGTGTTCAGGTTGACCAGGAAAGCAATTCCGTCGTTTTCTACGATGGGGATCTGGACGCTATTTCGGATCCTGAGATCCGGGCCTCGTTATTGCTGGGTATCGGCTACAATCTACCGCTTTCACGCGGAATGACGCTGGCACCTGAAATTCAGATAGATGCGCCGATATCCTCCATTACCCGGCTTGATACGGATTGGCGTATTCTTGTTGTCCGCACGAGTATCGCATTGCGCTTCGGTATATGAACTATCCGAGCTTGATCTTGCGAATGCTACGTGTTTACAGTATTTTATGGCGCGTCGCATGAAGTAACACATGAAGTACAACATGCATGGAATCGACAAACGACTAGCGACAATTATCGATCATACACTGCTCAAACCCGAGGCAGGGGAGAGGGATATTCTCACTCACTGCGAGGAGGCGCTGGTGTATGGTTTCGCGTCGGTCTGCGTGCAGCCTTCTTGGGTGCGATTGTGTTCAAGCATGTTGCGTTCTTCGCCTGTCGCGGTTTGTACGGTGATTGGTTTTCCCCTCGGTGTCAATCGCACGGATACAAAGGTGAAAGAGACGGAATTTGCAGCAGCGGATGGTGCCGACGAATTTGATGTTGTGCTTCATCAAGGTCGATTGAAAGATCTCGATCACGCGTATGTCGAACATGATCTGGCAATGGTGGTCCGCGCCGCGCACGCGGGTACGGAGTCAGCTCTCGTGAAAGTCATTCTTGAGACTGCATCGCTGACCGACGAGCAAATTGCCGATGCATGTCGAATCGCAATTGATGCCGGGGCCGATTTTGTAAAGACGTCGACGGGTTACGGGCCGGGTGGGGCGACTGTTATCGCAGTCCGCCTAATGCGCCAATGCGTCGGACCACGAATCGGCGTCAAGGCGAGCGGTGGCATACGTACTTGCCGTGATGCGCTGAGCATGGTCGAGGCAGGAGCTGATCGCATTGGAAGTAGTTCCGCTATAGCAATCGTTACTCAATGACAATACAGAGGAGAACTTACCATGAACTGGTACAGGCTCATTTCTTCAACCGCTACTCTTGTTGTTCTCGCTTTTGCAGCATGCAGCTCGAGTGAAGAGATCAGCGGTTCGCCGTCCCATTCGATTATGGAAGAAGCGGTGTTTGAACGAGTAGACAGCGATGAACCCATACTCCCTGTCACCGACACTCCGCCGCCAAGCGACCGCTCGCCGCAGATCGAAACCCCGGAAGTAGAGCGTACTGTTCCCATTCAAGGCGGCACGGAACTTCCCGTACGCACTGAAAGCCCGACGCCGGAGCATGTCGCGCCCTCGTCATCCAGTCCCCGAGCAGGAACAATGATGTGGAGCGTGCAAGTAGGTGCGTTCAGAAGTGATGAAGGAGCGTTGCAACTGGTGGAAGAAGTGAAACGGAAATTCAATCAACCAGTGTATAAACGCTACGATCCTGTGAGTGGTCTCCATAAAGTCACACTTGGTTCATACCGGACACGCGAGGAGGCGACGACATTCAAACTCGATGTCCAAGCACGCGGTTACCCCGATGCTTTCATCGTGGAGGTCGCGCGCTGAACGGTAAAAAACACATAGCTGCTCGTTTCCATTCGTTAGTTCACTCAATGCATTACAGTACGGCCTTGCTGTGCTTGCTACTGCTTGGCTGCGCAGCTTCCGAACCGTCAGCGCCGCCCTCGGCGAAGACAATGCAAGAGCATGAGAAAAACTTCGATCCGGCAGCCTACCGGACTCCGAAGGAGGAACACACAGCACCGGCCATTGAAGAAACACCGAAAAGCAACGTTACAGCGGAAGTGTGGGTGGAACGTGTGGAACGTGGTATGGGATACCGTGTTCAGTTGTTTTCCACGACAACGCTCGATGAAGCGCAGGAAAGCTTGGCACGTATGAGCAGCAGACTTGATTCCATCGGCATACCAGAGGGACGATTGGATCTCGTCTTCGACGCTCCCTACTATAAACTACGCTACGGAGATTTCCGGAATAAAGGCGACGCGGATCGCATACGAAGCGTCATGCATGAAGCGGGGATTCGTGAGGCATGGATAGTGCGGGATGCTGTCCGGTGGCTGGTGCGTGAGAAAAAACAGTGATGAAAGCTCGTGGAACTGCAATGCTTGTAATACGAACATGGCAGTATCAAAGCTTCGCGAATTGCTAGGTTTCAACAACGATGATTTCAGGGGAATTTCAGTATCACACCGTCGGTATCCCAACGTGCACGGACGCGTAGAGTATCCTTGTAAAACACGAATGGCTCTGGGGGAGAGAACGGAAAAGCGGTACCAGGTGAGAATCGCTCGTTGCCGTCCAAATCGATGAATGCTTCGAGCTTGTATGTGCCTTCGCGCA
>Ga0114946_10001148_pt1 | contig 18119 bp, 15 predicted proteins | sample WalLakDeSediment_FD_88676 | JGI IMG/M metagenome (GOLD analysis project Ga0114946, IMG submission 88676) | Lake sediment microbial communities from Walker lake, Nevada to study Microbial Dark Matter (Phase II) - Walker Lake 11/02/13 Deep Sediment | ecosystem: Environmental > Aquatic >...
AACTATGGCCCGGGTTCGCGCCGACAGGCTTTCCCGCACCTCATCAGCCGTCAAAGCTGCCGACGGCTCGCCGGCCCGCACAACCCTGACACCGTATCGCCGCTCCAGGTAAGCTAAAGGCAACTCCACCGCCGGATGCTCAGCGCGGCTGGTGAGCACCTCGTCCCCCATTTGCCAGGCTTGACTCAGCAAAGCCGCGTTGATGCCCGAAGTAGTGTTCTCCGCCAAGGCGATGCGCTCGCAGGGCACGCCCAACAGCTCGGCCAACTTGCCCCGAACTGCGGACACCTCCTCGCGCAGAGCCTGGGTGCGTGCACGATGCAGTGGACCATCCAGATGAAACCGCCGCTCGCGCTCCTGGCGGGCCGCCAGTACCCGGAAGGGCATGGGAGCAACGGTGCCGGTATTCAGATAGCCCCCGCGCTCCACAGCTGGGAACTCCCTGCGAATCTCAACAATGCGGTCTTCAAGTGCCAGCACCTGGTGATGCACCTCGCTTTGGCTGCGTCCCACCTGTCAGAGGGCGCTTGCGCGACTTCTCAGCTGCACTGGCTGTAACCACAAAGGGTACAGGTGTAGCATCCGCTGTCAGGGACCATCAGTCCGCCGCACCCCGTCTCCGGGCAACTCAGCACGGTGCGTGGCCCACCAATCACGTTCAGGTCAAAGCGATTGTGTCCGTTCTGAAATTTCTCGATCGCTTTGCCGATCGCATCGGGGCACGACAGCACCCGGGTCTCGGGATCGATGATGCAGCCAATGCAGCGGATTCCCTTCAGCTGGTCCATAACCGCGTCCGTGGCGATACCCGAGCGCAACGCAATACTGATGACCCTGCTCAGAGCGGCTGACAAAGACGGGCAACCTTCCTCGCCCGTGTTCGTGAATACCTCGCATATTCCTTGGTCATCTGCGTTGACGGTGACGAACAACTTACCGCAAGCGCCGATGCGGAACTTCTTGGTTATGCCGGCGGTTTCGCTCTCCTCCAGCCGCGGCCGGGGCCGAATCCCGGCCGGAGCACTGGCAGCTGCCCCCAAGGCCTGCGCCACTTGCTCACGGGCTGCGGTTGAGGAGCCCAAAGCCGCCGGCCGGTCCGCGCTCAAGGCACCAACAGCGACGCCGCCTGCGGCCGGTGCCAGCTTGGGTTGGACCGGCTCGACCTTCTGCGACACCTGCAGCACCTGCCCGTCCCGGCTGCCGTCGCGATAGATCGTGACTCCCTTACACCCCAGTTCGTAAGCCAGCCAGTAGACCCGGCTGACATCGTCGCGGGTGGCTGTGTGACTGAAGTTCACAGTCTTCGATACGGCATTGTCGGTGTGCTCCTGGAAGGCGGCCTGGATTCTGATGTGCCAATCAGGATCGATATCGTGGGCTGTGACGAACAACTCCCGCACGTCCGCGGGCACCTGGCTCAGACCAGCGAGCGAACCGGTCCGTGAGATCGTCTCCGCCAGCTCCGCGGAGTAGAACCCGCGCTGCAGGGCCACCTTGTGGAACAGGGGGTGGGTTTCGACCAATTTGGCACCGTCCAGGACGTTGCGGGTGTAGGAGATGGCGAACAGCGGCTCGATGCCGCTTGATACGCCCGCGATGAGGCTGATTGTCCCAGTGGGCGCGATGGTTGTGGTCGTAGCGTTCCGGACCGGCGGCCCCCCGGCGAAGACGCTCTGCTCGAAGTAGGGAAAAGCTCCGCGCTCCTTGGCCAGCGCCACTGATGCGTGACGGGACCGCTCCTGGATGAACGCCATGAGACTGCGGGCCAACGCTACCGCTTGCTCCGAGTTGTAGGGCACTCCGAGCTGAATGAGCAGGTCTGCAAAACCCATGACCCCAAGCCCGATTTTGCGGTTACCACGGACCATCTCAGTGATCCGTTCCAGGGGATAAGCGCAGGCATCAATGACGTTGTCGAGGAAACGCACGCTAAGCTCGATTACCTTGGCCAGCTTGTCCCAGTCGATCTCGGGGCCTGCCTGGGCCGGGCGCACCATCCGCGCGAGGTTGAGCGAGCCGAGGTTGCAGGCCTCGTAGGGCAACAGCGGCTGTTCGCCGCAGGGATTGGTGCTCTCGATGTCGCCTAGCTCGGGCGTGGGATTGTCGCGATTGAGGCGATCAAGGAAGATGATGCCAGGCTCCCCGTTGCTCCAGGCGTGCTCGATGATCAGCTCCAGCACCTGGCGGGCTCGGAGATGGCCGGTAATCTGCCCGTTGCGCGGGTTGCGCAGGGGGTAGGTGCGGTCCTCGCGCACCGCGCCCATGAAGGCCTCGGTGAGCCCGACCGAAATGTTGAAGTTCGTGATGTCCTCATTCTGTGCTTTGCAGGCAATGAACTCCAGGATATCAGGGTGATCAACGCGCAGGATGCCCATGTTGGCGCCGCGCCGGGTGCCGCCCTGCTTGACCGCCTCAGTGGCCGCATTGAAGACCTTCAGGAACGAAATTGGCCCGCTGGCGATGCCTCCGGTGCTCCGGACCTGGTCGCTCTTGGGCCGCAGGCGTGAGAACGAGAAACCGGTGCCGCCACCGCTCTTGTGAATGAGGGCTGCGTGCTTGAGCGAGTCGAAGATGCTCTCCATGGAATCATCGACCGGCAGGACAAAACAAGCTGCTAACTGCTGCAATTCACGGCCAGCGTTCATCAGTGTGGGTGAGTTAGGCAAGAAGTCCAGCTGGTCCAGGAGTTCAAAGAATCTTTCGCTCATGGCTTGGGTCTGTTGAGGCGATGCGCCGTACGCATTGGTCTCGACGGACGCTATGTTGTCCGCCACCCGGCGCAGCATGTCCTCGGGCGTCTCGAGAACCTTGTCTCCCTCGCGTCGCAGGTAACGACGCTCCAGCACTGTTCGCGCATTGTCCGATATGTTCACCTGCCGGTCCCTCCTGGCTCGGAAATCTGTTGGCCCTGCTCCCTCTCGCGCAGCAGCCGCTCAAGCTCGTTGCGGAAGTGACTCGCGTCCTTGAACTGCCGGTACACCGAAGCAAAGCGGACGTATGCGACCTCGTCCAACCGCCGGAGGTGCTCAATCACCATCTCGCCGATGGCGGTGGATCTGATCTCCCGCTCCCCCAACTCGCGCACCTGCCGATCCACGGTGGCTGCCAACTCCTCGAGATCCTCGGTGCTGACTGGCCGCTTCTCGCAGGCTCGCAGCAACCCTGCAAGGATCTTGCGGCGATCGAACGCCTCACGGCGTCCGTCCCGTTTGACCACTACGAGAGGTTGATCCTCAAAGCGTTCGTAAGTGGTGAACCTGCGCAGACACGCGGCGCATTCGCGCCGGCGCCGGACGACTGTATCCTCCTCGGCCGCACGCGACTCGAGCACACGCGTATCGCCCCGCTCGCAATAGGGACACCGCACGGCCTTTCCCCCTTACCCCATATGTGGGCTACGTAGAGATTATAATCCGCTACCCATAGCGTGTCCAGGGCCGGATTGGGGAAGTCCGGGTCAAGTTTTGGTAGGCAGACGTAAGTGTCAAGAGGTAGCGGGCAGATCCGCCCAGCAGACACCGCAGTGCTGCTGCAGCCAAGTGGCCGGAGCTAGCCGGCCCGTGGATGTGGTTGATTGGGAGCTCCGACGGAGTTTGGGCACGAAGGTGGTTCGGTCTGAGGCCTGGAGCGGTCCCGTAGGGACCGGGTCAAGCCTCAGGGTGGTCCCGCCGGGACCGCCTACCGCCTTGAGGTGGTCCTCCAGGGACCGCAAGGCCCTCTGGTGGCCTCCAGAGCCGTGGGGCTGCAACGCCAGCAGCGTCACCCCGCAGTCCGAACAGCTTGGGAGAAGGCCTTGCACAGGTTCTTGCCGCCATTCCTCTCAACCGTACTTTCTTGCTCCTGCCCGTAACAACTGCCTACCGAGCATCACACGCTCTTTGGGGAGTTGGGCACTTCTAAGGCCGTCGGAAACCGGCGGGCGGCGGTGTAGCTTATCGGGGGCAGGGCACACGCAGACGGCCTCCAGGCAGCGCGGGGCAAGGAGCCTCCGCAAAGTCAACCCGCCCTCTGGCCAGGCTGAGAAACAATACAGCATACGGGCGGGCCTTGCGGTCGGCCTCGGCCCGGCCCCAAATCAAGGCAGCGCGGGTTGTTATGGCCCCACCCCTACCCTACTCTGGATCGGACTTGGCCGGGTCACGCCGCAGGAACCTGGGGATGTCCAGGCCGTCGTGGTCGAATGGCTTGATCTCCAAATCGTCCAGGGTGGCGCGCCGGCCACCTGACTTAAAGCCGGTCGCAATGACCGTCACCCGAATCTCATCGTTCATGGCTTCGTCAATGACCGCGCCGAAGATGATGTTGGCATCGTCGTCGCAGGCCTCGGCGACGATCGCCGCGGCGTCAGTGACCTCGAACAGGCTCATATCGGCTGCCCCAGTGATGTTGAGCAGCACTCCCTTGGCTCCCTCAATTGTCGCCTCGAGCAGCGGGCTGGCGATAGCCCCCTTGGCGGCGTCGGCAGCACGGCTCTCCCCGGAACCGAGACCGATGCCCATCAGAGCGGTGCCGGTGTCGATCATTATCTCCTTGACGTCAGCGAAATCAAGGTTGATCAACCCAGGCACGGCAATGACATCCGATATCCCTTGGACGCCCTGGCGCAGCACATCGTCTGCCACGCGGAACGCCTCCAACATGGGGGTGTTCTTGTCGACGATGGCCAGGAGACGGTCGTTGGGTATCGTGATGAGGCTGTCGACCTTGTTGCGCAAGTCTGACAGGCCTCGCTCGGCCTGCATGGCGCGACGGCGTCCCTCAAAGCTGAAGGGTCTGGTGACGACACCAACTGTCAGTGCACCAGCCTCCTTAGCCAACTCCGCTACCAACGGAGCGGCTCCGGTGCCGGTGCCCCCGCCCATGCCGGCGGTGACGAAGACCATGTCGGCGCCGCGCAGGACGTCGGCGATGGCGTCGCGCGCCTCCTCCGCAGCCTTCTGGCCGACGTCGGGGTTGCCGCCCGCGCCAAGACCCTTGGTGAGGCGCTCACCCAGCTGAATCCTGGTGCTGGCGTTGCACTGGGCGAGAGCCTGAGCATCCGTGTTCATGGCGATGAACTCGACACCGCGCAGACCGGCTTGGATCATCCGGTTGATCGCGTTGGAGCCGCCGCCGCCCACGCCGATGACCTTCAGTGAGGCAAACCTCTCCATCTCCAGGTCCAGCTCGAACATCAGTTGTCCCCCTTCGGGCCAGCCACGGTCAGAGGGTCCTGCAATCACTGGCCGACCTGGCCCCTTATTCTCTACCGGAGGGGCAGTTCCCCTGCCCTCGTGGTCGATTCACTGCAACCACGGTCAGAGACGGCGAACACAACCCTGCGGCGGTCGCCACGGCGGTTGCTCAGCGCGGCTTGACCACCGGTTGCGTCGGCACCCGCACATCGATGTACTCGACTTGCCGCTCGGTAGCCCGCAGCTCGCGCAGGATATCGAGAGCGATTCTGGCGCGTTGAGGCAAGTCCGATCCTGACCGGCCCAAGTAGATGACGGTCAGATCGGCGAGATGCACTTCCAGCATCCCGTCGTCGACGGCGGCAAGCGCTATCTCCTCGCCGGCCTCAGCCAGAAGGGCGAGAGAGGCTGCCGCGGCGAACCCATCCGGGCCGGGCAACGGGGCACCGAGCCCAACTTGAGCCGGAGCAAAGCCGGTAAGCTCGAACAGGCCTTCCGGGATGAGCTCGAGTGTTTCGTGAATCTCGATGATCACGCCGTCGGCCGCGACCTCCAACCACCCGGTGCCGCAGGCCACCAGCATCAAGCCCGTGCGCTCCTGAATGATGATGGCAAGTGTACGTGGCCAGACGCGGTCGACTCGCACCATGGCCACGCGCGGCAGGCTGAGGAGCCGACGGGTGATCTGGTCAAGATCCAACCGCAGCATGCTCTGCCCCTCCACCAGGGCGGCAGCCGAGATGATGTCGGTGCGCGTCAATCGCTCAAGCCCCCGAATGTTGACGGTGGTGAGCGCCAACGCCGGGGATCGCACTATGAGCCCAAGTAGCAGGCCCAAGGCCAGACCAGCCACTGCCAAGCGCGGGACCAGGTGACGGACCAAACGCCTAGGCCGCGATGGAGGGCGGGGTTCATTGACATCCTCCCTGGGACTCGGGACCGGTTTCAACGATGATCACCGCCAGCGGCCAGCTTTCGGCTGGTGCTCGCCAATGATAGCAACCTTTGCGCGAGCTCGCGCCCGGCGGCGGGGCGTCCGGCCGCGGCGGCGGCGGCAGCCATCCGGGACAGCCGGCTCGGGTCGGCCAGGAGGCCCGCCACTTCGCGGGCCAACAGGTCGCCATTTAGCTCTTGGTCAGGCACGATCACGGCAGCTCCGAGACGGTGAAGCAGGCGGGCATTGTCCGACTGCTGGTCGTAGGCAACATTCGGCGAAGGCACCAAGATAGCGGGCAGCCCGCGAGCCAAGAGCTCGTGCGTGCTCCCGCCGGCACGGCACAGGGCCAGGTCGGCACAGGCATAGGCCTGGTCGATGCGGTGGATGTAGGGAAAGACCAGCAGTCGACGGGAATCGCGGTCCAAAGCGCCGGCGGCTGCGAGAGCCGACATGACGTCGGCATAGTAGGCCTCGCCGGTGCTGAGCACGACCTGCAGACGCGGCAACTCGGCCAACAGCTTGGGAATGCCCGTCTTGACTGCTTCGCTTACCGTCAAAGCGCCGCGGCTGCCAGCCATCACAAGCAGCGTGGGTAGCGCAGGGTCGAGACCCATAGCTTGGGCGCTTGGCTCGCGCTTTGCAGCAAGGATTTCCGGGCGGACCGGATAACCGGTGGCGATGATGCCACGGCGGCGGCCAAAGAAGGTCTGGCTGGCCTCAAACGACACATAGACCTCATTCACGATCCGGGACAGTAGCCGGTTGGTGATGCCCGGGCGCAGGTTCTGCTCGTGAACGGCGGTCGGTACGCGTTGCAGGCACGCCGCGGCGAGAACCGGGCCGGAGACATAGCCGCCGGTGCCCAAAGCCGCGTGAGGCTCGAACGTGCGGATCACGCGCCGGGCTACGGCGATTGCCCGGCCGGCTGCACTGAGCCCCCTGGCTGCCTCCAGCGGCCGGCGACCGGACAGTGGACGCACTTCGACCGCCACAAAGCGGATACCGGCCTGCGGCACCAGCTGCGCCTCGATGGCGTCGGCCGTGCCAACATACAGCAACTCCACACCGGGCCGCATGCGGCGCAACTCAGCAGCGACAGCCAAGGCCGGTGCGACGTGACCCGCGGTGCCGCCGCCGCTGAGCAGAATCCTTGGTGCCCCGGTCATCCTGCCCGCCTCCCGGTAGCTTGATGACGCGAAACGTTGATTATCAGCCCGACCGCGGTCATCGAAAACAGGAGCGAGGAGCCGCCGAAGCTGATGAAGGGCAGTGGAATCCCGGTCACGGGGAGCGAGGCCGTGACCACCCCGACGTTGATGATCGCCTGGAGGACGATCATTGAGGTCAGGCCCGCGGCAAGGAGGGCGCCGAACGGGTCGGCCGCCTTGAGAGCCACTTGGTATCCTCGCCAAGCCACGAAACCGAAGATGAGCACCACGGCCACGGTGCCCAGAAACCCAAGTTCCTCGCCAAGCACGGCAAAGATGAAGTCGGTGTGCTGCTCTGGCAGGTAGAAGTACTTCTGCTTGCCCTGCCCCAACCCCAGTCCCAGCAAGCCCCCGGAGCCAAGGGAGAAGAGCGACTGGATGATGTGGAATCCGGTGTCCAGCGGGTCGGCCCAAGGGTCCAGAAATGCAAGAAACCGCCGGGCCCGGTACTCCGCCGAGAATATCGCATAGAGCAACGCGGGTGCCGCAGCCGCAATCAGCAATAACAACTGCCACACCCGGGCGCCTGACAGGAAGAGAAGAGCCAAGACTGTCCCCCCGACGGCAAACGCGGTGCCCAGGTCCGGCTGGAGCATGATTAGCACTACCACTGAAGCGGTCAGCGCTACGACAGGCAACACACCGCGCCAAAGGGATCGGGCCCGTCCGGGTTGGCTAAGCAGAGAGGCAAGGAAGATCGTCAAACCCAGCTTGAGAAACTCCGATGGTTGCAGGTTGAACCCGGCCACGTTGATCCAGCGCTTGGTTTCACTGGGGCCGTACCCGACGCCGGGAACAAGGACCACTAGCAAGAGAAGAAGCGAGACAGCCAGTATCGGATACGCGAGCGGCCGCAGTCGCCAATAGGGGAAGTTGGCCGCCACAGTCAGGCCCACGAGGCCAACACCCACCCAGAGCATCTGGCGGCGGAGGTAGTAGAATTGGTCGCCAAAGCCCAAGTAAGTGCGCGTCCAGCTGCCAGAGTAGATGATGATGAGGCCGATACCGATCAGCGATGCCATAGCGAACAGCAAACCGAAGTCCGGCCGGGAGTTGCGCACAGGGGGGCGCTGCCGCTTGCCGTGTTCACCAGGCCGTACCGCAGTCAGCCGCCGCCCGGCGCCCTCCTCCCTTCTGGATTGCGCCGGTACGGCTGCCGAGCCGGACCTCCGGCGGCTGGTGGACGACGAACTCCGGTGGCCGGTGGATCCAGAGGGCCCAGTCGACCTAGATGAGTTGCTGCGGCGGCGGTTGGTCATCAGCGGATCATCCGGCCATACCGCTGAGGGCCAGCAGGCCCAGCAAGGCGCCCGCGCAGGACACAATCCAGGCAAGCGCGACCACCCTTGTCTCGGGCCAGCCCAGCAGCTCGAAATGATGGTGCACCGGGCTCATGCGGAAAACACGTCTGCCGGTGGTCTGAAAGGATATCACCTGCACGATTACCGACCCCGCCTCCAGTACGTAGAGCAGGCCCACTAGAACAAGCAGCAGTTCGGTCTTGGTCAGGACGGCCATGGCAGTCAGGGCGCCACCAAGAGCCAGTGAGCCGGTGTCCCCCATGATTACCTTGGCGGGGTAGCGGTTGTAGATGAGAAAGCCCAGGCAGGCTCCGATCAAGGAGGCCCCGACCCAGGCCAGCGATGGCTGGGACATGGCGCGGGCGATGAGGATGTAGGCACCCAGGGAGGGGACGATGGCCCCGGCGAGCAGGCCGTCGGCGCCATCAGTGATGTTGACTGCGTTGCCGGCGAAGATGGCGAGCAGTGCCACGAAGGGCGGGTAGAGCCATCCGAGCTGGACCTGAGCCCAGCCAAAGGGGACGGTGACCATGGTCGACAACCCCAGCCGTGACATTGCCCAATAAGCCAGCAGCAGGGCAGCAGGTGTCTGCAGAGCAAGCTTGTGGCGAGCTCGCAGGCCGAGTGGTTGGCGTTTGACCACCTTCAGATAGTCATCGACAAATCCAACCGCGCCAAACGCCAGGGCCATCAGTACCAACGCCCTGACGGCCAGTGACTCAGGCGCCCAGAGCAGGCACAACAACAGGCCCGGCAGAGCGAAGAACAGACCACCCATCGTCGGCGTGCCCATCTTCTTGAGATGACTCTGCGGGCCATCGTCCCGGACGCGCTGCCCGACCTTCAGGCGACGCAGCAAGGGAATCGCCAGCTGACCGAGCGCGGCTACGACAGCTAGAGAAAGCAGCAGCGCCAAGAGCAGCAGCAACCCACTAGGCTCCATCAGCCAGTCCACCCCCGACGCACCGCCTCAACTACCTCTTCCATGGTCAACCCGCGTGAACCCTTGATCAGCAAGGCATCGCCAGGGCGCAGCCAACTCAAGACCATCTGGGCGGCCTGGGAGTTGCCATCGGCACAAAGGACGGCCTCCCGCGGCAGACCTCCGGCAATGGCCGCCGGGGCCGTGTGCTCGCAAGTGGCGCGGCCGACGCAAATCAGCAAGTCCAGGCCGGCACGGGCGACCTCCCGCCCAAGCTGGCGGTGGGAAGTCGCTTCCAATGGGCCGAGCTCACGCATGTCCCCAAGGATGGCCGCCCTGCGCCTCCCCGCCGCGGCCGAGTCCAGAATCTCCAGCGCCGCGGTCATGGACAGCGGGTTGGCATTGTACGCATCGTCGATCAACAGCAACCCATGGTGGAGAGAAATGTCGAGGCGCATGGCGCTACGCGGCGTAAACGACCGCAGCCTGCCCAGGCCATCGGCGAAAGGTATGCCGGCCGCGGCGCCGGCGAGTGCGGCGCCGATGGCGTTCAACGCGTTGTGCCGGCCCGGATAGGGCAGCGAAAAGCTGAGCACCCCTCGAGTTGGCAAGGAGAGCCGGCTGGCGGCGGGTCCGGGCTTGCAGGCCACCGAGCAGCGCAACTCAGCCTGTAGATGGCCTTCGCGATGCACGAATGATGTCACGGCGTCCGTGACCGTCACATCAGCGGCGGAATCAAAACCGTAGGACACGGTCGGGCACTCCAGGGGCAGCCGGCGCAACTCCTCGCGCAGGGCAGCTGAGTCATGGTTGTACACGACCAGACCGTCGTCAGGTATCGCCCGGGCCAGCTCGGCTTTGGCGGAGGCGATTGCAGCCAGGCTGCCGATGGTCTGCACATGCACGGGAGCGACGACGGTGATCAGGGCAATGTGCGGCTCGGCCATCTCGGCAAGGTAGGTCAACTGACCGCCGCCGCGGGTCGCCATCTCCAACACCGCCAGCTCGTGCCGCGCATTTAGTTGAAGGAGCACAATAGGCAGGCTGACATCGCTGTTGAGATTGCCCTCGGTCACCAAACAGCGCCGGCTCTGCTCAAGAATGTGAGCGGCCATGTCTTTGGCGGTGGTCTTGCCCACAGAACCCGTCACGCCGATGACCAATGGGGAGTGTGCCCGGCGATGTGCGCGAGCGAAGCGTCCCATCGCGCGGACAGTGTCCGGCACCCGAATCACGGCCGAGTTGGCGGGCGACGACTGCGCCAAGGCGTCCTGCCACTCCGGCCGCCATGCGCTGACCAAGAAGCAGGTGGCGCCGCGCTGGGCGGCGTCCGGCAGGAAGTCATGGCCGTCAACCCGACTACCCTTGATCGCGAAGAAGAGCTGCCCCGGCCGGATGACGCGGCTGTCATAACCGGCACCAGCGAATGTGGCGGTAGGCAGTCCGCACACCAGCTCACCCCCGGCTATCCGGGCCAAGTCCGCCGCAGTGTAGGCGGGTGTCTGGTTGTCCGTGCGCCCCTCATCAGTCATCGTCACTCGGCCTCCCCGTAGCCTAGCCGCTGCAGCACCGCGCGGACGACCTCCCGATCGTCAAAGTGGACCACCCGGTCGCCGATGATCTGGTAGGTCTCATGCCCCTTGCCGCAGATCACGACCACATCACTTGGGGCGGCCATGCCCACGGCCGCCCCAATCGCAGCGGCACGGTCGGCGATGCTTTCCCACGTGCGCCTGGAGGCACCTGCTTGCTGCGGCATTCCGACCACGATGTCATGGATTATCGCCTCGGGGTCCTCCGACCGTGGATTGTCTGACGTGACCACAACGTAATCGGCGAGCGAAGAAGCTACGCGCCCCATGGTCGGCCGCCGAGTCCGGTCCCGATCCCCACCGCAGCCAAACACGGCGATCAACTTGCCAGCCGTGAACTCGCGCGCCGTCTCCAGTACATTAGCCAAGCTCTCGGGCGTGTGCGCATAGTCCACGATGACCTCGAACGGCTGTCCGGCCGGCACCCTCTCAAACCGGCCAGGAACACCCCGTACGGACGACAGGCCACGGCAACAGGCGGCCAGACTGATACCGCACGCTAGGCCGATGGTCAGGGCGCACAACGCGTTCTGGACGTTGAAACGACCGGGCAAACCCAGATCGATCGTCTCGCAACCCTGCGGTGTCTGCACCTCGAACTCCACCCTTGATGGCAATAGCCGCACCCTGCCAGCCTGGACATGGAGTCGGCTGGCCCTTTGCGCGGCGCCGAGCGCGTAGGTCCACTCACTGACGCCCGAAGCGAGCTGCTCACGCATCCGTTCGCTGGACGGATCGGACGCATTAAGCACGGCAGCACGGAGCGACTTAAACGCGAACAGCCGGGCCTTGGCGGCAACGTATTGCTCCTGGGTACGATGAAAATCCAGATGATCGTGGCCCAGGTTGGTCAGGGCAGCCACATCGTATTCCGAGCACGCTACCCTGCTTTGCGCCAGAGCATGGGAGGAGACCTCCATCGCGACGGCACGGTCGCCACTGTCAACCATTCGCCGGAACAGCAGTTGGAGATCCGGGGCCTCCGGCGTGGTGTGCGTTACCGCCTCCGCCCGGCCGCCGACGATATTGTGGATGGTGCCGATCAAGCCGGTCTGGTGGCCGGCCGCCTGCAGCACGGCGCGCACCAAATGGGTCGTCGTGGTCTTGCCTTTGGTGCCCGTCACCCCCACCAACTGCAGGCGCCGCGAGGGATGATGGTAGTTGATGGCCGCGGCGTGGGCCAGCGCCAAGCGGGTGTCGGGGACCAGTACTGCCGTAGCCCCTGGCGGCAGCGCAAGCTGACGGTCCACCACGAGAGCGACGGCTCCCGCGGCCATGGCCTGGTGGAGGTAATCATGTCCATCCACCCTCTCACCGCGCAACGCGAAGAAGGCATCGCCGGGCGCGACCCGCCGCGAATCGAACGCCACGCCCAAAAGCCCGAGGTCGCGACTGCCCGCGAGGACAGCAGCACCCGGAATCGAGTCTACGATGTCCGCCACCCGCATAGACACACCTCAAGGTTGACTATACCTTAGCTCCGAAGCTCCGACCGGCACCACGTCGCTATTGGCCGGTAGTTACGGGTATTCCGAGATAACGGTAGATGTCCCGCATCGCGGCGCTGAAGGCCGGCGCCGCGACCATCCCGCCGTATATCGTGCCTACCGGCTCGTCGATGATCACCAACATCGCTACCTGGGGATCGCTGGCCGGACCGAACCCGATGAACGATGACATGTGCCTATCGGGGGAAACCTCGCCGTCCACCACTTTCTGCGACGTTCCGGTCTTGCCGGCAAGCTGGAATCCGGCAATGTAGGCGCGCCGCCCCGTGCCGGTCAGAACCGTCTGCTCAAGCGAGTCGATCAGCTCCCGAGCTGTCTGGGTCGAGATGACCTTGGTTTCGGTGCGGGAGACCTTGGTCTCGATGACCCGCCCATCCTGGTCCCGTAGCTCCTTGACCACGTGCGGCTGGACAAGCGTTCCCCCATTGGCGATGGCGCACATCGCCGTCAGCATCTGGAGGGGCGTAACCGTCAGGCTCTGTCCAAAGGACATCACCGCCAAGTCCAGGGGCTTGGCCTGGCTTCGCGGGATTATCAACCCCGCCGCCTCTGCTGGGAGGTCTACGCCGGAGCGCCTGGTCAGGCCAAAGGCCTGGACATAGTCGTAGAACTTGTCCAAGCCCAACTTCTCCGCGATGAGCATGAACCCGACATTGCATGAATACTCGATAACCCCGCTTAAGGAGAGTTCACCGTGTCCCCGGCGCTCCCAACACCCGATCTGCCGGCCGGCGACGCCATGGCTGCCCTGACAGATGTAATGGTCCGACCAGGCCACGATCCCCTCTTCCACGGCCGCCGCCGCGGTGATCGGCTTGAAAGTCGAGCCGGGCGCATACATGTCGGCTACAGCGCTGTTACGCCGGCTGGCAGCCGGATAGGCCTGGTAATTATTGGGGTCGTAGTCCGGGTAGTTGGCCATCGCCAGGATTTCGCCGCTCCTTGGGTCCATGGCCAGAATCGTCCCGGCCTGCGCGCCATAGAGTTTGACAGCCTGAGCGAGCTCGCGCTCGCATATGTACTGGATGGTCTCGTCAATGGTCAGCACTAGAGATAGGCCGTCGCTTGGCGCGTGATATCTGTGGACCGCCTGAGGGATCTCCTGCCCGCGGGCGTCATGCTCTATGGCTATCCTCCCAGGCACACCGCGTAAATGCGCATCATACTGGTACTCGATGCCTTCAAGACCCTGGCTGTCGATTCCGGCGAAACCAAGCACATGGCTGGCCAGAGATCCTTGTGGATAGACGCGCTTGCTCTCTTGGGTCAGACCGATGCCGCGCAATGCCAGCGCCCTTATCTCCGCGGCCTGTGAGGCCGTGATCTTGCGTTGAATCCACACGAAGGCCTCAGGTCTTCGTAGCCGTTCGGCCACCCACGTCTCGTCTAGACCGAGAATGCGGGCAATGTGGCTCGCAGTGTCGGTCAGATTGCGTATTTGGCCCGGCATGGCGTAGACGGAGTCGACGTCGATGCTCACCGCTAGCTCCCGGCCTGTGCGGTCATAGATGGTGCCGCGCTTGGCCTCGATCTGCAGGTCGCGCAACCGCATTGCCAGGGCTTGGTCGCGGAGCTCAGGCCCCCGGATCAGCTGCCAGTACCCCAGCCGCGCCACAAGCCAGACCAGCAACCCGAAGATAAGAAAGCGCAGGTAACGAGCGCGGTTGCGTTGTAGCACACTCTGGTTGATCTGCAACGGGATACCTCCGGTTATGGGGCCGAGCCTAAGTACCCGCTCGGGCCGCCTCGACCGGACTGGAGGCCAGGCGCACCAGCAGGCGCCACAAGCGGGCAAATACGCCACCGTCGGAACCCGGCTCGTTTAGCTGATTCAATGTACCCAGCGCTGCCGGCTCCACCGCATGAACGCCCTCATCTCTGGTGACCAGGATGACCGTATTGCCCGGCCGGACCATGCCCAATCGCTGTTCGGCGAGCAACTGCACCCGCGACAGCGAGCCGAGGCGGGCGACCTCCACCGCGCTCTCTGCGTTATGCTTCCGGACGATGGCCAGCTGCGTCGCAAGATTCTCGGACTGATATCCCAGCTGAACCAGGGTGCTCCGCCGGTGCGCAACCGCCAACCCAGAGAACACGACGATGACCAGCAGGGCTGCACAGGTCGAGCGGCTGATCGCTCGTCTGGACCTGCGCCGCCGCGGCGCCGGACGCCGGTCAGCCTTCGCGAGCGGCTGCGGCTCGCCCCACAATTCTCTGGGCGCTAGCATTAGTTCCTACCTCCAATAGAGCCGGTGACGGCATTACCCACATCGGCAGGCTCTTCTCGTTGACCGTCGTTCCTGGCGAGCACTCTCAGCTTGGCGCTGCGCGCACGCGGATTGCCCTCAATCTCCGCCCCCGTTGGCGTCAGGGGTTTCCTGGTCACTTCGTTGTAGCCTGGCGTTGCCCCGTGGCGCCGGAATGCCTGCTTGACCAGGCGATCCTCTAGCGAGTGGAAACTGATCACGATGAACCGGCCACCAGGTCGAAGCTCCGCCGCACCTTGCTCCAGTCCCTCGGCCAAAGCACTCAGTTCGTCGTTAACCGCAATACGTAGTGCCTGGAAGGTTCGTCGGGCGGGATGCCCACCGGTCCGGCGGGCCGCGGCCGGTATGGCCGCCTTGATCACCTCAATCAGGTCGCCAGCGGTCTCAATTGGCTTGCGGGCACGTTGTTGCACTATGAACGCCGCAATCCGCGAAGCCCACCGCTCTTCGCCCCAGTCCCGGAGGATCCGGCTCAGCTCACCCTCGTCCAGCCGGCTGAGCAGGCCGGCAGCGGTGGTTGGCTGAGCCGGGTCCATCCTCATGTCGAGCGGGGCTTCGGGCGCAGCGTACGAGAAGCCCCGCTTCACATTGTCCAAGTGCATCGACGAAACCCCAAGGTCCATCAAGATGCCATCGGCGCCCGTGAATCCGCACTCGCGAGTCCAATGGCCCAGGTTGCGAAAGTTGCCCTGTCGCAGCTCGACACGGTCTCTGTAGTCAGCCAATCGAACCCGGGCAAGCTCGATGGCCTCGGGATCGCGATCGATACCCAACAGCCGACAGCCGCGCCAGCGTTCCAGAATTGCCACGCTATGGCCACCAGCCCCGACGGTTGCGTCCACGAACGACTCGATCGCGGCCGGTGCGAAGGCTGCCAAGACCTCCTGCAGCATCACCGGGCTATGCACGCTACCCAAATCATGCACAGCCATCACCCTAGCTTCGGAAGAGGCTCTCGGCTAGTGATTGATACTCAGGCTCCGCGGCGGCACAGAACTCGGACCAGCGCTGTTTGCTCCAGATCTCCAGTCGGGTGGATACGCCGATCACCACTGCATCCTTGACCAGAGCCGCATGGCGGCGCAGACTGGGCGGAATCAGGAATCGCCCTTGGCGGTCGAGAGTCACCTCAGCCGCACCACTAAAGAAAAAGCGGGAGAAGTTGCGGGGAGCCGCGGCCGTGAATGGCAGGGAGTCCAGCTGGCTCACAATCTCTTGCCAAACGCTTGTGGGGTATGCGAACAGGCAGCCCTCAAGCCCACGAGTCAGGATGAAGGGATCACCGATTCCCGGCCTGAATCTGCTCGGCATGGTCAGCCGCCCCTTATCATCGAGGGCGTGATCATACTCGCCGAGAAAACCCTTGTTGGCCGTGGTCACGGACGTCACCCACGTTTCACCACTTTTCGCCACTAGCTAACCACATATTACACGCCCTGCCCTCACGGCGCAAGCAAAAGGCCGGAAAAGACGCTAGTTGACAAGGCAAAACGCTGCAGTGGGGTCGAGGTGGCTGACGCGCGACTGCCGGCTAGTGCTGATCGACCGTTTCGGAGGGCACGCCCAGACGATGCAGAGCCTGCTCGGCATCGGTGGCGCGGGGGCTTTCGGGGAACTCGTGCACTAATCTACGGTACTCAGCGACCGCACCCTCTCGATCGTCCAGGGCCCTATCCAAGGTTGCCGCCAGGCCCCAAATCGCATCCGGCGCCAGTTCGTGGAGGGGGTTGTGGAGGATGAACGATTGAAATGCCTTGGCGGCCTCGACGCTCTGGCGCAAGTTGGCGTGGGCCACCCCTTTGTAGTACAGAGCTTGGCGCGCCGCCTCGCTTCCCGGGAAGCGAGCAATAACCCGGTCAAACTCGTTCAAGGCTCTCTCCGAATTGGACCTGTAGGAGAGCATACCGGACACTGAACCACTGACGCGGGACAGCAGTTCGCGGCCCCTGGCCAGGGTTTCGGCCGCTACGTGCTCGAGCTGCACCCCATCTGCCGCCGGTTGCGCCCCCAAGAGGCCGCCGTACACCGGGGACTCATGGAAGAACCGCAGTTCACGAACACGATTGGCAATGTGAGGGTGCGTCTGGAAGAACTCGCTCATCCTGCCGTAGCCATCTCGCGCAGCTTGATCGGCCTGGTTAAGGTATTCTTCAATGTTGATGCGTTCAAACAGACGAGCCGAACCCAAGGCCAGTTTGATGAGGGCTCGCCTGGCGATGTCCAGATCCTGCACGCACAGCAGTCCCGCCCGGTCGGCAGTAAGCTCCGCCTTGCGCATCCAGGCCTGCAAGGCTTGCATGGCCGGCACGACGAGCAAAGACCCCAGGCCGAACAGGCGATCGACAAGGCTCCGCGCCCCCATGGTCAGGATGTTGGCGGCGCTCAAGTACAGAGAATGCTCGCTGCGAATGTGGCCCATCTCGTGACCGATGATATAAAGCAGCTCATCGGTTGAGAACGACTCAACCAGCGCGGAATGCAGGATGATCAACGGGCGCTCTGCACCCAGGGTCATCGCGTTGAAGCTGGGATGATGCCGGATGAACACATCTGGCAGTTCCATGTTGAGTACCGCGGCGCAGTCAGCTACCAGCTCGTATATCTCGCTGAACTGATCGGGCCCAACCTTAACCGTGCCCCCAAGGAGCTGGCCCTTGATTCGTGGCTCCTCCCAGTTCTTGATCAGGGCGCGCGTTACGGCCACAACCGGGGCAAACCGGGATATGACCTCCAAGCTGCGGCGGTCGTGGGGATGGGCGTACTGGTCAGGGTGGAGTCCATCCGGATAGACCTTCTGGCGCTTGGCTTTTGGCGGCTCCTCTTGGAAGGCGGATGCCGCACCCCTGTCCGGCTCAGTTGGTTGGCCAGAAGATGCCGGCCCAGGCAGCCTGGCGCCACAGCTATGGCAAAACGCAGCTTGGTCGGTGGACTCAGTGCCACATTTGGGACAATACATCGCGGGCCTCACCCCTCTGGCCCCTATTATACAAGCAGGTCCGACCAGAAGAGAAACACCAGCAGGGCTAGACCGATAAGGCCGGCCATCACCAGTGTAGCAACGTTGATGTTTCGGAGGGTCCACACATCTTCGCGGCGACCACGGTCACGCCGTGCCGACACTGCCTGGTCCACCTGGCCTTCAAGGCCTGCAAAGGCACGGGCGATCTCGCTGGACGTACGGACGGTCCCATCGATACCCTGATCGATGCC
>Ga0114946_10001149_pt1 | contig 18113 bp, 12 predicted proteins | sample WalLakDeSediment_FD_88676 | JGI IMG/M metagenome (GOLD analysis project Ga0114946, IMG submission 88676) | Lake sediment microbial communities from Walker lake, Nevada to study Microbial Dark Matter (Phase II) - Walker Lake 11/02/13 Deep Sediment | ecosystem: Environmental > Aquatic >...
CCATTTCGCGCCCATGGGTGGGGTGCGAGGCCCGTCGGGTTACGCCCTTTGGGCTAACCCGACCTACAGTTTGCGGCTTTTCATCATCAGGGGTGGCGCGCTCCGAGGCCATGCGAGTTAGCGGGCCATGCGGGAAGTTCGGTGCCTACGGAGCACCAGCAGAGGCGACGGAGCCAGGCGGCCCGTTCGGCGTCTCGGGGGCGCCGCCACGCGTGTTGACACCGCTCAGGCAGCCGTCAGCAGGCCATCCACCAGTCTGACTGTGCGGTCCATGCGCGCGGCGAGCGTCGGGTCGTGGGTGACCAGCGCCAATGCGCTGCCGCTCGCCTGGTTCATCTCCTGCAGCAAGGCGAAGACCCGCTGCGCGCGATCGCGGTCGAGATTGCCCGTCGGCTCGTCGGCCAGGATGACCGCCGGACGCGTCACCATGGCCCGCGCGATCGCGACCCGCTGTCGTTCGCCGCCCGAAAGCTCCGATGGCTTGTGCGCACCCCGGTCCGCGAGATCGACACGTGCCAGCCACTCGGCGGCCTCCGTTTTTGCCTTCCGCGTCGATTCTCCCCGGATCATCAATGGAATCGCCACGTTTTCCAATGCGGTGAATTCCGGCAGCAGATGGTGAAACTGATAGACGAAGCCGATGTGCAGGTTGCGCAGGGTGCCGCGCCGGGAATCGCTGATCCGCGACCAGTCCTGGCCGAACAGGGTCACGTTCCCAGCGGTGGGCAGATCCAGTCCGCCCAACAGCTGCAGCAGGGTGCTCTTGCCCGAGCCCGAGACGCCCACGATCGCCAGCTGGTCGCCGCGTCGGATCTGCAGATCGATCCCATTCAGCACGCTGACGTCGAGGCTGCCCTCGCGGAAGCGCCGCTCCAGACCCCGGGCCTCGAGTACGATCTCCGCATCACTCATAGCGCAGGGCCTCGGCCGGGCGGGTTCGGGCGGCCCGCCACGCGGGAAAGAGCGTCGCCAGAAGGGTCAGCACGAACGCCAGGCCGCTGATGCGCAGAACGTCCTGGAGGCGCAGATCACTGGGCAGTTCATCGATGTAGTAGACGTCGGCGGCAAGGAATTGCGTTCCCGTCACGCGTTCGATGAACGGGACCACCACGTCGATGTTCAGGGCCAGGCTGATGCCGCCGACCACGCCGAGCATCACCCCGACCGATCCGATGATGACTCCCTGCACGATGAAAACAAGCATGACCGCGGAGGGCTTCAGCCCGAGGGTCCGCAGGATGGCAATGTCCGACTGTTTGTCGGTCACCAGCATCACCAGTGTCGATACGATGTTGAATGCCGCCACCGCAACGATCAGCGACAGGATGATGAACATCACCACCTTCTCCATCTGGATCGCCCGGAAGAGATTGGCATGCTGTTGGGTCCAGTCGGAAACCCGAAACATCCCATCCAGCGAACGGGCTACGTCGCGGCTGATGATCCCGGCCTGCATCATGTCACTCAGTCGCAGTCGAAGTCCGGTTACGCCCTCGCCCGTCTGGAATACCGCTCGCGCATCGTCGAGGTGAATGAACGCCGTGCCGCGATCGAACTCGTACATCCCAACTTCGAACAGCCCGGTGACCTCGAAGCGACGCATCCGCGGCAGCACGCCGGCCGGAGTCACGCTGGCCTGAGGCGCCATCAGCACGATGCTGTCGCCGACACGGATTCCGAGTTGCACCGCGAGTTCGTAGCCCAGGACCGCGCGAAAGGCTCCCGCCTCGAGGTCCTCGAGGCGGCCCCGGATCATGTGGTCCCCGATCAGTGCCACGCGCTGTTCCGATGCCGGAACGATTCCTCGCACCAAGGCTCCGGAGATGTTGCCGAAGGCGCTGAGCATCGCCTCACCCGCGACATACGGCGCAACTGCAAGAACCCTGGGGTCCTCGTCCTCGACCTGCTGGGAGAGATCCTGCCAGTTTCGAAGCGAACCGTCGAAGGCCTGAATGGTGGCATGCGAAGCCATGCCCAGAATGCGTTCGCGCAGCTCGCGCTCGAAGCCGTTCATGACCGAGAGAACGGTGATCAGGGCCGTGACCCCCAGGATCAGCCCGATCATCGATACGACGGAGATGAAGGAAATGAAGTGGTTGCGGCGTTTTGCCCGCGTATAACGCAGACCGATGGCGATCGGGAGTGGCTTGAACATGGCGGAATCATGCCAGAGGGGAGGCGGCGCGCCTACCGTACCCTATCCGGTTGGCGAATCCAGGGATGCACGAGCCGTTCATGCCATCCCGCCACGCGAGGCTGCTCCAGCGTACGCTGGTTTTCCTCTGGATCTGGCCCCAGTGCTATGATTCCGCCAGACGATTTGACGAGGAGAGCGCGCATGCCCGCGAGAATAATGCCCCGCTGGATACTGGTCGGCCCGCTGGCCCTGCTGCTGGCCGCTCCGTTGGCCCAGGCCGAAGTGCTGAAGATTGCGCCGGGAAGCTATTCCGTGATCATGAAGCCCGGGCTGCCCACAAGGGGACAGCACCAGAGCCACGTGGTCGCGCGTCACGGGCAGCCCATGGAACGCTTCGCCACCGTTGGCGGCGGCGCGCCCAGGCAACCACCCATCACTCGCTGGGACTACGATGGATTCTCCGTGGTGTTCGAGGGCGCGTTTGTCCTGCACAGCGTGGTGCACGGCCCCCACACACCTCAGCCTCGGTGATCCGGGAAGCTTCCGCACGCAGGCTGCCCGCCGAATGGGCACCCCAGAGCGGGGTTCAACTCACCTGGCCGCACGCCGGCACGGACTGGTTGTCGCGGCTGGATGCCGTGGAACCGGTCTTTGCCGCAATCGGGGCAACGATCGCGCGACATGAATCCCTGCTCGTGGTCTGCCAGGATACCGATCACCGCGTCCACGTACTTTCCCTCCTCGCGCAGGCCGGGGCCGACCTCGACCGGGTTCAGCTGGGCATCGCCAGGGCCGACGACACCTGGGCTCGCGATCACGGACCTCTCACCGTCTTCGAGCACGGCAAGCCCGTCCTGCTCGATTTTTCCTTCAATGGGTGGGGTGGGAAGTTCCCGGCGGAGCACGACAACCTGCTGACCCGGACCCTCGCCGCTCAGGGGCGCTTCGGTGCGGTGCCCGTTGAGGAGATCGACCTGGTGCTGGAGGGCGGCAGTATTGAATCGGATGGCGCAGGCTCCATCATGACCACCAGCCAATGCCTGCTGACGCCCACGCGCAACCCGGAGCTGTCCCGGGATGGGATCACGGAACGGCTGATGCAGCATCTCGGTGCGCAACGGCTCCTTTGGGTCGACCACGGGCACCTCGAGGGCGATGACACCGACGGTCATATCGACACCCTCGCCCGCTTTTGCGACGCCGAGACCATCGCGCACGTGGAATGTGCTGACCGCGGCGATCCCCAGTACGAGGGGTTGCAGCGGATGGCCGGACAGCTCGCCCAGTTCCGGCAGGCCACGGGCGAGCCGTACTCCCTCGTTCCCCTGCCCCTCCCTGCTCCCATTTTCGACGAAGGCCGGCGCCTGCCTGCGACCCATGCGAACTTCCTGATCATCAATGATGCCGTACTGGTACCCGTTTACGAAGACCCTGCCGACGGGGTGGCACTGGAGCGCCTTGGCGTGGCCTTTCCGGGGCGCAGTGTGGTCGGCATCGACTGTCGTGAGCTCATCCGACAGGGTGGCAGCCTGCATTGCCTGACCATGCAGTTCCCCCTGGGCGTCCTTCCCCCCTGAAGCCCGACCAAAACCCGTACGGTGATCCGATGTACGTCGCAATGATCCAGCACCGCAACGCCAGCGATCGCGAGAGTAACCTCAGCGCGACCGCGGCCGCCGTGTCCGAGGCTGCGGCGGCCGGGGCCGATCTCGTGGTCCTTGCCGAGCTCCACACCGGCCCCTATTTCTGCCAGGTGGAGACGCCGGCGGAGTTCGACCGGGCCGAACCGATACCCGGACCCTCCACCGAAGCCCTGGGGGCGATGGCGCAGGAACATGGGGTAGTGCTGGTCGGTTCCCTCTTCGAGCGGCGCACTGCGGGGATCTATCACAACACCGCGGTCGTCTTCGAACGTGACGGCCGGCTCGCCGGGCGTTACCGGAAGATGCACATCCCCGACGATCCCGGGTACTACGAGAAGTACTACTTCACCCCGGGTGACCTCGGCTTTCAACCCATCGATACCTCCGTGGGGCGCCTGGGGGTGCTGATCTGCTGGGACCAGTGGTATCCCGAGGCGGCGCGCCTGATGGCCCTTGCCGGAGCCGAACTCCTGATCTACCCGACCGCCATTGGCTGGGATCCCGGCGACACCCCGGAGGAACGGGCACGGCAACGCGAGGCCTGGATCACTGTCCAGCGCGGGCATGCCGTCGCGAACAATCTTCCGGTGCTGGCCTGCAACCGCGTAGGCTTCGAACCCGATCCAGGCGGCACCACCGCGGGCGCGGACTTCTGGGGCTCCAGCTTCATCGCCGGACCCCAGGGCGAATTCCTGGCCCGGGCGGGCACGGATGCCCCCCAGATCCTCACGGCGGCGATCGACCCGGCGCGCACCGAGCAGGTCCGGCGGCAGTGGCCCTTCCTTCGGGACCGCCGCATCGACGCCTATGCGGGCCTGCTGCGCCGTTTCATCGATTGAACCGAAGGGGGCACGGGTGATCGAACCAGTTCCCAACAACCCGGAGAGCGTCCCCTGTGAACCTGAAACCCACCCTGAACGTCGGCACCATCGACCGCGGTCTACGTATCGCCGTCGGCGTCATCCTTCTGGCCCTGGTCTTCATCGGACCACAAACCCTGTGGGGTCTGCTCGGCATCATCCCCCTGGCCACCGGCCTCATGCGCTGGTGCCCCGCCTACAGCCTGCTGGGCATGAACTCCTGCGGCCAGGCGTAAAGACCTTGATCCATGAACGGACGACCGCCCTGGATTGGACGGTCTCCGGGCTGGCTGAAAACGGCCATGGCAAGGCGGCGCGACTGCCAGCGCCTCCCGGCACCTCGGCGTCCGGTCCGCGAGCCGGTAGCTTGCCCGTATAATGCACTGAACCTTGTTCAAACCAGTGAATGCCACATGCCTGACGCCGCCCGAGACCCCCTGAAACCCGGGCGTCTACCCGTTTCCGGATTCGAAACCTGGGCGGGCTTGGGTTTCACCCCCGCCGTCCTGGCCCTTGCACAGGCCGCCGAGGGCTTTCAGCATCCGCTGCTGGTCGTCACCGAAAGCACCGAGGCCGCCGACCAGTGGATCGCCGAATGGCGGTTCTTTGCCGCGGACAGCGATCTCCCGGTACTGCGCCTTCCGGATTGGGAAACCCTCCCCTTCGACGTCTTCTCCCCCCACGAGGACATCGTTTCCGAGCGCCTGCGCACATTGCACCGATTGCCGGGACTCCGCCGCGGGCTCGTCGTGGTTCCGGTCGCGACCCTGATGCAGCGCCTGCCGCCACGGCAGTGGCTGCAGGGCGAATGCCTGGCCCTGACCGTGGGCCAGAAGCTCGACCGTCTCGACCTGCGCGACAGCCTGACCGACGCCGGCTACCAGGCCGTGCACCAGGTCCTGACGCACGGCGAGTTCGCGGTGCGCGGGGAGATTCTGGACGTCTTTCCCATGGGCGCGGCGTTGCCGGTCCGGGTGGAGTTCCTGGACGACGAGGTCGACTCGCTGCGCCACTTCGATCCGGAGACCCAGCGTTCGACGGAGCGCATCGAACGTCTGGACGTGCTGTCCAGCCACGAATTTCCGATGAATCCAGAGGCCATCAAGGCCTTTCGCGGCCGTTACCGGGCACGCTTCGCGGGCGATCCGGCCCGACATCCCATCTACAGGGACGTGAGCGAGGGACTGGCGCCGGCCGGCGTGGAGTCCTACCTGCCGCTCTTCTTCGAACAGCTGGATACCCTGTTCGACTACTGCCTGGACGCACGCGTGGTGCAGTTCGGCGACATCGCCGGTGCCGCCGGCCGGTTTGCAGCGGAGGTGCTGTCGCGGTACGACCAGCTGGGCCACCAGGCGGAACGGCCGTTGCTGCCCCCGGCCGAGCTGTACCTGGATGAGGAAGCCCTGGCCGGGGCACTCGGTCGATGTTCCGGCATAGCGCTGGGTCCGGCCGCCTCGCCATTGCCCCCCGGTCGCGGACGGCAGCTGGTGTTCCAGCGGGAACCCCTGCCCGAACTCAGCATCCAGCAGGGTCGTCCGGAACCCGCGGAACGGCTGCGCGCCTTTCTCGAGAGCCCACAGCGCGTCCTGCTCACCGCGGAGTCCACGGGCCGGCGCGAGGCCCTGCTCACGCTGCTGCGCGAGCACGACGTCGTGGCCGAGCCCGTCGACGACTGGGCGTCGTTCCGCCTGGCCGAGGCTCCGGCCATGCTCACCGTGGCGACGCTGTCCGAGGGCTTCCTGCTTCCCGGCAGCCTTGCCGTGGTGCCCGAGGCGGCCCTGTTCGGCGAGCGCGCCATGCAGTCGCGGCGACGGGCGAAGCCCACCCGCGATGCCGATGCCATCATCCAGAATCTCAACGATCTGCACATCGGCGCCCCGGTGGTGCACGAAGAGAACGGTGTCGGACGTTACCTGGGTCTGCAGACGCTGGACATCAGCGGCCGGCCCGGCGAATTCCTGGCGCTGGAATACGCGGATGGCGCCAAGCTCTACGTGCCGGTGTCTTCGCTGCACCTCATCAGCCGCTACACCGGCGCCGACAGCGAGCACGCGCCACTGCACCGCCTCGGCAGTGAACAGTGGTCGCGTGCGCGGCGCAAGGCGGCGGAGAAGGCGCGCGACGTGGCCGCCGAACTGCTCGAGATCTACGCGCGGCGCGCCGCACGCGAGGGGACGGCCTTTGCCGTGGAGACCCCCGAGTATCACGCGTTTGCCGCCGCCTTCCCGTTCGAGGAGACCGCGGACCAGGCGCAGGCAATCGACGCCGTGCTCGCGGACATGTCCGCGAGCCAGCCGATGGACCGCGTGGTCTGCGGCGACGTCGGCTTCGGCAAGACCGAGGTCGCCATGCGCGCCGCCTTCGTCGCGGTGCAGAACCACCGGCAGGTGGTGGTACTGGTACCCACGACGCTACTGGCCCAGCAGCACCATCAGAATTTCTCCGACCGCTTCGCGGACTGGCCGGTGCGCGTCGAGTCGCTGTCCCGTTTCCGCAGTGCGAAGGATCAGGCATCGGTGCTGCAGGGCATGGCGGACGGCAAGGTCGACATCGTGATCGGTACCCACAAGCTGCTGCAGAGCGGCCTGGCGTTCCACAATCTAGGACTGGTGATCGTCGACGAGGAACAGCGCTTTGGCGTGCGCCACAAGGAGTCGCTGAAGAAGCTCCGGGCCGAGGTCGACATGCTCACCCTGACCGCGACGCCCATCCCGCGCACCCTGAACATGGCGCTTGCAGGGCTCCGCGACCTGTCGATCATCGCAACGCCGCCGCGCGCGCGGCTGGCCATCAAGACCTTCGTCAACGAGTGGAACGACGCGATCATCCAGGAGGCCTGCCTGCGGGAGATCCGCCGGGGCGGCCAGGTCTATTTCCTGCACAACGAGGTCGACACCATCGGCCGGACGGCGGAGAGGCTGCAGGACCTCCTGCCCGGCGCGCGGATCGGAATCGCCCACGGCCAGATGCGCGAGCGCGATCTGGAACAGGTCATGCTGGATTTCTACCACCGCCGTTTCAATGTCCTGGTCTGCACCACGATCATCGAGACCGGCATCGACGTGCCGACCGCCAACACCATCATCATGAACCGCGCGGACAAGCTCGGGTTGGCCCAGATGCACCAGTTGCGCGGTCGCGTGGGCCGTTCGCACCACCGTGCCTACGCCTATCTGCTGACCCCGCCGCCCAAGGCGATGACCGCGGATGCGCGCAAGCGCCTCGAGGCCATCGCCGCGCTCGAGGACCTGGGCGTGGGTTTCACGCTGGCCAGTCACGACCTGGAAATTCGCGGTGCTGGGGAGCTCCTCGGGGCGGAACAGAGCGGACAGATCACCGAGGTCGGATTTGCTCTCTACAACGACCTGCTGAACCGGGCGGTGAACGCGCTGCGCTCCGGGCACCTGCCGGAAATCGAGTTCAGCGGCGCAGCAGCGACCGAGGTCGAGCTCGGCCTCCCGGCCCTGCTTCCCGAGGACTACGTTCCGGACGTGCACACACGCCTGATCCTGTACAAGCGCCTTGCCAGCGCACCGCATCCCGCCGCGCTGCGCGATCTTGAGGTCGAACTGATCGATCGCTTCGGCTTGCTGCCGGAACCTGCACGAGCGCTGATGGCCGCAACGCGTCTGCGGCTGCAACTGCTGCCGTTGGGAATCCGCAAGCTGGAGATCGGCCCTGCCGGAGGACGGTTCCTGTTCGGACCGGAGCCCAGCATCGACGTCGGCGCCCTGATTCGCCTGGTCCAGTCCGACCCAAAGGCCTATAAGCTGGATGGCGACAAGGCCTTCCGGTTCTTCGCCGATTGCAAGACACTGCAGGCACGCGTGGCCCTCGTGGAACGCCTGCTCAACCACCTTGCGCTGGAGCGCAAGGCCGCCTGAAGGATCCGATGCCCATGACTGATCTCCCCCGCAGACGCTTCCTGACCGGTCTGGTTACCGTCCCCTTGCTGGTGACGTTACCAGCGCCTTTGGTCGGCCAGGTCGGACGGCAGTACCGCATCGAGCTGGTGATCTTCGAGCACCTGGGCCCGGAAAGCCGGACCTTCATGGACGGAGCCGCCCGCCCCATGGAGGTCAACCTGTCGGGTTTCGGCATCGGCGAGGGGCCCATCCGGCCGTCGCGCAAGGGGTTTGAACTCGACCGGGTCGTCGACCGGGTCGAGCGGTCCGGGCAGGGCCGCGTGCTCGCGCGCCTGGCCTGGGATCAGAGGGGACGCGATTATCACTCGACATCCTGGATACGCATCCAGGAAGGCCGGTATCTCGGGCTGCGCGAGGACCCGGGCGAGGAGACGGGGGATCTGTCCGCAGGCGGCCTGCGCCCGCTCAGCCCGCAGCAGGAGCGCTACGAACTGGAGGGGCGACTGCGGGTCTGGGTCGGGCGCTTCCTGCACCTCGAAACGGACCTCGTCTACCACGCACCGCACGCGGTGGGGAGCGACCCGGACGTCCTGCCCGGGGTGCCCGTGCGGGGCAGCCAGCGAATGAACTCCGGTGACGACCTGTTCTACCTGGACAACCCCGCCATCGGTATCATCGCCCGCGTCACGCGCCTGGAAGACTGACTCCTGCATGGCCCGCTAACGCCACTGCGGAGCGGTCTCCCAATTCAGGATACGGTTGCCGATCGCGACCCCAAGATCGTCCAGCAGCAATTGCAGCGCGGTGCGCTTGGGTTCGAAGACGACCATCCGCTCGATCCCGATCACGTCGCGAGCCACCGTACGGTCGTCGCCGAGACCGTCGATCAGCCCCAATTCCACGGAGTCGGCACCGGTCCAGACCAACCCGCTGAACAGTTCGCCGTTGTCCTGCAGCCGGTCTCCGCGCCCCTCGCGCACGACGTTGATGAACTGATCGTGGATCTGGTCGATCACGCCCTTGACGTGCTCGACCTCTTCGTCCTGAAGAGGAAGGAATGGGTCCAGGAAGCCCTTCTTCTCCCCGGCCGTGAAGAGACGCCGTTCGATCCCCCACCTCTCCATCAGGCCAACGAGGCCGAAGCTGTCCAACCGCACGCCGATGGAGCCCACGATGCTGCCCTTGTCCGCGTAGATCTCGTCCGCCGCAACGGCGATGTAGTAGGCACCCGAGGCACCCACATCGGAGATCACCGCGTACACGGGAATGTCCTCGTGCTGCGAACGCAGGCGGCGGATCTCGTCATGAATCATGCCGGCCTGGACCGGACTGCCGCCACCGCTGTTGATCCGCAGCATCACGGCCCTGGTATCGTCGTCCTCAAAGGCCTTGCGCAGGGTCTTGTTGATGTCCTCCGCATTCGCGTTGGTGGCACTCGCAATCAGTCCCTCGATATCGATCACGGCGACGTGTTCGGTCGGCTCCTTGTCGCGGTCCCACAGGTCGGAGAGTCCCAGATCCGGGCCGCGCACCAGCAACAGAAGCGCGAACAGGTAGATGAACACCAGAAGCTTGAAAAAGATGCCCCAGCGTCGGGCTCTGCGTTGCTCGGTCACCTGGGCGAGGACCAGTTTCTCCAGGGTCTCCCGTTCCCAATTCGATTTGTCCTGCGCGTTCCAGAGAGCCATGCATGAATCCTTGTGTTGACGTTGGGTCGCCGGCGGTGCCGGCGGGTCTTGATGCCTGCGTTTCGGGCATCCTTCAGAATATGCCGTTACCAGTCCCCCTGAGAGACATCCGGGCGCTGGCGAAATTCAGCCGGAATGGCCGCGCTGGCCCAACAGCGGCGGCAGCTCCGCGAGGCGGTCGATCAAGGCCGCGGGACCGCAGCGCCGCAGACGCACGGCATCGTGGGCCCCGTGGGTGATCCCGACCCCCGCGACGCGCAGGTTGTTTGCCATCTGGAGATCGTACGCGCTGTCCCCCACCATGATCGCATCCCTGGGATCGACCCCCAGCCGTTCGATCACATGGGTGAGCATGGCCGGGTTGGGCTTCGACGGATGTTCGTCACTGGTCGCCGTGGCGTCAAAAAAGTGCGAGATGCCGGTGCTGTTCAACGCCTCATCGAGCCCCCTGCGCGATTTGCCCGTGGCGATCGCCAGCAGATAACCCCGCTCGGCCAATGTGACCAGCATCGCTTCTGCGTCCGGGTAGAGCGGTGTCGGCGTGGTGTCACGCTCCAGGTAATAGAGCCGGTAGGCACCGCTGAGGGCGTCCATCAAGGCATCGTCGGCTCCCGGATACAGGGCCTCGGTTGCCTGGCGCACGCCCAGGCCGATGATGTCACGCAGCTGGGCATCGCTACGCGGCTCCGCGCCAATCTCGGCGATCGCGAGATGCAGGCAGCGGACGATTCGTCCGATCGAATCCATCAGCGTCCCGTCCCAGTCGAATACGACCAGGGCCAATGCGTCGCGGTCGCTGCGGGGAATCATGGTGTCTGGTCCGAAAGCGCCTGCAGGACCTGCTCGAGATCCGCCGGCAGGGGTGCGGAGAAAAGCAGTGAGTCACCCTGCCAATCGGGAAAACGGATCGCCTGGGCATGCAGGAACATGCGCTTCAGGCCCAGACCCCGCGCAAGCCGGTTGGCTCCGGGATCCCCGTATTCGTGATCCCCAGCCACCGGGTGACCCAATGCCCTGCCGTGCACACGGATCTGATGGGTCCGGCCGGTCCCGATGTCGACCTCCATCAGCGTGAAGCCCGGAAAACGCTCGATCGGGGCAAACAGGCTGGTCGCCCGGCGCGCCGATTCCGCCTCCGAGCCCTCGATCGCAAGTCCCTCGAGCGCACGTATCTGCCGCCGGCCGGTCTCGTCGCGCTCCTGGGAAATCGGAAGGTCACAGCGCCGTGCCGGACCCTCCCATCGCCCGGCAACGAGGGCCAGGTAACGCTTGCTCACGTCCCCGCGACGCAGCGCATCGTGAAACGCGGTCAGACCGCGACGGCTCTTGGTCAGGACCAGGCAGCCGCTGGTCTCGCGGTCCAGGCGGTGGCCCAGCTCCAGCGCGGTAGCGGGATACAGCAGGCGCATGGCCTCGATGAGCCCGTAGGCCAGGCCGCTCCCGCCGTGCACCGCCACGCCGGCCGGCTTGTCCAGCACCAAGTAGTCCGCATCCTCGTGAATGACGGACTGCCGCAGCGCACGGAGCATGCCCTCGGGCACGTGCACCGTCCGGGCGCCTTCCGGGGTAACCCCGGGCCGATCCAATACCGGAATCCGCACCTCGTCACCACCGGTCACCCGCATTTCCGCCTTTGCGCGGCGGCCGTTGACCCGGATTGCCCCTTTGCGCACCAAGCGGTACACGAGGCTTCGCGGTACGCCCTTCAGGTGCCTCAGGAGGAAATTGTCCAGCCGTTGCCCTTCCGATGCTGCCTGCACCGTCAGCACCTGCGGTCCTCGACCCTGATTCATCACAAGATGCTAGCCGATTTATGGCCGCCGGAGAACACGCTGGGCAAGGTTACGCATGACCCGACCCGTATCTCACGGTTGCGGGCAGGTCCTATGTGCGAGCCGCTCTGGTACTCGACTCATGCCCGTTCCGTGCGCGGTTCCAGACGGCTTCGAGCGTATCCGGCTGTCCGTAGAGGAAACCCTGCACCAGGGTGCACCCCAGCGACCTCAGGTATTCCAACTGGATCTCGGTCTCGACCCCCTCGGCAACGATGCCCATGTTGAGGCCCAGGGCCATCGCGACCATCGCGTTTACGATACAGACCCCCTCCTCGCAGCTCTTCACCTGACGGGTGAAGCTTCGGTCGATCTTGATCGTGTGGATGGGGAGCTTCTGAAGGTAGCTGAGCGAGGAATATCCGGTACCGAAATCATCGATGGCGATCCGGATTCCAGCCTTGCTCAATCGGTGCAGCTTATCGATCACATCCTGACGATCGCTGAGCAGGAGGTTTTCCGTAATCTCGATTTCCAGCAACCGTGGCGGAAATCCCTCTTGCCCGAGCGTATCAAGCACCGTCTGAACAAAGTCTTCGCGCGAAACCATGATCGGGGACATGTTCACGGACAGGCGCAGCTCTTTGCCAGAGCTTTCCCGATGCAGGTTCAACTCCCTTGCTGCGCGTTGCAGAGTCGCCCGGTCCATATCGACAATCAAGCGGCTTTCCTCGGCGATGGAGACGAATTCAGCAGGTTCCAGCCGCCCCTGAGTGGGATGATTCCAGCGCACCAGTGCTTCGACACCGACCACTTCGCCACACGTGGAATCGACCTGGGCCTGGTACACGACATCGAACTCGCGCCGCAACAACCCCCCGTGCATCTCCTGTTCCAGTTCCAGCCGCCTGGTGGAGCCCGCCATGTCGGGTGTGAACAACTGAAATCCGTCCCGCCCGGTATTTTTTACCCGGTACATCGCGATGTCGGCGTTCCTGATCAATGAATCCATGGTTGTGCCCGCGGTCGGGAACACCGCGATGCCGATACTGGCGCCAACGAAGATCTCATGGCCCTCCAGTTTGAACGGTGCCCGCAGGCTCGCCAGGATCTTCTCTGCTACCTGTGTAACCGCCTCCCAGCTCCGCACCTCCGGAAGCAGCAGGGTGAATTCATCACCGCCGAAGCGGGAAAGGGTATCGCCCTTCCGCACACAGTGCTGCAGCCGTTGGCTGACTGCCTGCAGAAGGCGATCGCCCAGGGTATGACCGAGCGAGTCATTGATCACCTTGAAGCGGTCCAGATCGATGAACATGACCGCAAGCTGATACCCCTCCCGGGTCGCCTGTGTCAGGGCGATGCTGAGCCGATCCTTGAACAGCGCGCGGTTCGGAAGCCGGGTCAGCAGATCGTGGTAGGCCTGGAAACTGATGAAGGCCTCGGCCTCCATGCGGTCCGTGATATCGCGAGCAGTCCCGTAGGTCCGATAGCGGTTGCCGTCTTCATGCGGCTGTTCGTCTTCATGCATCGGCCAGATCACGAGTTCGAAATGGCGGCGCGAACGGGACGGGGTCTTGGGCCTGAGCACCGCCTCGAGCGACCGCACCTCGTCATAGGGCTGGCGAGCCTGTTCCAGGAAGTAGCGCCCCTTCTCCTGCTGGTCCTCCTCCATGATGTCCAGCAGAGCGACACCGATCAATTCATCCGGCGAGTAGCCTAGAAGCTTGCTGATCGTGGCATTCAGGAAACTGAACCGTCCCGCGGCATCCAGGATATACACGATGTCCGGCGAGTGGTTCACGATCAGCCGGTGCAGGCGCTCCGAGCGGTTCAGCCGCCCCTGCATAACTTGATGGCTGTCCTCCAGACGCTTCCTGCGCACGGCGTTGTTGACCGTCGCGAGCAACTCCTCGGGCACATAGGGCTTCTTGAGGTAGTCGTAGGCTCCAGCTCGCAGTGCGGTGGCAATCCCATCGATGCTGGTATTGCCGCTGATCACGACGGTCATGGTCGCGATCTTCCGCTCATTCATCACGCGCATGACCTCGTGTCCGTCGACATCGGGCATGCTGAGATCCAGAAGCAGGAGATCATACTTGGCCTGATGAAGCATCTCGAGCGCCCTGCGCCCCCCCACGGCCATGTCCACCCGGTAGCCATGCATCCTCAGCAGATCATGGAGGCTATGCAGCAACCGCGGGTCATCATCGCACACGAGGATATGGACATCGGCTTCCACAGCCTGATCCTGAACCATGTCGATCATGTTGTGCCCCGGCTGGGCGCTCCATTCCGGCATGGTGCACACCCAGGAAAAAGGCGTTGGGAAAGAATCCCCACCTGATCAGTGAAATACACGACTGCACCCCCATGCTCGTCCGTCAGGACCACTCGCAGCATCCAGACCCACGTCCTTACCCCATGTCATGGTCGCGCCTGCGTTGGGCTTCCTTCTCTGGCGAAGCATCTTCGCAAGTCCTTGTTTCATGGTCCAGCCCCGCCAAGTCCACCGGTACCGTCCCCTCGAAATCGGCGAGGCGCGTACATGGCTGTACGAAGCGAAGCTTTCCCGCTTCCGAAGTGTAGTCCTCCTGACCGCGTAACGGGACATCGGCCCAATGATAATGGTCCACGGCGGATGGACCGCTGCGGCCTCATGGCCCCGCCACCCCATGGAGTGCGGGAGCTTGCTCCCGCTATTCGGCGCCGGGAATCAACCCAACTCCCCACAGCGGCGGCAAGCCGCCGCAGTCCATAGGCGCTGCCTCTGTCATCATTCGGGGTGTCGCGCGTCCGGAACACGAGAGTTAGCGGGGATGGATCGGCCGGAATCCCACTGCCTCAAGGACTGCGCGACCTTGAAACCACCGGGCGTCGAAAGGTTTTCGCTTGCCAGTCAGAAGCTTTTGCCCTAGATTGTGATGCGGATTGTCGCGTTACCTAACAGCGACGATCTCCCTGAATTACCTGCTGGCATGGCCCACACGGCCGGCCCGCCCTCGCCGAAAGCGATTTGTGATACCTATCCTGATAACCCAGTCCTGTCTTCCCCCGGCGCGCGCCTGCAAGCATCTCCTGATGCTGTTTCTGGTCGATGCCTGGCTGTTGGGTGCCTGTTCGCCGCATGCCGGCATACGGCACGCCTCGCCGGCATCCGGGCCCCGGAGCGCCCTGCGCGTGCAGTGCTCCCCGGAAGGCGGTGACACCCAAACGAGTTCACTGAATGAAACGGATTCTCATCAATGCCACGCAGCCGGAAGAGCTGCGCGTGGCGATGGTCGATGGCCAGCGCCTCTACGATCTTGATATCGAACTTCCCTCACGGGAACGCAAGAAAGCCAATATCTACAAGGCCCGGATCACCCGGGTCGAACCCAGTCTTGAAGCGGTCTTCGTCAACTTCGGTGCCGAGCGCCACGGTTTCCTGCCGTTCAAGGAGATCGCCCGCTCCGCCGTAGGCGCACCGGAAGATACCGACAAGCCCATCCGCGAGTTCCTCAAGGACGGCCAGCAACTGCTGATTCAGGTGGAAAAGGAGGAACGCGGCAACAAGGGTGCAGCCCTCACCACCTACATCAGTCTTGCGGGGCGCTACCTCGTTCTGATGCCGAACAACCCGCGCGCCGGGGGCGTTTCGCGCCGGATCGAGGGAGAGGATCGAGCCGAATTGCGCGAGGCTCTGGCCGACCTCAAGATCCCCGATGGCATGGGCGTGATCGCCCGCACGGCGGGAGTTGGCCGGACCACCGAGGAATTGCAGTGGGACCTCGATTACATGACCGCGCTCTGGACTGCCATCCTCGAAGCCTCGGGTGAGACCCAGGCACCGGCACTGATCCATCAGGAAAGCAACGTCATCATCCGCGCCTTGCGCGACCACATGCGCAACGACGTCGGCGAAGTGGTCATCGACGACGAGACCGTGTTCAGGCAGGCTCTGGAGTTCGTTGAGAGGGTGATGCCGAGCAGCCTGCGCAAGATCCGGCACTACACGGATCCAGTCCCGCTTTTCAACCGGTTCCAGATCGAGAGCCAGATCGAAAGCGCCTTCGATCGTGATGTCGCGCTGCCCTCGGGTGGCGCCCTTGTCATCGATCACACGGAAGCGCTGATTTCCATCGATGTCAACTCGGCCCGGTCCACCAAGGGTGTGGACATCGAAGAAACGGCATTCCACACCAATCTCGAGGCCGCCGAGGAAGTGGCCCGGCAACTCAGGATTCGCGACCTGGGCGGCCTGATCGTGATCGATTTCATCGACATGAGCTCGAACAAACACCAGCGTGAGGTCGAAACCCGACTGCGCAAGGCACTGGAGATGGACCGAGCCCGCGTGCAGGTCGGACGGATCAGCCGATTCGGCCTGCTCGAGATGTCCCGCCAGCGTCTGCGCTCATCGCTGGGGGAGTCCAGTCACATCACCTGCCCGCGTTGCCAGGGACACGGCCAGATCCGCGGCGTGGAATCGCTTGCCCTTTCCATCCTCCGCCTGATCGAGGAAGAGGCGATGAAGGATAAGACCAGCCTCGTACTGGCCCAAGTTCCTGTCGACGTGGGCACCTTCCTGCTCAACGAGAAGCGGGAGTCGCTGAATGACATCGAGGACCGCCACGACGTCGACGTGAGCATCGTCCCCAGCACGCAGCTGCTCACGCCCCACTACCAGGTACGGCGGATCCGCGACGATGGTCGCGAGGACGAGTTGGCGGGCAAGAGTTCCTACCAGTTCATCGAAGAGACCGACAGCGAAGAGACTCTTCCCGAGATCGACCGCCGCAGTCGCCCGAACCGGCCACTGGTACAGGGAGTGGTGGTGGCCGCACCCGCCCCAGCACCCGCGCCGGTACCGGTAGCGTTGGCTGCGCCGCAGGCCGTTGCCCAACCCGGTTTCTTCGCCCGTATCTGGACGTCCCTCTTCCCGGGCACCCGTGATGCGGGGGAAGCGCAGTCAGCCCCTGAACAACCCAGGGAAGAAAGCGCACCCGCGCCGCGTAAACGCGGTGGCGAGCGTCGCCCCGCCGCGGAATCCGGATCCAGCGAGCGCCCTCGGGGACGCCGGGGTGAACGTGACCGCAAGGGAGCCACCGAGGCCCGCCAGCCCGTGGCACCGCCTGCCGGGCGATCCAGCGCATCGGTGAGCGAGAGCGCCCCCCGACCGGAAAGACCCTCGACCAACAAGGTCGTACCTGTCGAGAGCGACTCTGCGACCGAGTCCAAGACTCCTGACGAAACCCCCGAGTCTGACGATACTGCACGGGCGGACGCCGGGCGAACTCGCAGCCGCCGCTCGCGCCGGGGCGGACGCCGCCGGAGCAGGAATCGGAGCGCAGGAAATGGTCAGGATTCCGACGTCTCCGAGGACGGCGAGCGTCAGGGCGAGGATGGTGAGACCTTGGCAGCGCAAACGGCGGACGACGCTTCCGTAGCAACCGTGACGCCGGATGCGCAACCACGCCCAGCCGCGGAGCCGCGCACCCCGGCAACAGCCAGCGAACGCGTCAACGCGGCAAGTTCCCACGATGCAAAGGCGAAAACGGATGAATCAGCGCTGACCTCCGCGGAGACCCGCCAACGGGAGGCGCGCGCCGCCCTTGCGCGCATGGCCGCCTCGATTCCAGCCACCAGCGCGGCTCCGGCCGCTGACACGACCCAGGCCCCTGACGACGCCCAGCCTGCAGTCGCCAAGCACGAAGCCTCCACCGCCCCCGGACCTGCCGACGCGAGTCGTGTCGACCGCGAGCCGATCGCTGCCGAAGAAACGGCCGAAAGCCCGGAGACCAGCCCTCAGCGGGAAGAGCGTGTGGGAGTGCCGCCGGTGATGGAAGACCCCGTGGCTGAAGTGCCCACTGAAGCGCAGCCCGTCGCCGATACCGACGTCAGGCGCGAGGAGACGCCTGGAGCGACTCCCGTCCCTGCCCACGCGGATACCCCGGACCCGGTCCAATCCGAAGACGAGGAGGCAGAGACGCCGAAGTCAGCCATCGCGGTGGCCAACGACGCGAGTGATGCTGCCGCAACCGACGACGCTGAGACCATCCAGACCAAGCCGAAGCGTGCACGTAGACCACGCAAGCCTCGCGCAGCGGCGAAGACCTCAACAGAGGAGGCAAAGGCCGACGAAACTCCCTCGAGCGCCGATCCCGTTGC
>Ga0114946_10001152_pt1 | contig 18078 bp, 13 predicted proteins | sample WalLakDeSediment_FD_88676 | JGI IMG/M metagenome (GOLD analysis project Ga0114946, IMG submission 88676) | Lake sediment microbial communities from Walker lake, Nevada to study Microbial Dark Matter (Phase II) - Walker Lake 11/02/13 Deep Sediment | ecosystem: Environmental > Aquatic >...
CATGGTGCTGCTCCTTGTCACCGGCGCCCTGCCGGTAGCCACCGCCAGCATGCTGGCGGCGCTGGCCATGGTCTTGAGCGGTTGCCTGACGCCCGAACAGGCCTACGAGGCGATCGACTTGCGCAGCGTCGTCCTGATCGCCGGCATGATCCCGATGAGCCTGGCCTTGGAGCAGGTGGGCCTGGTCGCCGTCATCGCCCACGGACTCACCGCGGGGCTCGGGGCCTACGGCCCGGTAGCGGTGCTGGCCGGCCTGTTCCTGGCCACGTCGCTGTTTACCCAGGTGCTGTCCAACACCGCCACCACCGTCCTGATCGCGCCCATCGCCCTGGCCGCCGCCGGCGACATGGGCCTGGCGGACCCGCGCGCCTTCATGGTGGCCGTGGCCGTGGCGGCCTCCATGGCCTTCGCCTCACCGGTGGCCTCGCCCGTCAACACCCTGGTCATGGGCGCCGGCGGCTACCGCTTCGCGGACTACCTGCGCATCGGGCTGCCGATGATGTTCATTGCCCTGGTGGTGGCCGTCCTCACGCTGCCCATCGTGTTCCCGTTCTAGGCAGCCCCTCGGACCGGTCGGCTGGCGCCCGTTGGCGCCGGGCGCCGGGGATGGTGCGCCGGGGATGGTGCGCCACCACGGCCGCGCACCCGTATCTCCCCTCAAGCACGCACGTTCATCACGGTGAGGCAGGGCCCCGCGCTCCGGCTGGTGTTGCGATGCCGGGAGCCCTTGCCGGGAGCGTGCCGTTGGTGCGGACGGCGGAGGGCGGCACGAGCAGGTGCCCCGCAGGAGCCAGAGCATTCACCCCGGCCGGGCGCTGGTGCTTGGGCGCGCCGCTGGCAGCCGCCGCGCTGGCCGCGGCCGCGCTGGCATGGGCGCCGGTCGCGGGCCAGGGCTCGGGTGCGCCTGCCGCCGCCTACGCCCCCATCCGATCCTGGGACGCCACGCAGCACGGCGCGGCCGGGGTCTGGCGGCTCGATGCCGCGGAAGACGGCTCGCACCTGTGCACGCTGGCCGCCGACGGCTCGCTGCACCTGGTGGACCTGCCCGGCGGCGCGGCCCACATGGTGGCCGGTGCCGACGGCGACACCGGTGTGGTCGATGTGACGTGCCTGCCGTCGCGCCGGGTGGCCGTGCTGGGTCACGCCCCAAGCGCCGACCCGCGCGCGCCGCGCAACGGGGCCATCGTCCGGGTGTTGGAGGCGGACGGCCGGTTGGTGTGGGAGACCCGACTGCCCGACAGCGGTTTCGACGCCGGCAGCCACAGCGTGTGGTCCTGGCCGCTGGCGCTGTCTCGCGGCCCCGGCGGCCGGAACCTCTACGCGCTGGACGGCGCGGCCCCGCGCGTGTTCCGCCTGGCCGCCGGGTCGGGCCGCATCGAGGCCGAGAACGCCGTCGCAGCGCCCGGTTCGTCACCACAGCCGCGGGCCCAGCTTGCGTTCGAGGCCCTGGGCGACCTGGCCGCCGGCCGCGACCTGGCCGGCGGGGCGGAGATCGCCGTGCTGGCCCGGTTGCCGGGCGCGCTGCGGCTGCTCCAGACCCACGCCAGCGCCGACCGCGCGGCCACCGTTCTGGGCACGGAGACCCTTCCATCCGGCGCTCTGCGCATGGGGCGCGGGCCCGCCGGCGACCTGTGGGTGCTGCTGCCGGCGGGCGAGGTGCTGGAACTGCGCCCCGACGGCGCCGCGCGACGGCGCTGGCGCGCGGTGGGACCCGGGGGCGAGCTGGTCCGGGCGACCGACCTGGCCCAGCTTCCGGACGGAACCCTGTTCCTGGCCGACGCGGAGCGGGGCCGGCTGCTGCACTACGACCCAGAGGCGGCGGCTGCGCCCCGCGCCCACCAGCCCGCCTGCGCCTTCCAGCCCGACAAGCGCGCCGCGCCGGCCCAGGTCTGGCTGGGCGACGCGGTGACCGTCACCTTGTCGGTCCACGGGCAATGCCCGGAACCGCGCGGGGCGGACATGGTGCTGGCCATCGACAGCTCGTGGTCGCGCTGGGACGCCGTTCCCCTGGCCCAGTGGGACGTGGCCAGCGCCCGGGCCTTGCTGGGGCTGCTCGAGCCGGGCGCGCACCACGTGGCGGCACTGCAGTACGCGGCCGGCACCCGCGACCTCATCGCGCCCACCACCGACCCGGCGGCGGTGGCGGCAGCCCTGGACGGCGTCCAGCCGGCTCCGGCGCCCGTGGGCAACGACGCCGGGACCGCCCTGCGGCGCGCGCGGGAGATCCTGGCCGGCCTGGACGGCGCCGATGCCGGCCGGCGCAGGCTGGTCCTGGTCTTTGGCGACTTCTGGCAGGAGCCCAGGACCACCCTGGACACGGCCGCCGCCCTGCAGCGCGAGGGCATAGAAATCGGCGTGGTGCACGCGCACCGGCTGGCCCACGCCAACGCACGCGCCCAGGACCGGCGCTTCGCGGCGCTCATCGCCAGCGACCACGGGCTGCTGTGGGGCGAGGCGCCCGCGGCACCGGACTGGCTGGCCGCGGCCGGCCGCTGGCGACCGGCGGACCCGGCACGGCACCTGATCTCGAGCGCGGTGATCACCGACACCGTCCCGGCCAACATGCGCTACCTGTCCTGGCTGAGCGGTCCGCGGCCGGACTGGGATGCCGCCAGCCGCACGTTGACGTGGCGGCCGGCCGAGGTCGGCTTCGCGGGACTGGCCGTGGCCTACCGCCTCGAGCCCCTGGCCGCAGGCCGCTGGCCCACCAACGTCGAGGCGCGGGCGGTCCTGACCGACGGGCTGGGCGCCCGCGGCACCCTGGCCTTTCCGGTGCCCACCGTCCTGGTGCGGGAGCGACCCACCGCCGCGGCCACCGCGCCGGCCACCCCCGGCAGCGGCGCCACGCCGTCGCCCTCCGCCTCGGCCGGGCCGCAGCCCTCGCCCGCCCCCGCCTTCCTGCCGCTGCTGCTGGCCCAGCGCTGCGCGCGGATCGGGGGCGCCGACGTGGCCCTGGTCATCGACGCCTCCAGCTCCATGGCCGGGCGCAAGCTGGCGGACGCCATCGCCGCGGCACGCCGATTCGTGGGCCTCATGGACCTGGGCTCCGGCGCCGACCGCGTGGCGATCGTGCGCTTCGACGACGCGGCGCAGCTGCTGCAACCGCTGACTGCCGACGTTGCCGCCGCCGGTCGCGCCCTCGACGCCATCACAAGCGGCAGCGGCACGCGCATCGATCTGGGCCTGCGGCGGGCGGGCCAGGCCCTGGCCGCGGAGGATCGCCCCGATGACCGCGGGCGCCACGTGGTGCTGCTGACCGACGGCCGTCAGAGCTCCGCCGCGGGCGAGGAGCTGCTCGCCGCCGCGGAGCTGCGGCACGCCGGCATCCGGGTCTTCGCCATCGGTCTGGGAGCGGACGCCGACCGCGCCGCCATCCGGGCCATCGCCCACCATCCCGACCAGGCGTACTTCGCGCCCGACTCCGCCCAGCTGGCGCGGCTTTACGCCGCCATAGCCTCCGCCATCCGCTGTCAGCCGGAGCCGCGCTGGCCGTAGCGGCAAAGGCGGCGGCCGCGCAACGCGGCCGCCCCACAGCGCGCGACGGGGCAGGCGATCTCGCCTGCCCCGTCCTTGCCACGCTATGGGTCTCGCGCGGGCGCGGTCTCGTGGTCCCGCCGGCGCGGCCTACACGCTCGGCGTGTCGTCAGGGCGCTCCGCCCTGACCCCAGGCCCTACGGGCACTCTACCTCGTGCAGAAGCGATACGTGCACACCGTAGAAGTTGTTCTTGGGAACCGCAGTGATGAACTTGCTCCCGCTGGGGGCCTCGTACTTGAACTTGAAGCGGCCGGGGGCCGGATTGCCGCTCGGCGCCTTCTCGTAGTCCTGGATATGGATGCTCTCCTCGTACAGCTTCTCCGCATCCGCATAGCCGAAGCGCCAGCCGTCATGCAGCTTGATAACGATCTTCACCTGCTCCCCGAACGGCTTGAAGATGACGTAGCCGGCCCTCATCGTCCGGCCGGCGAGGAGATCCACCTTCTTCCACTCCCCGTCGTACGGCGTATAGGTGGCCCAGTTGCCCCGCTGGTTGTAGCGAAGACCGGCCGACCAACCGGTCCCCTCCTCGGCGCACGTGCCGTCGGGGTTCCAGCAGAAGACGACGTGGCTGATCTCCTTCCCCGCGTAGCCCTCCAACTCAATGTCGCCGAGAGCCTGTGGGTCGTAGTAGTACACATTCGCGCCGGTGCCGGCCTTGACGATGACCGCCCCCACGCTGTTGTCCGCATCCCAGTCGAACGTCTCTTGGCGATACCGGTCATCGTGGAGCGTGTCGTTGGAGATGTAGAACGTGTTCGGGTTGTACGAGTCGCTCTCGTACGTGCCGTCCATGTTCCACTCCCAATCATCGATCTTGTAGGCATGGAGATACGGACCGTACATGGGCGTGGTGGCTTGCGCACATGAGTAGGCCGCATCCCCAGCCTGCCAGCCGTCGATCGTCACCGGCTCCACCGACGCCGCCGTGGCCACACCGCCGACCACGACCAGGGCCAGGAGCATGGCCAAGCCCGTTACCAGACGCTTCGATCTGCCGCGCGATTTCATCTGTGAACTACCTCCCGTAGTGCGTAGATACACAACACCTCCCGGCGCGGTTGCCGGGGGCGCTTGACCCCGAGGACAACTCATGCGATACGGCAAGAGAACGCACCGCACTGGTAGCCAGGCGTCACACGCCGTCGCCATCCGATCCGGTAGCGCCGCCACATCCCGGCGACTTCTGGTGTTGCGGCATTCTACGCGACGGGCCCGTCGTGTCTCAAGATGGACAACGCAAGTTAATTGCGTGGCCGGTAACAGTTCGTATACCTGGGACCGACCCGCCCCGGACCGCCGGGGGCACCACCGCAAGGCTGGCGGAGCGGCCCGGCGGTTGGTTGCCCGCCTGCCTTGGGCTACCCTTGCCGGCCATGATCGCCAGCGCCAGCGCCCACCGGGTGCTGCTTTCGGCCGGAGCCTTCGCCGCGCTGCACCTGGCCCTGGGCCTGGGCCCGGCCGCGGCGGCGCCGCCGCCCGCGGCCACCGCCGGCCGGGACACGGTCACCGTGGCCTTTGTCGGCGACGTGCTGCTGCACGACAGCCTGCAGATCCAGGCCGCCGAGCACGGCCCCGACGGCGGCCACCACACGCTCTGGCACCGCGTGCGCGACGGCCTGGCCGCCGCCGAAATCACCTACGCCAACCTGGAGGGCCCGGTAGCCGAGGGGCTGCGCTGCGACGGTCGCCTCACCGCCGCGCCGCCCGCCGTGTCATACGCCAAGGGCGGCTGCGGGCCCGGAAACGGCGACGCCGTCTACACCGGCTACCCGCTCTTCAACTACCCGCCGGCCTTGCTGGACGCCCTGGCCGCCGCCGGGGTGGACGTGGTGTCCACCGCCAACAACCACGCCCTCGACCGCCGCGCCCTTGGCGTGGACATGACCGTAGACGCGCTCGCGGCGCGTGGCATCGCCTTTGCCGGTACGCGCCGCTCCGACGGGCCGGCCGCCCTCCACGCCCTGACCGAGGTCCGCTCACCGCGCCGGCGCATGCGCCTGGCGTGGCTGGCCTGCACCTACGGCACCAACGGCCTGGTCGACGGCCTGGCGCAGGTCGCGCCGTGCTACGACCACGATGGCTCGCCCTGGCCGGGGCTGCTGGCCGCCACCCGCAACCTGGCGCTGCAGCCCGCGGTAGACGCCGTGATCGTCACCCCCCACTGGGGTGCCGAGTACCGGCACACACCGCACCCGAGCCAGGAGCGCCTGGCGCGCGAGCTCACGGCCGCCGGCGCCACGGCGGTGGTGGGCGCCCACCCCCACGTGGTGCAGCCCATGGCCATTGTGAGCGCCGGCGGCCGCGAGGCGTTCGTGGCCTACTCGCTCGGCAACTTCGTGGCCGATCAGCCGGACCCGGCCACGCGGGTGGGGCTGCTCCTGTACCTGGACCTGGTGCGCTCACCGAACGGCGAGGTGGCCGCCGGCAACCCGCGCTACGTGCCGCTGTTCATGGCCCGCGCCGAGGAGGCGGGGCCGTGGCGGCGCACCCTGGTGCCCCTGACCGACGACGTGCCCGGGGCGGCGGCGCGGGAGGCGCGGGCGGTGGTTCTCTCCGTGTTGGAGCCGGCCTGGCGCGGGGCGCTGGAGGCACCGCGCGCCAGGGCCGCCGTGGTGGTGCCGCTGGCCGCCACGGCCGTCCCGGCGCGCATCCCCCCTCCCGCCGCCGGTCCCGGCGCCCAGCCGGCGCACAGGCAGCCCGTCCGCCTGTAGCGCCCACCTGACTTGCCACGTCGCGCCCTGCCCGGCCGGCGCGGCCAACCACCCAAAGGAGACATGGTCCATGACGCCCCTGGCCGCCGCTCGGACCGCTCGCATTGTCCTGGTCGCCGGCACCGTGCTGGCCCTGTTCGCCCTGACAGCCAGCGCGTGCAGCTCGCCCACGCCGGACACGAGCGGCATCTTCCAGTCCCGGAGCGGGCCCTACGAGCCGGGAGCCGCCGTGGGCACGAGCGCGGACCCGGCGGCCGAGGAAGGCGCCGCCGCGCCCCAGCCGACCGAGCCGGCCGAACCGGATTGCGCGCCGCTCATTGAGCCGCCGGGCCCCGATGGCCCGGCCGGCGCGGTGGCCGGCTACGCTGCCGCCGGCCTCGGCGGAGCGTGCGCCTGGTCGGGCGCCAGCCGGCCGCTGGCCGGGGTGCCGGTGGAGCTGGTCCTGCCCGGGCCCGACCTGGTGCCGGGCACGGCCGACGACGAGGTGCGCGCCACCGTGACCGGCCCCGACGGCTGCTTTGCCTTCAGCGGCCTGCCGCTGCCGCTCGACGGTCTGCTGCGCGCCCCCAAGGCCCACGAGGGGCTGATGCTTGCCTGCGACACCGACGGCGGCGAGCCCGGCGGCGTGGTGGTCCTGCTGGCCCAGAACGCCCCGTCACAGACGCGCCACGTCTTCGGCTACGAGCCGTAGGCCTCGCCGTCCGCGCCCGGCGCACCTTCCTCGCCGGGCGAGGACGCCGCGCGCGACGCGCCGCGGCCGTCGCGGCCCGCCGCCGGCAACCAGCGCTCCATCAGCACGCCGGCCTTCTCCAGCACGCCGGCGGCATGCGCGTCCAGGCGGTAGTCGTCACGGTACACCAGGCGCGCCAGGCCCACGTTGGCCAGCGCCTTGGCGCAGCCCAGGCACGGGAAATGGGTGACGTAGCAGGTGGAGTCGCGCAACGTGATGCCGTGGAGCGCCGCCTGGATGATGGCGTTGAGCTCGGCGTGGATGGTGCGCACGCAGTGGCCGCCCACCAACAGATGCCCCACGTCGTCGCAGTGCTCCTGTCCGCTGGGCGAGCCGTTGAAGCCCGTGGTCAGGATGCGCTTGTCGCGCACGAACACCGCGCCCACGCCGGCGCGGTCGCACGTGCTGCGCGACGCCACGGCAGTGGCGATGTCCATGAAGTACGTGTCCCAGTCCGGGCGCATGGTCATTGTTCCAGCCCATCGAGCACCCGCGCCCCGGCCCCGCCGCGCCGGCCGCGCCGCCACAGCCAGCCGCGCTCGGGCGCGGCCAGCCAGGCCAGGCCGAAGAATGCCGTGCACACGAGCACGATGGACGCGCCGGAGGCGATGCCCACGTAGTACGACAGCATCAGACCGAGCGCTCCGGACAGCGCGCCGATGACGCAGGCCAGCGCCATCATCCGCGCCAGGCGCCGGGTGAGCAGGTAGGCCGTCGCGGCCGGCGTGACCAGCATGGCCACCATCAGCGCCACGCCCACCGTCTGCAACGACACCACGATGGTCACCGCGATCAGCACCAGCATCAGGTAGTACAACCGCGCCGACGGCAGCCGCAACGTGTCCGCCAGCACCGGGTCGAAGGTCACCACCACCAGCTCCTTGTAGAGCAGCGCCACCGTCAGCACTACGGCCGCGGCCAGCGCGCCCGTGACCAGCAGGTCCATCGGGCGCACGCCGAGCACGTCGCCGAACAGGATGTGCGTCAGGTCCACCGCGTACCCGCTGCGGCTGGAGATGAGGGCGATGCCCAGGGCGAAGGCGCCCGCGAACACCACGCCAATGGCGGTGTCCTCCTTGAGCTCGCCCCCGCGGCTGATGGCGCCTATGCCCAGCGCCGCCAGGATCGCGGCCGCCAAGCCGCCCCAGAAGAGCGGGCCCTGCGCGCCTCCGCCCACCAGGTAGCCCACCGCCACGCCGGGCAGGATGGCGTGCGCCAGCGCGTCGCCAAAGAAGGCCATGCCGCGCAGCACGATGAACGTGCCTACGGTGGCGCACACGACGCCCACGATCATCGAGGCCAGGATGGCGCGGACGATGAACGCGTAGCGCAGCGGCTCGAGGAGCGCGGTCACCACGTCAGCCACGTCGGAGAACCCCGTGGGCCGCGCTCGGCGGCTCCGCGTGACCCGCGTCCAGGAAGCGCACCCGCCCGCCGTAGGCCTCCAGCAAGTTGGCTTCGGAGACAACGTCCGCCGGCGGGCCGTACGCGACCACGCGGCCGTTCAGGAGCAGCGCGTGCTCAAAGCTCCGCACCGCCAGGTCCAGGTCGTGGGTCGCCACCATGACCGCCACGCCGGCCGTCTTCAACCGGTCCAGGACGCCCAGGATGTCGTCGCGCGACCGCGCGTCCAGCCCGGTCAACGGCTCGTCCATCAGCACCAGCTCGGCCTCCTGAGCCAGGGCGCGAGCAATGAACATCCGCTGCTGCTGGCCGCCGGAGAGCGCGCCGATCTGTCGCTGGGCCAGATCCGCCAGATGCACCGTGCGCAGCGCCTCGGCCACCCGCTCGCGGTCCACGGCCCGCGGGCGGCGGAACAGCCCTATGCGGCCCAGCCGGCCCATCATCACCACGTCCGCCACGCAGACGGGGAAGCGCCAGTCCACCTCGCTCCGCTGCTGCACGTAGGCCACGCACACGTCCACGCCCGGCGCGTGGCCGTGGACCGTGATCCGGCCGGCGTCAACGGGCAGCAGGCCCGCCACCACCCGGAACAGCGTGCTTTTGCCGGCGCCGTTCGGGCCCACCACCGCCACGCGGGCGCCGCAGGTCAGCGAGAAGCTGACGCCGTCCAGCGCCACCCGGTTGCCGTAGCGCACGGTGAGGTCGCGCACGGAGAGCACGTGGTCACGGCGCCCGGACGGCGCAGGATGGAGCGCAGGGCTCACGCCCACGGCGCTCTGTTCGTCGTGCCACCCTGCATGGCGCGCTCCTCCAAGCCAGCAAGCCCTCGGCCGGCGCCGAGCGGCCCATTATCGCAAACCGCCGTGCCGCGCGCCAAGTCGCGCGCCGCCTGCCGGCGCCCGACCGCTAGTCGATAGCTGGACAAAAGGTTGGCATGAGGTGTCGAGCCCTGCTATCGTAGTCCGGTCGGTCGGACTCAAGGAGACAGGCCATGCGCTGGTCGTGGAGGATAGGGACGTTCGCCGGGATCGGGGTGTACATGCACGCCACGTTCCTGCTCATCATCGGCTGGGTGGCGCTGGCGGCGTGGATCCAGGCGCGGACCCTTGATGTGGTGTTGGGCTCCATCGCCTTCATCCTGGCCCTGTTCCTGTGCGTGGTGCTGCACGAGTACGGCCACGCCCTCACGGCCCGCCGCTACGGCATCGCCACGCGCGACATCACGCTCCTGCCCATCGGCGGCGTGGCCCGCCTGGAGCGGATGCCGGAGGAGCCGCACCAGGAGCTGAAGGTGGCGCTGGCCGGGCCGGCGGTCAACGTGGTCATTGCCGCGCTGCTGGTGGTCTGGTTGAGCGCGACCGGCACGCTGAGCAGCGGAGAGCCGCTGAGCCTGGTGAGCGGCCCGTTCCTGGAGCGCCTGCTGCTTGTCAACGTCTTCCTGGTGGGCTTCAACATGATCCCGGCCTTCCCCATGGACGGCGGCCGCGTCCTGCGCGCCCTGCTGGCCAGTCGCACCGACTACGTGCGCGCCACCAGCATCGCGGCGTCCATCGGCCAGGGCTTCGCGCTCGTGTTTGGGTTCGTGGGCCTGTTCTTCAACCCCTTCTTGCTGTTCATCGCCCTGTTCGTGTGGATCGGCGCCGGCCAGGAAGCGTCCGTGACGGCCATGCGCCACTCCCTGGCCGGCATCCCGGTGGCCCACGCCATGATGAGCCGCTTCAGCACGCTGGCTCCCGGTGACTCCCTGACGCGGGCCGTGGACCTGATTCTCGCCGGCTCGCAGCACGACTTCCCGGTGGTGGAGGACGGCCGCCCGGTGGGGGTGCTGACGCGTGACGACCTCGTGGTGGCGCTGCAGCAGCGCGGCCCGGCCGCCCCGGTCAGGGATGCCATGCGCCGCGACTTCCCGGTGATCGATTCCTACGATATGCTGCAGACCGCTTCCGACCGGCTGCAGTCCTGCGAGTGCCACACCATGCCGGTGTTGCACCACGGCCAGCTGGTCGGTCTGGTCACCATGGACAACATCGGCGAGTTCCTGATGATCCAGTCGGCCCTGGGTCGGCCCGCGGGCGGCGCGCTGCCGGGCAAGACGCGAGCCGCCTGACGGTCGGGGAAGTCGCCGCCTGACGGGAAAGCGACCATGACCCACGACCGCATCGCCGTCGTCGACTTCGGCGGCCAATACGCGCACCTCATCGCCACCAAGGTGCGCCGACTGCACGTGCTGGCCGAGATCCGCCAGCCGGAAGACCCGCCGCAGGCCTACGCGCCCTATAAGGGCATCATCCTGTCCGGCAGCCCGGCTCTGTCCTCGTTGGGCCAGGACTCGGCGTACGACAAGGCGCTCTACGACCTGGACGTGCCCATCCTGGGCTTCTGCTTTGGGCACCAGGAGATAGCCAAGCACTACGGCGGCCAGGTGGAGCACGGCGGCCGCGAGTGGGGCTACGCCGACCTCCACATCCTGCGCCCGCACCCGCTGTTCACCGGCCTGGCCCCGGTGGAGCAGGTCTGGATGAGCCACTACGACTCGGTGACCGGGCTGGGGCCGGGCTTCCTGGAGCTGGCCCACAGCACGCTGCCGGGTGGGACACGGGTGCAGCACCGCTACGCCGCCATCGGTTCGGACCGGCTGCGCCGTTACGGCTTCCAGTTCCACCCGGAGGTGGACGACACGCTGCACGGCAGCGAGATGATCGCCAACTTCGTGCTGGGCATCTGCGGCTGCCGGCCGTCGTGGACCATGGAGCGCTACATCGACGAGGAAGTGGCGCGCGTGCGCGCGCAGGTTGGCGACGGCGCCGTCTTTCTCCTGGTCTCGGGCGGGGTGGACTCCACCGTGGCGGCGCGGCTGCTGGCCCACGCGCTGGGACCGGACCGCGTCCACCTGCTGCACATAGACAACGGCCTGATGCGCCAGGACGAGAGCGCCAAGGTGATGGAGATGCTCGGCCGCCTGGGGCTGGACCGCCACCTGAGCTTCGTGGACGCCGGCGCGGACTTCCTGGCGGCGCTGCGGGGCGTGGTGGAGCCCGAAGCAAAGCGGCGGGCCATAGGCGACACGTTCATCAGCGTCTTCGAGCGCGAGGCGAGGCGCCTGGGCCTGCAGCATCACCTGCTGGCGCAGGGCACCATCTACCCGGACACCATCGAGACCGGCGGCACGCAACGGGCGGACGTGATCAAGACCCACCACAACCGGGTGCCCATCGTGCGCGAGATGATCCGCGCCGGGCGGGTGGTGGAGCCGCTGGCCGAGCTGTACAAGGTCGAAGTGCGGGAGCTGGGCGAGCGACTGGGCATCCCGCGCGAGGCGGTGTGGCGCCAACCGTTCCCCGGGCCCGGTCTGGCGGTGCGCCTGCTGTGCTCGGACGGCCAGCCGGACCGTTCCGGCTTTGACGCCATCGAGCCGGCGCTGGCCGAGCTGGCCGATGTGGAGGGCGTGGCCATGCTGCCGCTGCCCATCCGGTCGGTGGGCGTCAAGGCCGACCTGCGCGCGTACGAGCACCCGGTGCTCTTCTCGGGACCCGCGCCGTGGGAGCACCTGCTGGGCCTGGCGGCCACGGTCTACCAGCGGGTGCCCGGCATCAACCGCTGCCTGTGGAACCTGGGCCCGAGCGCACCGCGCGCCGCGCGCCCGCTGCCGGCCACGGTGACCCGCGAGCGGCTGGACCTGCTGCGGCAGGCCGACGCCCTGGTGATGGACGGCCTGCGCCGCCACGGGCTGTACGGCAGCATCTGGCAGTGCCCCACGGTGCTGGTGCCGCTGGAGATCGACGGCCGGGGCACCGAGCTGGTGATCGTGCGGCCCATCCACTCCGAGCGGGCCATGACCGCCACGCCGGCCCGCCTGCCGGACGCGCTGCTGGACGAGCTGCGGCGCTCCGTCCTTGACCTGCCCGGCGTCAGCGGCCTGGCGTGCGACATCACCACCAAGCCGCCGGGCACCATCGAGTGGGAGTGACGGCTCAGGCGCGCCGGCCGTCGTCCACGCCCCGGATCACGAACAGCGCCGCCACCATGAACAGAAGCAGCACCGCCACCGCGGCCGGCCGGCCCCAGCCCAGCGTGTCGACCACGAAGCCCCAGGTGAACGGGCCCACCACGGCCGCGAAGCGGCCGACCATGCTGTACAGGCCATAGAACTCGCCCAGTTGCGCCGGCGGGGTCAGGTGCAGCATGAACGGGCGATCGGCGGCCCACAACCCGCCGAGCGCCGCGCCGGCCAGCAGCGCCACCGGCCAGAACAGCCCGCCCGGCAGGTGCAGCACGGCAATGGCCACCGCCGCTGCCAGGATGCCGATCCACAGGCACAGCACGGCGAGCAGCGTCCGGCGCGGGCCGATCCGGTCGGCGAGCCAGCCCCAGCCCAGCCCGCCGGCCACGGCGCCCACGATGGCCAGCAGCAGCAACCGCTGCGCCTGGCCCTCGCTGAAGCCGATCTCGTTGGTGACGTAGATGCCCATGAAGACGATGATGGTGTTGGCCGGATCGGTGTAGAGGAACCGGCCCACCAGGAAGCGCACCAGGCCCGGGTAGCGCCGGGCGCGCGGCAGGGTGCGCCGGATCTGGCCGAAGGCGCCGGCGATGGTGGCCGGCGACAGGGAGAACCGCCCCGCCGGCCGCCGCTCCGTCACGAACAGGAAGCACGGCACGGCGAAGACCAGAAACAAGAGGGCGCTGACGCGGAACACGCCCACGTAACCGATGCGCTCCAGCAGCAGCAACCCGGTGCCCACGCCCAGGAACGAGCCCAGGTAGCCCAGGCCCACGCCAAACCCGCCCACGCGGCCGCGGTTCTCGGGCGTGGACACCGACGGCAACAGGGCGTCGTAGAAGATCAGCCCGGCCTGGAACATGTAGTTGGCGAGGATGAACACCACGAGCGACACACTCAGGCCGCCCAGGCCCAGCAGCGCGGTCAGGGTCACGCAGGCCAAGGTGGAGACAAGGAGGAACGGCTTGCGCCGCCCGGCCTGGTCCGACAGCGCGCCAAGAGCCGGAGCGGTGAACACCATCAGCAGCATGGACAGCGCGGCGGCGTTGCCGTACATGGCGTCGGTGCCGCCCATGACGTTGACCACCCACAGCGAGAAATACAGCGACACGATGTTCATGGAGAACACCGTGTTGGCCAGGTCGTACAGCGCCCACGACACCACCGCCAGCCGGGTGGGAGCCGGGATGCCGCCGGCGTACGGTCCCGCGCCCGATGCTCTCATCCGCCGGGAGTGACGAGCCCGCGCGTGCCGTCCACGGTGACGACCATGCCGTCACGGAGCAGTTCGGTGGCACCGTCCACGCCCATCACCGCCGGGATGCCGTACTCGCGGGCCACGATGGCGCCGTGGGACAGGATCCCGCCCGACTCGGTCACCACCGCCGCCGCCAGCGCGAACAGCGGCGTCCACACCGGGTTGGTCAGCGGCGCCACGAGGATCTCGCCGCGGCGCAGCGACCCGAACTCCTCCGGGCCGCGCACCACGCGCACCTCGCCCGTGACCAGACCCGGCGAGCCGGCCACGCCGGCCAGGGCGCCGGTCCCGTCAGCCTTCGCCTCTGCCGCGACCGGCTCGTGGAACACCTCCTCGCCATGCCGAATCTCCACCGGCCAAGGCCCGTGCCGGTCACGACGCCACGCCGCGCGCCGCCGCGCCACCGCCTCGCGCGCCGGCTCCGGGCGGTGCAGCAGACCCTCCAGGTCGGTCAGCGTCAGGTAGTAGACGTGGTCCGGCTGGTCCAGATGCCCGCCCCCCACCAGCCGCGCCCCCGTCTCGTGCAGCATCCGCCGCAGCACCGGGAAGGCCGCCGTCCAGTGGTAGTGCATGGTGTCCCGCTCGGCGGCCAGCGCGTCCGCGGACCGTAGCGCCCCCTCGAAGAGCGGCGCCCACAGCAGCCGGCCGCCCCGGGTGCGGCGCAGGCCCGCGCGCACCTCGTCCGCCGCCCGATGCCGGCGCTCGGTGGCCGCCCGCTCCAGGTCGGCCGGGTCGGGCGCGCCGGCCTCGGCCAGGTACGCGCGCACGAACCGCAGCACCGGCGCGGGATCCTCGCCCCACGTCGGCGCCCGGATGTCCATGTGCGCCTCGCGGTGCCCGTGGTCGGCCAGAAAGGCGTCCAGCGCCGCCACGAAGCCCTCGCCGCCCGGCAGCGCCCGCACCAGAGCCAGGGCCTCGGCCTCCGGCGCCGTTTGCAGAGCAGCCATGACCTCCGGCTCGCGCCGGGCCTCGGCGGCCAGCCGCCACAGGGCCTTGTTGGTCTCCATGGTGACGTTACCGGTGACGCCGGACATCAGCCGGCCGCGCAGGTGCAGCGGGTCGCCGGCGCCCGAGCGGCGCGCCGTGGCCTCCAGCACGCGCTGGGCGAAGCCGAGCACGGCGATGAGCAGGAAGTCGTACGCCACCAGTGGGGCCAGCAGGTCAATGGCCACGCGGCGCAGGTCGCGGGCCAGCGCGACGCCCTCCAGGACCTGGAGGTCGTGGCTACGATACGGCTCGAGGGCGGCGTGGTAGCGCTCGACCACGGTCCGCACCTCGGCCGGCAGGCTGCGCGCCTCGCGCGCCAGCCGCAGCAAGAGCAGCAAGTCGGCCGGCCGCGGCACGCCTCGGCGCGGCGTGTCGGCGGCGTGGTCCGCGAACGGATTGGCGATGCGCCCGCGCAGGCGCGCCCGCGAGGCCTCCGGCAGCCCCGCCAGCGCCGCGTCGATGTAGCGCAGGTTGAGATAGGGCTGGTGGTAGAAGACGCCGATGGCCGAGACGGCGTCCGGCGGCCGTTGCCCCAGGCGGGAGAACGTGAACGCCAACATGTGCGTGAGCACGGGCTCCAGGACCGAGCAGAAGGCCGGGGACGGCGCCTCTGGCAGGATCTCCGTGAACATGGCCCGCGTCCAGTGGTCGCGCTCATCGACCCGTTCCCTCGCGGGCAGCGTGGTGATGGGGCGAGTCTGCAACAGATGGAACGCCCCGTCCTGCCAGGCCCACTCAATGTCCTGCGGCGCGCCGAAGCGCTCCGCCACGCGCTCGCCCAGCCGGGTCAGCTCCAGCACTTCGTCGTCGCTCAGACTGGGCAGGCGCGCCCGACGCCCTTCCACCGCCCGCTCCACGGTGCCGCCGTCGTCCGTGGCCACGATCTCGATCGCCTTGTCGCCCATGGCGCGCCGCTTGATCACCGGCCGGCCCACAGCCACCACGAACGTGTCCGGGGTGACCCGGCCCGAAACGACTGCGTCTCCAAGGCCGTAGGCGGCGTTGACCACGGCCTCGTCACGCCTGCCGTTGATGGGGTTGGCCGTAAAGAGCACGCCGGCGGCCCGCGGGCGCAGCATGGGCTGCACCACCACCGCCAGCCGCACCTGGTCGTGGAGGAACCCGTGCCGGTCGCGATAGCGGACGGCGCGCTCGGTCCACAGCGACGCCCAGCACGAACGGACGGCTTGAAGCAGCGCCTCCGTACCGTCCACGTTCAGGTAGGTGTCCTGTTGGCCGGCGAAGCTGGCCTCGGGCAGGTCCTCCGCCGTGGCCGAAGACCGAACGGCCACGGCGCAACCGGACCCGCCCAGACGCTCGTAGGCCGCGCCCACGTCGTCGGCCACGGCCGGCGGCAGCGGCCGACCGGTTATCCATTGCCTGGCCTGGCCCGCCGCGCGGGCCACGTCGTCGTCGGAGGCCGCGGCGAGCAACTCGGTGACACGGCGGCCCAGGCCGTCTTGCGCCATGATCTCGGCGTAGGCGAGCGCCGAGACGCAGAATCCGCGCGGCACGGTGAACCCGGCGGCCGCCAGGCGCGCCAGGTTGGCGCCCTTGCCGCCGACCAGCGCCGGGTCGTCAGCCCCCGGCTCGTCGAACCACACCACCCACCGCGCCTGGCCGGTCATGCCGCCCTCCGCACCTTCGTCGCCCGCCCGGTCACGGCCGGCGCCGGCTAATCCAACTCGTCCTCGTCTGGCGTGGGCGGCTGCTGCCCGGTCTGGCCCTCGCGCAAGAGCTGGACCAGGATCACGGCTCCGCCGGCGATCAGGATGACCGGCCACCACGTGCCCACGAGCGCCAGCAGGTCCACGGCCGCCCCGCCCACCCACAGCGCCAGGCCCACCAGGGCGATGATGCCGCCGGGCACCAGCGGCCACCAGTTGCTGGCCCGCGTGTACAGGCGGTCGAGGACCCAGATGCCCACGAAGCCCAGGCCCAGCGGCACCAGCAGCAGCCCGGCGTTGGCCGCCTCGGCAGGGTCCGGCACCCGCATGTGCGCCAGCAGGCCCGCTCCCAGGCCCAGCAGGATGCAGCCCGGCACCAGGAAGCCGTACTCGCGCGTCACCAGGTACGTCGCCAGGAACGCCAGGCCCAGGCCCGGCACCACCCACTGCCACTGACCGGTCAGCTGCCCACCCAACAGGATCACCCCTACGGCCATCAGCACGACCGCGGTCCGCAGGCGCGTGGCCCTATCCTCCGTTGCTTCACCGGCCATGTCAGACACCTCGCTCTCTTCGGGTAGCGCCGCCCCGGGGCCCCGGCCGGCGCGGCGCCATGATAGCCCACATACGGGCCCGAGCGCCGCCGCGTTCCGCGCCGGGCCGCCGCCGCGACGCTACGGCCGCGCAGCGCCCGGCTCGGCCATGAAGCGGAACGACTCGGCCAGGGTGTAGTACAGCTCGTTGGTGCGCTCGGCAAGCGGACCGCAGTCGGCGCCCACGGGAACGAAGTCGATGCGGAACAGCCGCTCGGCGTGAACCACGAACACCACGCGCATCATGTCCTGAGCGGGCACGTTCTCCAGCAGCGCCGCCCGCTCGCCGCCGATGTTGACGGTGGAACGGCCGATGTCGAAGCCCGCCATGTCGGCCAGCAGGTCGTCGGCGTGCTGGTCGGCGGTGCGCCCTTCGGCCCCCGTCACCCGCACGTAGGCCCGCGGGTTCTCGGTGTCCATCAGGCCGCCCACGGCCAGCACGGTCTCGTCGGGGTTGGGCCGGAGCACCTCGTACTCGTCCGGGAAGAGCAGGCAGTAGCCGTGGTCGTCGCGCTCGAGGAGATCGGTGCCCGGGTAGGGCGCCGGGCACGGCAGCGGCAACTGGGGCGCCGCGTCCTGCTCCGGGACCGCGGCAAGGTCGGCCGTGGCCACCTCCGTCTCCACCGCCGCCGGGCCCTCGTCGGAGACCGCGCAGGCGGCCATCATCAGCGGCCCGGTCAGCACCAGGGCCAATGCGACGGCCGGCATGGCGGCCGAAAGCCGCCGCGCGCCGCGTCGCTCGCGCACATCGCCTGCTCCACGTTCCATGCCATGCTCCTTGTCGTGCCTGCCCCGACGGCCGCCGCGCCGGCGAGGGCCGGGCGCCGGCGAGGGCCGGGCGCCGGCAAGGCGCCGGGCACCGGAAGGTGGACCAGTGTAGCACGCGCGCCCCGGCCCCCGCTTGCCCCGGGCCGCCGGCGGGACCATCATGCCCATTGCGGCATCCCCCTTCGAGTTCCGAGGAGTCCTCCAGTGACCGAGTCCCGCAAGCCCGAGCCGTCCCGGCACCGCGGCCTGGGCCCCAACAGCGCCATGGTCCACGGCGGCTACCACCCCGACGCCACCGGCGCGGTGACGGTGCCCATCTACCAGACGTCCACCTTTGCCTTCCGCGACGCGGCCCACGGCGCGGCGCTCTTTGCCGGGCAGGCGCAGGGCTATATCTACACGCGCATCGGCAACCCCACCA
>Ga0114946_10001153_pt1 | contig 18077 bp, 16 predicted proteins | sample WalLakDeSediment_FD_88676 | JGI IMG/M metagenome (GOLD analysis project Ga0114946, IMG submission 88676) | Lake sediment microbial communities from Walker lake, Nevada to study Microbial Dark Matter (Phase II) - Walker Lake 11/02/13 Deep Sediment | ecosystem: Environmental > Aquatic >...
ACGACGTCGTTCCGGGCTGCGAATGTGGCGATCTCCTCGCCGAGTTGCTCGAGCTGCTCGGCGGTCATGGGCTCACGACAGGGACTGACTTCCACCATGCCCGGCATTGTAGCGAATCATCTGTTCAGGCCAAGCGCCAAATGTGATTTCTTCAGGTTTTTTTCAGGGGCTCCCGATCCCGGCGACGCCACCACGCGGGCATTAATCGCGAGGCTGAGAGGTAGGTGGGCCATTACCCCTCGCCATGACGGAGGTCTGCTTCCGCGACCTCGAGCAGCAGCCGGGCTTCGGCGATTCGCAGGCTCGGCGCAAGAAGGCAGTCGAGTCGGGGGTGGTGGGTCTTCGGCCGTCGAAGGCTTGCGAACTCGGGGCCGCTTCGTTCGTCACGAGCTCGAGCCGGCGGCGACGGCCGAAGTGAACCGAGCGGTCAGGGCGCTACGCCGGGACGGGCCTGCGGGAGCATGCGACTGAGCTGGGCGAGCGCTGTCTCGCCATCTCCGCTCGCCGCCGCCGCTTGTGCGCGCGCGAGCGGGTCGTCCGGCGCGAGCATGCGCGAGAGCGAAAACCCCGTGCGTTCGCCAACCTCCACGCCGCCGAGAGTACACGCCGCGCACAGGGCCGCGACCGCGAACTTGGGAGCGAGCCGGCGGCGTTGCGGGGGCTCGGGCAGCACAATCCCCGCAACATCGGCGGGGTCCGGCACCTCGCCGGGCAACAGCTTGTCGAGCTTTGACACCAACGCGTCCATACTCGAAAACCGGTCGCTGGCGCGCAACGAGAGCCCGACCTCCAGGATCGCACGCAGCTCCTCGGTCATCAGGGCGTGTGGTTGGTCACCCGTGAGCAACCTGCGCTCGCAGACCGCCTCGAGCCAGGTGGGCAACGATTGTTTGTCCTCGAGGCTCGCCTCCACGTCTTGAAAGGGCCGAACGATGTCGAGCGTCTCCCAAAGCGCCACGCAAAACGACCATTGGTCCGAATGTGGGGTCGCGTTATTGCCAAGGATGACCTCCGGCGCCATGTAGGCTCGCGTGCCGATCCCAAAGCGAGGCTCGTCGATGATCGCCTGGCCCATGCCAAAGTCGGAGACCTTCACCTGACCATCATCACCGATTAGCACGTTCGCGGGCTTGAAGTCGACGTGGACAACGCCGCGTCGGTGCGCCGCTGCGAGCCCCCGGCCCGCGGCGATGTACACCCGGACCACGGACTGCCAGTCCTCGGCCTCGCAAATAAACTGACCGCCGTCGATCCCCGCCACATATTCCATGATAAAATACGGGTTGTCGTCATGTATTCCGATCTCGTGGACCTTGACAACATTAGGGTGGGCGAGCTTCGCGAGCAATCGAGCCTCATGCAGCGTTTCATTCGCGCGCATGTTTAGGCTCAGCTTGAGCGCGACATCCCGTCCGAGCTATTCACGCGCGCTCAGCTGCCCAACAGTCCAAAGTAAAATTGCTCGGGCGCGCCGTTGTTCTCGCTAAATATAGTGAAGCGAAAGGCCGAATTCGCCTGGGTCGAGACCACCGCGAAGTTACGCTCGAAGATCATCTCGTCGACGCGCCCGACGAACGACCCACGCAAGGGGTGCTCGCGCTGGCACAGCCAACGGATGCCGTTGGCCGCGATCCCGGTCAGCGACTCGTGGGCGATCCCGGATGACACGCCTTGGTGGAGCGTGGCTAGGGTCTCGCCGTCGAGCAGGAACCGGCGATCGTCGCTGACGACCGCGCCGACCGTGGCGACGTGGACGTCGCCGCCGAGCAGCAAGACGTTGGCCCCGGTCGCCTTGCGCGCTTGAAACAGCTTGCCGAGCAGCCGGGCCTGATCGCTGCGGTTGGGCCGGCTGTTCCAGTGATCGAGCACGTCGTCGTAGAGCTCCGAGGCCCGTGGCATCAGGATCTGTACGGCGGCGCCGAGGTGCACGAGCGGGATCGAGGTCACGACCACGATCTGACGGGGGCGCCGGGCGACGATCGCGTCGAGCTCGGCCTCGAGCCAAGCCCACTGGGTCTCACCGAGCACCGCCGAGGGCCCGCGCGCGTTGACGTTGCGTTGGCTGCGAAGGTCGGGGATCACGAACGCGACGTCGCCGAGCATGAACGCGAACCCGCGGTGGCCGTGACGGTGCTGCGCGGCCGCGGGCGAGAGCGTGGCTGGGGGGGCGAGCGCGAACGAGAAGGCGTCGAAGGCCTTGGCCGCGGCGGCGAAGAACAGCTGCTGGACCCGGAGCTCCTCGTCGCCGTGCGAGCCCCAGCCGTCGTAGATGTCGTGATCGTCCCAGGTCATCAGGCACGGCAGGTGGCCCATGAAGTTGCGGATCTCCGGCCGTCGCCAAAACGCGCGGTAGACCTGCTCATAGCGGCGCGGCAGGTCGTCCAAGAACTCGCGGCAGCGCTCGGCCTCGGCGCTCGCAAACACGCTCGGGTGGTAGGGATCGAAGTCCGGCTCCCACTCGCGCTGCCACTCTTCGCGGATCGCGTCGGCGTAAATTTGATCGCCAGCGAGGATCGCAAAGTCGAGCTCGGGCTGCTCGACGGCCTCACGCAGCAGCCGGCCCCACATCGCCGTTGGACGGCGGTGGCGCGGCGGCTTGTGGAGGCCGTTGCACGAGTGCACGCTGAACTTCAAGGTCCCGGGCTCGGCGGCCAGGGTCCGCAGGCAAAACGGCTGGGTCGAGGCGAACCCGGCTGTCGACGCGGGCGCGTCGGTCGGCACGACCTCATAAAAATAGCGGGTCTGGGGCTCGAGATCGTCGAGCTCGAACACCACCGTCCGAAACTCACCGGCGCCAGTCGGTGGCAGCCGGCGGAGCTCGCCGACGACCTCGACCGGACCAAAGCCCTGGGTGCTCGGGTCGAAGCGGACCCCCGCCGCCGCCTTCGCGATGCGCAGCTCGACGCGGCCCTCGTGCTTCTCAAACGGCTGCGCCACGATCCTCGTGCACCGGTCCGTGGTGAAGCCGAGGATCGGACCGAGGCTCAACCAATCACAAGCACGCTCTTCGATGGCCACCGCGGCATCTTAGCGCCAACAGCTCGGGCCCGGGGGCAGGAATCCGTTGGCCCGCCCGCGCCCGAGCAGCTCGTCGATCGCCGCCCTGCCCTCGGCGCCTAGCTCGACGGAGAACGCGTTGACGTACAGCTCGATGTGCCGGCGGCAGACCTCGTCGTCGAGCTCTTGGGCGTGCTCGCGGATCCACCCGCGCGAGCGCTCGGGCTCGCTAAACGCGAGCTCGACCGAGCGTCGCAGGCCGGCTTCGATGGCGTCGATGACCGCCGGGCCGAGGCCCCGGTCGGCGCAGATCATCCCTAGCGGGATCGGCAGGCCCGTCGCCTGCTCCCACAGCGCGCCGAGATCGGCGAGCTCGACGAGCCCGTGGTCGGCGAAGGTGAACCGGCTCTCGTGGATGATCAGCCCGGCGTCAACGCGGCCCTCGGCGACCGCGGGCATGATCTGCTCGAAGCGCATGACCTGAACATCGAGGGCCTCGGCGAACACGCTGCGCAACAGCAGGTACGCCGTGGTGTAGCGCCCGGGGATCGCGACGCTGCGCCCACGCAGATCGCCGATGCTCGCGAGCCGCTGGTCCTCGGCCCGGCGGACGACCAGCGGGCCGCAGCCGCGCCCGAGCGCGGCCCCGGCCCCGAGCACGGTGTAGCGATCGCACAGGTGCGCGACGGCGCTGGCCGAGAGCTTGGTGACCGGCAGGGCGCGGGCCGGATCGAGGGCCCGGAGGTTGAGCGCCTCGATGTCGGCCATCGCGGGCGTGAACCGCAGGCCCGGGACCCGCACCTCACCGGCGATCAAGCCGTGAAACATGAAGGTGTCGTTCGGGCAGGTCGAAAACCCGGTCTCGATCACGCGCTCAGCCACGGCTCGTGCCTAGCCGATCCCGGCGGATCAGGGAAGCACGCCGGCCGCGAACACCCGGCTCATGGCCTCATCGAGCTTGGCGATGGCGCCGTCGAGATCCCAGGCGCTGTGGTTGCGATCACCGGTGCGGTTACTGATCGCGCGGAGCTGGGCGAAGGGGACCTCGAACCGCCGGCAGACGGCGGCCACGGCCCCGCCCTCCATGCTCTCGACCTGCGCGCCGGAGCGCAGGGCGTGGGCCTGCGAGATCGAGTCGGCGCCGGCGCCGGTGCTGACCGTCGCGCCGGTCACCAGCCCGCAGCCGAGGACCGCCGAGATCTTGCCGGTCAACTCGGCGTCGCAGGGGATCGGGCCGATGTCGCCGAGCCGCAGGTGCCCGAGATCCAAGAAGCCCTCGGGGGTCAAGACCCCGTCATCGGCGATGACCTCGCTCGCGACCATGCACAGGTCGAGGACCTGCAGGGCCTGGAGCCCGGACCGCATGTGGCGACCGGGGTAGGCCCCGCTGATGCCCAGGAGAACCACAGCGTCGGGTTTGTGCTTGGCGAGCGCCGCCGTCAGGCTCATGGTCGCTGCGATCTTGCCCACCCCGAGCTCGAGGGTGTGGGGGTGCTTGCCAATCACAGGCTCACCCTCGCGCGCGGCCGCGTATACTAGCAGTGTCGACATGCCCCGAAGTATACACTAAGTCGGCGCCGCTTGCATTGAGCCATTGGCCCGCGCCGACCCCAACCTCAACAAATACCATCGCTCGTGTTAGCGTGCCAAGGTGCACGACTACGACGTCTGCGTGATCGGGGCGGGCCCCGCCGGTTTTGCGGCGGCGATGCGCTGTTGGGACTTTGGCAAGCGCGTCGGCTTGGTCGAGAAGGGCCCGCTCGGCGGCGCGGGCGTGTTCAACGGCGCGCTGTCGAGCAAGACCTTCTGGGAGCTGTCTCGCGACTACCGCGGCGCGCAACGGCTCGACCGCGGGTTTCGAGCCGAGCGCGTCGAGGTCGACTTCGACGCGGTCCGGGCCGTCGTCGATCAGGCCTGCCAAGAGAAGACCCGGCAGATCGCCCGGCAGCTCGAGGCCCTCGCCGCCCCGCGACCGGGCATGCCCGGCTGCATCCAGCAGATTGGCGGAGCCGCGCGCTTCCTCGATCCACACACGATCCACGTCGAGAGCGCTGGCGCCGGTCAGAGCCGGGTGATCAGCGCCGACCACTTCATCATCGCAACCGGATCACGTCCGCGCGAGCTGCCCAACATCACCGTCGACGGCCGCTCGATCATCACCTCCGACCACATCGGGACCCTCAGCGAGTTCCCGCGCTCGCTGGTGATCCTCGGCGCTGGCGTGGTCGGCTGCGAGTTCGCCACGATCTTCGCCAACTTCGGCCAGACCAAGGTCTACCTGATCGACCGCGCCCCGCGGATCCTGCCGTTCGAGGACGCCGACGTCGCGAGCGTGTGCGCGACCAACCTCGAGGCCCAGGGCGTGACCATCCACCGCCAGGCCACGCTGATCTCGATGCGCCGGATCGAGGGCGGGATGGTCGAGTACACCATCGAGCACGCGACCGGCGGGCGCGAGAGCATCTGCGTCGAGAAGGCGCTGATCTCCGTCGGCCGGTTGCCCAACACCGAGTCGCTCGCGCTCGAGCGAGCCGGCGTCGAGCTCGACGGGCGCGGCTACATCCCCGACGAGGACACCCGGACCAACGTCCCGCACATCTTCGCGGTCGGCGACGTGACCCCTCACATCGCGCTGGTCAACGTCGGCGAGATCGAGGGCCGGCACGCGGCCGAGCGCATCTGCGGCCTCCACGATCGCGCGCTGAGCTACGAGAACCTCGCGACCATCATGTTCCTCGACCCGGAGGTCGCCGCGATCGGCCTCAACGAGCAAGACGCCCAAGCCCAGCGGATCCCCTACCGGGTCGGCGTCTACGACTACAGCTTGGTCAACCGGGCGATCGCGATGCGCGACACCGAGGGCTTCGTCAAGCTGCTCGTCAGCGACGACGACGAGCTCAAGATCTTGGGCATGCGCGCGCTCGGGACCCACGCGGCGACGACCTTGGAGGCCGTGTCCTTGATGATCCAACACGGCCGCTCAGCCCGCGAGCTCGCGGAGCTCTACCACCCGCACCCGGCGATCACCGAGGGCCTGCAGGACTGCGTGCGGATGCTGCTGGGCACCTCGATCTTCAAACCCTGCGTGTTTCAGTCCGAGCTCCGGCTCTCGCGGATCCACTATCCGCGAGACGCCGAGCCCGAAGCCGACTAGCGGCGGCTGCCGGGGATGACCGTGACCTTGGTCCGGCCGAGGATCATCATCGTGATCCCGCCGCCGAGCGCGAAGATCCCGATCAAGGATCCCCCCGCCCAAAAGCCTCGGGCGTAGGACTTGGGCATGTCTCGGAGGAACGGGATCGCGATCATCGAGCTCGCCAAAAATGGCGCCATGGATGCGAGGACGTAGCCGCCGATGAGCATCCCCTTGCTGCGCGGCTGGACCCGGAGATCGTAGCGGGCGTGGTCGCCCGACAGCCGAAACCGCTTCGAGCCCGTGTACTTGTCACCGCCGACGAAGAACTCGCCGCGGTGGTTGTCGACCACCAGATCGCAGGGGCTCTCGCAGACCTCGCTAAACGCGACGGCTCGGGCCGAATAGCCGCTGGAGCTCATCGCGACCGCTTCGCCGTCGACGTGATACAAGATCACGGGTCGGTCATGGCGCGAGGGCAGCTGGTCGATGTGGATCAGCGTGCTCGTGGTTGGGGGCGCTGCCTGAACCTGAGCCTGCGGCTCGGCCTGAGCCTGAGGCTCGGGCTGAACTTGGGGCGCAGGCGCAGGCGCAGGCGTGGGCATCGGGACCGGTTGCGGCGCTGGACCTTCGACCGCGCCGGCCTGACCGCGCACGACCTCGGAGATGTCGTCCCACAGCACCCGCCGGGACGTGGTCGTGCCCTTGGGCACGATGTCCACGTAGCTGCCGGGCACGTACTCGACGATCTCACCGCGGATGAACCCGCCAGACACGAGCCGAACCTCGTCGGTCGGCACAGGCTGCGCCGAGCTGGGTGGCGGCAGCTCGAACGCGTGGGCCGGAACAGCGACGCTCGCCAGCGCCGCGACAGTGAACAACGCCGTGATGGTCTTGGATAGCATGTGATTAAATCAGCCCGAAGGAGGACGAGTAGATGTTGAACCGCAGCTCCGAAAACCGCAGCAATTCGGAACTGCCCAACTGCGCCACCCGAATCAGCGGCCCGGCGCACTGGACGACGCCGCTGATCCGCATGTGGTCATCGATCATCCAGTCGACGCTCTCGACGGTCTCGAGCGCCGCGACGCACCCGGAGGCGACCTCGCCAGGCAGCCCGCCCGTGGTGCTGCTCCACGTCCGGCGGTCGTCGTCCATATAAATGATCTGCACCACGTGCGCCCCCTCCTGGAGCCCGCCAACAGGCAAGGCGATGGTCAGGCTCTGGTCCCCATTGACGTAAGAGATCGTGGTGCCGCCGAACGAGCTGCCGCCGGTGCCCAAGCCAGTCGTGAGGCTGCAGTCGGTCGTCGGGTAGCGCCACACATACGCGAATAAGTTGGCCACGCCGCCGACGTTGGCTTCATAGGCGAAGTTGACGTCGCACTCGTCGGGCTCGCACGCGGTCAGCAAGGCCACCGTCGCGAGCAACAGCCCCGACGCCACTCTGAGTGAGATTCGCTCAAACACGCCGGCATGGTGCCCGGCGCGCCGCGGGATGTAAACACCGCGGTGCAAGCGCACATGTCCCCGGTTTGGAGCTCAGACCCGCGCGATTCCGCGCGAGCGAAGCTCACCACGCATCCGCAGCAGCGCCTGCTTCTCGATCTGCCGGATTCGCTCACGCGACAAGCAGTGCAGATCACCGATCTCGGCGAGGGTCATGGGCGCGCTCCCGTCGAGGGCGAAGCGCTTGCGGATCACCGCGCCCTCGATACCCGGCAACTCGTCGATGAGGTTGAGCACCGCGTTGGTGACCACCGGCTGATCGAGGACCTCGTCGAGGTCGAGCAGGCCGTCGTCGGCGAGCTTGTCGCTCGCGCTCGGGAGGTCGGCTTGACCGAGCACGGCCTGCCGAGCGTTGCGGACGGCCGTCAGCGGGACCGCGAGCTCGGCCGCGAGCTCCTGATCGGTCGGCGTGCGTCCGTGCCCCGCGATGAAGGCCTGCTCGCTGCGGACGAGCTGCGCGCGGAGGCCCAAGACGTTGGCCGGGACGCGGATCGCCAGGCCAACGTTGGCGAGCGCCCGGGTGATGCCGTGCTTGATCCACCACGCGGCGTAGGTCGAAAACCGGGTGCCGCGGGCCGGGTCGTAGCCATCGACCGCGCGCAGGAGCCCAAGCGTGCCCTCTTGGATCAGATCGGCTTGGGTCAAAAACCCGTGGCTGTAGCGGCGCGCGATCATGACGACCAGGCGGAGGTTGCGGGCGACGAAGCGCTGGCGCGCGCGGGTGAGTTCGGCCTCGGCCCGGCGCACGACCACGACGTAGGCTTGAAACACCTCGCTCCCGCGCGGCGGCGTGCGGACCGCGAGCACGGGTGTTCGAGCGGCGCTTGGCCGGCGCCCCACGGCTTGAACCTCGCTGGCGAGCAGCCGAACCAAGGGCCCCTCGCGGCGGTGGCCGTGGAGCGCCTCGGCGAGCGCGTCGCGGGCCTCGGCGTAGGCCTTGGCTGTCGCTTGGGTCTCTCGCCCGCGCAGCTCGACGCTCGCTTGGCGAAGCGAATCGAGCGCAGCCACGGGCGCCTCGGCGTCACCGAGCTCAGCCTCGATGCAGGCGCACAAGGCCGCGGCGAAGGGCGGATAGTCGAGCAAAGCGACCCACACCTCACGGCGGAGACGCACGAGCTCCTGCGCGCGGGCGAGCTCTTCCTTGGCGCTCATCGCCGTGGGAAATGATTTCAACGCTGCCTGAGCCACAATTGAAGCTCGCATCGACCGGCGCCGAGTACAAGCAATCATTAAAATGGCCCCAGCTGGCCGCCTGGCCCCGTTTTGAGCCGTTCTGAAGCAACCTAACCCACCAACTACCAATAGGTGAGAGTGGTATTATGATACTTTGATTACTAACTCGTACCTGCGGTGCACTGCGGGTTAAGGTTGAGAGATTTAACGAAATGAGGGCCCGCCACGTTTGTGGCGAGCCCGCATCTCGAGACCCGAAGACCCCGCAGCCTAGAATCGAAGGGTCAGCCCGCCGGTGTCGGCGGAGAGCCGCAGGTCCCGGTTGGCGCGGCCGAGCCGGATCGCGCCCGCCGTGCCGAGGGTGAAGCCGGCGACTTGAATCAAGCCGACGAGCCCGGTGAACAGGCCGCCGGTCGCCGAGTCGGACCGGGGGATCGCCATGAACGGGCCGGCGATCGGGATCAACATGCGCCGGCCGTAGGTGCCCGAGCCGCCGACGTCGGCGGCGTAGTCCAAGGAGATGGTGCCGATCAGCGCCGAGATCAGGTAGCTGGTCCCGAACATCGTGTAGCCCGAGATGGTCATCGCGATCCCGGAGTTGCGTTGATGCTTGAGCGCGGCGAGCCGCGGGTTCATGAGCATCGGCGACGGGACGGTGGCCCCCGGTTGAGCCCCGACGTAGGTCGGCGGCGGCGGCTGGGGGGCCGGCGCAGCAGCAACCACGATCACGGGGGCCGCTGTGCCCCCTGGATCTTCGGCGCGGGCTTGGGCAGGGACGAACACCGTGGGCAGCGCGAGCGCAGCACAGAGTCCGAGGGTCAAGGAGAGCTTCAGCGGGGCGCAGGTCATCGATGGGGTCCGGGTCATCACATCCCTCTCTAGGCGGACAAACGTAGCATGGGTTGGCTGCGAGCGCGTATGTGGGATTTTGCGACGGCCCAACACCCCTATGCAACGCATGCGCAGTGCGCGCTTACGCCGGCCCGATCAGGACCATTCGAGGCCATTGGATCAGTGATGGGGATCGGCCAGCATTTTGAGCGGGCTCTCGAGGTAGCCCCTGACCAAGGTCAACCACTGCGCGCCGACGGCCCCGTCTGTCACCCGGTGATCGGCCGAGAGCGTGACCTTCATCCGCTTGCGCACGACCACGGCCCCGTCGACCACCACCGCCCGCGGCTCGATCGCGCCCACGGCGAGGATGCCGGACTCGCCCAGGTTCACGACCGCGGCGAACTCCTCGATCCCAAACATGCCGAGGTTGCTGACCGTGAAGGTGCTGCCCGACATCTCCTCGGGGCGCAGCTGCTTTTTGCGGGCGCGCTGGCCCAGATCGCGGGTCTCGAGGGCGATCGCCTCGAGGCTCTTTTGATCGGCGAAGCGCACGACCGGCACGATCAGCCCGTCCTCGACGGCGACGGCGACCCCGACGTGGACGTCGCCGTGGCGGACGAACTCGGTCTCGGCGAAGGCTGAGTTGACGGCCGGGAACGCCCGCAGCGCCCGCGCGACGGCCTTGACGATCAAGTCGTTGAACGAGATCTTGGTCGACTCGAGGGTCGCGTTGAAGTCGGCGCGGAAGGCCGCGGCCTTCTCCATGTCGATGTCGATGGTCAGGTAGTAGTGCGGGATCTCGCGCTTGGCCTGGGCCATGCGCCGCGCGATGGTCTTGCGCATCTGACTCAGGCGCTCGCGCTGCTCGGGCCGCGAGACGTAGGGTCGGCCCCAGGCGTCGAGCTCGGCGCTGTACTGTTGCGCTGCGGGGGCTTGGGCGGCCGCAGGCGCCCCAGCCGGCGCGGCCTTGCCCGTGCCCTCGCTGACGGCCCGCTCGACGTCGGCCTTGACCACGCGCCCATGCGGACCGCTGCCGGTCACCGCGGCGAGCTCGAGGCCGTGCTCGCGAGCGAGGCGGCGGGCGATCGGTGAGGCGGGGATCCGCCGGCTGTCGGCGTCGACGGTCACGGCCTCAGCAGGCGCAGCTTGCGGCGCAGCCTTGGCGGGGGCCGCAGCCTTGGCGGGGGCCTCGTCCTTGGCGGGGGCCTCGTCCTTGGCGGCCGGTTGCTCGGGGACCCGCTTGGCGGGGGCCTTCGCCGGACCGGCGAGCACCTCCGAGGGGTCCTCGCCCTGCTTGCCGAGCACGGCGATGGTCGCTCCGATCGGGAGCGCCTCGCCTTCCTCGGCGACGAGCGCGAGCACGAAGCCCGAGTCGAAGGACTCGAATTCCATGGTCGCCTTGTCGGTTTCGATCTCGGCGATGACATCGCCGCGCTTGACCTTGTCACCAACGGCGACGCGCCACTTGGCGACGACGCCCTCTTCCATGGTGTCGCTGAGGCGGGGGAGTTCGACTACGGTGGCCATGGGGTTCTCGTTCTAGTCGCGGTAGGCGACGGCGCGCAGCGCCGCGTGGATGTCTTCGCGCTGCGGGATGCTCAGGTGCTCGAGGTTCTCGGCGTAGGCCATGGGCACGTCGTCATAGCAAACCCGGCCGATCGGGGCGTCGAGCCAGTCGAACGCCAAGCGCTGGATCCGATCGACGATCTCGGCCCCGACCCCGCCGTAGGGCCAGGCGTGCTCGGCGATCACCGCTCGGTTGGTCTTCTTGACGCTCGCAATGATCGCGGCCTCATCGAGGGGCCGGAGCGTGCGCAGGTCGATGACCTCGACGGACAGGTCGCTCTCGGCTTGGGCGAGCTCGGCGGCCGCGAGCGCCGTAGGCACGGACTGCCCCCAGCAGATCAGCGTAACGTCGTCGCCGGGCCGCTTGATGTCGGCCTCGCCGATCGGGATCAGGTACTCCTCCTCGGGCACCTCACCGCGGACCCCGTACATCAGCTCCGACTCGAAGAAGATCACCGGGTTGGGATCGCGGATCGCCGACTTGAGCAGGCCCTTGGCGTCGTAGGGCGTGGCCACGGACACGACCTTCAGGCCCGGGATGTGGGCGTAGAAAATGTCGAAGGCCTGGCTGTGGGTCGAGCCGAGCATGTGCGCGGCCGCGTTGGGCCCCCGAAACACGATCGGGACCGAGAACTGGCCGCCGGTCATGTGGTGGATCTTGGCCGCGTTGTTGAGGATCTGATCGAAGGCGACGGCCGAGAAGTTGAAGGTCATGAACTCGATGATCGGCCGGAGCCCACACATCGCCGCGCCGATCCCCACGCCCGCGAAGCCGGTCTCGGTGATCGGCGTGTCGACCACCCGCTTGGGGCCAAACTCGTCGAGCAGCCCCTGCGAGACCTTGTAGGCCCCCTCGTAGAAGCCGACCTCCTCGCCCATCAAGAACACCCGGTCGTCTCGGGCCATCTCCTCGCGCATCGCGTCGCGGAGGGCCTCACGGATCTGTAAGCTCGGCATCTCAGGCTTCCTCGGTCGGGGTCGGGATGATGATGTTGCGGAACCGGTGCTCGGGATCGGGCTGCGGCGACTCGTCGGCGAACACCGCGGCCGCGTCCATCTCTTCGATGATCGCGTCGTCGATAGCCTCGATCTCGTCCTCGCTAAACCCGTGGACCTCGAGCAGCGACCGGCGGACCAGCTCGAGGGGATCGTTCGAGCGAAACGCCTCGAGCTCGCCCTTGCCCCGGTACTTGGCCGGGTCGGACATGCTGTGCCCGCGAAACCGGTAGGTCAGGATCTCGACGAGGGTCGGCCTGGACTCCTCGCGGGCCCGCTTGATCGCGACGCCGAGCCGCTCGCGGACCTGGAAGGGATCGCTGACCGTGAACCGGTCGCCGTCCATGCCGTAGCCCGGCGCCCGCGCGGTGATGTCGGCCACGGGCAAGGTCCGCTCGAGCGGCGTGCCCATGGAGTAGCGGTTGTTCTCGACCACGAACACGATCGGCAGCTTCCACAAGCCGGCCAAGGTCATGCCCTCATGGGTCGGGCCGATGCCGACGGCGCCGTCGCCGAGGAAGCACAAGGTCACGGCGCCGTCGCCGGTGTACTTGGAGGCGAACGCGTGGCCAGCGGCGACCGGCACATGGTTACCGACGATCGCGTAGCCGCCCCACATGCCCTTCTCGCGGTCGAAGAAGTGCATCGAGCCCCCGACCCCGCCGACCAGCCCGGTCTTCTTGCCGAACAGCTCGGCCATGCACGCGTTGGCGTCGCAGCCCTGGGCGAGGGCGAAGCCGTGATCGCGGTAGGTCGCAACGATCCGGTCGCCAGGCTGCATCGCTAGGTTCGCGCCGATCGCAATGGCCTCCTGGCCAATGTAGAGGTGGAGGAAGCCGCTGATCTTCCCGCGTGTGTAGGCCCGGGCCGCGGTCTCCTCGAACCGACGGATCCGCAGCATCTCGCGGAAGGCGTGGAGGGTGTCGTCCTTGCTCGCCGCGCTGAGGGTCTCAGGCAGGGGCGCGTCCTTGTCGGGCAGATCCATAGGGGTGTCTCGCTCGCCGGGTGGCGCGGTCGATCGCGCCGGACCGTAACACTGGCGCCGGACCGGTCCTAGTGCGAAGCGACCTGCGCAAGCCGCCTCGCCAAGCTCCCGCGACCGACCGCGTAGGTGGGCTTGCAGCGCGGACGAGCGGCGACAAAACCAGCCTGATATACAGGCGGCGATGACCGACCTTCGCAGCCCCGCCGCCGTCGCCGATGAGATCCTCGCGGGCAACGACGCCGCCTTGGACGAGGCGACCCTCAGCGCCTGGCTCGCCGGCGCTGGTGATATCTGGGACCTCATGGCCGCCGCCGATCGGATCCGCCGAGCGCGGTTCGGCAACAAGGTTCACCTGTGCTCGATCGTCAACGCCAAGCAAGGCGGCTGCACGGAGGACTGCGGGTTTTGTTCGCAGTCCAAGCACTTCGAGACCCACATCAAGCCGGCAAAATTTTTGGCCAACGACGAGCTGGTCGCGGCCAGCAAAAAGGCCCTCGGCCAGCGCGCCACGGCCCTGGGCTTGGTCACCGCCACCCGCGGCATGGACGACGGCGACAAGTCGCTCGAGCACATGATCGCGGGGGTCAAGGCCGTGCGCGACGCCGGCCACACCGAGGCCCACGCCAGCTTGGGCTTCGTCGACGCCGCCGGCCTCGCCCGGCTCAAGGACGCGGGCCTGACCGAGCTCAACCACAACCTCGAGACCGGCCGCAGCTACTTCCCCACCATCGTCAAGAGCCACACCTACGACGAGCGCATCGAGACCATCCGCGCCGCCAAGGCGCTCGGCCTGCGGACCTGCTCCGGCGGCATCTTCGGCATGGGCGAGGCCCCCGAGCACCGCGCCGAGCTGGCCATGACCCTGCGCGAGCTCGACGTCGACGAGGTCCCGATCAACTTCTTGGTCTCGATCGACGGCACCGCGCTCGAGAAGATCGAGCCGCTCGGGCCCATGGAGATGCTGCGGATCATCGCCTGCTTTAGGCTCGCGCTCCCCGGGCAAAACATCTTCATCGCCGCCGGTCGCATGCACCTTGGCCAAGCCCTGCCGATGATGTTCAGCGCCGGCGCGAGCGGCATGATGGTCGGCGACTTCTTGACCACGCATAACCGCGGCGTCGAGGACGACCTGCGCATGATCGACGAGCTCGGGCTCGAGACCCAGGTCTGCGGCGAGGTCCGGCCGGAGATGCAGCGCGCTTCGGCGGTTGGCTTGGGTGAGGGTCGGCGCTTGCCGGTGCTCGCGAGCTGAGCGTGACGGTGATCGAGGACAAGGCCCGGCTGCGGACGCAGCTCGCTGGGATCGCCGCCGCGATCCCAGCCGAGGTCCGCGAGCCGGCCGAGGTCTCGATGCGTGAGCGGCTGCTGGGGTTGCCGGAGATCGCCGCGGCCCGCGGGGTGCTGGTGTGCCTGTCCTACGGGATCGAGCCCGAGACCCGGCCGCTGATCCAGGCCTTGGTCGACGCCGGCAAGCGCGTGAGCCTGCCCCGGGCCGACCGTCGCGATCGCCAGCTGCACGTGCACCCGTGGCCCTGTGCCCTGCACCGGCTCGGGTTTGGGCTCGAGCAGCCGGCGCGGACGGCCGCGGCGATCGACGACGGCGAGGTCCTGCGCGAGGTCGAGGTGGCCGTGATCCTCGGGCTGGGGTTTGATTGCCAGGGGGTTCGGCTGGGCCACGGGAGCGGCTACGTCGATCGGTTTTTGGCGAGGTATCCGGTGGTCGCGATCGGGCTGACGTTTGAAGCCCAGCTGGTGGGTGGTTTGCCGCGGGCGGGGTATGACGTGCCGATGGGGTTGGTCGTGAGTGAGGACCGCGTGGTGCGGATCGAGAATTAGTAGGGGCCCGGCACGCCTGCATAATCGTTTGTATTTTACCGATCACCGGTGGCATGCTGCGGCGATGCGCAGGTTGAAGCTCTCGTCCGTCGTGCTGCTAGCCCCCCTGCTCGCCTGCGGACCTGGCAGCATCTCCGGCCAAAACGCGAGCGACGGCACCGAAGGTTCCTCCGACGGTGGGTCCTCCGACGATGGTCCCGCCGACGATGATTGGGGCGACGACGGACAAGACGGGTGGCACGACGACGACGACCGACAAGACGGGTGGCACGACGACGACGACAGCTGGGACGATGGTGATGGCGACGGCGACGGTGACGGCGACGGCGACGGCGTCGGCGACCCGAACGGGGCGGACTGCATCACCGACGACACTTGCGCGTCGTCGCAGTGTTACGTGTACCCCTTCCTTGGGGGCCAATGCGGCGAATGCAACGCGGACGGCGATTGCCCGGATGGGGGCTGCACGTTGCACAGCCCGTTCGAGGCGAACGGCTCGACCTGCAACATTGGCGAGCTCGGCGGCGGCTGCGAAACCAGCGATGCCTGCCAAGCCGATACGACCTGCGCGCTGGTGTTCGATCTCATCGGCCAAATCACGATCTCGACATGCAGCGAATGTGCCGTCGACGCCGATTGTGCCGATGGGCTAATCTGCGCGCCCGAGTTCAATACGGCGACCTTCGCCGGCAAGCGCAGCTGCATCGCGCCCAACACCCTCGCGCAAGACAGCTATTGCGAGCTCCAAGGCAGCGGTGACCAAGCCTGCGCGTCGGGGATGTGCGCGACCGTCGACATCATGGACCTCACGCAAATTGGCGCCTGTGGCATGTGCAAGACCGACCAGGACTGCAACGGCGGTGTCTGCGTCGCCGGGGATATCGTCATCAACACCGGGGCGTTGACGGGCTCGACCTGCCAGTGAGGCGTCCTCCACTGGGCCCCTCCCCCATCGAGTGACGCTGAGCTCGATATCAACCATGAGCCCAAGCGAGCCCGCAGGTCATCGCGATGTGAAGCCGTCCACGTGGCGCCACGGCGCGACAGGGGTCGATCAGCGCGAGGAGGATCCGGCAGCGCGCAAGGGCGCGTTACCCTGGCGGCACCATGCCGACGACGAGCCCAACACTAGCTGACATCGAGGCCCTGCTCGACCGGCTCGCTACCGGCAACCGACCTGTGGTCTTCCTCGTCGGCGCGGCGTTGACGATGCCGCGCGGCGGCAGCCCGGGGGTCGCCGATGTCAACGGCGTGATCGAGATCATCCGCGCGCACCTCGGTGAGCCCAAGGGACCAGCGCCGGCTGACTGGCGCGCCAAGGCGGCAGCTAAGAAGGCGGTCAAGTCGTTCAACGAAGCGTTGAAGACCGCCGCCAATGACAGCGCGAAGTACCAGATCGCCTTCGACCAGCTCAAGGCTCGCGGTGACGGGGCCACCTCGGTCAACGCCGTCATTCGTGCGGCCGTGTTGGAGGCGCGGACCGTGCCGACCCCCGTCGCCCTCGACGACACCGCGGCCCTCGCCGAGCTCGAGCGCAGCCCCGAAGGGTGGCACCTCGGTCCGGCCGTGAAGGCCCTCGGTCTGCTCCTCACTCGGCACCGGCGCTTTGCCAAGGCGGTGCTGACGACCAACTTTGATCCCCTAGTCGAGCTGGCGATCCGATCCGCGGGCGGCCACACCCACGCGATCGAGCTGCTCGGCGACGGGAGCTTGCCGACCCCCGACCCGCTCGTGACCAGCGTGATCCATCTGCACGGGCTGTGGCGCTCGGACACGCTGCACACCCCGGGGGCGCTCACGGTCGAGCGCAGCGTGCTCGTGCGCTCGCTCGCCCGCCTCTACGAGGGCGTGACCCTGGTGGTGCTCGCCTACGGCGGCTGGGACGACGTGCTCATGCAGGCCCTCGCTGATCTCACGCTCGACACCAGCTCGACGCCCGATGTGCTGTGGTGCTTTTATGAGCGTGAGGGCGAGGCGATCGCTCACCGCTACCCCAAGGTCCTCGCCACGCTCGGGCGCTTGCGCGAGCGGGCGGTGTGCTACGCGGGGATCGACTGCGACGTCGTGCTCCCGCGCTTGCGTGAGCGCCTCGATCGGGAGAACGAGCTGCTTGGGCGCGGGTCGCTGTGCAACGAGCTGCTCCAAGCGCTCAACGCCGGGCACGCGATCGAGATCATCGGCGAGCACCACATGGGGCGCAGCCGAGTGCTGGCGTGGTTCGCCAAGCAAGCGGAGTTGTACGACAAGCGAGCGGTTCGGTTGAGCGCCAAGGAGCTCGCCACGCCCACGCCCGAGGCGCTGCTTCGCAAGGCTGCCGAGTCGCTTGGGTGTTTGGAGGAGGTCGAGGCCGAGCTGTACAAGGAGCGCGCCCTGCCCACAGAGATCGACGCCGCCCGGGCGCTTCGCTCGTTGTACGGCAGCTGGCTCATCATCGACGACGCCGAAGCCCTCGCGGTCCCGGGCAATGGGTTCGTAGGGGGTAATTTCTTCAGCGAGCTGCGGGGCGCGGTCGAGGCCGGGGATATCCACTGGATCTCCGTGTCTTCGCAGCCGCTCCGCGAGCTGTTCGAGCCTTATCTGACCTCGCCGTTTTTGAACGACGCCGTGCAGACCCACGCGGGCGGACTCGATCGTGAGGAGGTGAAGGTGGCTCTGAGCGCTCGCTTGGGTGTCAAAGCGTCAGCGGCCTTCGAACTCGCGGGGACCCTGCACCGCTTGGTCGAGCGCCTGTGCCAGGCCGAGTGGGGCGACGTCGACGAGGCCCTGCGCGGGCTGCCTGCCTGGGCCGAGAGCTTGTGCTCGCTTTGGTGGGATCGGCCTGTGCCCGAGCAGGAGCTGCTCAGGCGAATCGCGGACGGAGCGACGCTCGTGGAGCTGAGCAAGGGCGAGCGGGCGCACGCGGCCGAGCTGCGCAAGCGGGGGCTGCTCGTGGAGGTCGGCGCGGAGTATGCCCTCAACGGAGGGGTGTGGGAGGCTCATGTCCGTCGACAACGCTGAAGTGAATTCGAGTGGGGATGGCGGCGCGGACGAGCTCCCTGCGGTGCCTTC
>Ga0114946_10001154_pt1 | contig 18067 bp, 14 predicted proteins | sample WalLakDeSediment_FD_88676 | JGI IMG/M metagenome (GOLD analysis project Ga0114946, IMG submission 88676) | Lake sediment microbial communities from Walker lake, Nevada to study Microbial Dark Matter (Phase II) - Walker Lake 11/02/13 Deep Sediment | ecosystem: Environmental > Aquatic >...
TGCCCATACAGGTGTTCCCGTGATAGTTGGCTCGCCAACAAGGAAAAAACAGTTTCAATGTCTGGATCATCTATGAGCTGTTGGTCAAAAACAATTCTGAATTGCAACTTATTATTAACTCTGGCCAGTTGTGATATAAGACCCACATCTTCAGCAAATCCAATTACGTTCAAGTATTCTGCCAAAGCCTGCGATTCTTCATATTTTACCTGATCACCATCAAAATAAATTTCTACCCCATCAACAGCTATTTTGTGCCTGAAACCTTTAGCTGCACGGATTATTTTCATCGTTGTCATTCCTTTACCGCATAGGTGTATTTCAACCGGATCACGATTAAAAATTACCCTGGATATGTCTGCAGCCAATAGGGCAAAACGATTCTCCATCTCAGGCATCGTTAAAACATCCTCAATTACTTCCATGCGCACCAACCATACCAAGCCTTCTTTTTCAACTTCCACGGTAGTAGTTATACTGTCGGTAAACCCCTCTTGCCTTAAAAAAGCCCCCAATTTCTCCGCTTCATCATAGGGCATTATTGCATCGTCATAACGTACTGCTGTACTGTCAATAACAATCGAATCATCTGACCCGTTACAAGCTAAAAAAATGAAGGAAGCCAGAAAACAAAGAAGAGTAATACCAGGAAAGCGTATGCTATAATGCAAGACCAATCATACCTCCCAGATAGAAAAAAGCTTAAGTTTAAGAAACAATCTTCTCTTTCGTAGTTTATTATATACTACCACTCTTTTTTATAAAAGTTTACGGTATCCTGGTAAGGTTGAGCTAACCTCTCCAGTTTTCTCAGTTCAATACCGCCTAGCTTTTTAAAACATTTAGCGGCATCAATACTTTTTTTCAGGCAAATACAATCTCACCCCTGTTTAATAAACATATTGCTCCAACAATAATTAGTCAGCTGTTCTTACCGATACCATGCCATAGTATATTATCAATATGGTCTTCCGTTGCCGCAACATCATCATATTTTTTCTGCTTGTTGACAAATGATTTCCCAGGCTTCACGAACGTTTTTTTCCGTAGTTGTTCTCTGCCCGATAGCTAGGCGGATCGCATAACAATCATTTAATGTGGTATGTGTTAAATATACGCGGCCTGTTTCGTTAACTTTTTCTAAAAGAGCAGTATTTAAAACTACCAGGTCTTTTTCAGCGGCATTATTTCTGATTAAACGAAAACATACCAGGCTAAGCGGAACAGGAGCCAGGAGTTCAAAGCGAACATCTTTTTCTACCCAACCTTTAAACAACTGGGCTAGCCTCAAATGTTCACGTATTATTGATTGTATGCCATCTACCCCATATGAACGAATTACAAACCATAGCTTTAAAGCCCGAAAACGCCTACCAAGCTGAATACCCCAATCCCGATAGTTATTAACCAACGCATCCTGACCAGTGCGTAAATATTCAGGATTTATTTCAAATGTACGGATAAGATGCTCCTTATTTTTCACATAGTAAGCTGTACAATCAAAATTAGTCAACATCCATTTATGAGGGTTGAAAACAAATGAGTCACATAATTCTACACCCTGTAATAAGTGTCTTTTCTCTTCGAGGAGGCCTGCCGCTCCACCAAAAGCAGCATCTACATGTAACCACACACCATATTTTTTACATATTAGCCCTATCTTTTCCAATGGATCAATAGCAGTTGAAGAAGTTGTCCCTATAGTTGCTACTGCACAGGTAGGGATATAGCCATTTCCTTTGTCTTCAACAATTACTTTTTCCAACTCGTCCGGAATCATGGCAAAATTTTGATCCACCCTTACCGAACGAAGATTATCCAGCCCGTAACCGGCAATTTTAACCGCTTTATCTATACTGGAGTGACCTTCCTGAGACTTATAAACACGTAGTTTCTCATGAAAACCCTTCTTGTTAATCGCAAATCCCGTTGCCAGTTCACGCGCTGTTAAAAGTGCGCAAAGAGTTGCAGTAGAGGCAGTATCCTGGATAACACCATCCATTCCTTCAGGTAAACCAAGCATCCCCCGCAGCCAGGACATCACTACTTCTTCCAGTTCAGCTGCCGCTGGCGATGTCTGCCAGATCATACATTGACTGCCCAGACCGGCAGTTAGCAGCTCTCCTAAAATTGAAGGAGGGCTGTTATTAGCCGGGAAGTAGGCAAACCAACCCGGATGCTGCCAATGCGTTATACCGGGAAAAATATTTTTACAAAAATCCTGAAATATTTCATCCATCCCTTCCCCGTAATCAGGAGGATATTCGGGGAGGAGAGATTTTATTTCTCCCGGTTTAACAACCGACCGGACAGGGTAATTTTCAACTTGCGTAAAATAATCTGCCAACCAATCAATGAACTGGTACCCGTGTTTTCTAAACTGTTCAGTATTCATTTAAAGCCCTCCCGGCTCATGTGTTATTGTATATATGTTTTTTTTATCCTGAAATCCCACCATTTTAACCCGGCCCAGGTTTTTATAGATATAACCGGCAGGCAAAGGGTAATCTTTAATCAGCTCATAAGTTCTTTCACTGATAATAATATTTGTTTCATGTACCTTGTTCAGTGATTCCAGCTTTGCTGCCAGGTTTACATCTTTCCCTATTGCCGTATAATCCATCCTTTTTTCACTACCGATATTACCAACAATAACTGTGCCGCTATTGATGCCTACTCCCATTTGTAACTGGGTTTCTCCCCTTGTATTCCACAGTTCATTTAGTTCTTCCAGTCTTTCAAACATCGCCAGTACTGCCTGTAGGGCATCAACTGCATGATTAGAATTTGACAGTGGGGCACCAAAGATCGCCATAAATCCATCACCGAGAAACTTATCAAGTGTACCTCCGTACTCAAATAGAACATTTGTCATAGCAGTAAAATACTCGTTCAATCTGGCTATAACTCTTTCCGGCGCTTTATCCTCGCTGTATCTGGTGTAATTCCTAAGATCGGCAAAAAGAATGGTTACCTCACTCCTCACTCCTCCCAGCTTAATCTGTTCCCTGTTTTCAATTAACTGGTTGACATATTCTTCTGAAAGATAACGGGTAAATGTGTCTTTTATCCAGCGCCGGTCTGTCTCAGATTGAACAAACTTTTCGATAAGAACATAAGCATACACCATAGATATCATAAATAAAGGTGAGGCCAGGTTGAACCATATATGCATATAGTACCAGTTCAGGTAACAAAAGAGAAAGACAGCTGAACCAAGAATCAAGCCCGAAATAACAGCATGAAAAGCAATTAATCTTTTAGAGAGAACAACCGATATAATTAACAATATGACCATTAATACAAGGTTTTCCAACCAGGCAGTTTCACGGAAGCTAAGCGAGTTTAGATAAGTGCTTATTGCTGAAGCATGTACCTCTACCCCCGGTGAAGGGAGAGCGCCAGTGAGAATGAGGTTGTCCCGGGTAAATGGGTTTTCAAAATAATCCATCATAATCGGTGTTGTAACACCAATCAAAACAATTTTATCATCCCAGGTGTTTGCCGGTAAGTTATGAGTGAGAACATCTATATAGCTATAGGTTGGAAAAGTGCCTCCGGGGCCCCAATAATATATTAATGACTGGTTCATACTATTCAGCGGAATAGATGTATCATTAGCTGTCAGTTCTCTATTACTGATAATAATTGATTCCTGGTCAACATCAAGGTACGTAAGCGCTACGGCCAGGCTGAATGATGGGTAGGGCGATTCACCATGATGAGTATCGGCCACGGTAATCCGGCGAATTATATTACCCCTTTCAACCGGAACATTTATAAAACCTGTGCCTGCTGCCTGGTGCAAAAGAATAGCATGAGGTTTAATTAACCGGAGTAACCACTCTTCATTTTCACCCATTTCAAATGTAAACATGGAGGCTAAAATAATGTTTTCTCTGCTTTGTATCGATTGAGAGAAGGCCTGATCGCCCAAATCATCATTCGAAAGATCAAAAAGCAAATCAAAAGCAACCACTCGTGCAGAAGTAACTCTTTGTAGCAGTTCAGCATGAATACTTCTAGACCAGGGCAATGGTCCGATACGATCAATCGATCTTTCATCAATAGCAATGATTACTATCCGGTCGTCCGGTACACGGGATCCCCGTAAGCGGAAAAAGAGATCATAAACAGCGTTATCAAGAATTGACAAAAGACCTGATAATGAAATGATGATGATTACAAGGCCAATGATAAGAGGAACAGCATTTTTTTTAAAGGCTAGTTTTGCTTTTGGACTCATCTTCACAACCCATCTCAATTATTAAGAATAATAAAAAGAAAGACGCTTTACTGCGCGTCTTAATAATATCACTATCATTTGTAACAGGACAAGAACTAAACTGATCTATTAAGCGATTACCGGTTATTAGTCATCGCTTGATGCTATATCCTCATCAGGTATTTCATTAAACGGTTCACCGGCAGGTTTCAGACCTCCAGCCATGGCCGGTATTACCCCACCTTTCCCCGGCGGTTCAATATTTTCTGCTGCCGGTGTTAAATTACCTATCCCCGGAGGGACAAAGCCACCTTGTACAGGCTGACCCCGCCCATATACTGGTTGGTATTCGCCATTTTCCTGATTAACCGGAGTATAACTACCTTCCTGATCATCTGTTAGATAGTTATCTTCGCTTCTATTTACCTCCATAGCATTATCGGCATTATGCGCTATAGCTTCTGAAGGCCGGTTAACATTACTGCCTTTGTCAAGAAAAGAAGGCAGAACAGCATCGGGATAAGCTGCGCTGAACAGCCATTCTTTAATTCGCAGCCAATACTCTTCTTCGATTGAAGTCATAATCTGAGGTGCAAAAGGTATACCTCTTTTCTCTTCAACTCCTGAATAATAGCCTGGTTCAATCAATACACCTGCTTCACCAGAATAGAGCTGTACGGAACCAGTGATCACCGTGGTAATTTCTCTGCTATTTTCAACCAGGTTCATCCAGATCGTCCCGCGCACACCAGCCACCCCCCAGGGCATATTAACCTTAACCCTTACAGGCTGCTCTTTTACTCCCTCAGAAATAGAATCAAGCTCGTGGGAAAGGCTTTCAGGATACTCATTCCCCATATGTCTTTCTTTAGTGGGCACCATGACCCCATAAATGAGCCCACGGGGCAGATGAACAATTATATCCTTCATGAGGAAGGTAGTAACTAAGTTTAGTTCATCACCCGCTAAAAACTTCGGCGATTTTTGTTCAATATCATCTTCACTCAATAAATATGTGGTTACACCACAAGACTTAGCCAGGTATAACTCCGTTTCAGGAGCAATTAATACTACTGTGCCATCAGGCCATCGCAATTCAGCGCTGCCGGTAGGACCGGTTATAATAGTTGTGCCTGGGGATACCTCGACTCGAGAACATATATCTATCTGCTTATTTTCTTTGTTGCGTAAAGATACAACGCCCTCCAGGGGGATTAATAAACCTGGGACGCTGTAGCAAACATCTGCATCTTTAATAAAAATGCTGTTTGCTCTATAAAACAGGCCTAAATAACTATGGTTAACTGGTGAAAAATGAGTTTCGGAAGTAGCAGGAGCGTTGGTATGATTTATCGCCATTAGCGGTACAACTGCATTGATTAAAAGTAATGACACAAAAAGGAGTATAGAAAATAAGCAGGAAATAAATCGTGGACTATTAAAAGGCCTCATCGCAGTTCCTTTAATCAGTTATTTTACTTTCTATCCCCTAAAAACTGATATATCTAAGCAACTTAATACTACCAAGCTTTGCTCTTAAATTAATTGCTGGCATTTGTCACCAGTAATCCTCCCAATAACACCCTTACTCTTCAATCTGTATAGAAGACACGATTAATCTATTACGCAATGCCCTCTTAACAGGAGATATATTCTGCTATCTATTATAACTCAATCAGACCAATTGTCAAGAATATTGCCATAAATTAGTCGGTGTATGGTAGGCTTGCTATGATTTTACACAAATAGTTTAATTATCATCAGGGAGCGATTGCTGTGAGGAACTTCTCAACAAGTAGAGGATCGAACTGCGTACCGGCATTATTACGTATCTCTTCCATTGCCTCAGCTTTACTCGCTTTCCTCCGATAAGGTCGATCGGAGGTTATGGTATCATAACTGTCTGCTATAGCAATAATACGAGCATAAAGAGGAATCTGATCCTCTTTTAAACCCATCGGATAACCGGTTCCATCATACCGCTCATGATGACTTAAAACAGAGCTGCTGATCGCCTTTCCTATCTTAACCGGTTTAAGGTCAATCAAAATTTTATGCCCAATTTCCGGGTGCTTCTTTATTATTTCCCATCCCTTTTTATCCAAAGGCCCTTGCTGATGAAGTACTGAATCACATATCCCTATCTTGCCAACATCATGCAGTAAAGCAGTCCACTCTAATTCCTCAATCTTTTTCGCTGAAAGACCAATGGCCTTGGCCAGCTTAAGCGATAGGGCAGTTACTCGTTCTGAATGTTTGCGAGCGTAAGGTTCACGGGCATCAAGCGCTGAACTTAGAACATAGATCACACTCTCCAAGAGTTGCTTGTTCTCCCCGTAAAGTCGGTTATTTTCCAAGGCTATCGCAGCATGACCGGCAAAAATCATGGCTACCTCCAAATCTTTTTCGGAAAAAAGCTTATTGTTAGCCTTATTGACCAATTCCAGGCAACCAATAACGATCGCATCAGCTCGCAGCGGTATACATAAAACAGATTTTGTTTCAAAACCGCTGTATTCATCAAACCTCGAAGCCCATCCCGGTTCATCTCTGACATCTCTGGCCAGTTTTGGTTTGTTTTCACTTACGACATAACCGGCCAATCCCTCACCCGGCTTCAGGCTCAGGGATTCAATGAACTCCTTTTTTACGCCCTGAACCACTACTGGCATTAGATAACCTTCTTCCGATACTAACCAGAGTGTACCCGCTTCGGCATTGGTTACAGCTATTGCCCGGTCCAGAACCAGGTTTAATAGTTTTTTACGATCGATGTTAGAATTAAGAAGCTTGCTGGAATCAAGAATTGATTGTAAGCATTCCGCCCCTATCGAGATGGCCAATCTTATGCCTCCCTGTTAAATAAATAATATTTATACCTTAAAATAAACCTTTGTTTACATATCCAACCATAGATAGCTTATTAAAACCAGTCCCCCCATTCTGCTGTTCGCAAAATAGATAAGCGACTTCCCAAAGATACTGTGAATTTACATTCAAGCCACCATCAGTCATATATCAAGCAATAAAAGCTCAATACTTTCTATATCGCTAAATGACTAAGGATCGATCCCTTCTCATCCCTCCATCCGGATTAATGACTGCCCGCAAAAAATCAGCGCTATTTACCATTCCTTTCATTAATATATCAGCCCGACCTTCGGCTACCTCTTTTAAAGCTCGCCTGGTAGCTTCAACCGGGTCTGCGATATCAATGATATCTATACCCTGCAGGCTCACCAACCGTCATAGCTAAACGCCAAATAGTCTCTTCATTGCCAATCAGGACAAAATCAACTAGACCTTCCTTTCTGCTGTCACGGACTGTTTCCAAAACAGTATCTTCTGCTGCTAAAGCTAAACATAACCGGCAAGGAGGTAACTCTTTAACCGCTGTAATAACCTGATGAAAATTGTCATATGACATTTACATCCCCTATCATTTATAACAAATTGAGCTTGCTTAAACAAGATAAATCGTTCGCTGCAAGTATTTGCATCATATTTTTTGCCCTAACTGTATAACAAAGCTTCTACCTCTCCGGAAAGAACACGGTAAGCCCCGGCAGCAAGTGCTTCTAGCTCTTCCTCACCCGGATATGTTTCCACCGGAGCGATAAAAGAGACCCGATCCTGAATTAGTGCGGTAAAAAACTCAGAGTTAGCCATCCCTCCGGTCAGCAAAATACGATCCACAAACCCATACATAGCAGCAGCCATCGCCCCTACTTCCTTAGAGACCTGGTAAGCCATCGCTTCCACAACCTCTTTTGCTTTTTGATCTCCTTCGTTAATTTTATTTAATATTTCGCTAAAATCCTTGCTCCCCAGATATGAAAATAGCCCTCCACGACTAACCAGCTTCTTTACCAGTTCATTTTTGCTATATTTATCACTAAAACACAGGCTAACCAGAGCCAGCGAGGGCAACGTACCGCAGCGTTCAATCGAAAATGGCCCCTCCTCATTGGCATTATTTACATCGATCATTTTACCCTTGCGGTGTGCAGAAACAGATATGCCACTACCGAGATGAACAACAATAAAATTCATTTCCTCATACTCTTTGCCTAGTAGATAAGCAGCGCGCCTGGCAACAGCTTTCATGTTAAGGGCATGCGACATACTCAGGCGTGGAGTGCCATTTAATCCAGAATAGCGGGCTAACGGCTCAAACTCATCAACTGTAACCGGATCTACAGTGTAGACAGGGATATTTAATCCCCGGCCCATCGGTAAAGCTATTATTGAACCTAGGTTCGATGCATGCCAGCCTCTCCGGGCAACAAGAAGGTCGTTATAAACATTGTCATCGACTATATAAGTTCCCGAAGAAAGTGGTTTGAGTAAGCCGCCGCGCACAACAATAGCTGAAAGACTATTTGCACTAAGAGCATTATCTTCCAGAAATTTTAAAACTGCTTTGCGCCTGAAGTTGGCCTGATTCACGCGATCCAGATCTGGTGAGGTCTCCTCCACTGTATGACGCAGGGTTTCTTTAACCAGGCACCTTTCATCTTCAAAAAGCCCTACCTTGGTTGAAGTTGAACCAGGATTAATAACCAGTATTAGATGCATAATTACCCCCTCCGTAAGTTTTTGCCATATGCACCCGCTTAAACCCTGATGTCATGACGGTTGTACGCTATTTTACCGCCTACGAATGTCGTATCAACGGTTACATCTTTAAGATCAAATGGATCAATCTTGGTAATGTCCTCAGATAATATAACCATATCAGCTATTTTCCCCTTTTCAAGGGTGCCCTTGGTAGATTCCTCAAATTCACTGTAAGCAGAACCAAAGGTATACATTTTAAGCGCTTCTTCCATATTCAGGCTCTGTTCAGCATACCATCCATCTTTTGGCATGCCAAAAGCATCCCGCCTGGTAATGGCAGCATGCAACCCGATTAAAGGCTCATGAGGCTCTATGGGACTATCCGAACTACCGGCTAAAACGATACCTCGCTTACTGAAATCCTTCCACCGATAAGTGCAGCGAGTAAGTCCCTTACTAAACCTGTTTTTGATTTGTCCATAATCAGAAGCGATAAAAGAGGGTTGTATGTTAGCAATAACGCTTAATTTTTTAAATCGCTCGAGATCTTTATCACTTACCACCGAAGCATGAATTACCCTGAAACGGGAATCCGGATGTGGATAAGCCTTATAAGCGTCCTCATAGGCATCAAGAACCATGGTTACTGCTGCATCGCCTATGGCATGTGCTGCAATCTGCATGCCACTGCTGTGTGCAAGCCGAACAAGATCTCCGAGTTCCTCTTCGGCCAAAACGGGTATGCCAAAACACTCCGGATCATCAATATATGATTCGGATATATAAGCAGTCTTTCCACCGATTGATCCATCAACAATTAGTTTTAATGGCCCACTTTTCAAGTATGCGCTTTCGGTTATTTGATTATAGCCTGTTTCCAGATAATCTTTTAGAAGATCTACCTCCGGAAGCTGAAGTTGCAGGTTAACCCTGATCGGTAAACTCCCTTCTTCAGCCAGTTCGCTGTAAACTTTGAATAAAAGAGGAAGCTTATCAGCACCCAGAGACATTAAGTCATCGGTTTGAACTGTAGTTAAACCAGCTGCTATAAAATCATCAGCAGCATCAATAATCATTTTTTTCAGTAAAGCGCTGTCAATAGAAGGGATAAACCATTTAACCGGCAACATAGCCCGTTCACTCAAAACGCCAGTCGGGATACCTTTGCTATCTGTTTCAATTTTACCGCCCTCAATCTGTTGCGCTTGATCATCTATACCGGCTGTTTTTAATGCCGCTGAGTTTGCAGAAAGCAGATGGCAGCAAGTACGTAATATAGCTACACAATGCTTTTTTGACGCTTTGTCCAGGTCATAACGGTTAGGCATCCTGTTCTCTTTAAAAAGACTCTGGTTCCATCCCCAGCCAAATACCCATTCATCCTCAGAAATGTTATGATCTTCAATAAAATTACGTATGGTATCCACTAACTCTTCCAAGCTTCGGCAAGCTCTCAAATCGACCCTTGATCTGTTCATACCATATCCAACCACATGAAGATGACTGTCATTAAAACCCGGCACGAGAGTCCTTCCCTGTAAATCGATAACCACGGTTTTAGCGGACTTCATGGCTAATATATCTTTATTACTACCCACAGTGGCAATAAGAGACCCGTTAACAGCCAAAGCTTCGGCCGCAGGGTTTTTATTGTCCATCGTTATTAACCGGCCATTATGAAAAATGATATCCAGCGTGATCACTCCAAATCATTTGTGTATATCAAGTAAGCCGAAAATGTTGTCTGCTGAAGAGTCTTGAGAGTTGGGCTGGCTTAGCAGGAATATTTATTCACCTGAAGGTATTGTATATAAAATTTACTAATAATTCAAATCAAACTTTATAAAATATGCAATCAGATGCTTTTTTCTGAATTACAAACTCCTCTTAGTAATAAAAACGCTGCGCTGACAAGCGTTTCAGCTGACTAATTGCTACTGATCCGTTTTTTATGTAAAATTAAAGATAGACGGTAAATTAACCTGGTATTAAAATTGAGGAGAGCGTTAAGTGAAGTATACGAACCTGAAACTCAGCAAAAACATAATAAAACCATTGATTGCTTTTTCACTGGTGTGGTTCATTTTTGTTTTATACCCAAACCCTCTGAATTTGGGGATAAGCCTATACCGCCTCTGGAACCCCCCAGTGGAAACCAGTTTGGTTCAGGATCTGGCTTTACTGTACCAGGAAGAAAACACAGGTGACATACACAAACATGTTCAGGTTTTACTACCTTACCGTTATGACTGGGAAGTATATAACATGCCATGGTATTTCCCCACTCTTGAAGAGGCTCTTGACAAGGGAACCGGTGACTGCAAGGCCCGCTATATACTTTTTGCTTCACTGCTTGAAGAACTGGATATACCTTATAACAGAAAAGCCTCTTTGACTCATATATGGGTTGATTACGAAGGTAAGCCTGATAACCGTCTGGAAAATAGTGAAGAGGCATTCTTCGCTAGAAGTGATAGCGGTCAAATTCATTTGAGTATCCCCCGCACAGACCTGAAAAGATCATGGAATAGCTTCTATAAGGCATTTTGGCTTGCTATGCCTGCTGATCGGAAAATTATTCTGATCAGCGGTTTCCCTATATTTCTACTCCTGCTCTTAGTCAGGTTAAAGATTAACATTGCTAATCGGTACACCGGCCTGCCTGATATCCAAGTAAACACAAAATACTCCGTAAATAATAAAAATCTAAGCGCAAAAAAACAACAGCTAAACCCAGCTAAGTAAAGACTGTCTCTGCTTATTGGCTGTGATCGATACTTGTTTCCTCAGCCTGCTTAATGGACAGCGAGATTCTCGACCTTTCCCGATCGACAGAAAGAACTATTACCTTTACGACCGATTCAAGTTGTAAAACTTCCAGGGGGTGCTTAATATAACGGTGCGATATTTCTGAAACATGAACCAGGCCATCATGATGAACCCCTATATCAACAAACACACCAAAATCAACTATATTACGCACTATCCCTTTTAAAACCATCCCCGGTACTATATCTTCAATTTTAGTTACCGTCCGGAGGAAAACAGGCCGGGGCAAATCATCGCGGGGGTCGCGACCGGGCTTACGGAACTCGTCGAGAATATCTTTTATCGTTGGCTCACCGGCATCAAGAGAGTTAGCCAGCTCCTTGATTTCTCCATTGGTCAGGCACGGTATTCCTTCAGCAAAGCCGAGTTTTTCCGGTTTAATCTCTAACTTATCCATTAACCTTTCTGCTAACTCATATGATTCCGGATGAACCGCGCTTCTTTCCAAATAATTTTCACTCTCCGGTAAGCGGAGAAAGCCTGCACATTGCCTGAAAGCTTTTGCGCCAAGCCCGTCCACCGCCAGGAGTTGAGTACGGGAAGTAAAGTTACCTATTTCATTACGATAACTAACTATTTTTTCGGCCACCGGGGCATTAATGCCCGCTGTATAAGAAAGAAGAGCCGCTGATGCAGTGTTAAGATCGACGCCCACCTTGTTAACGCAGCCTTCCACTGTGCCGGAAAGAGCTGCATCCAACTCTTTAGCCGGCATATCGTGCTGATATTGGCCTATACCGATAGACTGCGGATCTATTTTAACCAATTCAGCCAGGGGATCCTGCAAGCGTCGAGCGATTGAAACAGCACTTCTTCCAGCAACATCCATCTGCGGGAATTCCTTTTTCGCTGCCGGTGATGCGGAGTAGACGCTTGCTCCGGCTTCATTAACTATAGTATATTCCAGGGTAAGTTTTTTATCAGTGATTAACCCGGCTATAAATTCTTCACTCTCACGCGAGGCGGTACCATTGCCGATGGCTATAGAGTCAATTCGATGCTTTTCCACCATATGCACTACTTTTTCTGCTGCTCCGGTTAAATCTCTTTTCGGCGCAGTGGGGAAAACTGCTGCTGTCTCCAGTAATTCCCCCGTTTCGGAAACACAGGCGAGCTTGCAACCGGTTCTAAAACCAGGATCCCATCCTAAAACCCTACGATTCCTTACCGGTGGAATAAGCAGTTTATTTTTTAAGTTTTCACGAAATACCTGCAGCGCTCCGCTTATTGCCTTATCCAACATCGATTGCCAGATTTCTCTTTCTACAGAGGGCATAATCAGACGCTTATAACTATCGGAAGCTGCTGCATCAATTAATTTTACACAACCATCATTTTGATCTTCAGTAATGAAAAAAGATTTAACTGCTTTTAAAGCTTTTTCTTCATTAACTTCTATAGCCAGCTTTAAAACTTTTTCCTTGATGCCACGGTTTACTGCCAGTATACGATGCGGTTTAATACGATTAATCGCTTCCCGAAAACCATCGTAGTCATTAAAAGTATGCACAGCGGTATCCTTTTTCCTTTTCAGAGAAACAAAGCCTGTTTGATAAATGATAGACCGCAAAGCTTTGCGAACACCGGCATTGTCAGCGATTACTTCGGCTATAATATCCATTGCGCCCTTTAAAACATCTTCGATGGTAAACAGTTCTTTTTCCCTGTCGAGGTAAAGCTTAGCTAGTTCACCTGGCTCTACCATACCCTGCAAAATCTCCTGAGCCAGGGGTTCAAGACCTTTATCGCGCGCAAGAGAAGCCCTGGTTTGTTTTTTGGGACGAAAAGGCCGATAGATATCATCTAACTCAGTCACAGTAACTGCCTTCTCAATCTGTGTTCTGATTTCTTCACTCAGGTTACCCTGACTATCTATAAGGCGTAAGATATCTTCTCTTCTGTTTTCCAGGTTACGGTACTGGTGTAATTTCTCTTGCAGCGCCCTAACCTCTTCGTCACTTAAGCCACCGGTCATCTCCTTCCGGTAACGGGCAATAAACGGAACAGTATTGCCATCATCAAAAAGTTTAACAGTCTGCAATACCTGGTCTTTATTTATATTCAGATCTTCGCTAATCCTTGCTACAATTAATTCTGAGACCATTTGCTAGGTTCTATCCTTTCACTCTTTATCAGTCAGCGCCTGCTTAAAAACATTACCGACCCTTAGGTTTTGTTAGCGATATCCCTTTTTGACAAAGGGGACAGTTCTCCGGTGGGTAAGATTCAATATCCATCTTAATTAAAGCCTCTGTCCTTACAGAAAAATTTTTTTTCCCACCCGTTCGGTCTACTATTATCGATACACCGACTATATCCGCATGGCAATCTTTCAGCAGCTCCAAAACCTTCATTACTGAACCACCGGTAGCAACGGCATCCTCGACCAATAAAACTTTCTCTTTGGGCTTAATAGAAAATCCCCTGGTTAAAACCATCCTGCTATCCAGTTTTTCAGCATAAATTGCCCTGGTACCAAGAGAGCGTGCTACTTCGTAGGCTAAGATTACCCCACCCATTGCCGGTCCGATTACAGTTTGAACTCCTGAAGATAAAAAAGGTTTGGCCATAGCGCTGCCAACCCGGGCAGCATTCGGAGGGTGCTGCAAAAGCTGAGAACACTGTAGGAATTTACTGCTATGTCTCCCAGAGGTCAAAAGAAAATGACCCTCCATAATAACTCCGCTATCTTTTAGCAGGGATATGACCTGTTCTTCATTCATTTTCTTACCCTTCCATTTCTTCTAAAATATTTTGAGCGGCTATTATGGGGTTATCTGCCCTGGTAATCGGTCGGCCAACTACAAGGTAATCTCCTCCGGCATCGATAACATCACGTGGTGCGGCTATCCTTGTCTGATCATTTCTGTCTAAGTCGATCGGCCTGATGCCGGGAGTAACGGTGAGAAAAGGCTCCGTCACAGTGGTTTTTACCTTTCTTATCTCCCACGGTGAACAAACCACCCCATCCATTCCACTTTCAGCAGCCAACTGCGCCAATAGAGTGACCCTTTCGGAAAGCTTTCCGGAACAACCGGTAGAAGTCATATCCTCAGCGCCCAGACTGGTTAAAACGGTAACCGCAATCAGTAAAGGCGGTTTTGCCGATTCTTCAGCAGCTTCGCGGGCTGCTATCATCATAGCTTTTCCTCCGGAAGCATGTAAATTTAACATCCATACTCCAAGCTTTGTCGCAACCCTGACTGCTGCCGCTACAGTATTAGGGATATCATTGAATTTAAGGTCAAGAAACAGCGGATAGCGCGAAGCTAAATCAGAAACAAACTCCGGACCACCAGCCATGAAAAGCTCAAACCCAACTTTAAAAGAAACACCAAGCGGGGCTAAAGATCCGGCAACCTTTCGAGCGCTCTGTGGATCATCGTAATCTAATGCAATGATCAGTCGTTTTGCATCAATAATCATATTTAATAGCTTTCCTTTCTTGCTGCTCCTTCAAGCTGGCCTAAGCTCGCATAACCACCCTCAATCATATAAGAACGCATTCCGGACAGTATAGTCACAGGCAAATGCGGATCGTAAAAGATACCGGTTCCAATTGCCACTGCCCGCGCACCGGCCAGGATAAACTGCAGTGCATCATCAGCCGAGTTTATTCCTCCCATACCAAGGATAGGTATATTTACTGTTTCGGCAACCTGCCATACCATTCTCAGGGCCAAAGGCATCACAGCCGGTCCTGATAATCCACCAAAAGTATTGCCTAACAACGGTTTTTTCTTTTTCGTGTCTATGAGCATTCCGGTAACAGTATTGATCAGTGAAATACCATCTGCCCCTGCTTTTTCGGCTGCAAGGGCTATTTTTGTGATATCAGTAACATTTGGTGAGAGTTTTACCAGTATCGGTAGTATCGTTTTCTCACGGACAGCTCCGACTACTTCAGCTGTTAAAACAGGATCTGTCCCCAGGGTAATTCCTCCACAGCTTACATTCGGGCAGGAAATATTAATCTCCAGACCGTCAATACCGGGAGCCTGATCTAATTTGCCAGCCACAGTGGAATATTCTTCGATGGTTCGGCCGATAATGTTAACAATAAGACGGGTATCAAGCTTTTTCAGGAAAGGCAGTTCTTCACTTAGAAAATACTCCAAACCGGGATTCTGCAATCCGATAGCATTTAACATGCCCCCGGTTGTTTCGGCAATACGCGGAGGTTTATTACCCTGCCAGGGGTCCAATGATACTCCCTTAACCGTAAGGGCCCCCAGATAATGAAAATCGCTCCGCTCGTTATATTCGCGACCGTAGCCAAAAGGTCCCGAGGCGGCAACAATTGGTGTTTTAAGTTTTATTCCCGCCAGGTTAACTGAAAGATTCGGTTCAATCTTTTTACTCACCGAAAGATACCTCCTCTGCGGGAAATACCGGACCATCAGCGCATACACGCTTATATCCGCCTGCTGTGGCGGTCACGCAGCCAAGACATGCGCCAATACCGCAGGCCATCCTTTCTTCCAGGGATAACCAGGCTTTTATTTTGTGTTGTTTACCAAGATCTGCCACCGTTGACAACATGGGCATTGGGCCGCATGCATATATTTCTACCGTGTTTGCTAAATATTGCTCTAAAAAATCCAGGCACGTCCCTTTTTCGCCAAAGCTTCCGTCTTCAGTAACCCTGATCACTGAAACCATCGGATTTATAAGATCTTCCGGAGGACAAACCAGCATCTGATTTGTTTTAGCGCCATAAATCATCACCATCGAAACCCTGGCTGATGCGGCCAGGAAAACAAGGGGCGCTATACCCATACCACCCGCCAACAATAGCGATTGGCCACTTGGATTGGGGAAATTTCTACCCAAAGGACCCATAACCTTAAAAAAAGAACCTTCACTGGCTTTCGCTAAAATGTTCGTCCCGCAACCCCTGACTTCAAATAGGAGAACAATTTCCCCCTTTGCTTTATCAGCCAGGTATATGCTGAAAGGCCGGGGGAGGAGTACACCATCCTGTTTATTCAGGTAGAGCATAATAAACTGCCCGGGCTTTGCCTCCCCGGCTATTGCCGGGGCTTTAAGAGTCAGACGATAATGATGCTCGCCAACTTTCTTATTGCTTATCACCATCGCCTCTGAGAGATTTTTGCTTAATGCCATATTATGCGATAACACCTTCCCTGTATACAACTCGTCCATCGACAATTGTGAAGACGGCTGCTCCGGTTAGCCTTCTCCCGGTAAAAGGGGTGTTGCGCGATTTTGAGTACCACTTTTCGGGGTCAACCACTACCTGTTTTTTGGGATCAATAATTGTTATATCAGCCGGCTCCCCTTTTTTCAATGTACCCCCGGGGACTCTTAATATTCTCGCCGGAGCAGTTGACATCTTTTCGATCAGATTTGGCATAGTCATTTTCTTTATTCTCCCTGATAGCACTTCATCCAACATGAGCGAAAGAGATATTTCCAGACCAGCCAGCCCAAAAGGAGCAAAATCATACTCCACATCTTTATCATCACTGTGATGCGGCGCATGATCGGAAGCAATCACATCAATTGTTCCGTCAAGCAGTCCTTCCCAGAGAGCCTGACGATCCTGTTCGCTTCGCAACGGAGGATTCACCTTCGTGTTGGTGCTATAGCAAGAATTCTTTACTACCCTGTCTGTTAATAACAAGTGGTGCGGAGTAACTTCTGCCGTGACCATCAAGCCTTCCGCCTTGGCCTGGCGAACCAGTTCAACTGAACCGGCAGTAGAGAGGTGGGCTATATGTAATCTCCCCCCTGTTATTTTCAGCAGCATAAGATCTCTGGCTAACATAGATTCTTCTGCTACCGCTGGCATGCCTCGCAAACCTATTACTGATGATACAGCCCCTTCGTGCATCATACCACCAACAGCAAGATGATAATCTTCTTCATGGGCTATAATCAGCGCATCTAACCCCGCAGCATATTGCATGCTGTTTCGCATAAGGTTCCCATTCATAACAGCCTTGCCATCATCGGAAAATGCTACTGCCCCAGCAATCTTCATCCTGCCTATTTCGGCTATCTCTTTTCCTTCAAGCTTCTTGGTCAACGCTCCGATAGGATAAATACGGCATGGCATTCCAGCAGACTGTTCCCTGATATAGCGGACCATGGAAGGATCATCAATTACCGGTTCTGTGTTGGCCATAGGGGCAACTGCTGAAAAACCACCGGCCGCAGCAGCCATGGAACCCGATTTAATATCTTCTTTATACTCGTACCCGGGATCTCGCAAATGAACATGCATATCTATCAGACCGGGCACTACCAGGTAATCTCCCGCATCAATAACTTCTGCTCCCTCGGGTACTTTAATGTTCTTACCAACTTCTTCTATCTTGTTATCGCTGATTAAGACAGAAGTTTTTTCATCAAAATTGCAGGAAGGGTCAATAACCCTGCCATCTCTTATCAGTAGTTTTTTCATTCTTCTTTTGTCCCTCCCAGCAA
>Ga0114946_10001155_pt1 | contig 18066 bp, 11 predicted proteins | sample WalLakDeSediment_FD_88676 | JGI IMG/M metagenome (GOLD analysis project Ga0114946, IMG submission 88676) | Lake sediment microbial communities from Walker lake, Nevada to study Microbial Dark Matter (Phase II) - Walker Lake 11/02/13 Deep Sediment | ecosystem: Environmental > Aquatic >...
CGTCCAGCAGCACCCGCACGCGCGCCCCGCGCCGGGCGGCGGCCAGGTACGCCTGCGGGCGCGGGTTGAGCGCGGCCGGCCCCTCCTCCGGCCCACGGCCCCACCACAGCGGCTCGCGCATCTGCTGCACCAGCACCTGGTCGCCGCCGCCCGCCCGGGCAAGCAGCCCGGCCAGTGCGTCCGGGTGCAGGGCGTTCTCCGGCGCCGTGATCATCACCACCTCGAACGCGCCCTCCAGGGCGAGCGGCGTCGGCGCGATCGGCTCGTAGCCCTCCCCGCCGCCGTGCGGCTCCGGCACGAAGTCCGGGGCCGGCGCGCCGCGCGCAGGGTCACGCGGCTGGAAGGCACGCACGTCCACGTGGCGCGTCGGATCGAGGTCGTCGGCCACGATGCCGGCCACCCAGGTCACCACCGCCGCCGCGTCGGTGGCCAGCCAGGCGCCGCGCCGGCCCAGCGTCCCGTCCGAGCGGTCGTCGGACGGCGCCGAGCCCGGGCCCGGGTTCTCCGAGCCCAGCAGCGCCATTCGGCCGTCGATCAGCGCCAGCTTGGCGTGGGCCGACCGGTAGCGGGCCTTCACGTCGCCGCCGCCCGCCAGGTAGTACACCTCCGCCCCGGCCTCCGCCATCCGGTTCAGGCACCAGCGCTCGGCGTGGCTCAGGCCGCCGGCGGGCGCCCCGTCCACCAGCACCCGCACGCGCGTCCCGGCCCGGGCCCGTTCCGCCAGTGCCTCGGCCAGGTCCGGGTGCTCGAACGTGTAGGCCAGCAGGTCTACGCTGACGGCGGCGGCGGAGAGATGGCGGCGCAGGAACGCGTGCAGCGCGTCCGGGGCCACCGCCACCTCCCAGCGGCCGCGGGCCAGCGCCGCCCGCGGCGCCGCGCGCGCCTCCACGTCCCAGCCCGGATAGCGGACGCGCCGCCCGTGCAGCGGATCCTCCGGGTCGGAGGCCCAGTCCGAGGCAGTGTCCGTGTCCGCCGTAGGCCGGCCGGCTCGCGGGTCCAGCTTGCGGTAGAGCACCTGGTTGGCGGCGCCGATGGCCGGCGTGCGGTACGCGATCACCGGCGCGCCCTCCCAGCCGGCGGCGCTCTGCTCGCGCGGGGTGCCGTACACCATCGCGTCCGCCACCCGCCCGTCCGGCCGCAACAGCCGCACCGCGTCGCCCACGTTGGCCAGCGACGGGCCGCCGCCCACCGTGGCCATCCGCGGCACCCCGTCCACGGTCTTGCCCCAGACCGCGTCCGGCGGGTGGCCGAACGAGGTGCTGAATGGGTCGGCGTCGCGCGCCAGCCACAGCCAGGCCCCAGCCTCCAGGCGGGCGCCGGGTGGAAACGTGGCCCGGCCCGGGCCGTCCGTAACCACCCAGCCCTCCAGATCCACGGGCGCGGCGCCCACGTTCCACAGCTGAATCGCCTCGTCCGCGTCCTGCGGCAGGTAGCCGTCCGCAAAGACGGCCGACAGCAGCACCGCCGGCGCGGCGTGCGTGCCCAGCGCGCAGGCGACGGACGCGAGCGACGCGGGCTCCGGGCGCCCCGCGGCCAGTCCCGCCGTGGCGGCCAGGATGGCCGCCGCCAACCGCGCCCAGACCGGGCCCGGCGCCGAGTGCCTGACGTTGACGGGCACGACCTGCTCCCATGGATGGCGCTGGCGGCGTGGTCCGCAGCGGCGCTACCATGCTAACCGCCACCCGCCGCCCGCCGCCCGGGCGGCGGCGCCGGCTCCGCGACGCCGGCGCGACATGGCCCGGCGTGCCGCCCGAGGTGTGCCCATGTTGGACCCCAGGCCGGAGTGGACAGGCGCCTCAACCCGCCCGCGCTCTCGCGAGGGCGGCGGGGTGTGGGTGCTGCACCGGGGCGCGCTGGGCGACGGCGTCCTGCTGTGGCCCATGCTGCGCGCCCTGGCGCGGTGCGGGCCGGTCACGCTGGTCGCCGACGGCCCGCGGGCCGCGCTGGCCGCGCGCGAGCTGGGGCTCACCGGCCTGGACGCCGAGGCGCCGGCCCTGGGCCGGCTGTGGGTGGCCGGCGGCGCCGTCCAGGCCGTGCCGGGCGTGACGTCGGTCCACGCCTATCTTGGGCCGCAGGCGGTCCGCAGCCGGGTGTGGACCGAGAACGCCCGGCGCATGTTCCCCGGCGCAGTGGTGACGGCCCACGCGCTGCGCCCGGACGCGGCGCTGGCGCGCCTGTGGTCGTGCCTGCCGGGCGGTGCCGCGCCCGCCGCGGTGGGGGGCGCGGGCCGCGTGGTGCTGCACGTGGGCGCGGGCGGCGCTCCCAAGTGCTGGCCCCTGGCGGCGTGGAGCGCGCTGGCCGCCGGCCTGGCCGCCGTCGTGGCCGACGCGCCGCCGGCCGTGGTGGCCGGCGAGGTGGAGCGGGAGCGGCACGACGCTCTGGAGCGGGCCGCGTTCCGGCAGCTGGACGGGCGCTACCTGTCCGACCTCGCCGCGCTGGCCGACCTGCTGCGCGACGCGCGGCTGGTGGTGGGCGCCGACAGCGGTCCCGCGCACCTGGCGGCCCAGCTGGGCGTGCCCACGTTGGTTCTCTTCGGTCCCACCCGCCCCGAGCGCTGGGCGCCGGTGGGTCCCCGGGTGACGGTGATGGCGCCGCCCACACCGCGCCCGATGACCTGGCTGGACCCGTCCCTAGTCCTGCGGGCCGCGCTGGACGCGCTGCGCGGACCCGAGTCCGGGTAGCCGGCCGCCGCTGACGTCAGTCCGCGGCCGCCCACGGCAGGAACGCCGCGTGCGCCACCGGGCCCTCGCGCTCCCAGGTCAGGCGCAGCCAGGCCGGGCCGTCGGTGTCGGCGAACTCCAGGCGCAGCGGCACCGGGCCGGCCGGCAGCGCCAGCGACGCCGCGCGCGTGCCCTGCCGATCGGGCGGTCCGTCCAGGGCCAGGCGTTGGCCGACCCACAGCCGGGCCGAGCCGCTGCTCTGAAGCGTGAAGCGGTGGACAGCCGCCTCCAGGCGCACGGTGCGCGTCAGGCGCGCGGAGAAGCCGTCAGCGGGCATGCCCGGTGCCGGCGGCCCCAGGCCCCAGTCCAGGTCCACGTCCAGCGTGCGGGTGATGGCCACGGGGCGCCCGGCCAGGAAGCGGTTCTCGAACAGCTCCACCCGCCAGGTTGGCGGCGGCTCGGCGCTGAACGCCTGCACGCGACGGTTGCCGGTGTCCGCCACGAAGGCCACGCCGTCCGCCGTCAGGGCAATGGCCTGCGGGTCCGCGAACTGCCCCTGCCGCGTGCCGGACGAGCCCCAGGCGCCCAGGAACGTGCCGTCCGGCCGGAAGCGCTGGACGCGGTTGTTGCGGCCGTCCGCCACGCCGCTGTCCGTGACGTAGACGAGCCCCGCCGCGTCCAGAGCGACCCCGGTGGGCCACGCGAACTGCCCTTCCTGGCTGCCCAGGCTCCCGAAGCCGCCCAGGTGCCGGCCGGCGGCATCGAAGCGCTGCACGCGGCTGTTGCGGAGGTCCGTCACGTAGACATCGCCGTCGGGCGCCACGGCAATGCCCTGTGGCTGGCGCAGCTGGTCCGGGCCGCCGCCCTCGGTGCCGAACGCGGCCAGGAACACCCCGTCGCGGTCGAAGCGCTGCACGCGGTGGTTGCCGCGATCCACCGCGAGCAGCGTGTCGTCCGGTGCCCATGCCAGCCCGGCCGGGTAGGAGAAGGCGCCGTCCGCCGACCCCACGCCGCCCCACACACGCACCAGGGCGCCGTCCGCGGTGAAGGCCTGCACGCGGTGGTTGCCGGAGTCCGCCACGTAGACCAGGCCGTTCGGGGCGGCAGCCAGCCCCTGGGGCGCCAGTAGCTGCCCCGGCGCGCTGCCCGTGCCGCCCCACGCGCCCAGGAACAGGCCGTCGTCGCGGAAACGCTGCACGCGGTCGCGCACCCGATCCGCCACGAACAGCGAACCGTCGGCGGCCAGGGCCAGCGCCGCCGGGTCGGCGAACTGGCCCTGCCTGCTGTCCGGCGTGCCCCACGCGCCCAGAAGACGGCCAGCCTCGTCGAAGCGCGCCACGCGCTGGTTGCCGCCGTCCGTCACGTAGACGGAGCCGTCCGGCGCCACGGCAATGCCCACCGGGCCGTTGAAGCCGTCCGGTCCGTCCCCGAGCGCGCCCCAGCCGCCCGCGACCGTGCCGTTCAGCCGGAAGCGCTGCACGCGGTGGTTGTACGTATCGGTGACAACCAGCAGGCCGTCCGGGCCCACGTCCACCGCGGACGGGCCGCTGAGCCGGCCGGGCTCGGTGCCGAACGAGCCGATCACGCCCAGCACCTCGCCGGTGGTGGTGAGGCGCTGCAGGCGGTGGTTGCGCGAGTCGGCCACCACGAGGCTGCCGTTGCCGGTCACGGCCACGTCCTCCGGCCGGTCCAGCTGGCCGGGTGCCGTGCCGGGAACGCCGACCGTGCCCAGGAACGCGCCCTCGGCCGTGAACCACTGCACGCGGTGGTTGCGCGAGTCGGCCACGTACACCGTGCCGTCGGCGTCCACCGCCAGGCCCGTGGGCCGGTTGAACTGCCCCTCCGCCCGACCCGGGCCGCCCCACTGGCCCATGTAGGCCCCGGTGGCGCCGAAGCGCTGGACGCGCTGGTTGCCGGCGTCCGTCACGTACACCGTTCCGTCCGGGCCCAGCGCCACGCCCACCGGCTCCAGGAACTCGCCCTCGCCGCGGCCGTACGAGCCCCAGAAGCCCAGAAACCGTCCGTCCGGGCCAAAGCGCTGGACGCGGTCGTTGCCGCTGTCGGCCACGTAGACCGTGCCGTCCGGGGCCACCACCGCGCCGGCGGGCGCCACGAACTGACCGGCGCCGGAGCCCGGCGCGCCCCACGCGCCACGGTACTCGCCGTCCATGCTCAGGCGCTGCAGTCGGTGGTTGCCGCGATCCACCACGTACGCCCAACCATTGTCGCCCGCCGCCACCCCGGCCGGCGCCGCGAACTGCGCCGCCCCGCGCCCGGGCCCGCCCCAGACGGCCAGCGGCTTGCCGCCGGCGTCGAGTTGCTGCACGCGGTGGTTCTCGCGGTCCGCCACCAGCCAGGTGCCGTCCGCGGCCACGGCCACGCCCCAGGGGCGGTTGAAGCGGCCGGCGTCGCGCCCGGTCCCGCCGTGGACGGCCAGCAGACGACCGCTGTGGTCGAAGCGTTGCAGGCGGTCGTTGAACGTGTCCGCCACCAGCACCTCGCCGTCGGCGCTCACCGCCAGCCCCAGCGGCTGGTCGAACCGGCCGGGGTCGCTGCCCGGGCCGCCCCAGGCGGCCAGGTGCCGGCCGTCGGCGCTGAAGCGCTGCACGCGGGCGTTGCCGGCGTCCGCCACCAGCAGCGTGCCGTCCGGCGCCACCGCCACCGCGGCCGGGCGGGAGAACTCCCCGGGCGCCGTGCCGCGCCGGCCCCAGGCGCGCAGGAACCGACCGTGCGCGTCAAAGACCTGCACCCGCTGGTTGCCGGTGTCGGCCACGAACACCGTGCCGTCCGGCGCCACGGCCAGGCCCCAGGGCTGGTCGAACAGCCCCTCGGCGCTGCCCTCGCCGCCCCATGCGGCCAGGAAGCCGCCGCTGGCCGAGAAGCGCTGCACGCGGTCGTTGCCCGTGTCGGCCACGTAGACCGTTCCGTCCGGCGCCACGGCGGCCGCGACAGGCGCGTGGAGCTGGCCCATGGGGTCGGTGGCGGCGATGGCAAAGAGGAACTCGGCCGGCAGTCCGGGCGGGCCGTCCGCCGGGGTGCCGCCCGCCGGGCGGATCTGGGCCGACGTCGCGGCCGCGCAAGCCAGCAGGGCGACCAGCAACCTGGCGGCGGCGGCACGGGCGGTGGCAACGGGCATGGTTGAAGACCTCGGGCGATGGGCGGCAGAGGCGCGCGGCGGCAAACGCCGAACAGAATATCACCGCCCGACCGGGGCTACAATAGAGGGCGGTCGGACGACCGGCGCCGTGCCCGCCGACCGCCGGCCGCAAGCCATGCCGTGTCCACCCGCGAAGGAGCGCATCCGAACGTGCCCGCCGGCAGCGTACCGCGTCCCGCCGGGGCGCCCGTGAAACACGACCAGGGCCTCGACACCGCCGACCGCAACCTCCCCGCCGTCGACCGCGACCTCGGCACCGTCGACCAGGGCCTCGACACCGTCGACCGCGACCCGGCGGGGCCGGTGGCCTTCATCGGCACCGGTGTGATGGGCGCCGGCATGGCCGCCAACCTGCTGCGCGCCGGCTTCGCGGTGCGCGCCCACAGCCGCACCGCGGCCAAGGCGAAGGCCGTGCTGGACGCCGGGGCCACCTGGGCGCCGACCGTGGCCGAGGCCGTGAGCGGGGCCCGGTTCGTGGTGTCCATCGTGGGCACGCCGGACGACGTACGGGCGGTGTATCTGGCCCCGGGCGGCGTCTTGGCGACCGCGGAGCCGGGCACCGTCACCGTGGACATGACCACCAGCCGGCCGTCGCTGGCGCGCGAGATCCACCGCCGGGCCCTGGAGCGGGGCCTGCACGCCCTGGACGCGCCCGTCTCCGGCGGTGATGTGGGCGCCCGCGCGGGCACCCTGAGCATCATGGTCGGCGGCGAGCGCAAGGCCTACGAGCGCGCGCTGCCGCTCCTTCAGGCCATGGGCGGGACCATTGTCCTGCAGGGCCCGTCGGGCAGCGGACAGCACGCCAAGCTGTGCAACCAGATTGCCGTGGCCGGCACCATGCTGGGCGTGATCGAGGCGCTGGTGTGCGCGCGTCACGCCGGTCTGGAGCCGCTGACCGTGCTCGAGTCCATCGCCGCGGGCGCCGCCGGCAGCTGGAGCCTGACCAACCTCTTCCCGCGCGTGGTGCGGGGTGACCTGGAGCCCGGCTTTGCCGTGGCCCACTTCCTGAAGGACCTCGCCATCGCGCGGGAGGAAGCGGACGCCATGGGCGTGGAGCTGCCCGGACTGGAGCTGGCCGAGAGGATGTACCAGCGCCTGGCGGCCCTGGGCGGCGCCCACCAGGGAACGCAGGCGCTGGTCCGCGTCTACCGGGAGCCCCCGCCCGACTGACGCCTACCGCGGTCAGGCGGGCCCGTCTCCCGGCGGGGTGCCGCCCGGGCGCGTGGCCGTGGCCCACCAGCCGCTGCCACGGTCACCCGCCGGCCACAGCGACTCCAGGCGGAACAGCAGCCGCCACAGCGCGTGCCCGGTCCGCCGCCGGCCCAGGGCGGCGAACACGCCGCATGCCGGGGAGTGGCGCGCCGCCAGCGCGGGCCGCTGCACCAGGGCATCGTACCAGCGCCCGAACGGGAAGCCCCAGCCCTCCACGCGCACTCCGCACAGGCCGCTGCCGCGGAGCAGGCGCTCCAGCGGGCCGCGGTCGTACCGTCGCCAGTGCCCGACCCGGCCGTCGGCCGCCGTGAAGCGGTCGGCGCCGGCCGGCACCGAGGCGGCCAGCGCGCCGCCCGGCACAAGGACGCGCGCCAGCTCGCGCGCGGCGGCCGCGTCGTCCCGCACGTGCTCCAGCACCTCGCCCGCCGTCACCCCGGCCAGGGACCGCGGCGCGAACGGCAGGCGCGTTACGTCCGCACAGGCGAAGAGGACCGGGTTGGGCGTCACGTGCCCGGACGGCACGGTGCGGGCGCGGGCGGCGGCCAGCAGGCGCGGCAGATCGCGGTCCACGGCAAACACCCGCCGGCCGCCCGAGGCAAGCAGGTGCGCCGTGCGGCCGTCGCCGCAGCCGGCATCCAGCAGCGCGCCGGGCGGCGCGGCGGCCGCCAGCAGGGCCGCCAACCGCTCCGTGCGCCAGGCGTGGCGCGGCCCGGTGTAGGGCCGGCGGAAGGCGGCCACCAGCGTCGCCAGGTCTCGGCGCAGCGGTTCGCCCATGGCCGGCGGCGCGAAGCGCTCGTCGTACGCCGCTCGGCCGGACGCCGCCAGGGCGGCCCGCTCCGCGGGCCGGTCGGCCAGCCTCCGCAGCGTCGCCGCCAGCGCCGGCGCGTCGCGCGGCGGCACCACGGTCACCTCCAGGCCGGGGCGCAGCATCTCGCGCACCGCCTCGGTGTCGGCGGTGACGGCCGCCCGGCCCGCCGCCAGCGCCGCGTAGACCTTGAACGGCACCACGCGCCGTGCCTTGGGCTCCGAGCCGAAGGCGCCCAGGCACACGTCCGCGGGCGCAATGTGGCGCTCGGCCAACTCGGCCGGCGGCAGCCACTCGGCGTGGAAGCGCACGTTGGGCAGGGCCAGGTCGCGGGCCAGGCGCAGCGCCGCCGGCAGCACCTGACCGCGGCCCACCAGGTGGAACTCGATGTCCGCGTGGCTTCGCAGCAGGTGGGCCGCGCGCAGCACCACGTCCACGCCGTGGAGCGGGATGTACTGCCCGTAGTACACCACGCGCATGGGCCGCCCGGCGCGCGGGCGGCGGCTTACGTAGGGCGTCGCGGTGCTCCGGAACACGGCCGGGGCGGCGGCCGGCACGACGCGCACCCGCGCCCGGTCCAGGCCCAGCTCAAGGTGCAGTGCCTCGGCGTGCGCCTGGGTGTCCATCCAGACCCGATCGGGCAGGCGCAGCAGCGCCCGCTCCAGGCCGGCCAGCAGCCGCAGCCGCCGGCCGCTGCCCAGCAGTTGCCGGTCGCGCACGGTCTCCAGGACGGACACGAGCGGATCGAAGACCAGCGGGCGCCCGGCGGCGCTCGCAAGCGCCCGCGCCAACGGCAGGTCGAGGTGCGCGGTGGCGCCCACAACCATGACATCGTAGGGCCCGCATTGCCGGTAGCGCTGCACCAGCCGCGGCCAGGCCAGCGCCTGGCGCGCGGCCAGCAACCCCGGCCCGGCGCGGATGGCGCGCAGCTTGGCCGCGGTGTCGCGCCACAACGTGGTGTGGCATTCGGCCACGGGCACGCCGGCGGCCCGCAGCGCCTCCAGCACCACCGTGTTGCGGCCGACCGATCGGTCGTAGGTGCCGAAGTAGAGCACGCGCGGCGGCGCCCCGGCGGCGCCCGGGGTGGGCCGGCCCGCGTCAGGCCGCGGCGGCACCGGCGCGCGTCACAGCCGCGTGCGGCGGACGATCAGGTCGGCCAGCAGGCCGACCACCGCCAGCTGCAGGCCGGTGAACAGCAGGGCCAGGGTGGTGCCGGGCATGGCCGGGATGGGCCAGATGGGCCCAAAGCGCCACAGGATGTCGTACAGCACGTACTTGGCGGTGCCCAGACCGGTCAGGGCCACGGACAGCGGCAGGAAGACCTTGAGCGGGTTGAAGTACATCACCGTGCGCACGATGAGCGACAGGTAGTTGTACGAGTCGCGCAGCGGATGGAAGGTGGAGCGGCCCACGCGGCGGTGGTAGTCAATGGGCAGCCAGCGCACCAGCAGGCCGCTGCTCAGGAAGGCCAGGGTGATGGTGCTGACCCACGAGTGGGTGGTGGGCAGGATGGGCAGGAAGCGCAGCGTGCTGTCACGCCGCTGGGCGCGAAGGCCCGAGTTCAGGTCCGGGATGCGCGAGCCCGACATGAACTCGGCCAACCGCCGCAGCATTGCCTTGGCCGGCACGCGCAGGAGCCGCAGCGTGCCCGCCTCGCTGGTCCGGGCCCCAATCACCATGTCGGCGCCGTCCGCAAGCTGCGCCAGCATGTCCGGGATGCGCTCGTTGGGATAGGTGCGATCGGCGTCGGTGAACACCACCACGCGCCCGCACGCCTGCAGCACGCCCGTGGTGCGCGCGGCGCCGTTGCCGCGGTTGAACGGGTGGCGGATGAGCCGCACCCACGGCCGGGCCAGCGCCACGGCGGCCGTGCCGTCCGTGGACCCGTCATCCACCACGATCACCTCGTAGCTGTAGCTCGACTGCTCCATGGCCGCCCGGACGTCGTCCAGGTCCGCGCCGAGGGCCTCCTCCTCGTTGAAGGCCGGCAGCACCACCGACACGTCCAGGGCCGCGGCGTCCAGCGGCGGCGCAAAGCGGGCGAATGGGCCTGCGTTGTGGTCGTTCACCTGCTCTCCTCCGGGCCCGCGGCCCGCCGGGTCCTGGCGCGCCGCGGCACCTGTCCCCGGCGCCGCCGCTTGCCGGATCCGCGTCAGAAGCGCCCGAACCCGGGCAAGGTCACCCGCGCCAGCAGCACCGCGTCCAGGGCCAGCGCGGCCGCCGCCAGCGCCCATGGCCCCGCGCGCGGCCACAACCGCGCCGCCAGGGCCGTGGCCGGCAGCGCCATGGGCACCAGCGCCGCCAGCAGGTACCGCCCTTGCGGCAGGCTGTCCGGGCCCCAGCCGGCCATGGAACCGGCCACTGCGGCCGCCGTCGACAGCACGGCGCCCAGCGCGCACAGCCGGAGCAGGCCGGCGCCCGCGGCATCCCGGACCAGTCGGCGCGGGCGGATCAGGGCGATCAGGGTACCGATCAGCGCGAAGCACGTCAAGCCCCCCGCGGCCAGGGTGCAGCCGGGGCCCGGCCAGTGGGTGAGCCAGCCGAAGCCGCCCCAGAAGCTGCGCTGCAGGAAGGTCAGCCCGCGCCACGCGCGCTGCAGGGTCTGCCGCGGCTCGCGCAAGCCGCCTGGAACGGCGCTCAGCAGCCGCTCCGCGGCGGTGTACTCCCCAAGCGCTCGCGCCGCCGCGGAGCCCAGGCGGACGGGCCGCTCGGCGCCGCCGTTGGCCAGGCGCTGCGTCCCGTCCAGGACGAGGATCACGTCGTCGGCCAGCATGGTGCCGGTGCCGCGTGCCGTGCCGTCGCCGGTGAAGAGCGCCAGGCGGGCGTTGGTGGCGCCGTCCGCCAGGCGGCCGTGGAGTGCCACGTGGCGCCAGCCCAGGTCGGCGCGCGTGGCGCCGGCCAGCCAGGTCCCGGCGTCGTCGCTCACCACCAGGTTGGCGGTGACCGCGGGGCCGGGGGCCAGCACCCAGGCCTCCGCCCGCACGCGCGCGCCGCCGGCGGCGCTGACCGTCTGCTCCAGGTACTGCCACGCGTCCGTTGCGGTGTCGACCACGCGCAGGGCGTGGTGGCCGGAGCGGCCGCCCACCACCCGCTCCGCGCCCCACGGCGCGCCCACGCGGTCCCAGCCGGCGGCGCGGGACGGCAGGGGCCACGAGAGCGCGGTCAGCACAAGCAGCGTCAGGACCGCGGCGGCGAGCCAGCGCCGGCGCACTCCGGCAGGCCGGCCGGCCCCGGCATCCGCGGCGGCGTCGGCCGCCGAGCCGTCGGCAGCCGGGGCGTCGGCAGCCGGGGCGTGGCCGGCGGTCGCGGGCCGGGCCGGGCCTGCCGCGCGTGCCAGCCAGACCACCGCCGGCCCGGCCAGAAGCGGCAGATAGAGGGCCGTGCGCTTGCCGGCGCCGGCCAGGGCCGCCAGCAGCAGCACGGCCACCAGCGCTCCGGGTCCGGCACCGCGGCGGGTCAGCCGGGCCAGGAGCGCGAACCACGCGGCGGCCAGCAACGCGGCCGTGGCGTCGTTGTTGACCACGGCGCCCGTGAAACCGAGCATGGGCGCGGCCGCCACCAGCGCCGCCGCGGGGACGGCGTTGCGGGCGCCCAGGACACCCGCCGCCGCCGCGGCGGCGGCCAGCGTGGTGAGCAGCACCAACAGGAGCGACACCGCGCGCATGCGCAAAAGCGCCCGCTCCGCGTCCGGCGCCGGGCGCGGCCAGGCGGCGGCTAGCGCGTACGGCGCGTAGCCGACCGGCGTCTCGTTGTCCAGCTGCGTCGGGTCTCCTCCCAGCCGCGCCACCTCCGAGAGGGCCCGCGGCGGCCGCGCCGGCCGGGCGATGCCCAGGTGGTCGTAGAAGCGGTGGCGATCCATGGAGGCCAGGATCTCCAGCTCCACGCGCTCGCGCCCGGCCGCCGTGCCGGCGGCGCCGGACAGGGTGAGCGCGTAGAGCGCGTGGCCCGGCTCGTCGGGGCCCTGCCACGGCGGCACCACAAGGAGGAGCAGCGCGCCGCGCGCGGCCACGTAGACCAGGAGCGCGAGCAGCGCCGCGGCCGGGGCGCGCACACACAGCCGGCTCGCCGGGCCCTGTTCGGCCCCGCCCGGTGGGGGATCCGACGTTGGCGATCCGCTCATCACGGGCTATACTACCCTTTTGCCTCAACTTCGGCACAACGCGCGAGCCGGTCGCCGGCCGGGCCGCACGCCCGGCGCCGGGACCGTGCCTGCACCAGGCGCGAGGAGGAGCGTGTGTTCTACCGCTACGAGGAACTGGAACCCGGCGCGCTGCAGGCCGACAGACAGGAGCGGGCGGCGGCCATAGCCGCGGGGCTGCCCGAATCCGAGATACGCTCCATCGAGCGGCGGGCGGTGGCGTTGTTCTGCCCCAACATGCGCGAGGTGGTGGAAGGCGACGTGTCGCGCAACGGCTTCACGGTGTACCTGGGCGGGTTCGACTGGGTCACCTTTGCCACGCCGGCCCACGTTGTGTCCAAGTTCCCCGAGTTCCTGCCGCTGCCGCAGCAGGCGCCCATGCCGGACGAGCCGCTCTGACGCCGCGGCCGGCGCCGGAGGGCGTGGCTACGCTCGGACCGCCCCCACGCTGACCGGGGCGCCGTCGCGTTGTAGCGAGACGCTGGCGGCCTCCAGCACCAGCACCACCCTCCGGCCGGCGTCGCCGTCGCTGCGCGGGGCCCGGCCGCTGCGCACGCAGTCCGCGAAGTGCGCGCACTCGCGGCGCAGGGGCTCCTCCCAGGCCAGCCGCGGCGCGTGCACGTCGCCGTAGCGGTACGACAGCTGGAACTCGCCGTAGGTGTCGGTGTACGGTGGACGGTCGACGCCGCGATCGTAGATGAGCACCTTGTCCAGGCTGGCCACGTCGTCGTAGACGGCCATCTTCCTGTCGCCCACCAGCGTCACCCGCCGGGTCTTGCACGGGTCCAGCCAGCTCACGTGGACGTGCGCGCTCACCCCGCTCGGGAACTTCATGGCCAGCCAGGCAACGTCCTCCACCGGCGGGCGGACGTAGGCGTGCCCGTGGGCGCGCACGCTGCACGGCATCTCCCCCAGGATGGCGAGCAGGATGGACACGTCGTGGGGCGCCAGGTCCCAGATCACGTTGATGTCGGGCTGGAAGAGGCCCAGGTTGAGGCGCGCGGCGTGAACGTAGTAGAGACGGCCCAGCTCCGAAGCGGCGTGCAGTCGGCTGAGCAGCTCCACGGCCGGGTTGTACTCGAAGGTGTGGCCCACCATCAACGTGCGCCCCGCCTGACGGGCGGCGCTGACCAGGTCGTCCGCCTGGCCCACGCTGCAGGCCAGCGGCTTCTCCACCAGCACGTGCATGCCGGCCGCCAGGGCGTCCAGCCCCAGCGCGTGGTGCGTGGAGGCGGGGGTGGCCACCGCCACCGCCTCCAGGTCCATGGCCAGAAGCTCCCTGTGGTCCGCCACCACCGCTGCCGCCGGGAAGCGCTCGGCCAGCGAGGCGCGGCGCGCGGGGTCCACCTCGGCTATGGCGAGCAGTCTGGTGACGGGCAGGTCCTGGAAGTTGCGGGCCAGCTTGGGCCCCCAGTGGCCACCGCCTATCACACCCACCCGCACCGGATCGGCTGCTGCGCTGCTCATCGGGCGCTCCGTATCCGCAGGACGGCCGCCGGCGTGCGGGCCAGGATGCACAGGTCCAGCCACGGCGAGCGGCGGGCGATGTAGGTCAGGTCCAGCTCGACCATGGTCTGGAAGTCGGCGCTGCCGCGGGCCGCCACCTGCCACAGGCCGGTGATGCCGGGGCGCACCGCCAGCCGCCGCCGCTGCCGCGCCGACCACAGCTCCACCTCGTAGGGCAGCGCGGGGCGCGGGCCGACCAGGCTCATGTCGCCGCGCAGCACGTTCCAGAGTTGCGGCAGCTCGTCCAGCGCGAAGCGGCGCAACACGCGGCCCGCGCGCGTTACGCGCGGATCGGCGGTCATGGGCGCCCACGGCTCGCTCGACGAACCGGACATCAGCCGGCGCACGTGGTCCCGGTGCGGCGCCGGGTCGGCGTGGACGACCATGGTGCGCAGCTTCAGGAGCTGGAACGACCGGCCGGCCATGCCGACGCGGCGCTGGCGGAACAGCACGGGACCCGGGGAATCCAGGCGGATGGCCGCCGCTGCCGCGAGCAGCAGCGGCCCGGCCGCGACCAGCAAGGCCGCCGCCAGCGCCAGCTCCAGCGCGCGCCAGGCGGCGACCGCAAGCGCGGTGCCTGCCCGGGCGGCGGTCTGGGCCACGGCCGCCTACCTCGACGCCGCCAGCGGCGCCACGAAGACCGGCTCCCGCCCGAAGGGGACATGGGTGACGCCGTCCAGAGCGCCGTCGGCCTCGTCGGTGACGAGCAGGCGACCGCCCATGGCCCGGGTGCGCCACGCGCCGGGCGCGCGCAGCGCCAGGTGGCGCACTACGCCGTCGTTGGACCAGGCGGCCGCCAGCGGTTGGGCGCCGCGACGGAACCAGTACACCTCGGCGCCGGCCGGGTCGGCGGCAGCCGTGGCGTGGTACCGTGCGCCGCCCAGCGCCTCCGATGCCACGCGGTAGGCCGCCAGCGCCGGCTTGGCGCGCAGATCGCGGTCCACCAGGCCGCGGGCCGGGTCGTCCACGCCGGCCACGTCGTCGTAGGTGAACCAGCACACCGCCCTCATGTCGGCCACCAGCGCCCGCGCGTGCAACTGGACCACGTAGTTGGCCTGCTCCTGCGGCGTGGTGGACGGGTACGGCGGCGAGGCGGCGCTCCAGCTCCCCGCTTCGGTCAGCATGAGCGGCTTCTCCAGGCCGTGCTGGGCCAGCACGGCCCGGACCGCCGCCGCCTTGCCTACGATGCCTATCCCGAACTCCCGCCAGTTGCCGGCGAAGAGCGGGTAGTAGTGGAAGTTCATGACGTCGAAGAACGGCCCGCCGCCGGCGGCCAGGACGTCGTCCGTGAAACGCGGGTTGAACGGGCCGTCGTGCGGGATGAAGCCGTCGTAGGCCACGCCGCCGAAGACCACCTGCGCCGCCGGGCTGGCGATCTTGACGGCCGGGTAGACGCGCTTGAGCATGCGCGCGTACTCCGCGCCGTGGAAGCCCCAGAAGCCCCAGCCGCGCCCCTCCATGGCCAGCTGCGCGTCGGTGTTGTCCGGCTCGTTGTAGAGCTCCCAGTAGCGGACCACCGGCTGCCCGGGCCCGTCCAGATGGCCGTCGCCGTCGTAGCGCTCCACGGCCGCCGCCACGAACTGCGCCAGGGCGTCCAGGTCGCGCGGCGGGCCGCCCGGGAAGTCGGCCACCCAGCGCGGGTTGCCCTGGATCTCCGCGATCACGTTCAGCCCCTGCTCGCTCGCGGCCCGGAAGAGCGGGTCGTACAGGCGCCAGTCATACGTGGGCGGCCGGGTGCGCACGGGCTCCACCTCGTCCCAGAAGAGGAACGTGCGCAACCACGTGGCGCCCGCGGCGCGCACGCTGCGAATCATCTCCGGATCGCGAAAGCGGTCCTCGGAGATCTGCATGCCGAAGACGGCGCGGCGCGGCCACTCGTGGCCCTTGGCCAGGACGGGCAGGTAGGCGCTCGGCGCGCCGGCCGCCACCGCCGCCGGAGCGGACGCCGCCACCGCTGACGGGGACCACGCGCGCGGCGACGCGGCCCACGCGAGCGGCGCCGCGTCCCACACGAGCGGCGACGTGCCCTGCGCCGGCGACGCGGCGCGCCACGTGACCGTTGCCTGGGTGCGCACCGGCCGCGGCCACCAGGTGCGCTCGGGTCGGCCGTCCCGCTCCGCGGGCGACCACCCCGGGCCCGATTCGGCGCCGGCCCAGGCCCAGGCCCAGGTCCAGACCCAGGCCAAGGCCGCGCCGGCGACGCAGCAGCGGAGCGCGCGGCTCAGGGCGGCGCCGCGGGTGGAGGCCGAACGGGCGGCGCCGGTCGCATCGCCGGCGCCGGCCGGGTGTCGTGACCGGCGGCCTTTCGAGACGGCGCGATGCGCGCCGTGGACGCAGCGTGCCGGGTGCCCGCTCATGACCCTTAATATACCAATAACCCCCATCGCCGGCCAACGCCGGGCCGGCTCCGGCTACGTCCCGGCCAGGCGCTCGAGCAGCTCCACGTAGCGCCGGGCCATGACGGGCCAGGCGTGACGGCGTTCGAAGCGGCGGCGGGCGCGCTCGGCCCTGGCGGCGGCGGCGGCCGGGTCGGCCAGCACTTGGCGCAGCGCTCGGGCCAGGTCCTCCGGCTCGCCGGGCCGGAACCACGTCAACATCGAGGCGTCGAAGTAGGCCGCCGCGGCGCGCGTGTGCGCCACCACCGCCGGCAGCTCCAGCGCCACGTACTCGAGCAGCTTGGTGGGCACCACCAGCTCGGTGAAGGGGTCCGGCCGATTGGGCACCACCCCGACGTGGGCGCGCGCCAGGCGCCGAGCGATCTGGTCGAGCGGCACGAAACCGGCCAGGGTGACGCGGTTGCCCAAGCCCAACTCCCGGACGCGGCGCTCGAGCGCCGGCCGCGCCTCGCCCTCGCCCAAGATCTCCAACCGCGCCTCCGGCACGAGCGCCAGCGCCTCCAGCAGCAGGTCGAAGCCGTAGCGGTGCGCGAGCGTCCCGTGGCCCACCACGAGCGGCCGGACGGACGGCGGCGGCGGCGCGGCGCGCGGACGGAAGAGCTCCGGGTCGGCCGAGTTCATGACCACCGTTAGGCGCTCGGGCGGTGCGCCACGTTCCACGTAGCGCGCCCGGCACGGCTCGCTCACGGCGATGGCCGCGTCGGCGAAGCGGATGGCGGCCTGCTCCATGCGCGCCAGCAGCCGCGGCAGCGGGTGGTCCTCCGCCACGCCGAACTTGGAGCAGTAGAGCTCAGGCATGACCTCGTGCAGGTCCAAAACCAGGCGCGCGCCCAGCAGGCGCGCCGGCGCGGCGGCGAAGAGCAGGGCGTCCGGCATGGTGTTGACCTGGACGATGCGGTGGCGGCGGCGCAGCCGGCCGGCCGTGCAGCAGGCGGCGGCGGCCAGGAAGAAGGCCCCGTACTCGGCCACGTAACGGGCCCTTCCGGCCCGGCGGTGACCCAGCGGCAGCCGCCACACCCCTACGCCGTCCACCGTCTCGCGCCGCGCCTCGCCCGTGGCCCGCAGGCACAGCACGTCCACCTGGTGCCCGGCCGCTGTCAGCGCCCGCGCCTCGCGCCTGACGCGCGGGTCGCGCGGGTAGTAGCCGTGGCGCAGGATGAGGACGCGCACGCGCCGGCCCTAGGCCGTGGGGCCCGCGATGCCGGCGCGCTCGCGCGCCAGCCGCTCGTAGAGCCTCATCAGCCGCCGCGCCAACAGCCGCACGTCGTAGGGCGCCACGGCGGCCCGACCCTGCACCGGCCCGTGCTGGAGCGCGCGGCGCAGACCGTCCGCCAGCGCCTCCGGCGTGGCCGCCACCACCGCGCAGCCGGCAACGGGCGCCACCAGCTGGCGCACGTCGCCCACATCGGTGCTCACCACCGGGCGGTCGCAGGCCAGCGCCTCCTTGACCACCACCGGGGCCCCCTCTCGGGCCGAGGTGAGCAGCAGCGCGTCGGCAGCCGTCAGCCACAGCGCCACGGCGGCGTGCTCCAGGCCGCTGACCACCAGCAGCTCCGCCTCCGGCAGCGTCTCGCGCAGCCGCGCCACCGCCTGCCGGGCGAGCCACAGCCGCTTCTCCGGCCTGTCGGCGCCCACCCAGGCGATCAACGCTCCGCCGGGCGGCAGGCCGAGCCGGGCGCGAGCCGCCGCGCGGTCGCCGGGCCGAAACGCCGTCAGGTCCACGCCCATGGGCATGACGTGGTCGGCTGTCAGGTCCAGGCGCCGGGCCATGGCCGGGCTCACCACGAGCGCCCAGTCGGCGCGCGGCGTGAGCCAGCGCGCCAGCGGCGCCTGCCAGCCGTCGAAGACCTCGATGCCGTGATGGGTGAGGAGCCACGGCGGCGCGGCGCGGCACGAGCGCGCGGCCAGCCACGTCGCCAGACCGGACAGCGCGTGGTGGGCGTGGACCACGTCGTAGCCGCCGCGAGCAAGCTCCCGCCGCAGCGCAGGCACGGCGGCCGCGTAGGCACGGCGGCCGGCGCGGCCGTTGACGAAGCGCACGTCGCAGCGCGCGCCCGCGGAGCGCACGGCCTCGACCTGGTCGCGCACGAAGACGCCGAAGGCCGGGTCGGCCGCCGTGGGCCACATGTTGGTGACGATCAGAGCGCGCACCGTCACGTGCCGGACCCGGCCCGATCGCCCTCGGCCGAACG
>Ga0114946_10001156_pt1 | contig 18047 bp, 24 predicted proteins | sample WalLakDeSediment_FD_88676 | JGI IMG/M metagenome (GOLD analysis project Ga0114946, IMG submission 88676) | Lake sediment microbial communities from Walker lake, Nevada to study Microbial Dark Matter (Phase II) - Walker Lake 11/02/13 Deep Sediment | ecosystem: Environmental > Aquatic >...
TAAAAGACCGCCCGGTTACAGCACAAAGGCGGTTGCTTCTCGATATACTACGGAAGGCCAACAGCCACCTGGACGCCAAGGAGCTATACCAGCGAGCCATCGAGAGGGATCGCCATATCAGCCTCGCTACGATCTACCGCAATCTGCGTCTGTTTAAAGAAATGGGGCTGGTTGATGAGATACGCCTGGACGACGTTCATTGTCACTACGAGATAAAACACCCGGCAGAACACTACCATCTGGTTTGCACCGCCTGCGGGCAGGTTATTGAGTTCGAGAGCCCTCTGATCGCCAAGCTAGTGTCCGAGGTGGAACATAACTGCGGTTTCCATACCAACAAAGCTGTGTTGCATTTGGAGGGCTATTGCAACAGATGCAAGAATAGTATAGGGTGAACCGAAATCCTTCGGGAAAGGGCATGAATGCCAAGAAGCTGTCACAAGGAACACTCGATGATGTTCCAAGAGCGTATAGTATGACTGAAGAACAGGAAGACATTCGGCAAGAAACAAGAAAAGTGCTCAGGAGATTCAGCAGGCAGCGGGGTAACCTTGTCCCCATCCTGCAAAAGGTTCAGGGCCGACTAGGGTACATTCCCCGTGAAGCGATGGTTGAAGTCGCCGAGTTCCTGAGGATACCGGAAATGGACGTCTACAGCGTGGTCACGTTCTACAACCAGTTTCGCCTCAATCCTCCCGGTAAGCACCCCGTTAGAGTCTGCCTGGGAACTGCCTGCCACATGAAGGGCGGCTACATCGTCCTTGATGCCTGGAAGAGAAGGTTGAGCATAAACCAGGGAGAGACCACCCCCGATCGCGAGTTCGACCTGGATACGGTAGCCTGTGTAGGCTGCTGCGCTATGGCACCGGTAACGGTTGTTGACGATAAGGTAGAGGCCAAAACCAGCCCTACCAGGGTAGATGGCATCCTGCTCTCCTATCAGATCGAGAAAGATAAGGAAGGTGAAGAGACACAGTGAACGTCGCAGCCATGTCAGGGGCAGATTCAACCTTTCAGCGTATAAAGAGCGATGCTCTTACCAGAGTTAAAGACCTTTACGATGGTAAAGCGCCAGTTATCATGGTCGGTACAGCCACCTGCGGCAGGGCCGCCGGCGCTCTGGAAGTCCTGCAGGCGATAAAGGAAGAGGTGGTAAGAGAACACATCGATGCGAACGTAGTCGAGGTGGGCTGCATGGGGCATTGCTATGCAGAGCCGTTGGTAGTCATAGCCAAGCCCGGCAATCCTCCCATGTCTTATGGTTACGTCACCCCTGAGATAGCCCAGCGTCTGGTGAAGGATTATATCGTCCGTGAAGATATCTCTCTGGAATTTACCCTCGGTGCCCTTGAAGAGAGCGATACCATCCCATCTATTTACGACCTCCCCCGCTTCACCTACGAGAAGCACTTTATCCTGAAGAACTGCGGTCATATCGATCCCGAAAACATCGACCACTATATCGCCAGGGGCGGCTACGAAGCGCTGGACAAAGCGCTCAAGATGCAGCCACCAGAGATCTGGGAGGTGATCAAACAATCGGGTTTGCGTGGCAGAGGGGGAGCAGGATTCCCCACATGGCAAAAGTGGGAAGTATGCCGCAACGCCCCTGGTAAGCCTAAGTACGTTATATGCAATGGTGATGAGGGCGACCCCGGAGCCTTTATGGACAGGGCCATCATGGAGAGCGACCCGCACTCAGTCATAGAGGGTATGGTAATCACCGCATATACGGTGGGCGCACGGCACGGGTACATATACGTGCGTGCAGAGTATCCCCTGGCAGTGCACAGGGTTGAGATCGCGCTTCGACAGGCGCACCACTTGGGGCTGACGGGGAAGCGCATATTGGGGAGCGATTTCAACTTTGACATCAAGCTCTTTTCGGGCTCCGGAGCCTTTGTCTGCGGCGAGGAAACGGCCCTCATCGCCTCCCTGGAGGGTAAACAGGGCCTTCCGCATCATCGACCACCATTCCCCGCTGCAAGCGGCCTGAATGGAAAGCCAACGCTTATCAATAATGTAAAGACCCTGGCCTATGTACCACGCATATTGGGAAACGGAGCCACATGGTTTTCAAGTATAGGTACTGCGGGAAGCAAAGGTACTGCGGTTTTTGCCCTGGCGGGCAAGGTGGTCAACACCGGCCTGACAGAGGTGCCAATGGGAACCACGTTGAGGCAGACTATCTTCGATGTCGGTAGCGGTATCCCCAATGGCAAGCGTTTCAAAGCAGTGCAGATCGGGGGCCCATCGGGCGGCTGCTTGCCGGAATCAGCCCTGGATATACCCATCGACTTCGACTCCCTGAAGGATGCCGGAGCCATGATGGGCTCGGGGGGGATGGTGGTGCTGGATGAGGATGACTGCATGGTGGAGATAGCTCGCTATTTCCTTGAGTTCACCCAGAGGGAGTCATGTGGCAAGTGTACCATGTGCCGCCTGGGCACAAAGCAGATGCTGGAGATACTGGGAGATATCACCAGAGGCCAAGGGCATATTGAAGATGTAGACACCCTGTCTGAGATGGCAGAGGATATCAAGGCAGGATCGCTATGTGGACTGGGCAAGACCGCACCTAACCCTGTATTGACTACGTTGAAATATTTCCGGGACGAATACGAGGCACATATCAAAGAGAGGCGCTGTCCAGCACTTATGTGTCGTGATCTTATTGCCTATTACATCCTGCCAGAGAAGTGTGAGCGTTCCTGCGATGCCTGCGTGGGTACCTGCACCGTAGAGGCTATTTCCTCAAACAAGAAGGGTATAAAGGTCATAGACCAGGAGAAATGCGTCAAGTGCAACACCTGCCTTGAAGCCTGCCCTCCGCAGTATAATGCCGTAATCAAGCTGTCACCTCCCGAGTTAGTGCCAGCCGTTAAGGTGAAAAAATGAGCAGCGTCTCGCTGACAATAGACGGCAAGAAGATAAAGGCTCGCAAAGGCGACACAGTGCTCTGGGCAGCTCTCGACAACGGCATTTACATACCCAACCTGTGCGCCATCCGCGAGGCATCGGAGACTTCCGCCAGTTGCCGCCTCTGCTTCGTGGAGATTGAGGGCCACAACGGGCCGGTCACCGCCTGCACCGAGACTGTTGAGGAAGGCATGACGGTTAATACTCAGGGAACTGCGGCCCGACGACTGGCGAGTACCGCCCTGGAGCTTCTTCTAGCCAGCCATCCCGTAGACTGTGCCAACTGCCCGGCAAATCGCGCCTGCGATCTCCAAAAGATCGCCGCTCACCTGAGAGTTAAGTTAAAGTCAAAGCGCTTCAGGAAGATAGAGCATGAACTTCCCATAGATTCAAGCAGCCCGGTATTCACCTACGATCCCAACAAGTGCGTTCTTTGCGGCAGGTGTGTATGGGTATGCCGGGACAAGTTGGGTATAGGAGTTCTCGGCTTTGCCCGGCGTGGCTTCCGGCGGGTGGTCACCACCTTTGAAAACAAGCCCATTGCCGAAACTAATTGTCAGGGCTGTGGCGATTGCGCCTTGGTTTGCCCGGTAGGCGCCATGGTACTTAAAGGTGAAGATAAAGCAAAGGCAAGCCACGTCAAAGAGAAGTCAAAAACGGCGATCATATAAGAGTACAGAGGATGATATAATGCTAAAGACTAGAGACAGGCTCTGTTTAGGCTGTGGTCTTTGTGCTCAGAGTTGCCCAACGGGAGCCATTTCACTCTTCGGGGGCACAGCCAGGATAGACCAAGAAAGGTGCAACTCCTGCCACTTATGTCAGCAGGTGTGCCCTCAGGGCGCAATTGTGGAGATGCTGCCGATTTCGAATAAAGAACTGATGGCTACGGTCTCCGGCCTAAGACAGCGCACAGATGATTTATTGGAGCGTATTGAAACGCTAAAGTGCTAATAACATCTGAAAGGGTGAACACCGGGCGGCATATCCAGGGAAGCTAGCAGGGGGAGGAGAAAACTATGATAATAGAGATTACAGGTCGGGATTTCGATGACGAGGTAGTGAAATCGGAACTCCCGGTTCTCGCGTGTTTCACGGCTTCCCAGTGCGGGGCATGCTTCGCTCTTTGTTTGGTCACAGAGGACCTGACTGAAGAGTACGAGGGGAGAATAAAGTTCGTCAAAATCGATGCCGGGAAGGAGACTGAACTGGCGGCAAGGTACAATATCCTTCCTTTGCCCGCCTTGCTTCTTTTCCAGCACGGTAAACCCGTGAAAAAGCTGGGAGGATTCCAATCCAAAGCCTATCTCAAAAAGTCGCTGACTGCTCTGATAGCAGAAAACGAGCACTCTCCATAGATATCAATAAAAAAAGGGGGCTACAATTATGCTAGACCTCACAGACCAGACCTTCGAAGACGAGGTTCTAAAGTCCGATCTGCCTGCCGTGGTGGATTTCTGGGCACCATGGTGTGGTCCGTGCCGTATGCTTACACCAATAGCCGAGAAGCTGTCAGAGGAATATAAGGACAAAATCAAGTTCTGCAAGCTGAATGTGGACGAAAACCCGCAGACAGCTACTAAATACCAGATTATGAGCATACCCTTGCTAATCTTCTTCAAGGATGGGCAGAAGGTGGACGAGAGCCTTGGTGCAGTCCCTGAGAGCATGATTCGGCCCAAGGTCGAGGCATTGCTCTAGCCAACACTTGAGCCACTGACAAACGTCCAGGGACACAGACATGGCCAGTTTCGAAGAAATAGACGGGGCTCGAAGACTTCTAGGCCTGGAGGAATCTGCAACTCTCAGGGAGATAAAGCAAGCTTATAGAAGTATGTCCTTTCGATATCATCCCGATACAAGCAGTGAAGAGCCAGAGCACCAAGAGATAATGAAGAGGTTGAACCATGCGTACAAGCTGCTCACCGAGTATTGCGCCCGCCATAAGTATACCTTCAATGAGGAAGATGTAGCCAGAGCATACCCGGAAGAGCAACTCCGTAAGAGATTTGCCGAAGGATGGTTCGACAGTATATAGATTGAGGCTCTACAAAATGACCGCTCAAAGTCGCGAGGAAATTGAGGAACGGATCGCTGAGATTAAGCGGCGTATTCCCCCTCACTCTGTACCGCCTGCGATGCTGCAAGAGATTGAGGAACTAGAAGTACAACTTGCGAAAATGACAACGAAAGAGAACGCCAGGTAATGCCTAAGAAGGTTCCTGCAATAGACTACACCAAGTGCTGCCCTGAGGAATGCGACAATGGGGTCTGCGTTGCTGTACTTGCGTGTGAGCACGGAAGTATAACACAGGAAAAGCCCTACGAGACACCTGAAATCAACCCGGCAAAATGGTGCCACAGCTGTGCCAAATGCGTTATAGCTTGCCCTTTACATGCAATCAGGATGATGTAAGTTATCAGGTAGACATATAGAGGAGACTTGAATGAAGATATCGGTCTGTGGCAAGGGAGGCAGCGGTAAAAGCGCAATAACTACCCTGCTGGCAGATGGTATGCGGGATAAGGGCTTTCAGGTGCTGGTCGTCGATTCCGACGAGTCAAACTCAGGACTCTACCGGATGCTGGGCTTTGAAAACCCGCCTGTTCCCATTCTGGAACTGGTAGGTGGCAAGAAAAAGGTGAAGAGCGTCTTCCCCAAGACGCCCCTGGCGCAAGCTGAACAAGAGATAAATGTTATAGCACGTAGTCAGATACATCTCAACGACATACCTCCTCAACATATTCTCAGGAGAGACGGCATCAGCCTGGTGAGCATAGGCAAAATACTTCAAGCATTGGAGGGCTGTGCCTGCCCGATGGGAGTGTTGAGCCGGGAGTTTTTAAAGAAACTCTATCTTGAAGACAACGAGATAGCAATTGTGGACATGGAAGCAGGTATAGAGCATTTTGGCAGGGGAGTGGAGACGAGCATAGACAGTGTTCTACTGGTAGTAGACCCTTCCTTCGAATCTCTCCAGCTTGCAGACAAGGTGAACAGCATGACCAGGGAAATAGGGATAAAAAGGACATTGGCCGTTCTCAATAAGGTCCCGTCAGATGATATAGCCTTCAAGTTAGAGGATAAGCTAAGGAACAAAGGTATCGATACAATCGGGTGCATTCCTTACGACGCTGAAATCTTTGAGGCCGGACTCGAGGGGCGTCCTGTGCAATCGAGTACAGCACAACAGGAGATCGGGAAGATTATCGATACCTTGCTTTCCGATGTCAAAAGGTCTAAATAAAGAGTAAAATGGTCTGACCAGCCTGAATCCAGCATAGGAGGTAGGAAAATGTGTCTTGCCGCTGCGTATCAGGGTGCACAAAGCGACCAGCCAATCCTGCGAGAAATCGCCCACATGACACTGAATGGCAATGTGATCGAACTGGAGACTCTGTTTGGCGAGAAAAAGGTTCTCCGTGGGAAGTTAAAGGAGATTGATTTCATGGAGTCCAAGGTCATCATAGAGGAATAGGCACTCTCTTGGAATGGAAGCAAAATGAGCGAGGCAACGGAACACATGTCATTGCGGAGAGCACTAGCGATGAAGCAGTCTCAGAGATATAGCCCGGGAGGAAACCGCGAGATTGCTTCGCAGAACTTGTCTTGAGCGAGATTCTTCGGTCACTCTGCTCCCTCAGAATGACATAAAGAGAAGGGCTCGCAATGACATTTAACGATGTCGTGATACGGACCATCGCTCAGCAAAACAGCGAGGGATGAAGGAAATGACCGAGGAAAATAGAGAGGGAGAGAGACTGGCAGAGGAGGAGTTGGTTAGAGAACGTACAGACGAGAAAGGAAATATGTGGAGAAAAGTCTACTTTGGCGGCGGATCACATTTCAAGAACTGGCTGGACCAGACCATTGAGCTACGTGGCAAAGAGAACGTAGAGGTAGAAGAAGTAGACTCCAAGGGGCTTAAATGCTTTGAGGAGGGTGGCGAGAAGGTATACCGCATCTGGGTAAGAAAACCGGCCGCAACGGAAAAGTTGACATAACGTAACAAGTCGAGGTGAAACTGAATGGGAAAGAGAATCGTGTCCACAGGCAGGGGAGGCACCGGGAAAACAACCTTTACTGCCCTAGCTACCAGGTATCTGGCCCGCCCGTTGCTGCTCATTGATATCGATCCCGACCAGAGTCTGGCCGACATGCTTGGAATAGACCTGGAAAAGGAAGGGGTCAGGACAATCCTGGACATTCTATACGATCTTCAAAAACAAGAGGGTTATGAAGAGCTGGGCACTATGCCCTTACCCGAGAAAATACAGTATCTGTTCAACACCGAGTGTATCTACGAGTCAAAGGAATTCGACCTAATCTCCCTGGGCATAAAGTGGACTGAGGGCTGCTACTGCGCCCCTAACAATCTGATCAGAGGCATCATCCCCAAGCTTGCCCAAAACTACGCATATACACTCATAGACGCCCCGGCAGGTCTGGAGCATCTCAATAGAAACGTGACTTCCGAAGTGGATGATATGTTCATTGTATTGGATCCCTCTATGAAATCCCTGAAGAACATAGTGAGGATACAGCGGCTTGCCAGGGAAGTAGGCATCACATACCAGAATTTCTACACGGTGGCCAACTATAGATTCAATGATGAACTGGAGAAGCGCATCCAAAGCGACGGCGGTTCATACCTGGGGAGGATGGAGTACGACACTAATGTTGAGGAATTTAACCTGGATGGGAAATCATTACTGGAGCTGCCTGAGGATTCCCCTGCCGCCCTATCAGTCAAGAAAATCTTGGAAAAGGCAGGTTATAAGACGCAATGATAATATCAATCGCTAGCGGCAAGGGGGGAACAGGCAAAACTCTGGTAGCCACCAGCTTAGCCCTCTCCCTGAAAGACAATGGCAAAGTGCAGCTTATAGACTGTGATGTGGAGGAACCCAATGACCACATCTTTCTCAAACCCACCTTCACAAAGAAAGAAAGGGTATCTATACCCATTCCCAAGGTGGACGAAGAGAAGTGCACCCATTGCGGAAAATGTGCCGAGGTGTGCGCCTACAACGCCATCGCAGCTATGAAGAAGAAGGTGCTCGTCTTCCCCGAGCTTTGCCATGGTTGCGGGGCATGTAGCTACCTCTGCCCCGAAGACGCTATCTCGGAGATAGACAAGGAAGTGGGGGTCGTGGAGATAGGGTACTCAGGCAGCATACAGTTCGCCCATGGCAAGCTCAATGTGGGCGAGGTTATGGCTCCACCTGTGATCAGAAAGGTAAAGGAACTCATTAATCCTGAATGCACAGTCATTATCGATGTCTCCCCGGGAACATCATGTCCCGTTGTAGAATCCATAAGGGGCAGCGATTTCTGTCTTCTCGTAACCGAGCCGACCCCATTTGGGCTGAACGACCTAATCCTGGCGGTAGAGGTCCTCAGAAAGCTCGATATCCCCTCCGGGGTGGTATTGAACCGTGTCGGCGTTGGAGACAAGAAAGTAGAGGAATACTGCCTGAGGGAAAACATTCCAATCCTGCTCACCATTCCGCTGGATACCCAGATCGCCAGCTACTACTCAAGAGGAATACCCTTGGTCGAAGGGATTCCAAAGTGGCGAGAACACTTCCTGGAGCTTTTCGAAAAGGTCAACGAGAAGGTAAATAGCTAGGATAAAGGATGCATAGAGGAATCTGATGAAAGAGCTTGTAGTCTTAAGCGGCAAAGGTGGAACCGGCAAAACAAGCATAGTAGGTTCATTCGCCGCTATTGCCAAAAGTAAGGTTCTCGCCGACTGTGACGTTGACGCGGCTGACCTCCATCTTCTACTCAACCCCACGACTACAGAGGAACAGGAGTTCTGGAGCGGGCAAGTCGCCCTGATTGATGAGGATAAGTGCACCCAATGTGGGCTCTGCGAGGATATATGCCGCTTCGAAGCGATCCACGATTTCAAGGTCGATCCAACCTCCTGCGAGGGATGTGGTTTCTGCTACAACGTCTGCCCCGATGAGGCCATTGAAATGAGGGATTGCCTCTCCGGGCACTGGTTCATCTCGCAAACACGCTACGGCCCTCTGGTTCACGCAAAATTGGGGATTGCCGAGGAGAATTCGGGGAAGTTGGTAGCGCTGGTGCGACAAAATGCCAAGCTCATCTGCGAGAAAGAGGGGCTGGAGCATATCATCACAGATGGCCCTCCAGGCATTGGTTGTCCGGTCATTTCATCCCTCTCTGGAGCAAACCTGGCTCTGCTGGTAACCGAGCCCACATTATCAGGAATACACGACCTCGAGCGCGTCCTGGGCGTATGCCATCACTTTGGAGTCCCTGCCCTGGTTTGCGTCAACAAATACGACATCAATGAGGAAAATACCAGACACATTGAGAAGTTCTGCAATAGCCAGGGCGTTGAGCTAGCATCCAAGATCCCTTTGGACAACATCGTCACCGAAGCTTTAATCCGAAACCTTCCTGTGGTAGAATACTCTCATAACGGGGTCTCCAGGGAGATAGAGAGGCTGTGGGAGAACATTTACAGGAAGCTGAAGGGTTAACAACGGAGGCGGTCAATGCCGATTTATGACTTCAGATGCCGTGACTGCGGCAGTGTCTCGGAAATACTCGTTCGTGGCATGGATGGCAAAGGCGCGTGCTGTCGCGAATGCGGCAGCGAGAACCTGGAGAAGCTCATCTCTTCCTCATACATGATTAAGATGGGTGCATCCAACACAGGCCATACGTGCTGCGGCAGGTCAGAGCGCTGTGAAACCCCACACTGTTCCACGGACGGCACCTGTACAAGAGAATAAGGAGGCCATAGCATGAGATATGCGATTCCCGTGTCCGGTGGCAAGCTGGCTGCGCATTTCGGCCACTGCGAGCAGTTTGCCCTGATCGACGTCGATGAGGCAACGAAATCAATTTTGCGCAAGGAACTGGTGACTCCGCCGGAACATCAGCCCGGAGTACTTCCCGCGTGGCTGGCAGAAGAAGGAGTCAATGCTGTAATAGCTGGCGGCATGGGGTCCAGGGCTCAAGCACTGTTCCAGGAGAACCGGATCGAAGTCGTTATCGGTGCCCAGGGAGATGACCCCGAGCAAATCGTCCTCGCCCACATACAAGGTGCCCTGACAACCGGCGATAACATATGTGACCATTAGTATCGAGAAATGCCCCAAACCAAGCCCCCTTCAGGAGAGTCTTCTTGAGAACATACCTCGATTGCTTTCCTTGCTTTATGAGACAAGCACTGAACGCCGCCAGAGTAGCGACAAACGATGAGAATTTGCAGCGTGAGGTGTTGAATTCGGTAGCCAAGATGATGCCGCAACTTCCACTCAGCGTTACACCTCCTGAAATCGCCCAGCAGACGTACAAGCTAGTCTATAAGATTACAGGTAACAACGATCCCTTCCGGGAATTGAAAAGGATAGCCAACCAGAGAGCCCTCGATCTTTACCCTCGTTTCAAAGATGCAGTAGCCCGTGCGGATGACCCGTTGCTCGCAGCATGCAAGCTTGCTATAGCTGGAAACTCCATCGATTTAGGGCCATTGTCTTCTCCCATGGGCCCTGATAACATCACGGAATCAGCTATACTATCACCACTTGCTATCGACGACTACGCTGAATTTGTAAAACGCATCCAAAACTCCAAGCGCATCTTATATTTAGGCGATAATGCCGGCGAGATAGTGTTCGACAGAATCCTAATCGAAGAACTGCGACAGGTTAGAGAGCTCGACATCAGCTTCGTTGTCAGAGAAAGTCCCATTATTAATGATGCGACCTTATATGATGCCCTATCCGTTGGTCTGGACGGGGCAGCGACTATCATCTCAAGCGGCTCCGATGCACCAGCCACTATTCTCTCCCAATGCTCCCAAGAGATGCTGGGCCTTTATCATTCTGCAGATGTAATAATCTCCAAAGGACAAGGTAACTATGAGTCACTTAGCAGTGAGCATGTTAATATTTTCTTCTTGCTGAAGGCCAAGTGTCAATTAGTGGCAAGGCAATTAGGAGTGAATGTTGGGGATGCTATCCTGATGAAGCAGCAGGCTAATATTTAGAGGCTCCCAGTCTGCTCAAATGGTTGTACCCACCGGATGTAATCAACTCTGAATAACGTTTAGCAGCCGACCCTGTTAACTATCCACCAGTGTCTGATATCTCCTTCAGCCCTTCGTAGGCCTTTTTCAACTCTTCGACCGATGCTTCGTCTTCCAGCGTACTTAAATCGCCCAGGCTCTGCCCCATGGACACCGCTTTGAGCACGCGGCGCATGATCTTGCCGCTCCTCGTCTTGGGCAATCCCTGATCCTGGAGCTAACGTCTTCACTGCCCTTGGTCGAGTGCGATAGAGTCAGATTGCGGCAGGTTGTGCTGAATCTGCTCAACAATGCCTTCAAATTCACCGCTGAGGGGGGCAAGATCACCCTGAGCGCCTGGCAGGAGTACTCCAACCTGATAGTGGAGGTCAAGGATACAGGTCCGGGGATAAGCGAGGAAGAGCAGGAGCGGATATTCAATGCGTATCACCGCATAGACAGTGACAGGGAGCGGCTCAGCGGGTTAGGGCTGGGGCTGGCACTCTGCAAGACACTGGTAGAGCTACATGACGGCAAAGGAGTACCATTCTCTCATGTGAAAAGTACATATGGGTCATTGATAGAGTAAGTGCATGCGTGATAGTGTATGACAAGGCATGATTAGCAGTTTTAAGGGAAAACGATGAAAGTGTTGATTATTGAAGATGACCCACAGATCGCAGAGTCTGTCTCCCTAACCCTCCAGATACGGCTGCCTGACACTTACGTAGTATCCACTCACCTGGGGAAGAAAGGCATAGAATTAGCGCAGAGTGAAGTTCCCGATATCATCATCCTTGATCTAGGGCTTCCCGATATGAGCGGCTTTGAGGTTTTAGGGCATATCCGTATCTTCTCGTCTGTACCTGTTGTTATCCTCTCCGCAAAGGCATACGAAGCCGATATAGTTAGAGCGCTGGAGTGCGGGGCAGACGATTACATTGTCAAGCCCCCCGACGCCCTCGAGCTCACGGCGCGGATAAAGGCTAGAATAGACGACAAGAAGCGTTTTGCTGAACAAACACCCATTTCCTTCGGTCCATTCCGGTTTAATCCCCTGACACGCCAACTTCTCTACGGAGAAAAGGAGATAAACCTCACCGCCATCGAAGCTCATATCATTCACTACCTGATGAGAAGCGAGGGTCGTGTGGCAAGCTACTCCAGCCTTGCCGAGGAGGTATGGGGTCACGATTACCCCGGATCCATAGACGCCCTCAGGCTTCATATCCGGTGCCTACGCAAAAAACTAGAAGCAGACCCCAGCCACCCACAGCTTATCCTCACCAAACCCGACATAGGATATTTCCTGGCGAAACCAAGCTAGGCGTCAACCTGCACAAGACATCGGCCTTTTGTCTGCTCTTCTTGCAACAGCATTTGCACTGCCCATCCTGCCCTGTTCAAGACCAAGTGGTTTTGGAATATCTCTATTCGAGCAGTTTCCAAATAGCCAACTGGACATCCCCCTTGTGGGGCAAGATTAAGGGCTCGGAGCGAGCCCTTAATCTTTTGAGGAAATTGCCGAATAGACTATGAAGCATCCGTTTCAGTAGCAGAAACCTCTCTCAAGCCTTCGTAGGCCCTCTTCAGCTCCTCCACCGATGCCTCGTCTTCCAGCGTACTTAAATCGCCCAGGCTCTGCCCCATGGACACCGCTTTGAGCACGCGGCGCATGATCTTGCCGCTCCTCGTCTTGGGCAGAGACCCTACAAAGTAGACCTCTTCGGGGGTAGCGATTGGGCCAATTACGGTTCGCATATGCCCGCTGATCTCCTTCTTCAGTTCAGGCGAGGGGGAAATGTTTTCCTTGAGCGTGATGAACAGGACTATCGCTTCCCCCTTCACCGCATCAGGCTTACTCGCCACCGCCGCCTCAGCCACAGCGGGATGAGATACAGCCGCATCCTCAAGCTCCGCGGTTCCAATACGATGCCCCGCTACTTTAAGCACCTCGTCCGCCCTGCCTAGAATCCAGAAATAGCCATCCTCATCACACATGGCGAAGTCGCCGGTATAGTACGCCCCGGGGAAACGCGACCAGTACGAGTCCTTGTAGCGCTGCGGGTCTCCGTAGACATCGAGAAGCATCCCCGGCCAGGGCTTCTTTATTATGAGCAATCCCGTCTGGCCCGGGCTGGTTTCATTTCCATCGGCATCAACCACGGCAGCATCTATTCCAGGAAGCGGGAACGCCGCTGAGCCGGGCTTGAGCGGTATGGCCTCAATCCCCGGTGTGGGGGAGAGCATAGTGCCCCCTGTCTCCGTCTGCCACCAGGTGTCAACGATGGGACATCTCTCCTCTCCTATGTTCTTGTAATACCATTGCCATGCCTCGGGATTGATGGGCTCACCAACGCTGCCCAGGAGCTCAAGACTGGAGAAGTCGTGCTTTAAAAGTCGTTCTTCCCCGTAGCGCATAAACATGCGTATCGCCGTAGGCGAAGTATAGAAAATGCTGACGCCGTATTTCTCGATGATATCCCACCACCGCTCCACTGTCGGATAGTCGGGAGCCCCGTCATATAACACGATTGCCGCGCCGTGTGACAGGGGAGCGTACACAATGGAGCTGTGGCCGGTTACCCATCCCACATCGGCAGTGCACCAGTAGACCGATTCCTCCTTTATATCAAATACCCACTTGTATGCCGAGTGGTTGTACACGAGATAGCCGCCTGTGCCATGTACTATGCCCTTCGGCTTACCTGTTGTACCCGATGTATAGAGGATATACAGCGGATGAGTAGAGTCCATAGGCTCAGGCTTGACCATTTTATCCGCTTTCTCAAGCAGCTCAGAAAGCATGAAGTCCCTGCCCTGTTTCATGGGCACTTTCTCACCCGTCCTCCTGACCACGACTATCTTTTCCACTGATGTTGACAATGTGGCTGCATCATCGGCTATCTTCTTGAGCTCTATAACCTTGCCGCGGCGGTATGCCCCATCAGCAGTAATGAGGACCTTCGCCTGTATATCGTTGACCCTGTCTGCTATCGCCTGGGCGCTGAATCCCGAGAAAATTACTGTGTGCACAGCCCCGATCCGGGCGCAGGCCAGCATGAAAATAGGCAGTTCAGGGCTCATCGAAAGATAGAGGGCGACCCGGTCGCCTTTTTTGACCCCTATCTTCAGCAGTACCGAAGCGAAGCGGTTGACCTCCCTGTAGAGTGTGGAATAGCTGAGCACCCTTGTATCTCCGGTTTCCCCCTCCCAGTATATCGCCACCTTGCTCCTGCGCCACGTCTGCACATGGCGGTCAACACATTGATAGCACGCATTTAGCTTCCCCCCCACAAACCACCTCGCATACGGCGGGTTCCAATCAAGAACTCTATCCCATGTCTTGTACCAATCCAGCTTTCGCGCCTCCTCAGCCCAAAACCTCTCAGGGTCCTGCAGAGAGCGGCTATGCATTTCAGCGTAGCGCTTCGACGGCCACATGCGCGAACTCGTAGGCAGAGAAGCCGCGCTGTCTAATCTACGGTCTTCACTCATATCATTCCCCCTCTTTTTACTTCCCCACCGATTCTATAGATGCGTCATCCCGATCATTTCTTTAACGTGTATGTGCGTCGATTCATCTATTCTTAAACCCTCTTCTATGAGATCTAAAACTTTGTTCTTCTCTTCAGGAAACTTGTACCCGTCATAATCCTGTTTAAATAAAGTGTTATGGCGGGAACTATCTCGATACCACGCGTTCAGGAAATGATCGAAAGACAACCTACTCGTCACATGTAGATTCTCGACCAGCGTCTTCACCTCCCGCAGTCGCTCATGGGGCGATGAGAGCTCGAAAACCCCCTGAGCGTAGTCTTCATATAAAGGCAAACCTGGTCCTACCATCAAAGGCCTCAGCCTGATGAAATCAGGGTTTATTTCATTAAGAACCCTGGCCGTGTTCTTTGCATGCTGCTCGGACATTGCCCTACCGCCCAAATCAATCATGACGTACTCTGAAAGCTCCAAACCCGCCTCTACAGCCTTCTTCCCAGCTTCAATCTGCTCCGCTGCAGTCACGCCCTTGTCCACATAGGCCAGCACCTCATCGTCTCCCGTCTCAAGACCGACATGGAGCCTGGAGAGACCAGCCCTGTTCAACTCCTTTAATTCATCCAACGACTTCTTGGCAAGGGTTTTCGCTCTGGCATATGAGGTAATCCGCTCAATTGCCGGGAATGCCTCCTTCAAATACTTCACGACCGCCAGCAGTTGATCTGTCGGCATGATCAAGGTATTGGCGTCTTGCAGGAAAACCGTACTGCCGCCAAAATGAAGCCAGTCAAACACCATGATAAAAGACTGACTGGCTCTGAGACTCGGATCGTTTCGGACCATATCAATTCCTACGTCTGCGTTCACCACACCACCATATCCCAGCTTCCACGATTCTGCCTTTATTTCATCCGCTATCGCCTTGACAGTATCGATGTCCTTCTTTATATCCTCCACACTTCGAAGCTGGAACTTCTCACGATTGTATATCATGCCATAGCAAAACCTGCATCTGTTCCACGAGCAATTCCGTGTTGCCCGGAGCAGCAAAGAATGGCTTCCGCCTTCACTAGGCGGTCTTATTGGCCCCACCTCGAAGGAATAACTGCTTAGCTTTCCGCTACCAAATTTGCCAGTGCCAGAATCATCTCTCGACAAATCATTCGTCATTTCTCAATCACCTCAGCCCAAACATGGAAGCGATCCCCTTCCCCCGGCCTATCTGCTTCATCAATTTCTGCACCTGCCGGTGCTGGTTTAGTAACTGATTCACGTCCTGAGGGGTGGTGCCGCTTCCCCTGGCAATGCGCCGCCGCCTGCTGCCATCTATTATGCCGGGGTTCTGGCGCTCATAAGGAGTCATGGAAAAGATCATAGCCTCCACTTTTTTCATTTGATTTTCGTCTGCACCTTGAGGCAACTTACGCGAGAGGCTTGAAATCCCGGGGACCATTTCCATAAGCTGGCTAATAGGGCCCATCTTCCTTATCTGCTGCAGTTGCTCCAAGAAGTCTTCGAGATCGAAGCTGCCACGACGTATCTTGCGCTCCAACTCCTTTTTCTTTTGCTCATCGGTCACCGCCTCAGTTTTCTCGACGAAACTGAGGATGTCGCCCATCCCCAGGATTCGAGATGCCATCCGCTCAGGGTGGAAAGGTTCCAAGGCATCCGTCTTCTCTCCAGTTCCAATAAACTTAATGGGCACGCCTGTAACAGAAGAGATAGAAAGCGCTGCCCCTCCCCGGGCATCACCCTCCATCTTGCTTAAGATTACACCAGTCAATCCCACTGTAGCATTGAACTCCCCGGCTATCTTCACAGCCTCCTGTCCAGTCATTGCGTCGGCAACAAGCAGCACCTCAGTAGGACTAAGCTTCTTGCCAAGCTCCTTGAGCTCTGCCATCAACTCTTCATCTATATGAAGCCGCCCAGCAGTATCGATAATTACAGTGGTAGCTGCTATCTCCTTGGCTCGCTTCATAGCATTGGCGCATATAGAGACCGTCGTGTCACCATCGACATAAACAGGGATGTCGATCTGCTTACCCAGAATAATAAGCTGATCTTTGGCGGCAGGGCGGTAAGGATCAGCACCGACCATTAGTAGACGCTGCCCGCCTTTTCTCAAGTGAAGGGCTAACTTAGCGGAGGTAGTGGTTTTGCCTGCACCCTGAAGCCCAACGATCAATATCACCGTGGGTGGCTGAGCTGCGTACTTCAGCTTTTGTTGACCACCCCCCAGAATAACAACCAACTCCTCATTGACAATCTTTATCACCTGGTGCGCAGGGGTCAGACTCTCCAGAACCTCTACGCCTACAGCCCGCTCCCTCACCCTGGCCACAAAATCTTTCACAACCTTAAAGTTGACATCTGCTTCCAGCAGCGCCAGCCTTACCTCGCGCAGCGCCTCGTCAACATCATTTTCGGTCAGCTTTCCCTTGCTGGACAGCCTCTTGAAAACATTCCCCAGTTTGTCAGACAGGGCCTCAAACATTCGTCTCCTCTGAGCCTATTCTATCTTGGACAAAGTTGGCGGTCAAGCTAATCAGGGGCCTCTCGGTTGACAGGCTAGAAGAACAGGTGTTAGACTCGCAGGTGACTACAAATTGCCGGCAAGGAGGAGAAAGTTGCTGAAAAAGACTATTCCGTTGATCATCGTGGCGCTCCTTGTTTCACTCCTAGTGGGATGCAACGGCACAGCTGAAACGATAACCGCTATTGAGCTCGTGCCGCAGAGTGCCGATATAGTAGGCAAGATAAACATGAGCCAAATACTTGAGGACAAGGACCTTACCGGGCTCTATGACTCGATGCCAAAGGACTCCGATACCCCACAAACATTCGATGATGCAGTAGACATGGTTATCGAGGAAGCGGGAATTGATTTGAGGGACTTCGAGGAAGCGCTTATCTTCGGCGACACCTCATCTGGTACAGAAGATACGAACTACTTCGGAGCCATCGTGGAAGGAACATTTACGAAAGGTGATTTGATTGCTGCCATCGAAGAGGCAGTGGATATAGAATTGAACCCATTCGATTACAAAGGCTATGAGATATACACGGACCAGGATCAACAAGGCGCGATCGTTTTCTTGAATGACGAGACCTTCGTTATCGGTACAGTGGAGCTTGTCAAGGATGTCATCGACGTCAAGGAAGGTGACGAGCCGGTGCTTAGTGGCGAGGTGCTTGATAGATACAATGAGCTTGGCAACGTTCTAATCAAAGTAGCAGCTTCCATAGCTTCAGAGCTGACGGGGGGCGCCCTGGAAGATGCCCAGGACTTCATCCCGATACCAATAGATTTGTCCGCGCTTGCTGATATCGAGACGGCCACATTGACTTTGGACAAAGAGGAGCAATCGATCGCATTCGATTTGGCGCTCTGCTTCAGTGATGCCAAGTCTGCGAAAGCCGTCAAGGCCTTGATCACCCTCGCGACAGCGATGATCGATATGTTTGAGATCCCACAAGAAGGCACTGGTGGAATACCAATTCCACAGGAAGGCCAGGAACTTCTACCAGAGTTGCTTGACAAGCTGGACGTGGAGGTCGTCGATTCCTGCTTGA
>Ga0114946_10001157_pt1 | contig 18034 bp, 11 predicted proteins | sample WalLakDeSediment_FD_88676 | JGI IMG/M metagenome (GOLD analysis project Ga0114946, IMG submission 88676) | Lake sediment microbial communities from Walker lake, Nevada to study Microbial Dark Matter (Phase II) - Walker Lake 11/02/13 Deep Sediment | ecosystem: Environmental > Aquatic >...
CCGAACGAGACACCCCCAACCCCTTGAGTGTGTATGGTGAAACCAAGTTGGCTGGGGAACGTGCTGTTGAGGATATTGGGGGAACACACCTGATTTTCCGCACCAGTTGGGTCTATTCCCTCCGAAGACCATGTTTCGTGACTAAATTCTTGCAATGGGCGCGCCAACACAAAACCTTGCATATTGTGGAGGATCAAATTAGCGGTCCCACCTGGGCTCGCACCCTGGCAGAAGCGACCGCACAGGTCATCGCCCAGGGGCAACATCAACCAGTTGAGTACATCAAAACAAAACAAGGCTTGTATCACTTAACTGGCAATGGATCATGCTCTCGCTATGAATGGGCAAAGTCGATAATAAAATGGGACCCAAATAAAGAGGAACAAGTCGTTGAAAGTATCCTGCCAGCTGCAAGTGAAGAATTCCCTACCCCTGCGCGTAGGCCACACACTTCAGCATTGTCAAATCAGAAATTCACTAAGACATTTAATCTAAACCATTTTCCTTGGGAAAAAGTATTACAACTTATGTTGCAGCTTGATTGATTATTACCTATCAACCAAACACGGTTACGCATATTTTTGCTTTCACCATAACCTTGCCTTGAACCGTTACTTGATGCCTGTGTCGTGTCTATTAATCCACTCGTTCATTATCACAGGTAATTGAGATTCAAGATTATCTGTCACAATATTCATCATTTATGATAAATACCAACCTTTCATGGATATTTCAATCGTAATTCGCGCTTTCAATGAAGAAAAACATATCGGTCGGCTATTGTTTGGCATTTCACAACAGACATATGCCGATCCCGAAATTATCCTTGTGGATTCAGGCTCAACAGATGGGACATTAACCATCGCTGCACAATACCCGGTTAAAGTTGTTCACATAGAACCGGAGCAATTTACCTTTGGCCGCTCTCTCAACACCGGCATCGCGGCAGCAAAGGGTGATTTGGTTGTAATTATCAGCGCGCATTGCTACCCGATCTACCCAGATTGGCTTGAGAAACTCACGCAACCCTTTAACAATCAGGTTGTTGCTCTTAGCTATGGGAAACAACGCGGCGGAGAAACAAACTATTACGCTGAACACCAATTTTTTCGCAAGTATTTCCCTAACAATTCAGTCCTTCAGCAAGCACACCCTTATTCTCATAATGCCAATGCAGCCATCCGGCTTAAACTGTGGGAAATCCAACCCTACGATGAAAACCTGACCGGTTTAGAAGACTTGGCCTGGAGCAGTTGGGCAATGGAATCTGGATACGAAATTGCGTATGTCGCCGAAGCTGAAGTGGTTCATGAGCACAACGAAACCATGAAACAAGTGTATAAAAGGTATATGCGTGAGGCAATTGCATTGAGAAGTATCCTGCCCAACAGCCAATTCTCTTTTGTCCATTTTCTGCGCCAATGGATCGTAAGTGCAATCTCAGATTTAAACCAGGCACGCCGCGAGGGCGTGTTCACACAACAAATTGTCCCAATTATTCAATTTCGCCTGATGCAGTACTGGGGAACCTATCGTGGCTATCGATTTGGTGGGAAGATCGATGCACAGTTACATTATGGGTTTTATTATCCAGCTCATATTTTGGACAAAAAAACGGCAAAGCCCCGGCCGGTTCGTCCAATCGATTATGATAATTAATAAGATTAAAACAACATAAACTTAATCCATACATAAAATGGGGGCTTTTACTATTCATGGACAAAATAATTCACAATATGATCAATTAAGGAGCAACTCTATTGAGGTTATCCCCTAAAAAGCGGACGCCAACTTGTGACAAACAGCTTATCAACTCAAATTTTACAAAGCGCGCCTTTGATCAAACCAGAATGAATTTTCCTCCGTTCTTTGCTATGAAATCCCCAATTCACCTGCTTCAAAACGAGTGTTTGCTTTTAGGCTATAATGAAATCTGTCTATTAATCTCATGATCTGTTTTAGTGAGTTGTTTACTCAAATCAAACAAATTATCGCAAACATCGAATTCTTAATTTCTTATCAATTATATTGAAAACCGACAATTCAATGACTGACGTTCAAAAAAATGATTACGCCGAATCCAGTTGTAAAACAAATTACACAAAAAACTCGAAGCCAAATTCAATCATTTTCTGGCTTCCAGTTAAAAATTAGGAGAATGAGGTGATAATGCCGCCTTTAAACAATCCATCAAGACCAATTACATCAATTAGCTTTTTTTCGAATTATGGCGAAGATCCTTGTGCCCATCTTCGTCTGCGAGGGCCAATGCGCCACTTGGGAATAAAAGTCCTTGATGGGATTATAAACAATAATATAAACCTGGAGGTTGTTTCCCAAAGTGATATTACAGTAATTCAACGAGATTTCCCCCGTGAGCTGGAAACTTATGAAAAACTATCAAAACTTGCACAGCTAGAACATAAGCCAATCATTTATGACCTTGATGATCTACTTTTACTCTTTCCTGAAGACCATCCTGAGCGTTATGCTCATAATTATATCGAATCGCTTTTGCCTATGTTACAGATTTTATATGAAGCGGATCTGGTCACTACAACCACACCTTACTTGCAAAATTGGTTGAAGCAATACAACACGCATATCACTTTATTACCTAATTTTTTTGATGATGACCTGTGGGAACTTCGAGAACCGGTTATTAAATATGATCATCAATCTCCCCTCGTAATTGGCTATATGGGCAGCGAGTCACATTTACCTGACCTGGAATTTATCTCGCCTGTGTTACTTGATTTAATCAATCGTTTCCCAAAAAGACTCAACTTTCACTTCTGGGGGGTAAAACCGCCCAAAAATATCGCAAACTTGCCACAAGTGAAATGGATACCAGCCGTTTCTTATGAATACATCGACTTTTCATCATATTTCCAAACGCAATATGCCGATATATTTATTGCACCGTTAAAGGATTCTCCTTTTAATCAGGCGAAAAGCCCCCTCAAGTTTTTTGAATACACAGCTTTGGGTGCACCTGGTGTTTACAGTAACCTCAACACTTTTTCTCAGGCTGTTACCCACAATCATGATGGGTTATTGGCTTCTTCGCTGGATGAATGGCAAGAATGCTTGACAATGTTGATTAAAGATCCTGAATTGCGGCAAAAATTAGCTAACAATGCTCAACAAACAATCAGAGACCATTGGCTGCTTTCAAAAAATGCTTACCGGTGGCATCAGGTTTACAAAGATATTATCAAAATTGACGATGCTCAGCGTAAACCTGATAATCAAAATTATGCTGTCATAAGATCATTAACCCAACAATACTATCATCTGCACGATTCACGAAAAAGAGAAATTTACACGCTAGATGCAACCATCAAAGAAAAAGAACACAGAATCAATGCCCAAAATGCAGAGATTTCTAGCTTAAAAAATAGAATTGTTTCACTTTCAGAAGAACTATCTTGCATAAAAAACAGTTGGGGATGGAAAATGGTTCTCTTTATTCGTAAAATTCGTGACACTTTCGTTCCTCCCGGAACAAAGCGTGCTTTATTTCTAAATACCTTTCTTCAACGAATGAAAGATCGACAAAACAGATCTTTGAAAAACAGAATAGAACAACAGGTAGATATCGATCTTAATTCAGATAATTGGATTACCAACTGCCAGGATGTTGCTCAACACACAGATTCAATCGACATCATCATTTGTGTTCATAATGCACTCGAGGATGTTCAAAAATGTCTAGAATCAATAAAAGCCAATACAACCCAACCTTATCAAATAATCATTGTTGATGATGGCAGTAATCTCGCTACTAAAGAATACCTCGAATTTTTTTCCTCCTCACAAGAAGATATCAAACTTTTCCGCAATGAAAAAGCGTTGGGATATACCAGGGCAGCAAACATTGGAATGAAAGCCTCTGATGCGCCAATTTTTGTTCTCCTAAATAGCGACACGATTGTTACGCCACATTGGTTAGATCGGCTATTTCGCACGCTAACAAATACGGAGAATACTGGTGCTGTAGGGCCTCTATCGAATACAGCTTCCTGGCAATCCATTCCCAAGCTTAGCGAGAATGGAGATTGGGCTATTAATGATCTTCCAGAGGGGATAACTGTCGATAATATGGGCAGATTAATCGCAAAATATTCCGCATGTGTTCATCCTGAAGTTCCTCTGTTAAATGGCTTCTGTTTGATGATTCGGAAAGAAGTCATTAATAAAATTGGATTATTTGACGAAGAGAACTTTGGCCAAGGTTACGGTGAAGAAGATGATTTTATATTTCGCGCAACAAATTCTGGGTGGAAGGCCATCATCGCCGATGACGCTTATATTTTTCACGCCCAATCAAAAAGCTATACCAATTCCACCCGTTTTGCCCTTCAAAAACAAAGTGGTATAAACTTGCTCAATAAGCATGGCGCAGATAATATTGCTAAGAGAGTCGAATTTATGAATCCAAATCGTGTTATGGAAGGAATTCGAGCCAGAGCAAGGATCATGCTTGAGCGTGAAGCAATAATAAAAAAAGGAAAACAAACCTTTTGTGACAAACATCTTCTATTTGTCCTTCCAATTCTTGACGCGGGTGGTGGGGCGAACGTGATATTAGATGAAGCAAGGTACATGGCGGAAATGGGAGTGAATGTTAGTGTATTTAATTTATCGGTGAATAAATCAGGATTTCTTAGGAATTATGCTCACATTGATCTACCTTACATATTTGGAAAAACCCAGGACCTTATTGACTTAGCAAAATCATTTGATGCTATCGTTGCATCTGCAAATTACTCCGTACCCTGGTTCAAGCCACTAGAGAAGTTAGAGAAGAAGCCAATTCTAGGTTACTATATTCAAGGCTTTGAACCTTTGATGTATTCGAGTGGCTCAGATGAGTATTCACAAGCCCTTGAGAGTTACACAACTATACAAGGGATGAAGCGTTTCACAAAAACCCAATGGACGAATAAAAGTGTATTTGAACACACAGGTGCTGATTCTGAAGTGATCGGAATCAGTGTGAATATTGATCTTTTCCGACCGCGTGATATGATCCGCTTTGGAACTAAACCGGTCATAATTGTTGCAATGGTACGACCGGCATCACTCTATCGGAACCCTGAGATGACAATGATGATTCTAAATGAAATAAAAAAGAAATATAAAAAAGGTGTAGAGATATGGCTGTTTGGTGCCGACAATCTTCGCGAAGTAGTTGATGAGCGACTTCTTGATTTTGAGTGGAAAAATTATGGAAAACTCACACAAGTTCAAGTCGCTGCGATGATGAGCAAAGCAGATATTTTCACGGATTTCTCAAGCCATCAAGCTATGGGACTTTCAGCTCTTGAGGCCATGGCAGCAGGCTGTGCCGTGATCGTACCTCAGAACGGCGGCGCGATTGAATTTGTCAATCATAAATTTAATGGTATTGTGGCTGACACTGCAAATTATGATGCCAGTATTAATGCTTTGGACGAACTGATCTCAGACAGTCAACATCGCAAACAGATACAATTAAACGCCATTAATGATGTTGTACAGTATCATCCCGAAAAAGCAAGTTACAATATTCTGAAGGCACTATTTTTAGATTGAATTGTTGAGATAGTTTATTTTTTACCAAGCAAGAATATTATATTTTGGTAATTTGAAGACTAATTAAGAGCTTTGCAGAAATCAAATTATGAGCGCAAACAATTGAGATGAATAACAAAACCACAAGCTTTAATCACTTAACGAACCAGATGGGACGCTTTTGGCGTTCACATAATTCAAAAATTATATTGTTATTGCTTCTCTCAGTGTTTATGGCTTACACAGTTTTTATTGCCATCAATCTAAAACCAGGAATAATTCCCGATGAACCAGCACATTTCATCTTCTCAAAGCATTATTCAAGCACATGGGGTATTCCTCCAGATGTACCTGAAACATATTCTTTAGGTTGGTACATCTACCGTAACCCGTTTCTCTATCATTGGGTAAATGGTAGGATTATCAATTTCCTTGAGTTTATCAAACCAAACATAAGCAATTGGCAGATTTTGGTAGCGTTACGATTGGTTAACGTTATATTTGGACTATGCACTGTAGTTTTATGTTTTTTACTCTCAATAGAGATCATCAAGCATAAATGGTTGAGTTTACTGCCAGTTTTCTTACTAACCAATACCTTAATGTTTGTTTTTTTAGTTGGTGGTGTCAATTACGACAATCTTGCCAATCTTTTTTCTATGGCCGGGTTGTTCTTTTTTATCCGTGTTTTGAAAAACAAGAAATTTATCACCAATAGTTTAGGGTGGACAATCAGCATCTTTACTGGAACACTCGTAAAATTCACAATACTTCCCCTTGCTCTGTTCATGGGCGTAATTTGGATAATATACGTTATCAAGAATAAAGAAATAATCTTCCCTATTGTTTTTTCAATCAAAAGAGATTTGTTTTTAGGATTTCTGCTCCTAATAATTGTTCTGGGGAATTTAGTAATCTATGGTTATAACTTATTAACTTATCAATCGATTACACCTGATTGTATGGACATACTAAGCACAGAACAATGCCGCATCAGTCCCTATGCGATCCGTTATCAAGAATTTGCTTTAGACCAAAAGTTAACCCTAACCGAAAGTATAAATTTGGGGTATCCTGACCCGCTCTCTTATCTCATCGATTCTTGGATTCCAAATGTTTTATTTCGTATCTATGGTATCGCAGGTCATCTTGCTTATTGGCCGAATTATATCGTCATCACTCTTTATCGGTTATTGCTCTTTTGGATAGTTTTATTGTGTTTTAAGTATGGTGGACGTCCTTCATTCTTAATTATTTCCTCCTTATTGGTTTTCTTGTTTTATACTATTGTGCTATTCATCATGAATTACAATTCAGAATTGATTTATGGATTTAGAGCCATTACCCTCCAGGGAAGATATTTTTTCCCGGTCATTGGTTTAATATATTGCCTCTATGCTTACCTCTTATTGAACATACCAAATAAAAAAATTTTTGTTTTTACCTTTATTGGCACAATCATACTTTTCTTTATCGGGGGACCGATTAATTTCATTCAGCAATTTGACTTATTTTTTATAGAGTGGTTCTTAGTTCGGTGATAATTCACAATTTCGAAATAAGAATTCGTACAAAGCCAGGTGCGGGTTTATTTACATTTATGATACGGGATTTATAATTCGATCGCCAACAGAAATATCTTATTTGCCAAATGCTAATTGGTTTCAACATTATAAGTATTGCTTCATAACGAGCATCCCTTTGTGATAATTTCTTTAAAACAAAATTTCTTACATATAATGGGAGGTATTCAAATGAAAATAGACCAGTGTGTAATTCAGTGAACCAATATCGATTCGGGAATTCGATGAATAGGATCCCATCTTTTCTGAGAACACGAAGATGCTCTTTTATGTATAAAAATGGGTCTGAGGTGTGTTCTATGACATGTCCAGAATAAACCATAGTGAACGATTCGTCTGCAAATGGTAATATATTTCCGTTAATATAATTAATGGTCATATTTCGGAAATCCTTAAGACGAGCATTTCCAATTCTCACCAAATCTTGAGAAATTTCAGTCCCATAAATCTCCGAAAAACCGAATTGCTTAGCTACAATCATTTCAGACCCAATTGCACAGCCGGAAATTAGAATTCTCTTTTTATGAAAGGCACTAAGGTAACTATCAAAATACTCAAAGCGACCTTTATATCCACCATTTATGTCCATTAACTCTTCAATGTTCTTATCCAAATTGACCTGATTCTGTGAAGAAAGAAATTCACGGATAGATTCCCGTGTGCTTAATTCGATTGAATCATCAATATTAACATCCTCCATAATCTTCCTCCACAACCTGATATAATCAATTTCAAATTAGTTTTTCAACAACAGTCTTAAGCTTCAGTATACATGGTTTATCGAAAACTTATTAAATAAAAATGTTACTCCTTCCTCAAAGTTCAAAGTATTAGGACTAGTTTTCTTGTTCATAAAAAATATTTTTATAGAGGATAATATTGCCAACACTGGGATCAAGTTTTTCTACGGTCACATTCTAAATAGTTTCAATAAGCGGTTTAGTTAATAATTACTTAAAAGATGAAAATGTTTCGAGCACTGGAAACAACAAATTCGACCCCTTTTGATATGATTGACGAGAGATATATAGCGATGTAATCATTATTATTTCTTAGGGAAATGGAAGCTTACCATAACTTACAACAGGTATAATGATGAACCTGCACACACAAAAACCTAATGTGAATATTTTGAGATTTCACAAAGATCAATTTGACAAGCCAAATAAACTTTCCTATATATTTAAGGCTCACGAAGTACCAAACTTTTATGGATGAAAAACCTCATCAATTTCGTTTCTTTCTTTCTTTGAACATGTATAAAATGCTCGAAGAGATCTATTCACTGCTTGCTCCGAGAGGAAGCAAACTACATTCCCTAACTCAGAGCTTGATCAAAAGATTACTAAATATACGCTACCAAAAATTTATCCAGCGATTTGATAACCCACGTGGTACAGATTTACAATTCTTTAGAGATCATATCAATTCATTCGAAACCAAGCCGGTTATTTCGATCATCATGCCGGTTTACAACCCAAACCTTAAGTATCTTGAGCAAGCCATACAATCCGTACGGGACCAGGTTTATCCCAATTGGGAATTATGCATCGCTGACGATGCTTCAACGGTGGGGGGTGTACATGAACTGATTCTAAAACACACCATGGATGACAGCCGGATCAAAGCCGTTTACAGAGAAGTCAATGGGCATATTTCTGCAGCCAGCAACTCAGCTCTGGAAATTGCTTCAGGGGATTTTATAGCCCTTCTCGATCAAGACGATAAGCTACATCCCTTAGCGCTTTATTATATGGGCAAAGAAGTTAATAAACACCCGAATAGCGAGGTGATTTATTCCGATGAGGACAAATTAACCACCAGAGGAAAAAGAATTAGCCCTTATTTTAAGTCTGATTTCGACGAGGAACTGCTCCTCTGTCATAACATGGTCTCCCACTTAGGCGTTTATAAAAGGAAAACAGTCCAAGACATTGGCGGTTTTCGTGTTGGATTGGAAGGGTCTCAAGATTACGATCTTTTGCTGCGGGTGCTTGAAAGGATTAATCCTAGCGAAATCCATCACATCCCCCGCATTTTGTACCATTGGCGCATATCCAAGCAAAGCGTTGCAGAAAGTGTTGAAGCAAAACCATACGCGCTCGAATCTGGCGCACAAGCAATAACCAGCCATTTAGAAAATCGGGGGATTGATGCTGTTGTTGAACCTTATCAAAAATATGGATATAAAATTCGCTATAATGTGCCGATGTCTCAACCTTCGGTGGAGGTCTTTTTTCTAAATAAGAGCGAGCATCTGGCACTCATTGATCACATTTACTCACTATTGGACTCTACAAAGTATTCAAATTTACGAGTGAATTGCCAACCCACAAATGAAACGATATGGAACCAACTCAAAGAATTAAATGATAATCGAATTTTCATATCAGACATAGTCGAGGACCAGACGAACTATAATCATACGATTGATTTAAAAAATTCTTCTTTCGCCGATGTTATTGTGATAATAAACCAACATAGTTATGGTTTTTCACATAAATGGTTAGAAAACTTATTGGGAATTTTATTCAAACCAGGTGTCGGAGCAGTCAGCCCTCAATTGGTTGGTAAGAATGGGAAAATATTCAGCAGTGGCATCGTCTTGGGCCTTGAGGTGTTCGCTAGGCACACTTATAAAGGCGTTCTAAAATCCGCTCCAAATCTTTACTTTGGCTGGGCAAATTTAGATAAGGGGTATTCTGCATTACCATCGGGATGTTTATTAGTAAAAAGAGAAGATTTCATTGAGGCTGGTGGCTTAAACCAGAGCCTATCCAATGAAACAGCACAAATCATTGATTTATGTTTGAAATTCAAAGAGAAAGGATTGCGAAATGTCATCGTACCTGATGTTCTTGTGGCTGTTGATCCTGTAATTAAGTCTCACTCAGCTGACGAAGAACTGATTCAGAATCCTTCAGATCAGGAATATTTCCGCACCTGCTGGATGAAATGGCTGGATCATGACCCTGCCTTCAATCCCAACCTGACTTTGCATAAAGGAAGACCAGTCGTCTCGAATAATCCCAAAATCGATTATCCCTACGCATCACAATGAATAACCTACTTCACAAGCTCCGTTCCATCTTTCTCTCACCGAATTCAGCCTTCGAATTAACTTTGCGTACCATTTACCACAAGATCGTCGCCACAAGGATATTCTTTCATTTTCACAACCACCTCGCTAAACGCTCATACCGGAAATACCGGTCAAATCAACAAAAAAATGCCCTACCCCATTTAGGTGCGATACCCAACAAGCCCACTGTCACCTTTTTACTCTCCTATTCTGCCGTTGAACTCACTGATGTTCGCGCAACCCTCCAATCGATTCAATCGCTGCATGGCGATCGCTGGGAGGTGCTGCTGGTTACTGCTGTTGAGATTCCCGATACCAACCTATCCGAAACGAAGGATTCCAGAATTAAGCTTGTCCGGTCAGACCACCCCGACCTTTTAAACCTGATCACAGGCGAATATGTCATCTTTTGTGATGCTGGTGATCAATTCTCTACTGCCCTATTATGGCATTTTTATAAGACTCTTTCTGACCATCCAACTGCAGATCTCGTCTATTACGACTGCGAATATGATCACAATCAGACCGGTGAATTAAAACCTTTCTTCAAACCAGATGCCCTCTCCCCTGCGCTGCTATTATCTGTTAATTACTTCTCTCGAGGCTTCATCCGGTGTGACGCTTTACAATCCATGTGGACAGAAGTCGCATCCTACCCGGATCTGTTATGCCTGGAGTACGACATCGCTCTGCGGCTATGCGAAATAAGTAAAACTATTAGGCATATCTCCAACCTTCTTATCCAACAAACCAGATTGGTCACACCTAGCCGCCCAGAAATCCAAAACATCATTGAAATGTATCTTGCCCGCCAGGGGCTCAGAGCTGTCTCTTCTTCCCAAAAAATAACCGGATGTCGTTTCTCCTGGGCTTCCGACGATCCCAGCCTGGCAATCGTCATCCCATCAAAGGATAACCGCACCTATTTAGAACCCCTGGTTCATTCACTCCTCAACCAGCCTTATCATGGCCCCATCACCATTCACATCATTGATAACGGGAGCAATGACCCTGCCACCATCGCGTACTATCAAACGATCCAAAATAACAAATCAAATATCTCCATCATCCCTTACGATAAATCCTTCAATTACTCAGAAGCCATCAACCTGGGTGTCTTCAGTTCAAAATCAGACCTGGTATTGCTTTTAAACGATGATATGGCACTGATCGATCAGGACACATTACCTGAATTGGTTCAATGGGCAATCCGGCCTGAAGTGGGCGTGGTAGGCGCAAAACTCTTGCGTGCCAACCACACGATCCAGCACGCGGGCATCATCCTTGGGTTGAGAGAGTTTATGGGACACATCTACTTAAATGCTCCGGAGCATTACAATGGTCTGTTCGGATGTGTAGATTGGTACCGTAATTATCTAGCTCTAACTGGCGCCTGCCAGATGTTCCGGCGTGAAGTCTTTGACAAAGTCGGAGGATATGATCCGGGGTATCAACTGGCGTTTGGGGATATTGATTTTTGTATTAAGGTTTATGAGGAAGGTTACCAGAATATTTACACGCCCTTTGCCCAAATTTTCCATTACGAAGGCAGCTCAAGGGGATATCACACGCCGGTAACGGATGTCTTAAGAGGGTATGATCAACTGGAAAAATATATGGTGGAAGGCGATCCCTTTTTCTCGCCTAACCTGACCCATACTAGTATACCAAAATGTGTCATCAAAAAACGTTCACATGGTGAACGACAAGAACAAATCGCCGCACGCAAGCGCTTTTATATCAAGAAGCCATGATGGCTATTTCTAACCCGGCTATTTAGACAAGCGAAACATCTCAATCATCTAATGGGGTTTGTAAAACCATCCCAGCCAGTTGCTCAATCACCCCAATTACGGCAGAATTATCCAATTCTCGCATACCCATTTCTAACATGGCGTTGAATAATTGCGCATGGACGGCTGAAGATGGCAAGGACATACCATATTCCCGGGCAGTATCCATCACAATGCCCAGATCCTTGGCCTGCATATAAGCCTTGAAGCCAGGTTGGCGATTCCCAGCAAAGAGCCGTTGGGGTTTATTATCCAGAGTCCAGCAGCCAGCCGCACCCCCTCGTATTGCCTGGACAACTTTCACCGGGTCGGCACCCGCTTTTTGGGCGAGGATTAACAGCTCCCCCATCGCAACCATCTGGGCAGCAACCATGATCTGGTTAGCCGCTTTGGCAATTTGGCCGTCACCCAATCCGCCCACATGGGTGATGGTCTTCCCCATCACCTCAAAGACCGGCATCACCTTATTAAATGCCTGTTCTGGTCCGCCAACCATGATGCTCAAGGTTCCCTCTTTTGCACCGACATCACCGCCACTAACCGGCGCGTCCAGCATGGTCACACCTCTTTCGGCCAAGCGACCACCGATCATGCGTGTGGTGGCAGGTTTGATGGTCGAATTATCGATGAAGATCAATCCTTCGTGGGCACCATCAATGATGCCACCCTCACCTAATGCCACAAGTTCAACATCTGGTGAATCCGGTAAGTTAGTGCAAACAACATCAACCTGTGCAGCCACTTCAGCCGGCGAATGTGCTTCAACCGCGCCCTCTGCCATCAATGTATGCACACTTTGACGAGATCGATTGTGCACAACTACCTCGAATCCTGCCCTCATAATATTTCGAGCCATGGATTTTCCCATGATCCCCAACCCAATATAACCGATTTTTAATTCCATGTATCCATACCTTTCTAGAGCTTGAATAAAATAAATAATTTCTATGCGAAATAAGTCGTTTTATTAAGAGCTGTTGTCAAATCTTCCCTTCTCTATTTTCAAGAAATTTTATTGTTATTGTTTAATCTGTCCTAATTTTTTATGTTCCCTTCATATCAAGCAAAGATATGCAAACTGATAAGTTTGACAATTCCAAGAAATCCGTCGATTTTCGTTATTTCTGATGGTTGCATCTTCAAAATGATGATTTCATTCGTCCTTGTGAACCAAACCTTGTTCCCAAGCAAAAACCGCTGCCTGGGTTCGATCTGCAAGATGCAATTTACTGAGGATATTGCTGACATGTCCTTTGACCGTGTTTTCACTGATAACCAATTCTTGAGCAATATCGCTGTTAGAAAGCCCCCTGGCAATCAACCGTAAAATCTCCATTTCACGGTTGGTTAACTCTGTGAAGGGATTAAATACATCCCGTCTGGCACCGTTGATTTCCTGAATCACCCGTTCTGCAACCCGTGGATGCAGTACGGCTTCACCATGCGCGGCTTTTCGGATCGCGTCCACAAGGTCTTCCATCATCACATCCTTGAGCAGATAAGATATTGCCCCAGCTTGTAAAGCAGGGAAAATGAACTCATCCTGATGATACGAGGTTAAGACCACGATCTGAGTGCGGGGGGTCATATCTTTGATTTTGCGCGTGGCTTCTACACCACCTACACCACTCATGACCAAGTCCATCAACACCACATCCGGCAGGAGCTCGGCTGCCATTCTTTGAGATTCTTCACCTGAGGAAGCTTCGCCAACAACCACAAAATCCGGTTGTGCATCCAGGTAGGCCTTCAATCCCTGGCGAACAACTTCATGGTCATCAACGATCAAGATTGTAATTTTCCTCATGAACATGCTACATCTCCGATAATTTATAGGGATACTTCAGAATGATCTCAGTTCCAAGTCCAGGTTTGCTATTAATTTCCAATTCTCCACCAATGAGCGCAGCTCGCTCACACATGAATTTTAAACCCATGCCCTCGCACTGGTTATTACGATAAGCAAACCCCTTTCCATTGTCCTTAATTGTCAAAACAAAACTATCCGACCAAAAATCGAGAACCAAATCGACTTGATCCGCCTGGCTGTGCCATAATACATTCGCTAAAGCTTCCTGGATGATCCTGAAAACACACTTCTCAACATCTAAGGGTAAACTGCGATCCCCCCATATCTGTGTATTTATTTCAATATCATTCCTTCGACGCCAATCATTTGCATAATCCTCCACTGCCGAGATTAATCCCTTTCCCTTTATTTCCACTGGTCGCAGCTCTTGAATCAGTTCGGTTAATTCCTGTCGCACCTTGCCAACTAAAAGCTCAGCTTCAAGCAAATGAGAAAAAGCCTGATCGGGATGCTGTTCAAAATGTGCTTTTGCAGCCCCTAATTGTGCTGAAGCAGCAAACGCCTGCTGCTTAACACTATCATGCAGATCCCTTGCCAAGCGATTACGTTCCTCCAATACAGATATTTCTTGGCGACGATCCATCAAAGACTCTAATTGTTCAGCCATTATATTTAAATCATCTGTTAACTTTCCAATTTCATCATCGCTGGTGTCCCTGATTGAGACTGAAAAATCGCCTCGTGACCAATCATGGGCTGCCTGGGAAACCCTTGTTAGCCGCCTTGTGAGACCATTAGCGGTCCAAAGTCCAAACACAGATCCAAGCAAACCAGCAAACAATGTGAAGACGAGCAATGACCGCCCGATATAAATCAACAAGTTACCTAAAGGCAAGAACTGCCATGGAAAGTGCTTGGTGGTAAACACGACGACACCCACCAAATTCCGTTCAACATCCATTATTGTGCCCTGGCTATCAAAGATAACCTCTACTTCTGTTGGCTCAAACCTGAAAACCGGGATTGCACCGACAATACGATTACCAGGTTCAACCGTTTCATAAAGCTCATTTTGATCTTCAATCCCATCCATCGCGGCTCGTAGTGGATTTGTTAATCCTGGCAAATAATCAAAGGGGATAACTTGCCCCAAGTCCTCTTCAGAGACAATGCCATGCGGAATGGCATACACCAGGGTGCGATCATTCAGCAGATAATAAAAATGCAGGAAATCTTCAACCTTCATCTCCAACTGAAGATTACCAAAAATGGGAAGAGGACGTGTACTGATAACCGTCCCTTGCACATCTTCCAGGTAAGCCCTGGCACCCTCAACATCAGGTGGTTCAGAGGAGAAGAACTGCTGCATCATCGGCGTCCACTCCTCACGTAAATTCGAAATCAGGCTTTCCGGGGACAAGTCGATATTATTAACAAAATACATCATTAATAAAATCACGACAACCAGCTCAACAACCAGCAATGCACCAATTGTGACGATGGAGTAACTTAGGGTCAGACGTGAGCGTAATGAGCGGAACGGCGAGATCATCTTCCGGATAAGCAAAAATTCTTTTTTTGATTTTTGGCTGAGGTGTTCGGCTTCTTCTGTTCTCATGCTCATCAATATCTGTTATTTTTGAAAGAGGTTCTTTAATCAAATTTCATAAGGCATGTGCCTCTTCTGGTAAATACTATTCCTATTGTACTAGCATTAAACACGGTTATTCTCATACTTTAGTAGGGGTTACCATTGAAAAGGGATCCATTTTCTCAATGCGTGATCATTTGTGTGAAAAATTGCGGCAACCTTAAGAACAACGAAATTGCAGAAATCTTACTGGGTCTTATAAAGTGACAAATTCGATCTGTCATCCCACCGATGGATGAATACAGGGCCATCATAACAGGCCAACCAGCCGACAGGCAGTGCCAAATCAAAGGATTGAGGAACTTCACAGCTGCCACATAAGCCCATACCGCAGCGCATGTGAGCTTCCCATGAAAGCTGATAGTTTATGTGATGGGCTCTGCACAGAATCGCCAGAGCGGATAACATACCCACTGGTCCGCAGGCATACAGCATGTCAATATTTGCATCCTGGAGTGCTTGCTCCACAATAATCGTCACCACACCTTTGGATCCCCAAGACCCATCTTCAGTGGTGAAAGCAACTTGGCAGCCCACATTTCGAAATTCATCAGCTAACAGCAACCCTTGCTCAGTTTGTGCACCGAGACAGACATCAACATTTTTGCCTTGAGCCCGTGCAGCCTTCGCTAAGGATAATAAGGGCGCAGAGCCGTATCCGCCACCAACCAAAAGGAGGTGATCTCCTTCAAGAGTAAAACCATGCCCTAAAGGCCCCTTAATCCAGAGGGAATCACCAGGTTTTAATTGGTGCATGGCATGGCTGAAAGGGCCAACATCAACAACAAGCAAACTAAACGGATCCATTGAAGCAATACTGAAGGGTTTCTCACCAATCTCTGGGAGCCAGGCCATCACAAATTGTCCGGGCGTCCCACTGATGTTCCCGTCAAACGTCAACCAGATTGTATTCTCATTGATCTTAGAAATAGATGTCACATGTCTGACAGAAAAAGGTCCCGCCATGCTTATAGTGCCCTCCCAACCAGATCCTTAACCGCATGAATGCCGTTTACCTGCATATACGCTTTCAGCTCTTCATTAATCAATTTAAACGCATCCGCTCCACGGTACCAGAATGCAGAGCCTACTCCAACAGCCGTAGCCCCAGCCATCAACATCGCCACAGCATCCTGCCCAGTCAGTACACCACCTGTGCCAATAATTGGCACATCCACATGCTTTGCAATTTCAGCCACACACCGCAAAGCAATCGGTTTCAAAGCAGGCCCAGAGATTCCCCCGGTACGGTTGTGCAAAACCGGTTGAGCGGCATTCACATCAATCACCATTCCGGGCATGGTATTGATTGCTGTGAGCACATCCGCTCCGGCATCCACAACAGATCGAGCAATCCTGCCAATATCTGGCACATTAGGCGCCAATTTTACAGCAATAGGAATACCAGGCACCGCTGCTTTAACTGACCGGGTCACACCAGCGGCGCTTTTCGCATCAGCAGCAAAGGGTAAGCCAAAATCGTCATGAACATTCGGACAGGAAATATTGACCTCGATTAAATCTGGCTCTCCTTCGGCTACCAGTGAGGCAACCCTGCCAAATTCATCCTCAGTTCCCGCAAAGATGCTGGCAAAAACCGGCACTTGAAGGGGTTTCAACAAACGTTTCGTTTCAATCAGCAGGTTGACTTCCTCCGCTGCACCGGGGTTTGTCAAGCCAATCGCATTGAGCAACCCATGTTCCCATGCTACCATGACTGGATTAGGATGTCCCTCGCGTGGTGATGGACCACAGCTTTTGGCAGTGACGGCGCCAGCACCAGCCAAAGCAATCCGTTCTAATAATGTCGGGCTGGTACCCATCACACCCGATGCTAAGACCAGGGGATTGCGAAGCAGGATATCACCAAGGTGTATGCTGATATTCCGATCTGAACACAAAGCCATCCTCCTCACAGAATAATTAAACAACAGCTAGACACTGCCATCATTTTAACATCAAAAGCCTGATCTATCTATCTTGAATATTCATCCTCAGACTTGTGATCAACAACAAACCCATCCACAAAACCTCAGAATCAATTTTTTGCCTCCACTCACGCCCAACCTGCTGCATTCCTTTGGTAAACTTAAGCTTAACCCTCCTTTACTATTCTAGGGAGTTTTATTATGGAACAAAAACAATCATGGCATACCCTAACCAAAGAAGAAACTTTTCAAGTCCTGGACACCCAATATGAAGGATTGAGCAGCTCTGAAGCCGAAAAACGACTTGAGCTGTACGGCCCCAATGAGATAGAACGGAGAAAGCGGACCAGTCAATTAGCCATCTTAATCGCTCAGATAAAGAATCCCCTGGTATATGTCCTTATTGCAGCTGCCGGGATTTCCCTCCTCGCAGGAAGTAACATTGACGCGATTGTGATTGGTGTGGTTATTCTTGTCAACACTTTGATCGGTTTCTTTCAAGAGTACCAGGCTGAAGAGGCGATCGAAGCTTTAATGGCGCGGGCAGCTCCAGAAGCCGAGGTAGTTCGTAAATCGCAGGAACGATCTGAATACATGGAGATGAGCGTGCCAGCTTCCTATGTCGTAG